>ENA-UOWO01006024-UOWO01006024.1-activated-sludge-metagenome-genome-assembly--contig:-NODE-6024-length-12565-cov-18.425100_pt1 | contig 12565 bp, 9 predicted proteins | sample MGYA00238148_ERZ761564 | MGnify/ENA primary metagenome ERZ761564 (study PRJEB28885, sample SAMN05720194) | activated sludge metagenome | isolation source: Anaerobic digester | place: USA...
ATTCCCGGCTCGATTTTCCATGGCCCATGAGCGATCGCGACCTGATCATGCATACAAAATTAACTCAGGATCCCGTATCGCGACGCATCACTGCCACCAGTGTTGCGGTGCCGGATTATATTCCGGCGGTAAAAGACGTGGAACGTATGCGCAACGCCCACACTCAATGGACACTCGTTCCGGGTAATGGAGGTTGGGTGTATGTGGAATATTACATCTATTCCCATCCGGGTGGAAATATTCCCGACTGGCTGGTGAACATGGCCATAGATGTAGGCCCACGCGAAACGATTAAAAATATCAGAAATACTATCCAGCAGCATCGTTATCAGACGGCTAAACTGGCGTATATTAAGGAATGAGGATTTGAGGATTCGAGTATTCGAATCAAATCCTCGCATCCTCAAATCCTCAAGTTTCATTCCACCACCAATCCCCTGTCAATCTCCGTCAGCCGCCCGACCAGCGCCGCGTGCCGTTCTCTGAAATGAACGATCTGTACTTCTTCATTGGCCAGCAGCGCGTCCAGTTCCACAAAGTTTTCATCGATACGCGTTTTGATCGTACGGACGTATCCGCGCAGTTTGCTTTCCAGCGCTTCTTCCATGCGGTTGCGCCCCTGCCGGATTTCCTCTTCGTATCCCTGTACAATTTTCTTGCGCTGAATGCCCGCCGTAATGCCGGCGAACAGCATTCCGATGCCGGCCAGTACGCCGCCGGTAATGTCGAGCACAGCGACGTGCGTTACGGTTGCGAGGATCATCCCGATGATCGCTGCGCCGCTGCCAGCCGCAATATTGGGCGACACACTGGCATTTTCCGGAAAAATACGCGTGTCGGTGAAGTTTTCGGAGCGCGACATAAAGCGTGCGAAAGCATCCTGCAACTCCCGGAGTACGGATGATCTTTTTTCTGAAATGTCCTCGAAAATGTAGGAGTCATTCCGGACGGCCGTGCTGCCGTTCCTGATTTTCAGGTCGATCATTTTAGCCATTTGCTGCACGGAATCGGCCAGGTCGACCACGCCGTCGTTGAGTTTGGTGCGTAGTTCGGCGTTCAGGTTGAGTTCCAGTTTTTTGGCCAGTTCGTCGAGCCAGTCGGTGATGGATGCCTGTTTACTGAAAATGCCCATAAAGGAGCGTTTCAGCATGGAAGGGAAGGACAATCCGTTGGCCAGCTCCTGCCCGACGGATTTGGTGATGCGGTCGTATCCGTTCAGCAGGTTTTCGATGAGTTGTCCGACCTGGTGGTTCGATTTGTTTTCCTGATTGTCCAGCGTCTGGCGAATGTCGAGGCGGAAAGCGGTGTCCGCTTTGAGTTGTTCGGCGCGGGTGTGCAGGCCTACGTCTACACGTTCCAGAATATTTGCCGATGTGGAAATATTGTTTTTGAGTTTCAAGGCAGCACCGCGGCCGCCGGTCACGTGGGTGCGGATGTAATCGCGTACCGTGGAAAAATTGCTCTGGTCGTATCGGCCTTCCAGTTCCGCTTTGGCACTCACGGCATAAATAACCGGTTCGGCGAGCCCTTTTTTTACCGCATAATCATACAGGCCACGCTCGTTTACGGCCAGATCCTCCTCCGACAGCAGGTCCTTTTGCTGCAATACGAAAATGATTTTTTTGTGCCAGTCCTTATGGATAAAATCGAAAAAATCCCAGGCCGATTGCCGGTACGGGTTTTTCGCTTCGAATACGAAAATGACGAGGTCGCTGGCGGGAATAAAGTGCTCCGTAATTTCCTGGTGCCGCTCCACGATGGAATTCGTACCGGGCGTGTCGACCACGGCGATATCGCGGAGGATGTCGATGGGCAGGAAAACCTTTTTCAGGTACGGATTCACGACGACGATTTCTTCTTTTTCCCCGTAGAGGATCTGTTGGATCGTATCCGTCATAGGCTGCGGCGCCACGGCGCAGATTTCGCGTTCGGATTCGAGCAGCGCGTTTACGAAACTGCTTTTTCCGGCTTTTACTTCACCTACAATGACGAACATGTAAGGTTCGGTCATGCGGTTGCGCAATTCGCCTACCATGCCCGCAAGTTCTTTGTTGCCAATTTCCTGGCTGAGGTGTTGCAGGTCTTTAACGATGTCTTCTACCTGCGCCCGAAGCGCAAGCGTGCGTGGGTTGATAATCATGGAACAAACGTACAACAGCCGGATGTGATTTGGAAAAATTCTTGTTCAAATACCGTTTTGCCATTCCCGTGCTAAATTGAAAATTCCGGCAACGCCGATCGGAAACGTCGTCATACTTTGTGCCTTCAAATAAACCGGAAACGCACTAGAACATGAAAAAACTGCTTTACTTCTTCTTCCTTTTACCATTTATTGCATCTGCCCAGTCGTACAACGGCCCTGAAAGTGTCGATTGCGACACCACCACGGGCAACTGGTACATCTCCAACACCGGCAGTAAAAAAATCCTTCGCCGCACGCCGGCAGGTGTTTTACAGGAATTTATTTCAGGTTTCACCGGAGGCCCATACGGCCTGGAAGTTGTGGGCGACCGCATTTATGCCTGCGACGGCAACAAAGTCAAAGGTTTTTTACTGTCAGACGGCAGCCCCGTTTTCAGCGTAACAACCAATGCCACTTTTTTAAACGGCATCACGCACGACAGCAGCGGCTTCCTGTATGCCACGGATTTTTCCGGAAAAAAGGTGTATAAAATAAATACGGCGAATGCAGCCTGGAATGTGTTTGTACCTCAAACCACCTCCACACCCAACGGCATCCTGTTCGACGCGGCACTGAACCGGCTGGTTTGTGTTACCTGGGGCAGTTCCGCCAAAATACTCGGCATTTCGCTTGCCGACAGCACGGTATCTACCCTGAAAACCACCAGTTTATCCAATATCGACGGTATTTCCCGCGACGGCGCCGGGCGCTGGTACGTGGCCTCCTGGGGAGCAAACGCCATTCACCGCATTGCATCGGACTTTTCCGGTACGCCCGAGCAGGTGTTAAGCGGCCTGAACCACCCGGCCGACATTTATTACAACCTGAAAACGGACACGCTGGGTATCCCGAATGCCGGAAACAATACAGTGACATTTGCCGGTTTTGCGCCGGTGTCTACAGTGCACGAGGTAAATGCCACCATTGAAACCCGCGCATTCCCTAATCCGGCCGGCGATTTTCTCACAGTTGATTTACCTGCCGGATGGACTTCGGAAAAAACAACTTTCCAATTTGTCAGCGCCAACGGCCAGCAATTTCAACCCCTCGAAACTGGTCAAAACGTTTCTTTTAATCTCGTTAGCTTACCCCGGGGGATTTATAAGGTCATTCTGAAAAACGAAAACAAAACCGCCTATACCACCTTCATCCGGGAGTAACCACCCTAATAACCGATAACTGATAACCGATAACTAAAAACAAAATGTCCTACCTCTGGAAACAGCCCGCCACCCTGGAAGGCTTGAACGCGATGAATCAGGATACCCTTAATGCCGCGCTGGATATCCGTTTTACGGAAATCGGTGAAGATTACATCCAGGCTACCATGCCTGTGAGCGCCCGTACGGTGCAACCTTTCCGTATCCTGCATGGCGGCGCGAGTGTGGCGCTGGCAGAAACGCTCGGCAGTGTAGCCAGCACTTTATGTATCGAGGATTTGGCAACGCATACGGCCGTCGGCCTGGAGATCAATGCCAATCACCTGAAAAGCGTGCGGGAGGGCGGCAAGGTAACCGGCACCTGCACACCGATCCGGGTGGGCCGGCAGGTGCACGTGTGGCAGATCGAGATTCGCGACGAAAAGGGCGATTTGTCGTGCATTAGCCGCCTGACGGTGACAATTGTGCCGCACCGCCGGTAATGAATCCGTGGTTTATAACCTACCTTTGCATCCTTTTTACTGTGTTTTGAAAAATGCAGCCGCAGGAAGTCTTGCGGTCGAATGCTTGTTTAATGCCTTTTGCGTAACCATTTTGCCTTCTGCAAATTAGAACTGTTCACTTTTCGGTTTCCATGAAAAAACTACTGTTAAATGCCTTTTTGCCGGCGATGCTTTTGTCGGCACATGCTCTCTTTTCCCAAAACTATAACGTTCAACTCCGCTCTACGGTCGACTTCCCGGGCCAAACGCTCGCCAATGTGTGCGGATATGCCCAGGACGGGCATGAATATGCGCTGGTAGGCGCTTCCCAGGGTATGGCGATTGTGGAAATCACCAATCCTGATTTACCGCAACTGATCGTTCAAATTCCCGGACCGGATAATCTCTGGAAAGAGATTAAAACGTACAAACACTTCGCATATGTGACTTCCGAAGGCGGCCAGGGTTTGCAGGTGGTGGATTTGAGTCAACTGCCCAGCCCGGACGTGAGCAGTTATTTTTACACCGGCGACGGAGTGATCGAGGGGCAGTTGAATAAAATTCACGCCCTGCACATCGACACCACCCAGGGCTATTTGTACGCTTACGGCGGTGAATTATACGCCGGCGGCGCAAAGGTTTTCGACCTGAATCCGGATCCGTACCATCCCGAATTTGTGGGCAAATTTGACCAGCTCAATTACGTGCACGATGGCTACGCAGATAACGACACCCTCTATGCCTGCCACATCAACGACGGTTACCTTTCTATCGTGGATATGCACGACAAAGCCAATCCGCAGCTCCTGGGAACGATAGAAACGCCTGCGCGTTTCACGCACAATTCCTGGTTGCTGAGCGATCACAAGCACATCCTGACGACCGACGAAAAACTACCTTCATTCGTCACAGCGTACGATATTTCCGACCCCTCGGACATTCAGGAACTCGACAGAATTGCCACAACACCGGAAGGAAACACTTCTATCGGACACAATACCCACGTGCTGAACGACTGGGCTATCACTTCGTGGTATGTCGACGGCCTGACTCTGGTAGATGCACACCGGCCGACCAATCTGATTCAAGTAGGCCGCTACGATACCTATGCCGGAGAAGGCCTTTTTGACGGCTGCTGGGGCGTATATCCTTTTTTCCCTTCCGGAAACATCATTGCCAGTAATATTCCCAATATTGCAAACAACATTACCGGTAAACTTTTCGTGCTGACGCCCACTTACTTGCGGGCCTGCTACCTCGAAGGAAATGTAAAAAATACCTGCACGGGCCTGGGACTAAAAGGCGCTTCTGTGGTGATTAACAGCCTCGATCCGCTCGCATTTACCGAAACCGGCAACAACGGCGACTATAAAACCGGCCAGCCGACGCCGGGCGCCTTTACGGTGATTGTCAGCAAGGAGGGATACATTTCGCAAACCTTCAACGTGACGCTTACAGCCGGTGAAGTAACAGAACTGAATGTCAATCTTGAACCGGTCACGGCATTTACGGTCACAGGCACCGTGGTGGATGCAGAAACAGGTCAGGCATTGCCCAACGTTCCGGTGGTGCTTAGTTCCACTCTTGAAACGTACAACCGCCAGACCGATGCGGCCGGGCAGTTCAATGTAAGCTGCGCGCCGGGTACGACCTATAACGTAACGGCAGCCGCATGGGGGTACCTGCCATCGGAATACATCCTTCAAGGCAACGGCCCGGCGACAATAGCTCTGGAACACGGCTATTACGACGATTTTCAGTTTAACCTGAACTGGACGGCAACAGCAACTTCTCCAACCGGACAATGGGTGCGCGGAAATCCGGTCGGCACTACGAACGTCAATAGCCAGAGCAACCCGGAAAACGACGCCGATCAGGATGGGAACGAACTGTGTTACATCACCGGAAATGCCGGTGGCGGTGCCGGCACGGACGATGTGGACGGCGGTTCCGTCACCCTGAACACGCCGGTGATGCAACTGGCTGCTTATGATGAAGCCAAACTTTCATTCTGGTACTGGTTTTACAACGGCGGCGGTACCAGCACGCCGAACGACCACTTCCGCGTGTTTGTGAGCAATGGCCTGGAAGAGGTGCAAATATTTGCCGACAGCAGTGCCGCATCGGTGTGGAATTTTTCGAATGAAATACTGTTGAGCAACTTTATCACATTGAACGACAATGTTCAGGTGCATTTTGTGGCTGATGATACGGATCCGGGCCACGTTGTGGAAGCAGGTGTCGATATTTTTAAAGTTGTTCCTTTCAATATTGTCGGTTCGGAAGAAGTGAATAAGTTGAATGCTTTCGTTCAGGTCGTGCCCAATCCTACGTCGTCGGAATTCGCTATCCGATACGACTGGACGGGTGAAAAAGAAGCAACCCTTGAAGTCCGGAATGCACTTGGCCAACTTCTTTTGACGCGGCACCTCGACACTGCCTCCGGAACCGTTCAATGCGGCGCGGCCTGGCCGGCAGGTCTTTACACGGCCTCGCTGCAATCAGCCGGACGCAGGAGCGTACCGGTAAAAATGGTGAAGCAATAAAGCGCCTGACCGAAAAGACGTTTACTAAATCTTTAAGATTTAGTAAACGTCATCCTTCAGCAGATCAAAAAGACCCGCTAGCAGATCACGGAGACCCGCTAGCGGGTCTTTTTGATCTGCTGAAGGATGCAAAACTGGCTTTAGCGGGTCTGCGCGACCCGCTAACGGGTCTTTTCGACCTGCTGAAGGATATTAAACAGGCCTCAGCGGGTCTCCGCAACCCGCTAACGAGTCTTTTTGACCTGCTGAGGGATGCAAAACAGGCTTCAGCGGGTGTCCGCGACCCGCTAAAGGATCTAATTGATCTGTTAAAGAGCGTAAACAGGCATTACAGTTCTTGCAGACCTGTTAGCAGTTGCTTTATGACCGCCCGGCATTCACTTCGTCTGCCTGCGCAATTCCGAACGTCGCAGTGTGTGTGTAAAATACAGAAGCGGTATCGGCAGAAAGGCTCATTTTGCCTGTAACGACGAACATATTGCCAACATTTATAACAAAAACACCTTGCATCCGGGAAAGGGGCAGTAGTTTTGCGCGGCTTTTTCGCAAAATACCTGCACATCCGATGCTCAAAAGAATTTACCGTTTTCTCAACCCCCGTTTTCAGACCCTATTTCTGGAATATAAAGTGCAGTTCAAACCGCGTAACGGACACGGTTTGCCGCCGCATGCACACCTGAATTTCGTTGTCAATTCCAACCGGCCGGAATATGAACAATGGCTGCACAAGTTTTTCCAGTACAAAACACAACTGCAATCCATTAAAAAGGCGGATGCTGTGAAAGACCCCAGCGAGCCGGGCTGGAACAATGGTTTTCTGCCGGGCCTGGATATTATGGCTTTGTACACGTTGCTGGCCGAACTGAAGCCCAAACGGTACATCGAGATCGGATCGGGTAACTCTACCAAAGTGGCGCACAAAGCCAAAAAGGACCTTGGACTGGATATGCAGATCATTTCCATCGACCCGTTTCCGCGCGCCGAGATCGATCATCTGGCCGACAAGGTAATACGCACCCCGTTCGAGCAACTCGACAACACGTTTTTGCACGATCTGGAAGAAAACGACGTATTGTTTGTGGACAACTCCCACCGGGTTTTTCCTAATTCCGACGCGACTGTTTTTTTTATGGAAGTGATGCCGGAGTTGAAAAAAGGTGTCGTCGTGCACATCCACGATATCTACATTCCGTACGACTATCCGCAGTTCATGTGCGACCGCTTTTATTCGGAACAGTACGTACTGGCAGCGTTTTTGCTCGCAAATCCGCACCAATACGTTCCGATACTACCCAATTTCTTTATTTCCGAAGACCCGGAGTTGCGGCATATCATTGATGAAATGTGGGCACATCCCAACCTGGAAGACGTGGAAAGGCACGGCGGTTCCTTCTGGCTGCGCATCGGAACGGGTATTCCGCCTGCCGACCCGAATAACGAATAAGGTTTCCGGGATACCTGATTTATCAAAAAAACGGTTTACTTTGCTCACCCAACCACTTTTGGGCGAATAGAATACTATGAACAGCGCTCCTGATTTCAAATCGAATACTTCAAATGCCGACGTTACCCTCCTGCGGCGTTTGAGTGATAACCTGGCGCGTTGGGTATTCACCGATTTTGAGCAGGCTAAAGCGGCACTGGGCGAACTTTCCGGCCTCATTACGCCGCGCAGCCCCTTCGATATCCGTCTTTCCTATCACCAGAGTGCCGCTTTTCTGGAAAATCAGTGGCATCGATACGACCAGTCGCTGCTACACGCGCGGCATGCCATCGGAATCCTGGAAAGCCTGGCCGACTCCTGGGCACTGTCGGAAATATGGGCCGACATGGCGGCCACTTACCTGAACCAGCGCGACTGGCCGGCTGCGGAAGACGCACTCGACCGTGCAAGGCGTTATCTGGGCGACAGCGAACAACCCCGCTTGCGCGCCTTCATCGCCTGCCGCGAAGGTTTTTTGCACCTGCACCTGAGCAACAACCGGCAGGCACTGAATTCCCTGATGGAGGCAGAAAAAGGCCTGATGGACCTCGGCCCAAAGGCCGGGTTGAAAGATTTTTATATTAAAACGCTGATTCTGAGTGGATTGGGAGACTTGTATGAGCGTCTGGATGAAAAAGGCAAAAGCCTGGAAGCCTACCGCAGCGTACTTCCCATCGTCGAAAAATACCACCTCCGTCCACGCCTGGCCTGGCATTACCTCAATGCCGGCCGTGCAGCACTGGCCCGCAATGAAGCGGAACAGGCGCAGGTGTTTTTTGAAACGGTTTTGCAGGTCGTGGGCGTCGGCGATCTGGAAGCAAAAACCCATGCGCTGAGCAACCTGGGCATCCTGGCCATGCTCGACGGGCAATTCGTCCGCGCGCTCAATTTGTTCGGTCAGGCAGCCGCGCAATACGACCCGGCTACCAAACCCGTCGATTTTACCAACCTTTCCAAAATTGAAAACTGGCGGGCCGGTATTTTTATACAACTCGACGACACCAAACAGGCAGAACTGCACCTGAAAAAATCCTGGGAAATAGGGCAGCGCGGTCACGACCTGTACCACTTGGGTCAGGTATGCCAGAACCTCGCCGAACTCTATTCGGGGAAAAGCAATTTCGAAGACGCCTACCTCTGGCAACAACGCGCTACCGACCTCAACCGGCAGCATTTTGATCAGTTGCGCGACCACGAACGCCAGGAAATAGAAGCACGACACCAACTCGAACGCAGCCGTCAGGAAGCCCAGATGGCACGACTGCGGGTGGCGGGACTTCAACTCCGTGCCCTGCGGGCACAAATGAACCCGCATTTTATGTTCAACGTGCTGAATGCCATTCAGGGGCTGGTAACCTCCGGGCGCAACAGCGATGCGGAATCGTATCTGGCAAAATTTGCCAAAATGATGCGCCACACCCTGGAATATTCCGAACTGGAAGAGGTGACGCTTGAACAGGAAATCGAATTTCTGGAACGCTATCTGGATATTAACCGGAAACTGCGCTTCCGCGACCGGCTGGCATTTCAGATCATTGCCCCGCCGCTCCAGGATATGGACGATATGATGATCCCGACCATGATCATTCAGCCGTTTGTGGAAAACGCCATCGAACACGGTCTGCGCCCCAGGCAGGAAGGTCGCCTGCTGATCGAATTTCAGTTGCTGGAAGAAGAAAACCTGATCCGTTGCATCATCGAGGACGATGGAGTGGGCATCAACAAGGGCCGGGAAAAACAGATTAACCAGCCGGGTTTCCAGAAACACCGTTCGCGGGGTATGGATATCACGCAGGAACGGCTGCTGCTGCTCCATCAGATACAGAAAAGCAAACGGGATAATTTCATCGAAATCACCGACATTGGAGAAATGACCGGCGGACAACGCAGCGGAACACGGGTAGAAGTCCTTTTACCGATCATGAACGAAGAATAAAGCGTACGCACCACGGATAACTGATAACTAATAACCGATAACTTCCTTGAATCTCCCCTTTTTCATCGCCCGGCGCATTGCTTTTTCATCGGGCAACAGTTTTTCCAAAATTATCCTGCGTATTGCCATTGCGGCGGTGGCATTGAGCGTGGCCGTTATGATCGCCGCTACAGCACTGATTGCGGGCTTTAAAACCGAGATCAGCCGGAAAATATTCGAATTTTGGGGGCATATTCATATTTCCGATACCCGGTACGCTTTGTCGTACGAGCCGCAGCCCATTTCCCGGAAACAGGATTTTTATCCGTCGCTGGACACGATGAAGAGGCTAACCTATTTGATGCCTCATACAACGATCCTGGGAGATGAAACCGGCGTAGACGAGGAAAAAACCTCCCGCGGCGGAATCCGGCATATCCAGGTTTTTGCGCACAAGCCGGGTATTATCCGTACCAAAACGGCGCTGGAAGGCATCTTGCTAAAAGGGGTCGGTACAGATTTCGACTGGAATAACCTTAAACCTTACCTCGTTGCGGGCACCTTCCTTTCCCTGCCGGATTCGGCTCCTTCGCGCGACATTATCATCAGCCAGCAGACGGCAGACCGGCTACAGGTAGGCGTGGGCGACAAGTTCGTGGTGCATTTTGTAAAAGAACGCGAACAACTCCGCCGCTTGTTTCAGATTTGTGGCATTTATAAAACCGGGCTGGAAGAATACGACCGGAAATTCGCACTTTGCGATATCCGCCAGACGCAGAACCTGCTGGGATGGGATGAAAATCAGGTAGCCGGTTTTGAAATCTGGCTCGACGATCTGCGGGATATCGATATGTATAATAGTTACATTTACAATGAAGTACTTCCGCCAGACCTGCTGAGTGTCAGCATTCGTGAGAAATTTCCCGCCATATTCGAATGGCTGCAATTGCAGGATTACAATGAAATTGTCATCCTCGGTCTGATGCTGGCAGTGGCGATCATCAATATGGTCACCGCATTGATGGTGCTTCTGCTGGAGCACACTTCCCTGATCGGCATTTTGAAGGCGCTGGGTGAACAGGACGGCCGAATCCGGCAGATTTTCCTGTACTATGCAGCGGTCATTACACTTACCGGTATGTTCTGGGGCAACCTGATCGGTCTGGGCTTTTGTTTTCTGGAAGATAAATTTCACCTCATTCATCTCAACGAAGCCGACTACTACCTGTCTTACGCACCGGTTAAAATTAACTGGCTTGCCATCATCGGGGTAAATGTCGGGACGCTCGTTATTACCCTGATGTTTCTGCTGATACCGGCGCTCTGGGTTTCCAAAATTGCGCCGGTCCGTGCTATCAGGTTTAGATAGTTCGAAGTCGTCAGTGCGAAGTGCGAAGCCTGCGCAAGTTCGAAGTCGTCAGTGCGAAGTGCGAAGTCAGGCTACCGCTCGATCCTGGGACTTCGCACTTCGCACTGACGACTTCGCACTGGTCACAGTCACTTTTCAGTCAGGACAACCTGCGAACGTGTTAAATGGCAGAGCCGGCAATACCTTTGCGGCCTGTTTTTAACAAGCGTTACATCGCCTGAAATCCTAGATCAATATGACTGAATCCTCCGGCATCTTTTCCGCAGCCAACGAATCCAAACATCTTTTTCTGCGTGCCGCTGCCGGCATCGCTACCGAACGCCCGCCGGTCTGGCTGATGCGGCAGGCCGGCCGCATACTCCCGCAATACCGGGCGCTGCGCTCCAGATTTCCGGATTTCAAGGCATTTGTAAAAACGCCGGAAGCCTCCGCAGAAGCCACCATACAGCCGGTTGATGAATTGGGTGTAGATGCCGCCATCATTTTTTCAGATATTCTGGTCGTACCCGAAGCCATGGGGCTGGATTACGAGATGATCGAAGCCAAAGGCCCCAGATTTCCAAAAGTAATTGAAAATCAAGGAGATGTATCGGCTTTGCTTTCCGGAGAAGCAGCTGCCATACAATTGTCATACGTGTATGAAGCCCTGAAAATCACGAAACGTGAACTGGCCGACCGGGTTCCGCTCATCGGTTTTGCGGGCGCTCCCTGGACCATATTTGCCTACATGATAGAAGGCAGCGGCAGCAAAACGTTTTCCAAAGCGCGCCGGATGTTGTACGTGGAGCCGCACCTTTCGCATACGTTGCTTCAAAAAATCACGGATACCACGATTGCCTATTTGCGCGGGCAGGTGCAGGCGGGCGCCGATCTGTTACAATTGTTCGATTCCTGGGCAGGCGAATTACCACCCGCGCATTACCGTGCTTTTGCAGTGCCTTATCTGCGTCAGATTTGTGAAGCGCTGCCCGACGTCCCCAAAACAATTTTTGCCAAAGGCGCATGGTTTGCACTGGAAGATATAGCGGATTTGCCTTGCCAGGTAATTGGTCTGGACTGGAATATCACACCCGAATTTGCCAAACAGGCGACAGGTGGTAAAAAAGTGCTTCAAGGCAATCTGGACCCTTGCACGTTGTATGCCGACGCGGCTACCATCAAAAAAGAAACAAAAAAAATGCTGAATGCCTTCGGGGGCCATCATATCGTCAACCTTGGCCACGGCGTTTACCCGGATACGCCGCTGGATGGCGTTCGGGTGTTTGTGGAGACGGTGAAAGAATGATGAACGATGAACGATGAATGATGAACGATGAACGATGAATGAATAGCAATCGTGTAATCTTTACGGCTATTCAATCTATTAATACAGGTTCATCGTTCATCATTCATCGTTCATCATTCATCGTTCATCATTCATCGTTCATC
>ENA-UOWO01006025-UOWO01006025.1-activated-sludge-metagenome-genome-assembly--contig:-NODE-6025-length-12564-cov-4.413222_pt1 | contig 12564 bp, 14 predicted proteins | sample MGYA00238148_ERZ761564 | MGnify/ENA primary metagenome ERZ761564 (study PRJEB28885, sample SAMN05720194) | activated sludge metagenome | isolation source: Anaerobic digester | place: USA...
ATTTTTGCGTGATAAAAATTATTGAGAATAATTATGCTATCAGAAATTTGGCAAAAATTAAGACGTTACGGCATTAATTTTAATTTGCATGGCTTGTACCAGATCTTTCAGTAATACTTTCTTTTTGACCATAGCTACACCTATGCAGGTATCAGCGCCACCATAATAAACATAAAAGTTTCCATCTATCTCAACCGCTCCACATGTAAAAACCACATTTTTTACGAAACCCTCTCGTTCGAAGGGAAGTTTTGGTTCTAATATTGGTTTTGAACTCCGATATAGTACTTCCTCCGGGTGATTCAGATCAAGAATAAATATTCCCAAACAATACGTCAAAGCCTCATCAACTCCATGATAAAAAACAAGCCAGCCCAGCTCGGTTTTAATCGGGGGTGCTCCAACCCCTATAGTATAAGAATCGAAAAAACCTGCCCTGGGCTTCATTATGGCACCTAAGTCAATCCACTCTTCAAGGTTTTTAGATTTGGCGAGCGAAATGTTCGGCCAAACACGGTGAAATAAATACTGATGATTATTGATTTTTTCAGGAAACAAGGCTGCATCTTTATCCGGGGAGTGAAGGATGGTCCCCATTTTTTCATATCTTCTGAAATCCTTAGTTTTGGCTAATGCAATCTTGATGGAATATGGTAGATCTACCGGAAAGGGATACTTAACACTGTCTTTTATATTTTTGGGTGATAGAGCAGTGTAGGATATGTAAAAATCATCACCATTTTTGGTAATTCTTGGGTCTTCACACCCCCAAACCTCCTCCGGATTTTCCGTATGATCAAAAACAGGTCGATCCAAAAACCCCTCAAAGTTAATACCATCACGAGAGAAAGCATACCCCAATCGAGAGACGTTGTCCTCTCCAAATGCTCGATAAAGCATGTGGACAATTTTTCCGTCATAGCAAACACCGGGATTAAAAACTCCGTTTTTCTCCCAATCTATACCAGCTCTGGGAGAGATAATTGGTCCATCGGAAAGACGAGTTAGTTTGATCATCGTTCTTCTTGCCCCAAATGAGTGCTCTCCCTAAGATAGTGGGCTGCTTCCTCCGGTGGCATCACGTTTATGATAACGCCACTGCCAAGTTCGTATCCACCAAAGTTTGTAACCCTTGGAGTAATCTCGAGATGCCAGTGATAGGATGATGAATCTGAATAAATAGTGGGAAGGGTATGAAGATAAAAATTGAGCGGTGGGTTATCAAGCGTTTTACCAAGCAGTTTTAAGGTTTCCGATAGAATATCAGCGAACTCCTTCATGCTCAGCTTCCCGGTCAATTCAAACTGGCTTTCGTGACGCTTTGGTAAAACCCAGGTTTCAAAGGGAAAGCGTCCTGCAAAGAAAGCTAGTGCTATAAAATGTTCGTTCTGGAATACGATCCGGACCTTTTCAGCCAATTCATGTTTGATCATATCACAGAACACGCATACGCCGTTTATTCCAAAATACCTCTCCGAACCTTCAAGCTCTTTTTCAACTGAATTTGTAACAATACCTGAACTAAAAATTTGAGCATGCGGGTGATCAATAGAGGCACCCGATTCAGCTCCGTGGTTATATATTGGCATGATCGAGACAATCCTTCGATCTTTCTTCATTGCGATGTATCGATCTCTTGTTACCTCAAACAGTTCTGCCAACAATGGCTTGGGTGCGGTAAAAATACTTTCATCATGCTCGTTAAGAATTACCACCTCGTGATCTCCGATCGAAGCTCTTACCCTGTAAAAACCGTTCTCAGGATAGGAGCTGCGATTACTGACTGTCACTTCACCTTCCACGAACGCAGGGAACCTATTTTCAACCACGTAGACATGATCACTTGCCGCTTTTCTGACCTTCTCATTTTTTTTATAGCCATCCGAGCCTATACAAAACGGGCAGTTGTCCTTATGTGAGACCTTCACCCCCTTGGGAATGATAAAATCCTGAGGACGCTTGGCACGTTCAGGAGCAATAACTACCCACTCACCGTTAACTATGTTTTGTCTAAGCTGAGGCATACAAATATTTCCATTTTAACTAATATTGGGGCTAGAAAGGCTGATAGTGCGGCTTTAGGCCTATGTCAATTATCTCACACCGATCCGATTGTAAAAGAGCAAAAAGAATACAATTTGCCACATCTTCAGCCTTAAGCAACAATCGTTTTTCTTGCGCTTCCACTTGTTCTTGCACTGTCTCGGTCACCATATCTGTGCCGACAGACCCTGGTTTGATCAGTGTCACTTTTATTCCCTGCGAGCGAACTTTTTTTCTAAGCGACTCATTAAACCCGGCAATCGCTGACTTTGTTGCCACATAAATATCTGCATCTCCCTCTCTAACCTCTGAAGACATCGAACCAATGTTCACAATATGTCCACTCTTGACCGGAATCATTCTGTCAAGGGCATATCTGGTACAAAGTAGATAGCCTTTAATATTCACGTCAAGGACGTAATCCATATTTTCGAAATCTTGATCCAGAATACTTCTAGCCCCTAGAGAAGCATTGTTAATCAAAAAGTCAATTTTACCGAATTTATCGTCAATCCTCTTAAAAACATTTTTAATATCGTCGATTTTTGAAACATCTGCACAGAGCCCAAAAGCCTCTCGACCACTAATTTTCTTGATATCGGCAATTGCGTCATCCAACTTATTCTGGTGGCGCCCGAATACAAACACATCAGCACCTTGATGTGCCAAGGCAACGGCTGTCGCGCGGCCAATCCCCGTCGTGCCGCCGGTGATCAGAGCAACTTTTCCAGCAAGAAATTTATCCGAACTATTTTTTTTATCCATTGTTACTTAATGATAGCGGTTTTTTGTACGGGAAATCAAGACTCGAGAATTCTTGGCTAGCTTGCCAGTTGCCTATTAGTCTGACCATGGCAAATTGCGACCGCCAGAGCATCGGCCGCGTCATCCGGCTTAGGACACTCCTTGAGATCACAAATCAGTCTTACCATTTCCTGAATTTGGCTTTTTTCTGCCCTGCCATAGCCAGTAAGAGCTTGTTTGATTTGTAAAGGGGTATATTCGTGAGGGTGGAGACCGAAGTTTCGCATTGCTAGAATTGCGACGCCCCTTGCTTCAGCAACAGAAATGATAGTTTTTTGATTCTTAAAGAAAAAAAGTTCTTCGATGGCACACTCTGTTGGTTGAAAATCTCTCATAACTTGACCAAGGGTTTCAAATATTGCAAAAAGCCGATCGTCACGGCTAACTGTTTTATCCGAGGTGATGCAACCAAACCGAACTGGCTTAATGTCGGGCCCTGATTGATCGACAATCCCCCACCCCATGATTGCGGTTCCCGGATCAATCCCTAAGATTCGGATCGGTTTGCAAATATTGCTTGTATTCACTTAAATCACTTCCTCATGGTTATGGCACAAACCACCCGAATCTTCAAAAAAGGACAACGGATTGAACAGACAACAGACAACTGACAAGATTTGTCGTCCGTCGTCCATCTGTGGATTATAAACTTGCGTTCGTATATACATTATTGACATCTTCCAGATCATCAAGCGCCTCAAGTAATTTAACCACTGACTCTTTCTTGCTCTCATCTAGCTCAAGGTCACTGTTGGGCATGTAACTGACCTCGGCAGCATCGACAACAATTTGAGACTCTTCTAGCTTCTTCCTGACTGAGATAAGTTTCGTAAATTCGCAAACCAGAACATAGAAATTATCCTCTTTGCTAAAATCATCCGCCCCTGATTCTAGAATTATTAACTCCAGTTCTTCGCCCTTAACTCGATTCTTTTCCTCATCCAGGATGACCTGACCAACCTTTTTAAATAGATATGAAACACTGCCGGTTGTTGCCATCGAACCGTTGTTCTTATTTAAGGTAGCCTTGATCTCCGCAATAGCCCTATTGCGATTGTCTGTCAGACACTCAATCAATATAGCAGCTCCCCCAGGACCATAAGCCTCGTACTGGATTTCCTCCAATTTAGCACCAGTACCACTCTCGCCAATTCCATGCTTTATTGCACGATCAATGTTGTCCTTGGGCATACTAATAGCACGAGCATTATCGACAGCTAATCGCAAGCCGGGGTTCATTGATGGATCGCCGCTCTTTCCATCTCTGGCCGCGATGGTAATTAGTTTCGCGATTTTAGTAAAAAGTTTAGCTCTCTTGGCATCGATTGTTGCTTTTTTTCTTTTTGTTGTAGCCCATTTACTGTGTCCAGACATATTTACTCCTTTATTTCTTCATAACTCTAGTCGAATGGGTAGTTTTTTTCAAGCTCAACAGGAGTTTAACAAAGCCAAGGCTCCAGACCCCAAAGCCAAAAGGGAAATAACAAAATCAAGATTATAAAATTCCGATAATTGTTATTTTTGGGTTTTTGATTTATCGTTTCTAGTTTTATTTTTGTTTTGGAGCCTTGGTTTTTGGCTTATTCCCTAATAAACTCTCCGTCTCGATATTCAAATCTTATAGTCCCCTCTTCATCGGTTCTGTTAATAATAATTTCATACTTTTTCATAAGAGAAAGCACTGCCTGGTGAGGATGACCATAGCCATTCTTTTTACCCACAGAAATTATGCCAATTTTTGGCTTGATAACTGTTAAAAACTCCTCACCCAATCCATTGACTGAGCCATGGTGAGGTACTTTCAAGATATCGGCACTCAGCAAAGTTTTATCTGGGCACCCTCTAAGCATCTCCGCTTGGCCGTCTTGCTCCAGATCCCCCGTGAAAAGAGCACACTTTTCCAGATGACAATAGCGCAAGACGATAGATGTGCTGTTTGTATCGGTTGAGTCTTTACCGAGGTAACGTTCGCCCGGCCAAAGAAAAACCAGAGAATCCTCGCCCGAGAGCCATAGCTTCTCTCCAGTCATGGAGACTGCTATCGGGATCTTATGCGTTTGAGCCTTCTCAACAAAAATCGAGTAAGCGGCTTTGGTGCTTTTGACCCCGCTTAAATATATTTTTCCGATCTTATATCGATCAATTACCGGAATAAGTCCATCAAGGTGATCACTGTCCGGATGGGTCAGAATCATATATTCGATTTCATTGTCAGTGACAGGCATTTCCTTGCCCAATTCTGCCAAAATCGCACTCCCTGGCCCCCCATCGATCAGAACCTGGGTATTCCCGACACTGATCAAGCTCGCGTCTCCCTGACCGACGTCGAGAAATGAAATCTTTAGATGGGCGCTGTACTGAGACTGAAAAACAATACTCCAGACAAGTATCAACCCGAGCAGCAAGGACATTAATAATGCATGAGTCTTTCTCATTTGCCAATCTCAATCAGAAAATTACTTCCAGGAAGAGAGGCAAGGAAGGTCACTAGTCTTATTACATATTGTCCAAGTAACCATAATATCAACCCGACAGAATTAGAGAAAACAGGTGAGATAAAGCCGAGCATCGCTGAGACAAAGGCTACTGCCATAATCAGTGGAACCACCGGAACTATCAAAATATTTGCTAGGGGTGCAATTAGTGAAACCGTCCCGAATTTCGCAATTATCAAGGGGATTACTGCACTCTGTGCACCTAAAGTTTCAGCAACCATTTTTTGAAGCAATTTTGGAATGAATTTCACCCGAGCAAAGATTCGCTCATAGTAATTACCAAGATAAATCAGTCCGATGAATGCAAGAAAAGAGAGTTGAAATCCGAGATCATAACGAATGACAAAGGGATTGTCGATTGACATAACTAATGCTGCCGAAGTTAAAACAGATGGCAAATACGGTTCTCTGCCGAAAATTTTGGCAATTACAACAAAAAGTGCCAGCAAGGCAGCCCGCACTAAACTTGCAGACGCACCAGTCATTACAACAAATAGGGTAACAAAAATTAAGCCCAAAGAGAGGGACCACTTTTTCCCAAAAACTCCGACCAACAAACCAACCACGGCAAACAAAAGGATGCTGATGTTATATCCAGACAATGCAATAATGTGAGTAAGGCCGGTTTTGGAAAGGGAGTTCTTAAAATCTTTTGGCATTACCCCGCTGCTTCCAAGTAGAATTCCAGCAGCAAGTGAGGCTCCCGGTTCCGGCAGAGACTGCTCGATGTTATTCCTGGCCGCCCTTTGTATTTGATATAAATTGCCGGCTATCTTTTCAGGATATGACGGCCTCTTGGGACACTCAAACCCTGTAACAGAAAAAATTTTCCCATAATAACTCACTTCTTTGGCCCTCATTAGTGAACGAAGATTTGGTGTCACATCCCTTGACGAAGACAGTTTCCCAGAGAAAATCATACACTCGCCGTAATGAAATTCGGGATAGCGCGGAATCCTGATTATCGCTCGGTGTCCCTCAAAAAAAACCATATCGGAATCACTCCCTGAAAATCCTTTCATTATTACTATCATTTCCTGTTCTCTATCCAAAAAGGATACCGGTGAAATTACTTTTACTACAACCCCTCCTTCAAACGAATCTACACCCTCCAATTTTGAAGAAAAATTTGCAAGGAAAGCCAACCCGATCCAAAAAGCAATTAGAAAAAAATTTAACAGTGCGATCGGTCTAACCCCTACCAGGATAGCAAAAAACAGTGCTGCGAGAAGTAAAACAAATCCAACCACAAATGTAGTTATAGATCTTTTCCAATCAAGCTCAAAAAATGTTCCTGCAAGAAAACCAAACAGGCACCCGCCAATAACAGTCACTAGCAATTGATGAGGCCATATTTTTCTCATCTTTGAACCATTGTATCATACCAATACCTAATTGATTTTTTTCACCTCCTGGGTTAAAATCAACTCATTAACATATCTAACTAATGTGTATTCCATGAAAAAAACCAACAATGATGCAAATTTGACTGAGAACAAAGAAACTACTAGAACACTGGAGCGGGAGATAGAAGAACTAAAACAAGGCTGGCAACGAACTCAGGCCGATTTTATTAATTACAAGAAACAGGTCACTCTCGAAAAAGAAAAGAGTGTTTTGTCTGCACAAGCAACAATTATTGAAGGAATTCTACCAATCCTTGACAATTTTCAGCTTGCCGCCAAACATATACCACAAGACCTAAGAGAGAATTCCTGGGTAAGTGGCGTTGTTCAAATCGAGCGTCAACTTCAATCGACACTGGAAAACGTTGGTCTCACAAAAATTGTTTCACTCGACCAAACCTTTGATCCAACCCTCCATGAAGCAATCGAACACATAGAATCATCTAAGCCTGACAATATTATCGTGGAAGAAGTTGCTGCCGGCTATATTTTGAACGGAAAAGTTCTCCGCCCGGCGAAGGTTAAAGTTTCCAAAAACATACCTAGATAAACCTCACTTTCTTGATTAATTTGTAAGCATCTATTGACAAAATGTAAAGTTTACTTTACATTTTTAATATAATAATTAAAAGAGCGAACCCTTACTTTGTGAGGACAGTCACAAATGCTTTCCGACCCGCCTGCCAACAAGCAGGCAATCAGGCGGAAAAGTGACCAGGAACACAATCAGGGTGAGCAATTACCAAAGAGGAGCTAAAAAATGGGAAAAATTATTGGGATTGATCTTGGAACAACATTTTCTGCTGTCGGCGTGATGGAGGGTGGAGAGGCTAAAATTATTCCTTCCAGTGAAGGAACACGGACTACCCCTTCAATAGTGGCCGAAACCAAAAAAGGCGACCGATTAGTTGGCGTGCTGGCAAAACGGCAGTCAATCACTAATCCAGAGAACACAGTCTATTCAATCAAAAGGTTCATTGGCCATAAATTTGACGACCCTGAAGTTAAGGCTGAAATTAAAAAAGTTCCCTATGAAGTAAAAAAGGCAACAGACGGATCAGTCAGAGTCGTGATGAATAATAAGGAATACAGCCCACAAGAAATCTCTGCCTTCATTCTTCAAAAACTAAAAAGTGATGCTGAAACTTATCTCGGAGAAAAGGTTACGGAAGCCGTAATCACTGTGCCTGCATACTTTAACGATTCCCAGCGCCAAGCTACCAAAGATGCCGGAAAGATTGCGGGACTAGACGTAAAACGTATTATCAATGAACCGACTGCCGCAGCACTCGCTTACGGGTTGGACAAGAAAAAAAATGAGAAAATTGCCGTCTATGATCTCGGTGGTGGAACTTTCGACATTACCATTCTAGAGCTTGGAGATGGTGTCTTTGAGGTCAAATCTACTAATGGCGACACCCATTTGGGTGGAGACGACTTTGACCAAAGGATCATGGAATATATCATTGATGAGTTCAAGAAAGACCAGGGAATAGATCTCCATGACGACCGCACTGCACTGCAAAGAGTAAAGGAAGCTGCCGAGAAAGCAAAGATCGAGCTCTCCACAACAAACGAGTCTGAAATCAATCTTCCTTTCGTTACAGCTGATGCCTCAGGCCCTAAGCACCTGCAAATGACGCTCACCCGTGCCAAACTAGAATCTATAACCAATGAATTAATTGAACGTTCAATCAAGCCTTGTGAGCTTGCCCTTAAGGATGCCGGACTCAAAAAAAGTGAGATAAACGAGGTTATTCTCGTTGGTGGCATGACAAGGATGCCGGCAGTGCGCGAAGCGGTTAAAAAGTTCTTTGAGAAGGAACCAAACCACTCCGTCAACCCTGATGAGGCAGTAGCACTCGGCGCAGCGATCCAAGGTGGAATACTGGGAGGCGAAGTAAAAGACCTTCTTCTTCTTGATGTTACTCCACTCTCACTCGGTATTGAAACGCTCGGCGGAGTGTCCACCAAGTTAATCGAGAAAAACACTACAATCCCTACCTCCAAATCAGAGACTTTCTCAACCGCAGCCGACAACCAAACATCAGTAGAAATCCATGTTCTTCAGGGTGAGCGAGAGATGGCTTCCGACAACAAAACACTTGGCAGATTTATGCTTGACGGCATTCCTCCGGCCCCCCGCGGTATTCCTCAAGTTGAAGTTTCCTTCGACATTGACGCAAACGGCATTGTAAATGTTAGTGCCAAAGACAAAGCTACAAACAAAGAGCAAAAGATTACAATTACAAGCTCCTCCGGTCTATCTGATGCAGAGGTAGAGCGAATGCGCAAGGAAGCAGAAGAGCATGCCGAAGAAGATAAGCAGAAAAAGGAACTTGTAGAAGCTAAAAACCAGGCAGATACACTAATTTACACTTCGGAAAAAGCAATCAGGGATGCGGGTGACAAAGCTGACTCTAATCTAAAGAGCGACATCGAGGAAAAGATCAAAACGCTCAAAGAGATTAAAGAGAAGGATAATCTGGAAGAGATAAAAACCCAGACAGAGGGTTTAAGCCAAACACTTTCCCAATTTGGCGCCAAGATGTACGAACAAGCTACCCCCAATCCAGAACAAGGACCGGCGGAGGAAGTCAAGGAGGATGGCGCTGAGGACACAGAGAAGAAATAGGCAATAACACTTCCAGGGCTTGACCTCCCTCTGGAGCGGCATAGACAGTTTGGTCATTTTGCTTTATCATAAAGATAAATATTTTAGCGGAGGGATCCCCTTTTTCGGGGGAGCTATGATTAGCAAGAGAGTTATCTTTGTTGTTGTAGTAGTCATTGCAGGTATAGTTGGACTAACCTCAATGTACTTTCTAAATAACAAGCAAAAGCCAACGGAAAGTGTCGAGCCAGAGCAGGTGGTTGCCAACCTTTCGAATATGGATCCTGGCGACTTCAATTCCGACCTTAAATCTGAGTACACCAAAGCATACAATTTAGCCGTTGCAGCTAATCCTCAGAATGCCCTTTCCGCCGTTGTGATCGATCTGGGAAAAGACCTGATGCCGGAACAAACAACTATTAGATATGTTTTTTCATCCGAAACTGATCCTGGAAACAATTGGACGATTACTTTCAACCATAATGGCAAGAGTGGCCTTCTGAGGGCGATAATTCCAAAAGATGACTATCTTGGTAATCCCACCCCCTTCGACCTGAAGCTCTGGAAAGTCAATCACGTTTCCGCCCTCCAAATTGCAGAAAAAAACGGCGGCTTAAGCTGGCGCGAGAACAATACATTGCAATTAGTTCAGTTAACGCTACGCAACATTGGAGCAGAGAATACACTCGCCTGGAGGGTTCAATATATCGGAGAAAATTCTGATTTTAGTATTAACATCGAGGCTCTTACAGGAAAAATCTTCCGCGAGTAACAAATTATGGCAAGAGACTACTACTCCACGCTAGGCATCGGAAAGAACGCCACAACTGAAGACATCAAAAAAGCCTACCGCAAGCTTGCACTTCAATATCATCCGGACAGGGGCGGAAGCAAAGAATCTGAAGAGAAATTTAAGGAAGTTAATGAGGCTTATCAGGTTCTCTCCGATCCTCAAAAACGTGCTCAATATGATCAATTCGGAGATGCTGCATTCCGACAAGGCGCCAGTAGCCATTCTCAAGGTTTTGGCGGTTTTAATGGTGCCGGAGGATTCGATTTCTCAGGTTTCGGCTTTGGTGGCGGATTGGGAGACATATTCGAGGATTTCTTCGGAGCATCACTTTCTCAAGTTCAGGCGGAACTTCAAATTACACCTGCACAAGCCACGCTTGGTGATAAAATCTCTATCACAGTAGACAAAGAAAATATCGATTTTTCAATACCACCAGGAACACAGTCAGGCTCGTCTTTCAGGTTCCCTGGTAAAGGAAGGCAGATGCGCAATGGGCGACGCGGGGATCTTATAGTAACAATAACTATCAAAACACCGACCGGCTTATCAAAAGAACAGCGGGAGCTCTGGGAAAAACTCAAGGAGGCTGACAAGAAGAAGCGAAGCTGGTTTTAGTTTTGCACATGGCTAATAGCTAATTGCTTATCGCTCTCGGAGCAATCATCTACTCCTATCTATCGGCCATGAGCTATTTGCTAACTGCGCCTTGCGAATTTTCCACATTGACACCAAGCGTTAAATGACCGATAATGGAAGAGGATTTTATAGTACCAGAATTCGTTTTAGGCCTTGACCTTGGAGGGGTCACACCGAATGCAGCTTCCAAGCATCGATATTTTCATTGGACTGATATTTCTTGTAGGAATAGCCTATTCGTTTATTCTGCAACGAGAAAAAACGATCACCTTTCTCTGTTCAGTTTATATTGGGCTTGTGATTGCTGGAAACTTTTCAGGAACTCTTTTCGAGTTTTTTAACGGTAACAAAGTTGTGGCTAATCAAGTCTGGGTCAGAAGCAACGCTTCAAGTGGAACTATCGCCATCATAGTATTCTTGGTTTCTATCTTTCTTGTCACAGGAGCAATCAATTCGAGAAACAACCGCTCAGGCGGAGAAACCTCTCTCTTTGAGGTTATGATATATAGCGCACTAGCAATAGCATTGATTCTTTCGTCTGTGATGGGTTTTTTGCCGGAAGCTACCCGCAATCACTATATTGAGATTTCAAAAGCAGCTCAGATAATATACAACATGAAAACCGTTTGGGTCGTGCTTCCGCCAATTATGCTTGTAATATTAAATTGGCGAAAAAGTAAAAAAAATTAATTTGGGTTAAGGTTAATCGGCCAGTCAAGGAAACAGGCAATATTACCCTGACCCTACCTAGTAATCAGGAGAAACATGTTTTTATTACGGTGGATTTTAAATGCTCTAATTCTGCTTCTTGTCTCCTATATCGTTCCGGGGATCTACTTTTCCGGCACATGGTCGCTACTAATAACCGTTATTATTTTTGGTCTGATCAATGCGTTAGTTAGACCGGTCTTATTATTACTAACGCTACCGATTAATATTCTCACTCTTGGTTTATTTACCTTTATAATAAATGCCCTCATGTTCTGGCTCACCTCCAGTATCGTTCGAGGATTTGAAGTTTCAAATTTCTGGGCTGCATTTTGGGGAGCACTTGTATATTGGTTAATTTCAACCATTATCAGTGGATTTGAGAAAAATGACCAATAGGCCTCACTAATTAAGACCACTAATCTCCAACACATAAAAAAGACCGGTCAGTAGACCAATCGTATTTTGGTGGGACGCTTAGCGTCCCTTGCATCACGCTGAGCGTGGTGGATCGCCTGGGACATCTCACACGCCATTCGGCTTCTGGACACCCTCGGTTTCCAGTCCCTTCCGATAGTGGGAAAACAGCTGTTTTCCCGACCCCTTTCGTGTTCGAGTCCCGTTACTGCAATCAAAAAAGCACCAAGCAACGGCTCAGTGCTTTTTTGGTGGATCGCCTGGGACTCGAACCCAGAACCAATGGCTTAAAAGGCCACTGCTCTACCATTGAGCTAGCGATCCAAATATGTTACGACACTGCTCTACCTCCGCCAGCTGGCGGAGAGCTAGCGATCCATTAAAACTAAGCTCAATACTACCAAAAATTATCACCTCTGGCAACCTTAGTGTCAGCTACTCGCTTCGCAATACTTTCACAAACACATCAGAGGGCACTTCCACCTTACCGATTTGCTTCATCTTCTTCTTGCCCTTCTTCTGTTTGTCTAAAAGTTTGTTTTTTCTGGTGACGTCGCCGCCATAGAGCTTTGCGATAACATCTTTTTTGAAAGGAGAGATACGCTCTGAGGCAATAACCTTGCTCCCAATGGCCGCCTGCAGCTTGAT
>ENA-UOWO01006026-UOWO01006026.1-activated-sludge-metagenome-genome-assembly--contig:-NODE-6026-length-12561-cov-5.002239_pt1 | contig 12561 bp, 11 predicted proteins | sample MGYA00238148_ERZ761564 | MGnify/ENA primary metagenome ERZ761564 (study PRJEB28885, sample SAMN05720194) | activated sludge metagenome | isolation source: Anaerobic digester | place: USA...
CACCTAAACTATTTGTAGGTACCATAATACTGGAAGAATTAGCAGAGATACTCACAAAACCACTGGTCACAGGGTTTCCAGAGCAATCTAATACTGTTCCAGTAAATGTATAGTTGTTTGCTGCTGGAACAACAATTGCAATAGTTCCTAAGCTTAAGTTAGCTGAAGTGGTAGTTACAGTTTGTGAATGGATAACGTTGGTACAAGGTAATGGTGCAAGTACTTCTAAAGTAAGTATTGCATTGTCAGGTACATAGCCACTTACAAATCCAGCACTATTTGTATATCCATAGGAAAAACTACCAGTTGCAGGATTTGTTATTTTTACAGAGTTATTGGCTAGAGGCACACCAAAATTATCTGTCAATGTCATATCAAGTTGAATAAAATTATTAGGCACATCACAATTCCAAAACGAAAAGTGCTTTACATCACCTACATAATTACTACCTTGTTTAGTTGCACTTCCTTCCTCTTTCCACATACCAGTTACTGCATCAAACGACCAAAGCGGAATAGAGTTGGGTGCATTTACACTAATACTTGAAGGAATTGGAAAACTCATTTTAGCTGTTTTGCCACTCGCAATTTGTAAAGCGGTTCCGCTATTGTCAAATAATTCAACGCCCATCATACCAAAGGTTTGTAATATTTTTTCAGCATTATTTGCATCAATGGCTCTTAAATCGCCAGGCATCATTTGATTTAAAGTATTGCTGGTTGGATCAAGCCATTTCGAATACATAGTTACAGTACCATTATACGGTGTGCCATTTGATTTGTAAGCAATACCATTGGCTGGAAATGTAATGGTTCCGCCACCATTTACATTGACTGTGCCTCCAGTAATTGAGTTAAATGTGGCTGCATTTTTCATTTCGATCATCATAATTTTGGCATAATGATCTTTATTAGTTTGTATACGTAAAGTTCTATAACCAGTAAAATAGTTGTTTTTGGTAACTGTTACCAAAGTCGCATTTTGTTGGGTGGTAATTTTTGAAAAGTAAAAAATACCATCTTTATCTGTGGTATACGAATTAGCGCCAACCCTTACATTCGCATCCGCAAGAGGTGTGCCATCTTCGTTCACTACCTGACCATAAATGGTACCTTGGGTAGTTTTACTATTATCGAATACGGTAGTATTGCCGCTTGAATAATTTGTACTCTTTTTACATGAATTAAAAAGGGTCAAGGTTGAAATGATTGCTATCAGAAATAGAGATAGACTAGTTAATTTTCTGGTGTTCATAATTTAAAATTTTTAATGTTCGAAAATAGAGACGACGCAAGATAAGGAGATGTTAGCACAAAAATCGAAATGACATTTCTGTGACAAACGAATTAAAATACTTAGTATCTGTCTATTCAATTGGGAGTCTGTATTTAAAGTTTGAGTTCAAGGCGCACGAAGCGTTGAAATTTAGGAGTCGACTGAGGTCAATGACTGGATTTTGAGGCGAGTGGAACGAACAAATCGTGCTTTAAATACAGACGCTAATTAAAAAGGGTGAGATTTTAAAACATACCTTTAAAAGTATTGCCTTGATTCATATCACCTGTTTGATATCCAAGTTTAAACCAATACATACGTTGCTCAGAAGTGCCATGTGTAAAGGCATCGGGAACCACATAACCTTGCGCTGCTTTCATCAATTTATCATCACCTACAGCATTTGCAGCACTTAAAGCTTCATTGATATCACCGTCTTCTAATACATTATTTAATGTTTGATTATAATGAGCCCAAACGCCCGCATAAAAATCAGCTTGAAGTTCTAATGCCACAGAAAGACGATTGGCACTTACTTTATCGGTACGCTGTTGCATACCTTGAATTTTAGCAGTTGTACCTAATAAAAATTGTATATGATGAGCTACTTCATGCGATAAAACATAGGCACATGCAAAATCGCCATGTGCACCCAACCGTTGAGTAAGTTCATCAAAAAAGGCCATATCTAAATATATTTTTTGATCAGCGGGACAGTAAAAAGGACCTGATTGCTTTGAAGCATTTCCGCAAGGAGACTCGGTCACATCATTAAATAAAACCAATGTAGGTGCTTGATAACGAATATTATTTTCTGCAAACAATTTGCTCCAAATTTGTTCATTATCTGCAAGGGTTACACGTAAGTAGGAAGCCATTGCTTTTTCTTCAGGGGTTTCGGTTCGAGGAGCTTGCTGTGTAGTGGATCTTTGATTAGAAGATTGCTGGAAATTTGAAAGTAATTGTTGTGGATCGCCTCCAAGTAACCATCCAATAATTAATACAATGAGTGCCAATCCACCACCTCCAACGGCAACTTGTCGACCACTTACTCCTCGTCGATCTTCAACATTTTCGCTTTCGCGTCTTCCTTGCCATTTCATAATTCAATAAATTTTGATCAAAATAAATAAAAATTATGCAGATGGGCTAAGAATTTTACAACACTTTTCATATTCCTTTTATATTTACACCCTTGCTATGCATAATTTCAACGTGTTTAAACGGTATCTTAAAACCGTCATTGATATTAAATCAGATCAAGAATCTGAACAGGAAACTTACAATGAAGTAAGAGCGGGTATCCTTTTTAGAGGTACAAATCTTTGGATTATGGCAATGGCAATGATAATTTCGTGTATCGGATTAAATATAAATTCGAAGGCTGCTGTTATTGGTGCCATGATAATTTCGCCACTCATGGGCCCCGTATTTGGAGTTGGATTTTCGTTGGGCATTTCAGATATTGATTTACTTCGATTAAGTTTTAAAAATTTATTTCGAATTGTTTTAATTTGTTTACTGTGTTCAACACTTTATTATTTGTTGAATCCTTATCATGTAGCAACAGAAGAATTACTTTCATTTTCGAGCCCAACACTTTTTGATATTCTTCTCGCTTTTTTTGGAGGTTTAGCAGGATTCATCGCTATTTCGCGTAAAGAAGGTAATCGCGTTTTAGTTGGTGTGGCTGTAGCAACTGCTTGTATTCCACCACTTTGTACTGCTGGTTATGGCCTTGCTACTTTACAATGGCAATATATCATTGGTGGACTTTATACTTATGCCCTTAATTCTGTTTTTATTTGTTTATCAACTTATATCATGACTAGATATTTAAAGTTTAAACGAAATGAAAATCAAAATATATCACGTGTCAATTTGTTATTTACGATTATCGCTTCTCTCACCCTCATACCGGGAGCCTATTTAGCCTACAAAATGGGTGTAAAAAATATTTATCTAAGTAGAGCGGATCATTTTATTCAACAAGAATTGGTGAATCACTTTCATGTAATTAATCAAGAAATAAATCCTCAATCAAAAACAATTACAATTGATATCAGTTCTGATATTTATGATAGTTTATTGGTGCCAAGATTAAAGCAAAAATTAAATGATTATTCTTTAGAAACCACAGATCTTGTGATACATCAAACAAGCACCAATCAAGCCATCATTGTTGAGATGCAAAAGGAAATTGAAAAACTAAAAAGTAAGGTTGAGAAGTTTGAAAAAGACAATCATGAGTGATCAGAAATAAATTCAAAATAAAAATTATTGGATATTATCCTTAACTTCATTTATTATCCACAAAATGCTTATGAAGTATACAATATGTATTTTAATTTTTCTTTTGCATACGATCATCTCAAATTCACAAGTGAATATTGCTTCTATCAATCTAAATGATCAAGTTGGTATTGAGCATGCTCAAATAAGGAAGAGTAAAAAAATTTATTTAAATCAAGGGTCTCTATGGAGACGAGATTCGCTTTTGGAAGCGAATTGGCAAAAGTCGAATAAAAATTATATTACAATTTCACCATTAGCACAGATGATTGAAAATGGGGGATATTATATAAAGTATAAAAACGCCGGTCCAGGTTTTCAAGTTGCATATGAAAGAAGTTTTTCTAGAAATGTGAGTCTTTATTTACCTACTTTTTTTTCTATCTATTCAGACTATAAAAGTATTGGCTTGGCATTGAAATTATATCCAAATTCACTTAACCCTATGAAATTTGCATTCATGCCAACATTTATAGTTGGTTCAAATAAAATTCAAGATTACTATTACGATGAAAATGGTTTTACTAAACCTCAAGATGGACGAAGATATTCTTATGTTATTCAATTCAATTCATCAATCAATTTGACTCTACATAAACGCTATTTTTTAAGTGTCATCTTAGGTCCAGGATTTGGTATTGAATCATATAAGTTTAAACATAAATCACTTACAAGTATTTATGGTGTTGATGTAAATGGATATAATAGTCTTAATTTTTATACAGGATTTCATATGGGTTATGCTTTCTAGTATAGAATTATGAGCAGCATAATATGATAAGAAGTGTAAAGAATTAAAATAAGTAAGTATTAAAAAAGATAAAATTATTGATATGAACAACGTGAAAATTATAATCTACTGTCTAATGATATTTTCTTTTTTTTCATGTACGCATGATATGAGATATCCTATTGCAGGGAATTTAGAATATACAATATCTTATAAACCTGATTCTTATATTGTGCTTCACGATTCAATTTTGAGTAGATTAGATACTTTAATTTCAACGAATTATCGCACCTACTCAGCTTCAGGTGATCATGATATAAACTATCGCGAATATGCATCAGTCGATTTTACAACTAATTATGATACAGTGATTAAAAAAAATGTTTGGTTTACTCTTAGAGCAAGTGGAGAAGGTAGGTATTTATCTTTTTCGCTTTTCGCAGAAGGTACCAATCTTGGCGGGGGATCTCTGTATTCGGAACCATTTATTTTAGGATTTTCAAATAATATAAATACATATGATGAATACACGGTTAGAGGAAAGGTTTACAAAACCGTTTTTGAATCCTATGGTATGATGAATTCAACAAATTATTATCACGCATTTTATTCATTACACGATGGGTTAATAAAAATTGATATTCTCAATAAAGGAATACATAAAGTATATGAAATTGAAGAGGCGTATATTGTTCGCTAAGTAGTGATTGCGCTTATTGATTATAAACAACTTGCAATACTGTTTGTCCAACCGCTTTTAAAGTAGCCTTGTCAATAATAGAAATATCATCTTGATGTGTATGCCAATGATCGCCAAATCCACCATTTGGTTTAAGATTAATAATATCTACACATGGAATATTTGCAATTGTATTAATGACTAAATGGTCATCGGTAATTGTGCCACCTGGCTCATTGACAAAATAATTTGAGTAACCTAAGCTTCTGGCGGTATCCCAAATTTCACGTTGAATTGAACCTGCATACTGTTGCGAATTACCTTCAAGTGGAAATCGTGCATCCTTTGAGCCAACCATATCTAAACAAATTCCAAACATGGCTCTATAACCAGTAACATGTGGATTTGCCGCCCAATACTGAGTGCCCAAACACCAACTTAATTCACTCCATTCTGTTTTACCAGCATCTTCAGCATCAACCAATAAAATATCAACACCGATATTCGGTCTAGCGGTTTTTATTTTTGCTGCGATCTCCATCAAAACAGCAACGCCACTTGCACCATCATCAGCAGCGGCAATGGGTTGATTTTTATTTTTGGTATCTTCATCAGCCCAAGGTCTGCTATCCCAATGAGCTAGTAAGAGTACCCTGTCTGTTACAGATGGATTAAATGAAGCAATCACATTGATAGCGGGATATTTTATTTTCGAAACCGGTTGAGTGAGTTCAACACTTTGAACATATACAGTATCAGCATACTTTTTTAATTCTGTCTGCATCCATAAGGCACAATTTTTTTGAGCCTCCGTACCAGGCACTCGAGGTCCAAATGCAAGTTGTGCTTTGACATACTCATAGGCATTATCCGCATTAAAGATGGGTGCAGCCACTTTTGCCGGTGTAGTGCTGTTACTGCTATTTGTTTCAACATCATCAGAACAACTATTTAAACTGATAATTAAAAAAGCGAGACAAATAGTTTTATGCAATGAAGTAAACATATGAAGAAAATAGATTGATAAGTTATAAGTAATTATAAAGTTGATATTGCAAACGTCCAATTTATTTCCAAACCAACAAAATAAATTAATTGAGTTAGAAATTGATTGCTCTATTCTAATTCAATTTCTTGCGCATGAATAATTTCTTTATCTGTTCCTGTTTTATGAACAAACGCAATGATATGACAATTTTCTTTTTTAATGGTTGTAGTTGGAATGGTTGGAATTGTAAACGTTACAAATTTTTCATACACTCTTCCTTTTTCTTTTGTTGTTGTGGCATCTTTAAATGTTGATCCTGGAACAGGCGTAATAATTTTTCTGAGTATATGATTATGTTCATAATCAGGAATTTTCACAACACTCGAATCTTGGTAATCTTTTACATGATCTTCAATTAGGTAAATTGACATCGCAAGATCACCACTCCAATCCTCAGTAAATATTGTTTTTGTTGAAATTAAATATTCGTTTAATTCACCAGTGGGTGTGGAGGTTAATTCAATATTTAAAGGCGTAGTTTTGACTAGGAGTTCATCAATTTTTGAAGCCCAATTATTGAGTTTAAAAAAGTAATTGAAATCAGCACTTCCTGTATTCAATCGGTCGATCGCGGCATAAGGTTTGCTTGGATCTTTCCCTTCAATAAACATAACAAGATCCATTGCATCTGTTGAATTGAAATCATATTTTGAAGGTGCCTGAAAATCATTTAAAAATTGAGAATAAACTGCCACAGACAGAATTTTATTTGGATATTGGGTTTTTAAATCACGTAATATTTTTGCACCTAATGGACAATTTGAACAATGTACTCCTGTTGCTTCTTCAACCAAAATATGCTTTGATTGACTTGCAGGAATCGTACTTATAACATAAGTTGAATCTTTAGTATTTTTTTGATCCTTTAAAATTAAGCCAGACGGCACTTGTTCTTTTGTGCAACTTGACAAAGCCCATAAAGCCAGTGCAGAAAAGAGAATGAATTTATTTTTCATACAACTATTTTTTTATTTATTAAAAACTCGAAGTGATACCAATTTTAAATCCGCTAAAAGCTGGTTCGTAACGACAAACGCCACCTGTGCAATTTATACCATCTACTTGTTTTACATATTGCGCTGTAAATCTATGCGAATCTTTAGTATAAGCCACAAAAATATTTGGATAATGATGCGCCTCTTTTACATGCTTTTTATTCGGAGCAACATTATACATATCAGAAACAGCAAATGCCCATGACGGTGCAATATTAAACTCTAATAAAGCAAATGCCCACGAACCATAATCTTGTTTTGTGCTCATATATTGCAGTTCAAGTCGTAATGATTTTTTCTTATCTATTTTGTAACCAATTTCAATAAAAGGAGTAATTGCGTTTATCTCAGGATATTCTTCTTCAATTTTTTGTTGATATAATGATTGATTATAGACTAAATATTGAGCTCCGAAATGAAAAAGAAAGTTTTTTACACTTCTTATTTCGGTCTCTGCAAAAACCTCTCTATACAAGGGCACACCTTCAAGTGTATTGATATGGGTATAAGCGCCATTAAAATTTAGTTTTTCAGATGGGGTATAAAAAGCATTTAAGTTATACGATTCTTCAGATAAATCTTGAGATGGTGGTGTATATCGTGCAATTAATCGTTGAGGACGAATTTGTGCAATAATCGGTTGCCAATTCACCATACCTTTTAATAAAATTTCATTCGGTGAAGTACGCATCACAAAATTTTCAGTTCTTTTAAATGAGGCATTCACACCAAATTTATTAAGTGCATAACCAAAGGTTGAATACACTACATTACCATTTCTGTTTTTCAATGCGCCATCGATCACAATGGCTTCCTCTGATTTAATTGCCCCTTCGAGATACCAACTAAAATTGCCCGCATTTAAAGTATTATAAATGGTGGCAGCATTCACATTATAGGTAGGCACAAACCGCTCAGCTTCTGGCATATTATTAATATTTGAAACTATATTATTCATACTCGCTTGGTCTAAAGTACGGTTAGTAATTCCAATTCCTGGTGTAATATGTGCTTTTGAACCAAGATCAAAATCACCTTCAGCATTAAAACCTTTGATAATTGGTTGCCAACGTTCAAACACATTTTTTGATTGACCGGTAAATCCTTTCAACGATAATTTATCACTTAATCGATATCTTAAATGTAAGCCAAACAAAGCATTGTCAATTAATAAACCTCGATCTTCATAAGCTCTAAATATCATCCCACTGCCTATTTGATCATAAATATGTCCTCCTGTTACAGTTAATTTCTTAAACTCTTTACTTAAACTAAACATACCAATACCTGCGCCAGATAAAGCTGAGGTTGGATTTTGTAAATTTGAATTGTTGAATGCATCAAATCGAACAACACCGGTAAATCCATAACCCGAATAGCGCAATCCTAACCATCCTTCGCCACCACTTAAAAAATTATCGTACAATTGATTATCAGAAGCTTTGATATTTGTATCTCTTTGAAAAAAATTGACATTCATCATCAAATCACCTGAGAGGTTTCCTTGCTGAGCATTTGCAATAGTCGAAAAAATGAAGGGGATAACGTAGAGAATTCTTTTCATGAAAATAAAATATGTAATAGACAAATGTAATTAATGTTTTAGAATAAGGATAATTTGCAACCAAAATATACAGATTTAGAGATAAACACGATATTTATCAAGGAAATGAAGTCATTGTGATTTTCGAACGAACTCTAAATAAAAGACTTAAATATGCTTCATATCACTTAAACTTGTAAAAATTAAATGAGTATGAAACGAACAGTGCTAATTACTGGTGCAACAAGTGGCATCGGAAAAGCCATTGCAATAAAATTTGCAAAAGAAGGATACAATATTGTGTTTGATAGTATTGATACAGATGGCGAACAAATAGCGCAGTCAATTGCTGATGAATATAAAATTCAACATCTTTATTTTGCTGTCAATATTATAGATAAAGAAGCGGTGAAGAAAATGGTATCAGATTCTGTTTTAAAATTTGGATCGATTGATATCTTAATTAATAATGCAGGTATTCAATTTGTTTCGCCAATTGATGAATTTCCAGATGAAAAATGGGATGCCATTATTGGTGTTAATTTAAGTTCTGCTTTTCATTTAACGAAAGCAGTTTGGCCCAAAATGAAAGAAAAACAATTCGGCAGAATTATAAATATTGCTTCTGCTCATGGCTTAGTTGCCTCAGCATATAAAAGTGCCTATGTGGCTTCAAAACATGGTATTATTGGTTTTACAAAAGCTATTGCGTTAGAAGGTGCTGAGTTTGGAATAACTTGTAATGCCATTTGTCCAGGATATGTACATACTGCCATTATTGACAAACAAATTCCAGATCAAATGAAGGCACATAATATGACAAAAGAAGAAGTTATTGAAAAAATAATGCTCGACAAACAAGCTATTAAAGAATTTATATCAGCCGATTTAATTGCTGATGCCACTTTGTTTTTAGCTAACGAAAATGCCAGAACCATAACGGGAATATCGTTACCTATTGAAGGTGGATGGACGGCAGAATAGTTTTTATCATCTAATCATTTGAACTAAATTTTTTATTCATCAACACCAACAAAGCAATATGTCACATAAAATAAAAAAAGGATATGCCGAAGTAAATAGCATTAATCTTCACTATATCGAATATGCAAATGATCAGCCTAAAATGATTCTATTACATGGGTTAACGGCAAATGCTTTTGCTTTTAATGGTTTAGTTCAAGCTGGTTTGACAGAACATTTTTCGGTCGTTAGTGTTGATCAGCGAGGCCGCGGACAAAGCTCAAAACCAGCATTTGCCTATAGTATTAAAGATCATGCTTTAGATATCATTGGCTTACTCGATTTTTTAGATATCGATAAAATTCATATCTGCGGACATTCATTTGGAGGATTAATGGCAACCTATTTGGCTTATCATTATCCTCATCGTTTTGAAAAAGTAATTATACTCGATGCGGCACCCGAAATGAATCCGAAGGCGCCTGAAATGTTGGCACCTGCATTAAGTAGAATTGATCATCAATATGAAAATTTTGATGCTTTTATTGAAGTGGTTAAACAAGCACCCTATATTTCATTTTGGGATGAAGCCATGACAGAATATTATAAAGCAGATGTGGTTACTTCTGATGACGGTAAGGTTGAACCACGAAGTAATATTGCCGATATTACTCAAATTGCAATGGGTGTAGCCAAAGAAGACTGGACAAAATATTATTCAGAAATATTACAACCAACATTAATGGTAGTGGCACTCGATGATTATACTTTAGAACAACCATTATTACCTGTTGAAAAGGCTAAAAAAATTCTAAAGAAAATGAAGAAGGCAAATTATGTTGAAGTAGATGGCAACCATCAAACAATGTTATTCGGTAAAGGTGCCATGCAAATTGTGGAAGCAATTGTAAAATTTATCCAATAAGTAGCAGGCCCTAATTACATTCATGATGAGTATTTAATGCCATATCGATTTCCCTCTTTCTGGTATAAAAACAAAGTCAAAAAGAAAATAAAAAACACGGTTCCCGCTTGCACTTCAAGCATATCATCTGTACTAATATTAAATAAAATCAATAGCACCAGCCAATATCCTAATGGACGTTTATTGGTAAACAATAAATAGCCTGATACGAAAAGAATAAGAAATAGTAATACAACACCGACTATTCCCAAATCAAGCCAAGTATGAAGTATTTGATTATGTGTATGCATATTTTCATTCGCTAAATTGTGGTATCCTTCTTTTATAAATTGTTTTTTAAGTTGAGGATTCGCTTCTCCAGTACCATATCCAATTAGCCAATTTTGTTTTATTAAATGCCATTCGGTAGTCCATGCCGCAATTCGACTGCCCGTTGAATTTTCTAAAATAACATTTGTATCAATTACGGCGGTATCATTAAACGTTTCGTTGATTCGATATTTAATATTCGGAATTTGAATTGCTAGAAGTATCGTAATAAATAAGGAGAGAATGAAGACAAGTATTCTCGTTAATATATTTTTTATTCGTGAAGTTGCTAACCACAATAAAAACAAGCCAAAGCATCCTAAAAATAGAATGGTCGTTTTTGAAATCAACATTAAAATTGCTGTAGATAAAAACAAAATTAACCCAATGAATGCAATTGATTTTAGACTGATTTTATTTTTTATATCTAGCCATTGAAAAATACAAAAAACTAAAGCAAAGGCAAAATAATTTGAATAATAGCCCGGATGCATAATGCCTTCAGAAATACTCATCCTGTTTAAAACTAAAATCCATCCTTTGTCAATATAATGTAAATATGAATAGATGCAAGCATAGCAAAATGAAAGACAACATGATATAGAAAAAATGAAAAGTAGTAATTCAGTCTTTTTTTTATCAAGATAATGTTCCGTTGAAAAAAGTAGAGGCAGTATGAAAAAACTTAATTTGACTTCGATTGTTTGCCAACCTTGGATTTTATAATCACTCCAAATTAGTGCAATCAGATGGAGTAAAAAAAAGCTAATCAATAAATAAATTGATATTCGTTGCATATTGCTAAGTCGCGAACTCAATTGATATGCTGACGTTTTACTTGAAATCAGCAATAAACATTTGTCAATTAATTTTCGATCAAGTGTCCAATGAACAACTAATAAAATAATACCTATTGAGTTTAAACGTTCACTCCATGTAAATGAAATGGCGGTTAAAATTACCAATACATACCAGGTGTTTGCCCTATTCAATGCAGGAAAAGTGAACATAGATGCACGAAGATAATCAACCAAGCTTGTATCTTTGCCATCATGTTACTAGAAATACACCCTAAAAATCCAGATGAACGCAAAATTAAAATGGTGCTTGAATGTCTTCGCAAAGGTGGCATTATTGCTTATCCTACTGATACCATTTATGGTTTAGGATGTAGTATTGAGCAACCTGAAGCCATCAATAGAATTTGCCGAATCAAAAATATTCTCCCTGAAAAAGCATTATTATCTTTTATTTGTTCCGACTTAAGTCATTTAAGCGAATACACTAAATCGATTGATACACCTATTTATCGTTTTTTAAAACAGTATTTACCGGGTCCTTATACATTTATTCTTCCTGCAAGTAAAAAAACACCTAAGCTGCTTCGAACAAAAAAAGAAACGGTTGGTATTCGTGTTCCCGATAACGAAATTTGTCGAACAATCATTGCCGAATTAGGTCATCCTATTTTAAGTACATCATTGCCTTATGATGAAGATGATATTCCTTATTCAGATCCAAGTTTAATATTTGAAGAGTTTGGCCATTTGATTGATATTGTAATCGATGGCGGACCAGGCGGTGTTATACCTTCAACCATTGTTGATTGCACAAAAAATCCACCAGAATTAATTCGCGAAGGATTAGGCGTAATTGATTAGTTCATATGTTTTGATTGGAACACATTCAATTCATCTTCTAAAGTTAAGTAAGGGAACTCTTGTTTTAATTGAACACAAATTAAATAATGTTCGTGTAAAAATTTTTGATGTGCTTCACTGTCTTTATTTCTTGAGATATG
>ENA-UOWO01006028-UOWO01006028.1-activated-sludge-metagenome-genome-assembly--contig:-NODE-6028-length-12561-cov-4.339117_pt1 | contig 12561 bp, 6 predicted proteins | sample MGYA00238148_ERZ761564 | MGnify/ENA primary metagenome ERZ761564 (study PRJEB28885, sample SAMN05720194) | activated sludge metagenome | isolation source: Anaerobic digester | place: USA...
ACCACGGTGGAATTCGAGCCGGATCCGGAGATCTTCGAGACCCTGGTCTACGACCGCCAGATCCTGGCCAACCGCCTGCGCGATCTGGCCTTCCTGAATCCGGAACTCAACATCGAGTTCACCGACGAGCGTCTACCCGCGGACGATCCACTCCGCATGGAGAAGTTCCACTTCCCAGGTGGCCTGGAATCCTACGTGGAATTCCTGGACAGGAAGCGCACCCCCATCCACCCCAAGCCCATCCGCATCACCACCGAGAATCCCATCCCGGTGGATATCGCCATGCAGTACAACGACTCCTACACGGAGGTCCTGTACAGCTTCGTGAACAACGTGCACACCACCGACGGCGGCACGCACGAATCCGGCTTCAAGGCCGCGCTCACCCGCGTGGTGAACCAGTACGCGCAGACCAAGCTCCAGGGCAAGCTCAAGGACCTTTCCATCGAGGGCGACGACACCCGCGAAGGCCTCACGGCCGTGGTGAGCGTGAAGCTGGCCGAACCCCAGTTCGAGGGTCAGACCAAGCACAAGCTGGGCAACTCGGAAGTGAAGAGCCAAGTGGAGGCGCTGGCCTTCGAGGCCTTGTCCACCTGGTTCGAGGAAAATCCCGCGGTGGCCAAGTCCGTCGTGGAGAAGATCATCCAGGCCGCCACCGCCCGCGAAGCCGCCCGCAAGGCCCGCCAGCTGGCCCGCCGCAAGAACGTGCTGGAGGGATCGGGCCTGCCCGGCAAGCTCGCCGACTGCCAGAGCCGCAAGCCCGAAGAATGCGAACTCTACCTGGTGGAGGGCGATTCGGCCGGAGGCTCCGCCAAGCAGGCGCGCGACCGCGTGTTCCAGGCCATCATGCCGCTGCGCGGCAAGATCCTGAACGTCCAACGCGTGCGCATCGACCGCGCCTTGGGATCGGAAGCCATCCAGACGATCGCCCAGGCGATCGGATCGGGCGTGGGCGAGCAGTTCAACCTCGAGAAGGTCCGCTACCACAAGATCATCCTGATGACCGATGCGGACGTCGACGGGAGCCACATCCAGACCCTCCTTCTGACCTTCTTCTACCGGTTCATGCCGGACCTGATCCGCGCGGGCTACCTCTACATCGCCACCCCACCGCTGTACAAGGTCAAGTGGGGCAAGCACGAGCGCTACGCCTTCGACGAACCGGAACTGGAACGGATCCTGACCGAAGCCGGCGAGCGCAAGGGCGTGTACATCCAGCGCTACAAGGGTCTGGGCGAAATGAACCCGGAACAGTTGGCCACCACCACCATGCAGCCCGCCCACCGCACCCTGCGGCAGGTGAACTTCGAGGATGCCCTGGAAGCCGACAACATGTTCGAGATCCTGATGGGCGAAGAGGTGGAGCCCCGCCGCAAGTTCATCGAGGACAACGCCCACCTGGTGGGAGCCCTGGACATCTGATGACCCGCTCGTCGCTCTGCCCGTGCCATTCGGGCAGGACGCTCGGGCGATGCTGCGGTCCCTTCGAACACCTCCCGGATCCGCGTCCCACCACGGATCCGTCGGCCATCCACCGGTCGTTCCGCAACCACCTGATCGCCCTGATCCGGGATGCGGAGTCCCTTTCCGAAATCTGGGTCTCCTTCCTGGAACATTGGATCGGGGAGGGCGATCCCGATTCCATCGAGGTGGATTCCGGTCTGCTGGACCATTTCCTGTGGGATTGGTTCCAACGCTACCCCGAAGCCCGCCCCATCTGCCGGGTGGTCCAGGCGTTGGAGTCGGTGGATCTGCCCATGTCCAGCCAGATCGGGGCGTGGACCGACTCCCCTCTGGAGCCCTGGGAAGTGGTGGAAGCGAAAGCCCCCCTGGTGGGGCTGCGTCGCCTCAACGGATCCAAGGAGATCCAGGCCCTGATGGGATTTCCCATGGCCCGCCTGAAGAAGGGCGACGCCCTGTTGGGACGGATCCTGCCGCACCGGGGCCTGCGCGTGCTGGGCCTGGGAGCCTGCCGTCTTCCCGGCCCCAAGGGAGTCGCGCACCTGCAGGCGATGCACGCCAGGGCCATGGCGGCCCGGGGCCTGGCCCCTTCCGTCACGCTGCGCCCGGATGTCCATTCGGGGATTTGGCTTCCCCTGCACGACGATCTGGTCCGTGCCGCGCGGGGATTGCCGCAACCGGTGGCGAAGCTGTCCATCGAGACGAGCGTCAGACAGGAAATGTCTTTGGACCTGGATGCGCCACGCGGGGAACTGGGTGGGCAATCCGCACGCGAGGCCGCCGCCCACGAGCTGGGCCGCCTGCGGCTGCGCAAGTGGGCGGCGACGCTGTCGCCGTCGGAACGCACCACGTTGGAACACCTGTTGCGCTGAGGCACCGCGCCCGGGTGCAGAGGCGATTCATGAATCGCCCCTACAACGGGGCGCCCACCACCACCGGGTAGGGCGGAGAAACCGGAATGTGATCCAGATCACACTCGGCGCGGAGTGTGATCTGGATCACAGATTCTCGGATCCGATTCCGGCATATTCCCCTCTGTGAAGACAACCCCGCCAAGGGCTGTCGCAGAGTGCCAACCCCAGAATCGGACCGCATGATGAATCCTTCGGACAACCAATTCCAGCCTTCCCGCCCAGGTCACCCGGATCTGATGGACCAGTCCAAGGCAAAGCCCTCTCCGGAGATCAACTGGGACCGGGTTTTCGCTCGCCCTGCCGCCGCCCCCCTCGCCCAGCCCAAAGCGGTGTACGACACGCTCCGGTACCTGGAACAATTGCGCGAGGAAGACCCCTGGCCAGACCCGGCTCCCCCGGAGCCGGACCACGGCACCGTGCGCATCCTCGCCTGCCGGATCACGAATCCCGCTCCGGTGGAGATCGACCAACCCATCGAGGTGGAAGTGGACATCCAGACTCCCGACCTTCCCACCGGCGAGCGGGCCTTCCTGGAAATCCGTCTGTACGATCTTGTCCGCGAACCGGTCCAGGACACCTGCGAGGATGCCGCCCCACTGATCGTGGAACGCGTCCGGACGACGGGTCCGCAGACCCTGAAGGTCAAATTCCGCCATCGCAAGCTCCTGCACGCCGACTACCAGTCGCGGAGCCTCAGCATGTATCTGCGTGCCGAGGCCATCTACCGCCCCGACCCCCAATTGGTGGTTTCCACGATTGTGCCCTGTCTGCACCGCCCGGCCAAGGCGCATCGGGTGGAGCTTCGCGGGACCGCCTTCGATGCGGGAAGGACGTTTCCCAATCCCAAATGCCTGGAGGCCCTGAAAGCCGCTGTCCAGGCCCAACGCGAACATTCCACAGGTGATCTGTTCGTGGTGGGCCACCTGGATGGGAAGGAGGGCACGGACTCCATTCTTGCCAAACTGCGAGCGGAGATGGTCGTGGCGTATCTGACCAACCATGCCGAGACCTGGCTCAGGCAGTTTTCCCCGGATACCCCCGCCGATCGGCGCTGGGGAGTGCGGGAAGCGCAGAAGCTTCTGGTGTGCCTTCCGTCGGCCGAAAAGGCCCACTACCAAGGTGGTGCTCACGGAATCCTCGATGCGCGCACTCGCGAAGCCTTGCGCGCGTTCCAATCCGCAAGTGGCGCCGATCCCAGCGGCCAATTGGATTCCGCCACACGCAAGCGCCTGGTCCACGCCTGGTTTTCCCAAGCGGGCACCACGGTTCCCGGCCCCTGTCGGCCACGCGTGCTGGTGACGGCGGAGACACCCGCTGCAACGGAGGCGAAGACACTTCCTGTCAGCATGGAATTCTTGGCCTGGGAGCGACCTGTCGCCGAACCCGCCGAGGGATCCACGGTGGACGCGAGCCAGCGCGATGCCTGGGAGGAAAGGATCGACAAGACCTTATCCTTCGAACTTCGGGAGCTTTCCTTGCAGATCCTGGCTTCCCGCCAACATCCGGTGGGACTCGCCAAGGTCCAGCTGGAAGGGCCCTGCAAGAAGGAAGCGATGGCCGACGAACACGGTTGGGTGGAATTCTCCGAAGTGGCGACCGGAACCTACACGCTTCGCGCCCAACACAACGGACTGCAAATTCCTCCCAAGTCCTTTACCTTCCCTACACCCGGCACCCGCAAGAACCGCGCTTCCACTCCCTCCTCCCCCGAGGCAAAGCCATGAAACTCCCCGGCGCCCCCAAGATTTCCATCCCCGACATCCCAGCCGCACCTGCAGCCAGCATTCCCACCCAGGTCACTCAGAATTTGTCCGCCGGCCCCGCCCAAGGAGCGGTGGGAATCGGGGCACCCCAGCACTTCGACCCCGACAATCCGTCCGTGCGCCTGGACGGCACCGTCCACAATCCCACCGGCATCGGTGGCGATCTCCATGTTTCGCGCGAGGTTTCGGTCAACGACCTGAAGAACATTCCCGTCCCGAATCCTTCGTTGGACCTGCCTTCGATGGGCGGGGGTTCCTCGTCCGGCGGAGAAGGTTTCTCGTTGCCCTCGATCGGAAACCCTCTGTCGGGGCTTTCGCTGCCGGACATGCCGAGCATGCCCGACATGCCCTCCCTGCCCGACATGCCGGATCTGGGAAATCCCTTTTCCGGCATTTCCGCACCCGACTTTTCCCTGCCTTCGTGCAAGATGCCAGATTTTGGCTTCCCGGATCTGCCCCCCTTCGGACTGCCGCAGATCGACCTTCCCGGCGGTGGATACAAACCGGCGGGCGAATCGCCGTGGCGCTCCCCCATTGGATGTCCGGGATTTCGGTTTCCGGAACTCCCCTCCTTCGATGCGCCATCCCTGGACATGCCCGATTGGGACCTTTCCCTTCCGGATCTCTTGCCGGATTTCTGGGACGGCATCTGCGAAGACGACCGCGCCGATCCGGACGAGCATCTGGAAGACGACACCGAAACCGCCCAAGTGACCTTCAAGGCCTGGGGAGAACACGAGACGTACACCAATTTGCACGAACACAAGGTGCGGCTGGTGGCCTCGAATGGATCCTACGACCAAACCGTGGTGGCGAAGGAAGAGCAAATCGACGAGGACGGAATGGCCGTGGTGCACTTTGGCGGGGTGAGTCCCGACGGCACGTACCGCATCGAGTCGTACCTCAACGACGAACTCACGTTCGTTGACGACGGTGTTCCCGGCAAGGACATTTGTGAACGCAACTTCTTCCAACAACTGTTCGGCCTCTGAGCCCCAATCCCGATTCCCCCTCCCACTCCACCCTGCATCAAAAGTCCGAACATGCCCCAACCCACACCCGCCCCACGCCCGGAAGGCACCACGATCCAGGCCGATGGCAAGAAGTCCATCAACGACTACGCCGCCACGTTCTACCACGATCCCGCCCTGGGGACCGCGCTCGCATCCGTGCAACAAAAACTGTCGGTCACCGATCCCGCCAAGCCCCAGCCCAAAGGAACCATCCTGCAGATCCCGGGAACACTGGTGGGCAAGGGCAATTCGAAGACCGGCGGCTACCAGATCGACGCGGCATACCGGCGGACGGGGGCGGTGATCTTGGTCCCCGAGATGGAAATTTCCCACAGCCAGATCGAAGCTCCAGCACCAGGCTCAAAATTCCCGATGGTGGTCCACCAAATCGTCAATGAGCCATCCAATCAAGCAGGAGAGGACAACCGAGGTTGGGTTCGAAACCTCTGGATTGGGCCTGCTGGATGCTCCCACATGCAAGAGGTCACTTGGAGCACGGAAGCATCCCTTGTGGTTCAAGTGCGATTCCTCTCGAACCCCAAACTCGAATCAAGAAGCCAACGCACCGATCCACCTTGGGGAGTCGTTCCCCGCCCGGACTTCACCATGACTCCCAAGCTGGGAAACCAGCTCAACACGGGCGTCATCCCAAAAACAGACAGCACATCCCAGCTCTCGTCTGCTGCAATGCTCGTCAAGGAATATACGGGATCCATGATCAACATCCCCTGCGCCCAACGAGCGGACACCTATCTGATCACCAAGCATATCAGACCAGGAGATCCAGCATTCATCCTGACCTTGCTTTTGGGGATTGGTGGAGGCGACCGCTGTGAAGTCTCCGTGACCACAAGCGATCCCTCGAAGGGATATCAATCGACGGTGACATTTGAAAACTGGAGGAGAATTAACTATGACATTATTGCACCAAAAGGGATGGAAGAACCCTATTTAAATAGCTCTATTGATGGCGCAATTAGCCTTGATCCTAAAATCGAAAAATTTCTCGAATCAACCATGGCAGCGCAATTCATTCATCTTCAAAAAGAAGAATCAAGCGCGTTCTTGCTTTCCGCTAATCTTCTGGGCTCTGTCTCAGGCGATCTTCTGAATTTTACCCGGAAGTCTTGCTTTATCGGAAGCCCAGAGTTTTTGAAAAATTTACCACAACTGCAAAGAACCAGGCCGACCAACCAAATTGCCATCGTTTTTGTTGATGCATTTTTTGAATACTATTCAACCACAACTCCAACAGCAGCAATCGTAGCCGTTACTGGAAACGGCCCATTACAAGTTTACAAAAACTCCTCACCGAGGGAGATTGCATACTTTAGCCCAATTATCCCAACCAGCGCAATTAGAGGGAAAAAGCCGGGCGAATCAACGCTCGATCTCACCGGAGCAACATTCAGAGCTTTTATCAAAAACCCATCAAATTATCACAATACCCCAAAACTCAAATGGGATATCAATGAGGTGAAAAATCACACCAAAATACAGCCTGGAGACATTTCAATTCGAATATGCGACTCCCGTCAAGACCCTAAAAATACCTCCCAGAGAGCCACTATTCTGGATCAATCAGGAGCTCCTTTAGAAATAATCATCCATCCATCACGGGAAGACTTTAGCTTACCACTTGTTGAGCGCCAGAAAATATCTGCTTTTCTCACAAATTCACTGATTCGAGAGAATTTAAGGGGTTCTTCATTTCAAATTGAAGCCACCTACCTTCATCCCCAATCGGAGGATTCAGCATTCCCATCACTCCGCGAAGCAAGCATCAACAAATCCACAATAGCAAAATTCATAAGCGAAATCAAAATGGAGACTGAAAATCATCCAGCATTCAAAACAAAATTATACACTCACCCTGGCCTTTCAGATACAGGAACTCCACTTCAGGGCCCACTTCTAAGCAATCATTTGACCATATCATCCATTAGCACTGTGACTTCTAGATTCCCACATTCCAATCCTGGCGAACCACTTGAAATTGGCGACATTATCGAACCATTCGAATCCGAAAATGGCTGCCCCATTATTCTTGAATTCAAGATCTATTCTGAAGGCCCAATTCCTGGAGGGCGAATTCCAGGCACTCCTTTCATAGCAGTTAGCGGAGGAGTAGTTAATAAATCAAACCGATCCCACATTGATCTTCAATCACAAATGTGCAAGACCATTCTTCACGAGTTAGGCCACGCCTTTGGCTTGACTGCATTTTCCAATGCAATTTCTTCTTCAGCTTCCTATTCAGGATGGGATTTACCCAACCAAATCCCAGGAATTAAATCTACGCCAGATATTGATCATGGCGGCATCTACTATGCAGACAGGAGAGTTTCGCCTACGATTGGTTCTGACGGCATTCGGGAAGGGCACACGGGCCCACATTGTGCGAATGGCCTTACCAAGATGGAAATGTCAACCTCCAATTTTTCAAAACTCACCAATCCAAACTCCGAATGTGTCATGTTTGGACAACTTGGCCGCCCCGAAGATTACTGCCAAATCTGCAAATCAATCATTCGCTCAAGATCCCTGGAAAATATTCACCTTTCCTGGAAAGGTCGATCTTGAAAGCAAAAGCCATAATAGTCGCATTTTTTACCCTTTTTGGTTGTGACAAAAACGCCTACGTGAAAAACTTAAAACCAGTAGCACACGAAAAGGACTCAACCTTGACAACTCAGACACCAGAGAACCCATTCGCCACACCGAAAGCCACTAACAACCTCGTTCAAGATCCATACTTGGCATTTGAACTTGAACATAATCAATTATCAAGATTCCTTTCCAGCTGGACCCCAGAAGGCGAATCCGAATTCATTCTCCTTGCATCAAAAAAATGCCAAGAATCTGGAAGGCCTTGCATTTACTTCGGATCTCCCGTCGATTTTTTTGAAATGTCGCAAATTTCGCCTGACCCCATGATGTTTGATGGAAGCAAGCTAACTAGGCTTCCTTTCCTCCCTTTTCGCTACGGAACAATTTTGGCTTCTGAGGTGAATGGGCCAAATGCTGGCATCGCATATCACCCCATTGAAGCAAAAGCATTCGACCTGGACTACCTTAAAATGATGCCTAAAATTAGAACTTTCCGAATCCCTATGTGGGACGGGCTGCTATTCGATCTCGCCCCTATTTCCGAAGCTTCGAACGGCAAAAATAACGAGCTTCATATCCTCCCAGATCGCCCCCATTTAATCGGGATATTCAACATTTTTGCGATACTTCCTGATCGCGCGCTAGGACCTATTAAAATCCAAATCGGCGAAGATACCCCCCGTTTCCAGGATAGAGTCGCTGAACAAACTAAAAGCGCCCCACCACGGGATCGACTTCCTCCCGAATACCAGAAGGATCAGCGCACCTGGGTGGAAAAGCGGGAAGACCTCCACGCCATCCAGCCCGGGATCCATCTGGACATGGTTCGCGCCAAAGGCGGCACCAAGCTGGTGCTCAAGTTCCGGCTACCATGGCTGCGCCAGGACAGCGTGCACCTGGACCTCGATCCCTACGTGCTGCAAGGCATGGACGTCCCCCAGGGGATCAAGGAGATCGGCCTGGTGAATCCGCAGGGGGCGATCCGGCGGGAAACAGACGGATGGCATCTGCTCGGAATGACCTGGAAAACGACCGCGAAGGGGCGATCCGCCGATGCGAATGCGGTCGCGTCGGCCAATCCGCAATCGCCAATCCCCAATCCACAATCCGCGTTCGACCTGCGCGTCGATCAGCTCCTGGTGACGGGCGTCGATTTCGCTCTCGTCGACAACACGGTCGAGCCCCCGATGTACGTACCACTGAAGGGCCTGGACGTGGAGGTTCGCGGATTCGCCACAGCCGGCGCCGACGTCAAGACCCCGATGCGATTCAACGTGATTGCGACGGCCGGGGAGGTGCCGTTGCCGCAGACGAGGCGCAGCTCCGCATCCGCCTCCGAGGAGCCGGCCGATTTGCCTCTGGCGGACATCGAGGACTCCTCGGAGCCTTCGACGATGGAGAATCGCCTGCTGTTCCAGGAGCTGTCGGCCACCGGACGCCTGACCCTCTATCCGCGTCCCGACGGCTGGGTGAAGGCCGGCCTGAGCGGACTGGAGCTGGTCAATTTCAGGGGCGTGGCCAGCGAGAGCGGGGTGACCCTGCGCAAAGGCGTTTTCGACGCCAGCGTCGACATGCGGTTCCACAAGGATCAGCCTCTTTCGACGCGGGCCCGGCTGGTCTTTACGGACCTGTCGCTGACGGAGCCGCCCGATGGCTTTCTGGCGCAGCTTCTGACTTTGCCGGCGTCTCTGGACACGGTGCTCTTCATTCTGCGGGACGCGGGCGGGTCCATTCGGCTGCCGCTGTCGTTCAAGATCGGCGAGGACGGCCTCTCGCGCGGCCAGATTACGCAGGCGGCCGTGGGAGCGGCCGCGACCCTCATCGCCGGCGCCGTAGCAGGTTCCCCCTACCGGGTCGCCGGAACGATCGGCAATATCCTGGGCGGGGACAAGGAGGAAGCCAGCGGCGCGGAAACCTACGTCGTGGAGTATGCCGCCGGCATCACCATGCTTTCCGATCGCCAGGCCGCAGAGCTGGCGCAGATCGCCGAGCGTCTGCGCAATGAACGAGACCTGGCGGTTACGGTTCGCCACCACCTGGGCGCCGCAGACATCGAAAAGGCCGCCGGCCTGGTCAACCTGTCAGAGCCCCAGACGAAGGCCCTGTTGGCGAAGCTGCGCCAGGAAAGGACCGAACTGAGGCGACGCAGAGACGAACTGGCAGGCCAGACTCGTGCGGCCTATGCCGCAGGCTCCCGCGGGAACGTAACGACCAGGACAAGGCAGTTGCAACAGGCCGAGACACAACTGGGTCTGATCGAGCAGGCTCTGGACAATCTCCTCGAGACGATGCGTCCCGGCTCGGAGTACGCCGTAAGAAGACGCACGCAGGATGCCTGCATTGCCATTGGCAAGGCGCGCATCGAAACGGTGGCGGCGCTTCTGGCGATCGAGCCGGCCGCAGACGGACCGGAGGCATCCGGACGCGTCACGTTCGTGCCGCCCCGCTTCACGGAAGCCGGCGATCCCGCAGGCCGGATCACCCTTACGCTCTCCAAGAGCAAGGCGAGGTGAAGTTCCAAGCGTGAGGTCTGAAGTGTGAAGTTTCAAGTTTGAAGTTTGAAGTCGATTTGGTGTGCAATCCCGGCGTGCCGGGACCCTACGTCTATGTGGCCAATTCGAGAGGATCGGGCATGTCTTCGGAAAACAGGTGTTCACGTCGTCAGTTTCTCAGAGGCGCTGCAACCATCGCAGGGGCTGGGGTCATTCCGTACTTCGTTCCGCCGTCGGCGATGGGGTCGGCCGGCGCTGTCGCGCCGAGCGAGCGAATCACAATGGGTTTCATCGGCCTCGGAATTCAGGGCTCCGGCCTGATGGGAGCGTTCCTGGGCCAGAAGGACGTGCAGGCGGTCGCCGTCTGCGACGTCCGAGCGAGCCAGCGCCAGCGAGCCAAGCAGACCGTCGATCAGCGCTACGGCAACTCTGACTGCGCCATGTACAACGACTTTCGCGAGGTGTGCGGGCGCCGCGACATCGACGCGGTCTGCATTGCGACGCCGGACCACTGGCACGTGCTCGTGTCGCTGGAGGCGGCCCGCAACGGCAAGGACATGTACACCGAGAAGGCCCTGGGCCTGAGCCTGGCCTGGGACAAGGCACTCCAGCGGGCCTGTCACAAGTATGGCACGGTCTTTCAGTGGGGAACACAGCAGCGATCCGACCGGAACTTCCGCTTCGGCTGCGAACTGGTGCGCAACGGTCGCATCGGCAAGCTGCACACGATCCAAGTGGGCGTGCCTTACGATTTCGCCTTTCCCAATCAGCCGACGCAGCCGGTCCCGGAGGGTCTGGACTATGACCTGTGGCTGGGCCCGGCGCCGTGGGCGCCCTACACCTACCAGCGATGTCGTCCCTGGACGCAAAAGGAAAGCTATTCGATCTGGTATCACATCGCCGATTACTGTCTGGGCGGCATCGGGGGTTACTGGGGCGTCCACCATGTGGACATCGGCCAGTGGGGTCACGGCACCGACGACACCGGCCCGGTCGAGATCGAGGGCACAGGCGTCTTTCCCGCCGATGGCCTGACGGACTGCGCCACGAGCTGGAAGGTAACGCACACCTACGCCGACGGTGTGAAGATGATCTACATGGACGAGGCCCAGTACAAGCACGGCGTGACCTTCCAGGGCACGGAGGGATGGGTGCACGTCACGCGTGAGGGGCTCTGGGCCGAACCCGAGTCGCTGCTGACCTCGACCATCGGGCCGGACGGGATTCACCTGCCCGAAAGCAAGGGGCACCAGCGTGACTTCCTCGACGCGGTCAAGACGCGGGGCGGCACGATCTGTCCCATCGATGTCGCTGTGCGTACGGACACGATCTGTCACCTGACGGACATCTGCACGCGTCTGGGTCGCAAGCTGCGATGGGACCCCGCGAAGGAAGACTTCATCGACGACCCGCAGGCCAGCCGGATGCTGAATCGGCCCATGAGAAGCCCGTGGCATCTGTGACAGAGGCGTCTTGCACAAAGAGGCGAAAGGAGCGTGTGCGATCCATGAGATTGAGCTTTGGAATATGCGCAATAACCTTGTTGTCGTGCGTCAGCAGCCTGTCCGCACCGGCCAAAGCCCCGCTGTCCGTCGGATGGTCCACCATCGACATCACGCCGGAAAAGCCCGTGGCGCTGGTCGGGCAACTGCACAAACGCATCTCGCAGCGGGTCCTCGATCCACTGACGGCCACCGCGCTGGCCCTCGAAACGAAGACGCCTGAGGGCCAATCCGAACAGGCCATCCTCGTGTCCTGCGACGTGCTCTACATCCGCAAGTCGATGCTGGACAAGGCAAGGGACCTCCTCAAAACAAAGCTGCCCGACTTCGACGCGAACAAGCTGGCCTTGAACGCCACGCACACGCATACAGGCCCGGGCTTCGCGGACGAGGACTTCGGCGACCTGTACGATGTAAGCGAGGACGATGGAGTGATGAAGGCATCCGAGTACGGGGCGTTCTTCGCGGAGAAGGTCGCGCAGGTCGCGGCCCAGGCGTGGCAGAAGCGCAAACCGGCCGGCATGAGCTGGGGGCTCGGGCACGCGGTGGTGGGGATGAACCGGCGCGCTCGCTACTTCGACGGCTCGGCGGTGATGTACGGCGCCACCAACCGGCCCGAATTCTCCGGGATCGAAGGATACGAGGACCACAGCGTCAACATCCTGGCGACCTGGGACACGGGCGGCGCGCTCACGGGCCTCGTGCTGAACGTGGCTAGCCCATCACAGGTAAGCGAACACCAGTTCCAGCTAAGCGCCGATTACTGGCACGACACGCGCGTGGAACTGCGCCGGCGGCTGGGATCG
>ENA-UOWO01006029-UOWO01006029.1-activated-sludge-metagenome-genome-assembly--contig:-NODE-6029-length-12560-cov-4.252219_pt1 | contig 12560 bp, 5 predicted proteins | sample MGYA00238148_ERZ761564 | MGnify/ENA primary metagenome ERZ761564 (study PRJEB28885, sample SAMN05720194) | activated sludge metagenome | isolation source: Anaerobic digester | place: USA...
ATTTTATTATCCGAAAATATATACCTAAAATTCTTTATAATAAAACTATCGAAATGAAATATACCTTATCTCAACTCGAAGCAATCCAAACAATAACTAATAATCTACAAATCATCGCCTGCGCCGGTTCTGGCAAAACCCAGGTCATTTCCCAGCGCATCATCCACATTCTACGCCAGGGTGTACCCCCTTCACATATAATCGCGTTCACATATACCGAAAAAGCCGCCGGCGAACTCCAAGCCCGCATCCTCAAACTCTGCCGCGAAGAATGTGCGGAAACTCGCGGACTCGCCGACATGTACGTCGGCACCATCCACGCCTGGTGTCTCAACATCCTCCGCGACCACAAATATGAATATCAAAAATTCTCTGTCCTCGACGAAATTAAACTCAAGCTCTTTCTCGACCGCTATTACGACAAAATCGGCATGCGACAGCTCAACATGGAACGCTATAAAGATACGAAATTCTTTATCACCCTTATGAGCATCCTCCGCGAGGCTGATTTTACCGATCGATCCAAGGTCCCGCAAGAACTTTTTACTACGCTGGAGCAATACGAGGCCAACCTCACCGAACATTGTTATTTTGATTTCACCATGATCATGACGCGCGCCCTGCAATCCATGCAGCAGGATCCCGACTTTCGCGCTAAAATCCAGAGTAATATCGGCTATCTCATTGTTGATGAATATCAGGACGTCAATCCCATCCAGGAACAAATCGTCCGGCAGCTTTACGACCTCGGCGCCAACGTCTGCGTTGTCGGCGATGACGATCAAACCATTTTCCAGTGGCGCGGCAGCGGCATCGAGTACATCCAGAATTTTCAACAAAGATATGCGAATGTCCATCCCGTTGTCCTCAACGACAATTTTCGCTCCTCCAACGCCATCATCGACGTCGCGCTCACCTGCATCGAAAATAACACCATACGTCTGCCCAAGAAAATGGAAGCCAAAGGCTTTCAACAATACGAGCGCGGCGATATCCTCTACAATCAGTTCGATGACGTGGACGAAGAAAACCAGTTCATTATCGACCAAATCCACAACCTGCGCGGCGTCCAGTTTGTCGACAAAGAAGACCAGGCTCCCCGCGGCCTCGACTATTCCGATATGGTCATCCTCCTGCGCAAATGGAAAAAAGCCCATCGACTCATCGAAGCGCTCCAAAAAACCGACATCCCCTTTATTGTCACCGGCGTCAACAATCTCTTTCAGCGCCCGGAAATTTTCGCCGCCCGCGCTATTTTCCAATTTCTCAACGACGAGCTCGATCCCGATACGCTCCAGGAATCCTGGACAACTCTCAATGTCAACATCGATCACAGAAAAGTAAAATCAGCCGTAGACTGGCTGAAAAAGCAAAAACCGTCCATCGATACCTATTATGAGAGTTTTATCCTGCAGCGAATTTATTTGACCTTTCTCGAACGCTCCGGTATCCGCGAGGATGTCTTTCAAAACGATCCGGACAACGCCGTTTCCGGCTACACCAGCGAAGAGGTGATTTTCTACAACCTCGGCATGTTCAGCCAAATCATCGACGACTTTGAGACCATCCATTTCAAATCAAATCCGCTCCGCAAATTATACAATTTTCTCAACTTTCTCAGATACGTCGCCGAGGACTATTACCCCGAAGGCTGGCTCAATAACGCCTACAAAACGCCCAACGCTGTTCGTATTATGACCGTCTACCAGGCCAAAGGCCTCGAATTTCCCGTCGTCTTTGTCCCCGGCCTCAACAAAAACTATCTGCCCACCAATCAGCCTACCGGCAAACAGGTGTGGAAATTTATCGACAAAACCCTCATCCAAAATTCCGAGCGCTATTTCCCTGAAACCGAAGGCGAACGCCGCCTGATGTATGTCGCAGTCACCCGCTCGAAAAAATTCCTCCTACTCAGCCGTGCCCCGGACGGCCGTCAACAGGGACGCGAATCTCTCTTTGCCCAGGAAATCCGGCGCTCCAATTATGTCTTCAGCTCGTTCGAACGCGATTATCACGAACGCCCCAAAACTCCGCCGCAGTCGTCGCTCGAATTGGCGACTATCACGCTCAATTTTTCCCTGCTCAAATCCTTTTTTGACTGCCCCTACAGTTTCAAGTTTTATGTCTTTTACGGCTTTGTCCAGGAACTCAACGCCCGCCTCGGCTACGGTTCCTCAATTCATAGCGCGCTCATGGAACTGCATCGCGAGTTTCTCGATTTTCGCCCGGTCACCCGTCAGCAACTGCCCGCCCTGGTCGATAAACACGTTAATTTTCCTTACGCTACCGACGCCGTTATTAACTCGCTCACCGATCGCGCCCAACAGGCCGTGCTCAAGTATTTCGATGAAAACGAAAGTGACTTTCCCAACATCGAATTCGCCGAACAGGAAATCCAGCTCGATCTCGGCGACGGCATCCTGGTCAATGGCAAAATGGACCTCATTAAAAAGACCAATCTCGACGGCTCTGTCACCCGCACCATCATTGATTTTAAAACGGCGGACCCGCAAAAGGACGGCAAATACAACGCCTCCATCGATCAGCTCCGCATGTACGCCCTCGGCTACAAGGAACTCACCGGCCAGAATGCCGATTTTCTCGAAATCTTTAACGTCGATAAATATGACATTCAAAAATATGAATTGCACAATCAGCATATTGAAGCTATTAAGAGTAAAATAATCAGCGCAGCCACTGATATCCGCGGCAATCACCTCGACGACGCCTGCAACAATCCGGACTGCGTCTGTAGATTCAAATCAACAAAGGACTGATTACATCATGGCCAAAACCTACAAAGGCGCCCTCTCCTTGGAGTGGTACAACAAACAAAAATCCATCCTCCTGCGCTGTGAAAACGACATCAAATCCGACTCAGACATTCCCGCCCCACGCATCAACTGGGTTAATAAAGACGAAGCCCTGTTTTATGAAATCAATGAACAGGAAGGAGTCGGTATAACGCCCTATTGGGTGGATCGAAATGATATACGCATAAAAGAAGCTCGTCCTCTGATCTTTAAAAAAGCTTGGCGTGCAATTCCGAAGGATAAACCTGGTACATTTGCTGGCGTGGCAATTGATTGGGAGCTACAGGAAATTGAAGAAGAAGATTCTTTAATTGAAAATATACTTATAAAAGGGGATAGTCTGCTTGCACTTAACACTCTTTCAAAAATGCTAGGCGTCAAACCAGAAGATGAAAAAGCAAAACTCATTTATATTGATCCTCCATTTAATACTGGTGGGGCATTCGAATATTACGACGATAATCTAGCACACTCTGAATGGCTCACAATGCTAAGAGATCGCCTGGTGTTATTAAAAAACTTGATGCGAAAAGATGGATTTCTATTTATTCATCTTGATGACAGTGAGGTTCACTACTGCAAATTGCTATGCGATGAAATATTTGGAAGATCAAATTTTCTATCTCATATCACCTATGAAAGATCTGGAGTAGCAGGATTAGGTCAAGGTGGATTTTTAGTAAACACGACTGAACACATATTGTTCTATAGGAATTATTTTTATCCCGACGGAAATAATGTTGAATCTTATCCATTAGATTTCGAAACCATTAAAAGATACAGTTCAATTCTAAAAAATGAAGGGAAAAAAACACTAGTCCGTGAATATAAAGCAAAGTCTAATAAAAAACCTGTTAAAGTTTATGAACATGAAGATTTTGAAATCGAATCAATCTCTCTTAAAAATTTCAAGGAACGCGAAACCGAGATTCGCACTTTTATAAGTAAGAATGTTGATAAAATGTTTCGCGAGAATCGAGTCCAAAAGGAAAATGCTTTTCAGAATGATCTTATCAAAAATATGGACAAATCAAAACTCTATTCTGTTGAATATACCCCAAGTAGAGGAAAGTTTAAAGACGAAAAAATAAGACTATATTACTTCAACCAAGGATTGCTATCTTGGCTTGGACAAAACTCTGAAGTAACAGATAATGATGTTGTCAAGTTCTTAAAATTAACAACTTTATGGGATCACCAGGATATACCTAAAGCTGATATAGCAAATGAAGGAAAAGTTTATTTCCCTCGTGGTAAAAAACCTGAGAATTTACTAAAAAGACTACTTGATCTCTGCACGAATGAAAATGATCTTGTAATTGATTGCTTTGGAGGTTCAGGAACAAGTTTTGCTGTCTCTCATAAAATGAAAAGAAAATGGATTGGGATAGAAATAGGGGATCAGGCAGATACTCATATTATCCCTCGAATAAAAGCCGTGCTAGAAGGGAACGATAATCTCGGAATATCAAAAAAGGTGAATTGGCAAGGCGGCGGCGCCTTCAAATACTATCACCTCGGCCCATCCATAATTTCCGTTGACGACAACGGCGCACCCGATTTCAACTGGTCCCTCGGTGTCCAATTCATCCAGGAATCCTTTTTATCCTCGTACGATTACACCCGTGTCCCCTGCATCGATCTGTTGCAGGATAACTTGTTCGAATGTGAAGACATCGGTCCGGCAATCGGTATCCAGCAGTTCGGTTCGCGCACGCGTGTCGCCGTCGTTCTGCTCAATCCGCCAAACGGCCTGCACACCTTGCTGCCGTACGACGAGCTCATGCTTATTTACAATAAAGTCAAAGAGCACTATTTGCCGGAATACATCAACATCTTTACCAATCGTGGCGTCGAGATCGCTTACGATTCTAAACCCGATGATATGGAAGTGATAAAAATCCCCCACGCCATTTTCGCAGAACTGGAAAAATAACCATGCCGCGACACGCTGCAAAACAGAAATCATCCTCCTATTTTATCAACCATGGGACCTTCCTCAAGGATGTCATCCGCTCGTACGAACGTGCCACGCTTGATTTATTTGCCGCAACCAGCGAGTATGCGCTCTTTAACACCATGCAGACCGGCGTTACCCACTATCCCTTACGTTATTACCAGACCGAAGCACTCTATCTCCTCGATCATATTTACCTGCACGCCCAAACCGAGCTGATGCTCAAACACAATCAGCCGCAACACAAAATCAAGGATTTTGTCGCCGACCTGCTCGACAAAATTGAGGACGACAAACTTACCCCTTTCCTCGCCTACGAAATGGCCACTGGCTCTGGCAAAACCATGCTCATTGGCGCGAGTATATATTTCCTTAATAAAAAATATGGCATCGACAACTTTCTCATCATCACCCCGGCCTCAACCGACATCTATCAAAAAACCATCCGCAATTTCCAAATCGGCAATTTCGAATCTGTCTGGGCCGATGATACGCCGTTCACCTTTAACCTGATCACCGGCGATAACTATACCCAAAACCTCTTTTTCGACCACTCGAAAGATGCCAACATCTTTGTCTTCAACATCAGCAAGTTCGGCGCAAACGCCACAAACTCGGAAAAGACTTGGGAGAGCGCTATATGGCAGGATGAACACGGCAACAACATCAGCATCCGTCAGTTCCTCAAAAACGAAAAGCTTGTGATTATCACCGATGAGGCCCATCACGCCCAAACACGCACGGCCAACGCCATCATCAAAAAATTCCACCCCCTCGCGGTTCTCGAATTCACTGCCACTGCCATTGATATGGAACAATCCGATAAGAAAAATCAAAACATCGTTTACAAATATTCGATCAATAATTTCCTGGAGGACGGCTACGGCAAACTCGTGCGCGCCGTCGCCCTCGCCTCAGAGGATAACAACCGCCGTGACGCATTCAACGACAACGAGAAATTGAAAATCGTCACCCTACTGCTCATCCACTTACTTAAAAAACAATCCGTCCTCCTGGATCCGAAGACCAGAGGGCTCAAACCGTTATCCTTCATCAAGGTCAAACAGGACACCACGTTCACCCAATCGGTTTTCAATTACATTAAAAACGAGCTGTCTTCCGACCTCACCAACATCAACATCATCCTGGATAAAATCAAAGCGCAGGATCTCGAAATCACCGACCTGCTTGTAACTATGTTTCGTGAAAAATATGAGAACAATATTGATCTCCTGCGCGAGGACATCCAGCGCGTCGCCGATACCGCGATCTTTTATTACGGTAAATCCAACAAGGAAACCGAAAAGAAGTTTCTCAATATCCGCAAGAACGAGGTCGAACTTGTCGTTTATATGCAGCGCCTCGATGAGGGCATCGACCTGCCGAACATTTTCGCCATGGCCGTCATCAACGATACCGCCACGGATTTCAAAACCTCCGTCAAACAAATCATTGGTCGTGGTGTGCGCCTCAACAAAGAAAAACGTGAATTCGATGACGATCCCGATCTCCTCAAAGCCAACGCCGAAAAGCTGCACATCGTCTGCGACCAGGGTAAAAATTTTGAAGATGTCATCACCTCCATTCAGCGCGAATTTGGCCTCAACAGCAAATATCTCAGCTTTGACAAACCTAAACGCACCATCACCAATCGCGCCAAATCCGATCTCCTCACCGGCAAATTCATCCCGCACATCAAGGCTGATTTTAAGGTGAGAGAAAACATCAAATTAATTGATCTTATTAATAACATTGAGGTCATTACTCAAAACTTCATTGATCAAAATTGTTTCGAAGGCGAAAAAGACGATATCAAGAGGTTTATGAAATACCGCCCGGACAGCTTTTTTGTCGAAGTGGATGTTTTTGCGGATAAAAACGTCTATCACAAACAAATCCAGCAAAGCGGCGGTTTGGTCACCACGCTGACCCTTGGTGACAAAGAATTTCGCGATATTTACGGCATCGTGCAAAAACATCTGCACTGCCTGCCGGATTCCAACGCCTCGCGTAATGCGTTTTCGAGTTATAGGGATCGTTTCAATGCCATTGGTCTGCAATATTACAAAATCAACGATGCAGATGAAAAACTCGCTAAAAATCTTTTTGTCAACAGCTTCAGTCACTTTTATCGCAGTCACATTGAAAAGAACTATTTCCAGCTCGATTTCCATCAACTCGAAGAACTCGAAAACTGGAACCTCAAAAACCGATTCCCGGATTATGAATTAAAGCTCCCGGAAGATCAAATTAATAACGATACGCGCCTTAAAATCAAAGAAAGAGAAAGACTTTTAGATTTTATCAATGGTCAGTACCACTTTTATGGCTATGAAAAATGCGCCTATGATTACGTCAAATTCGACGTTTACCACGAGTACCAACTGGCAGAACTTGTCGAACATATCTTAACTCAAACCGGCAGCACTAACGGGCCCTTCTGGATCCGCAATGAACGCAACATCCATTTCACCTACGGCAACAGAAAATATTATCCAGATTTCATTCTATTCAAAGATAATATGATTTACGTCATCGAAACCAAGGGCGAGATATATTCCGATAATAAAAAAAACATGCTCCTCAAACGCCTCGATGAGATGCCCGGCGATGGCAGCATCAAAGGGTACAAAGGCATACTCATTTTTTCACAACACATGGACGGCATCGTAAAATCAACTAAGGACTTTGACCAATTGATCAAAATAGCCGACGATCTTCTCACTCGTCGGCAAGCAATGGACCAACTTGTCCAGGATCCGCCCCAAGAGCAACGTTTTATCACTTATATTCCTGTCTACTCTCCTGGGAAAGCTTATAAAATATTTGTCAAGAACAAATCTGCGACGAAACCAGAAGGTTGGCTAAGAGTAGATACACAAAAATTAAATTACCCTAAAACAGTATTTGCTACCCAAGTAAAAGGTATTTCGCTTTTACCTAAGTATCAGCACGATTCTTGGATATTAATGGATGCTAACTTTGATTCAAAAACGCTTGAGGGCCAAATTGTTATGGTTTATAGTCCTAATATAAATGGGCCTTATGAAAAAGGATTTACCATACGGAAAATAGAAATAACTGAGGAAAAGGACAGACTGCAATTATTTGCAAAGCGTATAATCAAACTGTATTCAAATGATGAAAATGATTGTATTATTTTAAGTGAAGAAGTAAAGATCAATGTAATTGCAAAATTATACAATTAATTTTAAAGGGTGGCTATTATGTATCCCTTTAAACTTGCCACCAATTCCGTTTAAAGTTGCAACTTATTTCTTGATCATTCTCTAAAATAAAATTATACAGGTGGCATGTTTGGTCCGGAATACTCAATCATGATCTGTTATAGTTTGGTGTTCTTGATAAATGACTTTTAGGTATCGCCGATGTTGCTAAAGAACCTTTAGCAAAAGACTCTGTATTAATTTGGAGTAAAAATGCAAAATAGAAATGATGTCATTGAAAGTCTGCATGAAATTCGTTGCCTTGTCAGGGGGCACTCAAAATGCGCCACTCTGGGGCATTTGAAAATGCACCTCCTCGGTGGGCACTGGTGGTGGATTTTGGGGATCGATTGACGCCAAGAATTAATATTCAAAACTGACATGATAATTTTGTGGTCAAGTAAGATTCAGCGGGGATAATGATGGAAGCCAACAATCAAGACAAGCGTTGCATTAATCATCCCGGCAGCCGGGGAGTAGCATTTTGTAAAAGATGCAATGGGTATATTTGCGTCGATTGTATGGTAACAGTAGAAGGTAAGAGATATTGTAAGAAATGCTATCTCGATGCGCAGAAACCAAAAGCGGCTTCTAGGAAATGCATCAACCATCCAGATAAAGAAGGGATCGCCTATTGTAATAAATGTGGTGGATATCTGTGTCAAGAATGTATGATTGATAGAGGAGATAAAAAATATTGCAGAAAATGCTATGAGGATCATCAGCGCGCGGTTCATAGTCAAATTAATACTCCGTTCACTTCGCGATGTATGAATCATCCTCTAAATAACGGTATTTTCTTTTGTTCACAGTGTTTTGGGCATTTATGTCAAGATTGTATTATCGAAATCGAAGGCGAGAATAAATGTAAAAAATGCTATCGAGGATATGATACTAAAAACAAGTATATTAATACTCAACACACAGTTCCTCCATCCGTTATTACTAAACAAGGGCAAGAAACACAAGCCGGATCTAAAATATATAATAAATCCCAACAACCACAGACACAAGAAAACCAAATTTTCCAAAACCAATTTGACCATAATAATAGTAACCTTTCTAATAAAGGATATTCATCGAAAACATCGAAGATAAAATTGATCAAAAGGCCAATTATAGGAGTGTTTGCAGTATTTTTTACTCTCTCAATATTAGCTGTTGCCTTATTATTTCTAAGAAATATACCAGGTCGCAGATTCCGCATTGTAGATTCTACTAAACTTGAAATTCGTAATAGTCTATTCTATGAACAAAATGAACACAGACCTTTCAGTGGGAAATCTATAGACTATTATGAAGGTGGACAGAAGAAAAGAGAAGCGACATTTCAAAACGGAAAACAGCATGGTTTGTACATGGAGTGGTTTTGGGATGGTAAAAAGAAAAAAGAAATCATATTTCAAGGTGGTAATGAACAAGGACCCTTTCTAACCTGGTATAAGAATGGTCAGAAAGAATATGAAGGGGTTTTTCAGGATGGAAAAAAACAAACTCCATGGAAAATGTGGACTCGTGAGGGGAAGATAATAGAAACAGAGGTTGTGACAGATATAGATAAGAATACTTATCTGGCCATTAAAATTGGCAAACAGTGGTGGATGGCGGAGAATTTGAAAGTAACACATTATCAAAACGGAGATGCTCTTCCTGAGGTGACAGATAATAATTCATGGACAACGCTTTCTGATGGTGCTTCTTGCTGCTATAATAACGATAAGAACAATGCTAAAACGTATGGCCTGCTTTATAATTGGTTTGCCATTAACGACACTCGCAATATCGCACCAATAGGATGGCATGTACCAAGTTATGCTGACTGGCAGATCTTGATTGATTATCTGGGAGGTGAAAATGTCGCTGCAGGTAAAATCAAAGAAACGGCTACTGAGCATTGGGATAGCCCTAACACCGATGCTACTAATGAAAGTGGATTTAAAGCATTGCCCGGCGGATGTCGCTCTTTCTTAGCACTAGGTGAATATTTCAGTTTAGGAACAGCCGCCTTTTTCGGATCATCTACTACGAAAAATAGTAGACATGCATGGTATCTTCTACTGGTTAATGAGCCTTTTGGAACTTCTTTATTGGCATTAGATTATCGCTTGGATAAAAAGGTGGGGATGTCGGTTCGCTGCATCAAGGACTAGCTTGCTAACTTATAATTTTGAAATACAATAATTTAAATCCCCGACCTCCCTAAAATACCATTACTGACCGTGTTTATAATGCTATCTGGACAGCTCAACATTACAATAGCACGTCGGCACAGTACCCTGATGACTGGTTTTATAGCAAGAAAGAAAAAAATGAAAAAATTGTATATTTTTGGTTTTATTACTTTGTCATTTATCTATTGTGACTGTATTAATTCCTCATCCCCGCAATCTGTACTCGAAAAGTATTTGAATAATAATAATAATAAAAAATATAATAGAAGTTATAAATTGCTATCTACAAAATCACAAGAGCTGGCCACTCTTTCAGAATACATAAACTACTTTCAATTTGCAGATACTACTCATAAAGAAAGATATACAATAACAAAAATATTAGAATTGGAAAAAGATATTAATCAGCCGAGTTTTAAAAGATTCAAGTATGAAGGATTTTACACTGTTGGAAAAGATACTATTAAAAATAGAAATTATTTTACACTGATTAATGAAAATAGTGACTGGAAAATAGTTTGGAACGGAACCATATTAAAAATGGCCGTGGAAAAAAATAATAAAGGTGATTATGATGGTGCAATTAAAATATTTGAAAAGGCTATTGAGATTGACCCATATGATGCCTATGCTTATACGGCTCAAGCTTGGTGTTATAATTCAATAATTAGCGCATTGCATAATTCACAAAAAAGGGCAGAGATTCTAAATAAAATATCAAGTAATATTAAATATGCAATAGCTTTAGAACCTGACATAGCTCACCATTTTAACGCACTGTCAATGTATTTTGGTCTACTGGATAATAATGACCTGGTTATTGAAAATTACAAAAAAGCAATTTATTATAGCTTAAATGAAGAAGATAAAATTGGACTTTATGCAAATCTGTCAATATCCTATCAGAATAAAAGAGAGTATAATAATGCAATTATAACTGTCCTTAAGGCCATTAAATCTGATTCTACGTTTACTTTTGCTTGGTTTAGATATGGTTCAATCCTGAATGATATGAAAAAAGATAATATCGCAAAAAGAATATATGAAAAAGCTATAAAGCTAGAGCCAATGGAAGTTCGTTTGCAGGCTCCATTGTATTATTCTTATTCATATACATGTTTTAAATTAAAAGATTTCATTTCAGCAAAGGAATATATATTAAAAGCATTGGAAATGGATCCAGATGATGACCGTTATAAGAATTTGTATCAGCGAATTAATTACTTCACTAAGTAGTCATCCCTTATGAAATGTATAACAGTTGACTAAAAATAGTATCGGAATTAAAGATCGACTTTATTAAATATCTAAAAACAGGGATACTTGAAAAGCTAGATGATTTATTGTTGGTGTGCACGCAAAAATACCTTATAGGGGCAGTTCAAAATATGCCAAATACAAGAATGTTCTTTCCCTTTTCTTTCATATTCGTCCTCCAAAATTCGCTAAATAAAGCGATTAAATTTTACCAAAAAAAAATTGAAAATTGGATTTCTACCAGGAAATCGATTGATCTGGCTGCCTGGAGAAGCCAGGGGGTTGGTCATGGAACCTAATTTCCAAAGATTTTAAAAAACATACATGTTTTAAGATTTCCAGATTGGTCTATTGGCGGGGGACCGGCTCTCCGCCAGATACCCCCAAACCCCGATGGATTTGTAGGTTAATTTTATTATGTACTCAGCGCATAATGCGAGACTTGCCTGCCCCGCCGGTTTTTAAAAAACATATATAAATTAAAAATATGATATTGCCATATGTGGGCAAGACCGGCTTGATAATAAGCATTAAGCTGCGCCTCCTTCTGCTATGCCAGCCCCGCAGCCGCCAGGCGCATGGGGCTGCAGTATGATAATTATATAATAATTATCTAAAAATAATAGCGAATTTGGATGTGATTTTTAGCATAATTTATATTATATATTATTAATAACTTACAAACACATCTTTTTATAACTTGCGCATTATTTGGGTAGAGAATGCGCACTTTTTGGGTAGAGAGTGCGCATTATTTGGGTAGAGGTTGCGCATTATTTGGGTAGAGCAATCGGAATTTTCTCCTTGCCAAAACGACCCTTATTAAGCAGGATCACCTCTTTGCTATCAAATCGTCCCTCCTCAGTTGTAGCTTTTTCGATATAGCCCAACTTGATGGCCACATCATAACACTCTTCGAGATTAGCCCGGATCGCCTTCCATTTACGCTGTCGTAGGAGTTTTCCCATACCGAGCTTGTCGGCAAGTTTCTTATAATTGATTATAATCTTCCACCCGGTCTTTGCCCTTCTCTGAATCTCCGCTTGCAGTATCAGCCACTCCAAGAACAGCGGAATGTACTGGCTGTATTTTGCTGCCGGTATCTGGGCTTTGATATCCTCATAGAAGCTCGATG
>ENA-UOWO01006035-UOWO01006035.1-activated-sludge-metagenome-genome-assembly--contig:-NODE-6035-length-12547-cov-6.988232_pt1 | contig 12547 bp, 14 predicted proteins | sample MGYA00238148_ERZ761564 | MGnify/ENA primary metagenome ERZ761564 (study PRJEB28885, sample SAMN05720194) | activated sludge metagenome | isolation source: Anaerobic digester | place: USA...
CTGGCCCGCCGGGCGGCGGACGGCCAGCTGGTGCTGCGCGAGTCGGCCCAGACCCGGCCTGAGGACGAGGACGCGTTCGGCGACATCGACCGGCACAAGTTCTTCAACACCAACAACCTGTGGCTGGACCTGGCCGCGCTCGACGCCGTCCTGCAGGCCAACGACGGGGTGCTCGGGCTGCCGATCATCCGCAACGTCAAGACCGTGGACCCGGCCGATCCGTCCTCGCCCGAGGTGATCCAGATCGAGACCGCGATGGGCGCGGCCATCGGCGTGTTCGAGGGCGCCGCGGCCATCGAGGTCGACCGCTCCCGGTTCCTGCCGGTCAAGGCGACCAGCGACCTGCTGGTGCTGCGGTCGGACGCCTACGAACTGGCCGACGGCGCGCAGGTGCGGTTGGCGCCGTCGCGCAGCGCGGCCCCGCTGGTCGAGCTGGACAAGCCCTACAAGCTGGTCGGCGACTTCGATGCCCGGTTCCCGCAGGGTGCTCCGTCCCTGATCGAGTGCGAGAAGCTCACGGTCAAGGGCGACTGGACCTTCGGCCGGGACGTCCGGGCCGTCGGGGTGGCGGTGGTCTCCGCCGAGGGTTCCCCGGGCACCATCCCGGACGGGACCGTGCTCGGCGGCTGACCCGGCCGCCCTCGGGCGATGAGTTCCGGGGCTTGCTCCGGTCGGTTCAGCACGCCACCGACCGGAGGAGCACCGTCATGACCCCACTGGACCTGATGCCCGCCGCGACCACCCTCGGGTGGCTCGTGCAGCAGGTGCCCGACGAGCGCCTCGGCGACCCGACCCCGTGCCCCGAGTACGCCGTCGGTGATCTGCTCGACCACATCGGCGGCCTGGCCCTGGCCTTCTTTGCCGCCGCCGGCAAGATCGACGGCCCGCTGACCAGCAGTGCCCCCGACCCGGCCGCCGCCCGGCTGCCGGCGGACTGGCGTACCCGGATCCCCGCGGACCTGGCGGCCCTGGGTGCGGCCTGGCGTGAGCCGGCTGCCTGGACCGGGATGTCCAAGGCCGGCGGGGTGAGCATGCCCGGCGAGGTCACCGCCCTGGTGGCGTTGGACGAGATCGTCGTGCACGGCTGGGATCTGGCCGTCGCCATCGGCCGGCCCTACGAGGTCGAACCCGACCTGTTGCCCCCGCTGCACGCCTTCGTGTCCTCGTTCGGAGCCGACCCGGCGACCCGCGGGAGCATCTTCGGGCCGATCATCGCGGTGCCGCCGACCGCGTCGTCGCTGGATCAGGTGCTGGGGCTGACCGGCCGGGATCCGGGGTGGTCGGCGCCGCGCCGGTGAGCCCGATCAACCGGGCGGCCTTGAGCTCGGTCTCGGCCCATTCGGCCGCCGGGTCCGAGGCCCAGGTGATGCCGGCCCCGGTGCCGAAATGCAGCGTCCCGGACCCCGCGGCCGGCCGGTGACCGGGGGCCCCGTCGGTGGTGGCGAAGAACGTCCGGATGGCCACCGCCAGCCGGGCCCGTCGGCGCTCGCCGTCGACGAAGCCGAAGGCGCCGCAGTAGACCTGCCGGGGCACGGGCTCCAGTTCGGCGATCACCTCCAGCGCGCGGATCTTCGGCGCGCCCGTCACCGACCCGGGCGGGAAGGTGGCCGGCAGGATCTGCTCCCAGCCGACGCCGTCGGCCAGCCGGGCGGTCACCGTGGAAACCAGGTGGGCCAATCCGGGATGCTCCTGCCGGGCCAGCAGTTCGGTGACCACCACCGAACCCGGCCGGGCGATCCGGCCCAGGTCGTTGCGAACCAGGTCGGTGATCATGATGTTCTCCGGGAAGTCCTTGTCCGCGAACGGTTCCCCCGGACGGGTGGTGCCCTTGATCGGCGACGAAGCGAGCCGGTCGCCGTCCCGGGCCAGGAACAGCTCGGGGGAGGCGCTGACGATCCAGGACGAGCCCAGGTGCAGCAGCCCGGACCAGGGGGCCGGGTTGCCGGCGGCCAGCCGGTGGGCCAGCACCAGCGGGTCCGCGTCGGCGGCCAACGGCGCCCGCACCAGCCGGCAGAGATTGACCTGGTACACATCGCCGGCCGCGATCAAGGCACGGATGCGGCGGACCCCGTCCTCGTAGGCGGCCCGGTCCAGGCTGGAGTGCCACTGGTCGGCCGCCGGACCCGGCCAGCGACCGGTCGGCGTCGGCAGTTCGGCCGGGCGGACGCGGCCGAACCGGTACCCGGTCAGCTCGCCCTCGAACGTGCCGACCACCACCCACCAACCGCGGTCCAGCACCGACGGGTCGGCGGCCAGGTCCGCCACCTGCTCCAGCTCGGTCGCCAGCAGGCCGCCGACGTGCGCGAAGGGCGGGGTGGGGGTCATCGCGGCTCAGCGTAGAGCGTCGGCGGGGCGAAACCGGGCTGACCCGGATTGTCGGGAGATACTGCAGCCATGGTTTCCGAATCGATCCAGCCGCCGGTCCGGCTCGGTACGCGGGTGGCCTACCGCAATCCTTGGCTCAGCGTGCGCGAAGACACCCTGGTGCTGGCCGATGGTTCCACCGGCATCTACGGCGTGGTGGAGAAGGCCGATTACGCGCTGATCATCCCGGAGGAGAACGGCGGGTTCCACCTGGTCGAGCAGTTCCGGCATGCGGTCGGTCGCCGCTCGTGGGAGTTCCCGATGGGCGGTTGGGCGGTCGGCAAGTCCGGCGACCCCGAGCAGCTGGCCCGCCAGGAGCTGCTGGAGGAGACGGGGCTGACCGCGGGGCAGTGGCGCTGCCTGACCGGCCGGCTGCACGGCTCGACCGGGTTCTGCTCGCAGGGCTTCGCCGTCTGGCACGCGACCGAGCTGACCCCGGGCCCGCCCGACCGCGAACTCACCGAGGCCGACATGGTGCACGCCTTCGTCACCGAGGACGAGTTCCGCCGGATGATCGCCGACGGCGAGATCTTCGACGCCCCGACGATCGCCGCCTACGGGCTGCTGCGGATGGTGGGCTGATCACCCGGCCCGCCGCCCCGGACGGCGGGCCGATCCCGACCCGGGGCGCCGTAGACTCCGGACGGGTGTGGGGCGGATCGCCGACGGCGGCGCCCGCACCGGCCAAGACACGGCGCGGCGCCAGATCGTGCGCGCGCAAGTGAGTGGGGAGAACAGGGTGACGGACGGCATCTCGTCGCCGGCCCGGGGCGCGGATCGCATCCTGACCGTGCCCAATCTGCTCTCGTTCCTGCGGCTGCTCGGCGTCCCGCTGTTCCTGTACCTGTTGCTGGTCGTGCAGAGCGACGGATGGGCCCTGGTCGTCCTGGCGGTCAGCGCCATCACCGACTGGGCCGACGGCAAGCTGGCCCGGCTGCTCGATCAGTACAGCCGGCTCGGTGAGCTGCTCGACCCGGCCGCCGACCGGCTCTACATCCTGGCCGCCCTGGTCGGCTTCGTCATCCGGGGCTTCATCCCGTGGTGGGTGGCCGTGCTGATCATCGGCCGCGACGTGCTGCTGGCCGCCACCCTGCCGGTGCTCAAGCGGCACGGCTACACCGCGCTGCCCGTGCACTACCTGGGCAAGGCGGCCACCTTCTGCCTGCTCTACGGGCTGCCGTTCCTGCTGCTGGGGCAGAGCACCAAGCAGTACACGATCGGCCAGGTGTGCCTGCCGATCGCTTACGCGTTCATCGCCTGGGGCACCGTGATGTACCTGTGGGCCGGGGCGATCTACCTGCGCCAGGTCGTCTGGATCGTCCGCACCTGCCCGCTGGCCCCCAAGTACCGGCCCGCGGCATGAGCCCGCCCCAGTCCCCGCCTCCCGCGTCCCCGCCTCCCGCGTCACCGCCGGCCGGGTCGCCGACCCGCAACCCGATCGCGCCGCTGCTGGAGTCGCTGAACCGCGACCATCTCGACCCCGGGTACGCCGAGGCGGCCGCGCGCAAGCGCGCCGCGGCGGCCGGCGGCCCGGCGCCCGGTCCGGGCCGGCGACCGTCCCGGCGGCTGGTCCTGGTCGTGGTCGGATGCGTGGTGGCCGGCGGGGTGCTGGGCGTCGCCGCGTCCCGGACGGAGAGCAACCAGACCCGGGCCGAGAACACCCGGATGGCCCTGCGCGAGGACATCGACCGGGCGCAGGAGCGGCAGTCGGCGATGGAGTCGGCCGCCACCGACCTGGCCGAGCAGCTGCGGGCCAGTCAGGCCGCGGCCGGCGCGGCCGGACCGGTCGCCGAGGTCACCCAGCTGGAGAACCAGGGCCAGCTGACCCCGGTCACCGGACCGGGGCTACGCCTGGTGCTCAACCAGCCGCCGGCCGGCCAGGGGCAAACCAACGCCGTCATCCTCGACCGGGACCTGCAACTGCTGGTCAACGACCTGTGGGCGGCCGGCGCGGAGGCGATCTCGATCGGTGGGGTCCGTCTCAACACGCGCAGCGCGATCCGGCAGGCCGGTGGGGCGATCCTGGTCGACAACCGGCCGGTGTTCTGGCCACTGACGGTGGAGGCCATCGGGAATTCCTCGGCCATGCAGGTGAAATTCATCAGCAGCCCGTCGAGCGGGCGGTTCTCCTCGTTCGCCCAGCTCTACGGCATAGAGTTCGACGTGTCCGCACAGACGGACCTACGGTTGCCCGGGGGCACCGCGCCGGAACAGCGACTTGCGCAGCCGTTGAGCACGCCCCCGACCCCGACCGGCTGAGCCGGATGCGGATGACTCGACCTGAGCACAGGTCCGCCGAGGAGCTGAACAGATGTACGCGGTCATAGCCCTGATCGTCGGTGTGGTGGCCGGTCTGCTGGTCCATCCGACGGTGCCCGAGTGGCTCGCGCCCTACCTGCCGATTGCCGTGATCGCCGCGTTGGACGCCGTCTTCGGCGGGTTGCGGGCCAAGCTGGACGACATCTTCGACGCCAAGGTGTTCGTGGTCTCGTTCGTGGCCAACGTGCTGGTGGCCGCATTCATCGTGTTCCTGGGCGACCAGCTGGGGGTGGGCACCCAGCTGTCCACGGCGGTGGTGGTCGTGCTCGGCATCCGCATCTTCGGCAATGCCGCGGCCATCCGCCGGCACATCTTCAAGGCATGAGCGAGCCACAGGCGCCGCCGCCGGTGACCCCCGAACCGGAACCGGGCCCCGGTCCCGGCGCCCCGCCGTCGCGCACCCCCGGGCGGTGGAGCGGGGCCGGCGCGCACCTGCTGATCGCCGCGCTGTGCGCGCTGCTGGGCTTCGCGGTCGTGCTGCAGGTGCAGCGCACCGCCTCCGGCGACGCCCTGGCCACGGCCCGCCCGGACGACCTGGTGCAGATCCTGGACGAGCTGCAGCGTCGCGAGGACGACCTGAACACGGAGATCGCCGGGCTGCAGGACAGCCTGACCCGGCTGCAGCGCAGCGGGCAGTCCAGCGAGGAGGCCCTGGCCGAGGCGCAGCGCCAGGCCCAGGCGCTGGGCATCCTGACCGGCACCGTCCCGGCCACCGGGCCCGGGGTGAGCATCTCCATCACCGACCCCGACCGCCGGGTGACCCCGGAAGTGCTGCTGGACGCCATCCAGGAGCTGCGCAACGCCGGCGCCGAGGCGTTCCAGGTCGGTACCGTGCGGATCGGCGTCGATTCGGCGTTCACCGGCTCCGGCGGGTCCGTCAGCCTGGACGGCACCGGGCTGACCGCCCCGTACACGATCACCGCGATCGGCGATCCGCCCACGCTGGCCGCGGCGCTGGCGATTCCGGGCGGGGTGCTGGACACGGTCCGCCGGGCGGGCGGCACGATGGAGGTCACGCAGGCCGACAGCGTCGTCGTCGACGCCTTGCGACAGGCCCGCGAACCGCTTTACGCTCGCCCCGCTCCATGACCATCGGTGATGCACAGTTGTGCGGCAGCGGTCGCTGCACCAGCGGAAAGGCCCCCTGACGTGATCCCTGAGGACCTGCGGTACAGCTCCGAGCACGAATGGGTGCGCGCCCAGGACGGGGGCGAGGCGACCGACGGGGTGACCGTCGCCCGGGTCGGCATCACCGACTACGCCCAGAACTCGCTGGGCGACATCGTCTTCGTGCAGATGCCCGAGCCGGGCACCACCGTCGAACAAGGCGACTCGATCGGCGAGGTGGAGTCCACCAAGTCGGTCTCGGAGATCTTCGCGCCGCTGGCCGGCACCGTGGTCGCCCGCAACGACGCACTGGACGCGACCCCGGAGCTGGTCAACTCCGACCCGTACGGGGACGGCTGGATGATCGAGATCGAGCTGACCGACCCGGCCCAGCTCGACGAGCTGCTGGACGCCGGCGGCTACGCGGCGGTCATCGGCGAGGAGTGATCGGCGGGGCGTGATCGGCCGGCCCAGACCTGTGGACGCAGCGCACTTTCCGACCGCCGGGTGGGCGCTGACCGCGCCCGCGATGCGCCACCGGGGGCCGGCACGGTACGGTCGTGGGAACTGTTACGTCGTGTTCGGGCACACAGATGCCACGGCGATACGAAGGAGTGTCTGGTGACTGAGAGTGACCGCGGGCCTGGATATTCGCCCGCGTCGTCGTCATCCGCGGCGTCGGACTCCACGTCGATCTTCGCCGGCGGGTTGTTCGGCGCGGCCGAGGTCGAGTCGGGCGATGAGGTCATCGGTGGGGTCGACGGGCTCTCCTCGGGCACCGCGCTGCTCGTCGTCAAGCGCGGACCCAACGCGGGGTCCCGGTTCCTGCTGGACCGCGACAAGATCACGGCCGGCCGGCACCCGGAGAGCGACATCTTCCTGGACGACGTGACCGTCTCCCGCCGACACGCCGAGTTCCGGCGGACGGCCGAGGGATACGAGGTCGCCGATATAGGTTCGTTGAACGGCACCTATGTCAACCGCGAACCCATCGAGGTCTCCCCGCTGACCAACGGCGACGAAGTGCAGATCGGCAAGTTCCGGCTGGTGTTCCTGGCGGGCGATCAGGCCCAGGGCGACACCAGGTCATGAACCAGGCCGGTCTGCGCAGCGGACCGACGGCGTTGTCGGGGTGGGGGATTGCTCGTCCAGCGCTCGCGGCTGCCCGGGTCCGGCCAGTTGATCGCGACCGAGCCCGGGTGAGCCCACGATGACGACATCCCTAGCCGAACAGCCCGACATGCCCCCGAACTCGACCCTGTCCATCGGCGCGGTCATGACCCGGCTCAAGCCGGAGTTCCCCGAGGTCTCGATCTCCAAGATCAGGTTCCTGGAGTCCGAGGGACTGGTCACCCCGCATCGCACGCCCTCGGGCTACCGGCAGTTCAGCCCGGCGGACGTGAGCCGGCTGCGCTACGTGCTGGCCGCCCAGCGGGATCAGTACCTGCCGCTCAAGGTCATCAAGGACCACCTGGACGCGATCGACCGCGGCCTGGAGCCGGCGGTGCCACAGGCCCGGCTGCCCGCGGTCAACGGTTCGTCGGACACCCCGCTGCCGCGGGACCTGGCCGCCGGCCGGGAGGTGCGGATGACCCGCAACGAGCTGCTTGCGCACTCGGGTCTGACCGCCACCTCGCTGGCCGAACTCGAGCAGTTCGGGCTGCTGTCCGCCGGTCCCGGCGGGTACTTCGACGCCGACGCCGCCCATGTCGCGTCCACCTCGGCCGAGCTGCTGGCCGTCGGCCTGGAGGCCCGGCACCTGCGCTCGTTCCGCACCGCCGCCGACCGCGAGGCCACCTTGATCACCCAGCTCGTTTCGGCCCAGGCCCACCAGCGGGACCCGGACGCCCGCGAACGGGCCGGCGCGGAAGCGGCCCAGTTGGCCTCGACGATCCTGCGGTTGCATTCCCGCCTGGTCAAGGCCGGTCTGCGCCGCGATCTCGGTCGCTGAGGGCGGCCGGGCCGCCCGCCCCGGCCGGCCCGGGACCGGACCCGACCGGAGTCCGTCGCCGACCCGCCCGGACGTGTAGCGTTTCGAGGTGACGGAGAAAGGCACACCGAGATGATCGAGATGCGGATCGTCGGCGTCCGGGTCGAAATGCCGACCCAGCAGCCGATTCTCATGCTGACCGAGGTCAACGGTCCGCGCAGCCTGCCGATCCTGATCGGCTCCGCCGAGGCCACCGCGATCGCCATGCACCAGCAGGGGGTGCGGCCCCCGCGGCCGCTGACCCACGACCTGCTGGGCAACGTCATCGCCGCGCTCGGCCGGTCGGTCACCCAGGTGCGCGTCGTGGACTTCCGCGAGGGCACCTTCTTCGGCGAACTGGCCTTCGACAACGGCACCACCGTCTCGGCCCGGCCCTCGGATGCGATCGCCCTGGCGGTGCGGATCGAGATCCCGGTCTTCGTCGAGGAGTCGGTACTGGCCGAGGCCGGCATCGTGATCCCCGACGCCGAGGACGCCGACGAGGGCGAGCCGGCCGAGGTCGAGGACGCCGAGGACGAGGTCGAACGCTTCCGCGAGTTCCTCGATTCGGTCTCCCCGGACGACTTCGGGGGCGAGCAGAAGCCCTGAGCGCGGCCCGGCCGTTGATCACGGAACGGTCACCCTGAAGCTGAGGTTGAGGACACGCCCGCCGTGGACGTTGACCCCCGGGGCGGGCGGGCCTACCGTCAACGAGTCACGTGGATGTAGTTCGCCTGGCACTCGTCTTCGGTTTCATCACATCTTCAGACCGGATCTTCAGAGAGGTGGCGGGATGGTCGAGCAGGAGCAAGCCGCGCTGTTCCCGAACACCTCGATGCCGGACGAGCACATCGGCTACCGCGGACCGACCGCCTGCACCGCCGCCGGGATCACCTACCGCCAGCTCGACTACTGGGCCCGCACCGACCTGGTCGTGCCGACCGTGCGCGGCGCCAAGGGTTCGGGTAGCCAGCGGCTCTACTCGTTCAAGGACATCCTGGTCCTGCGAGTGGTCAAGCGGCTGCTGGATACCGGCGTCTCGCTGCAGAACATCCGCGTCGCCGTCGAGCACCTGCGCGCCCGCGGGGTGGACGACCTGGCCGGCGTCACCCTGTTCTCCGACGGCACCACAGTGTACGAGTGCACCTCGCCCGAGGAGATCGTCGACCTGCTGCAGGGCGGCCAGGGTGTGTTCGGCATCGCCGTCGGCGGCACGATGAAGGAAATCACCGGCTCGCTCGCGGAGTTCCCGCAGGAGCGCGTCGAGGGTGACCGGGTCGTCCCGGTCGAGCGTGACGAGCTGGCCGAGCGCCGCCGCGCGCGCACCGCCGGCTGACGGCCGCCCCCTCCTCAATCCGCACTCCCTCACGTCGCAGCCCCCTGGGCTGATCAAAGCCGCGTCGGCCGACCCGTTTCGTCCGGGTCGGCGCGGCTTTCGTTCGCGAACCCGCGGGCCGTCGACGGGTGCGGCAGCCCCTTGTCCTTCGTTGAGCTAATGAGTTAAACTAACAACATGACCGAAGACGAACTGGACCAGGAGGCGGTGGCCACCCTGCGCGGCGCCGTGCTCCGGCTGGGTCGTCGACTGCGCTACCAAACCTCCGGTGATGCCGACCTGTCGGCGACCGAACTGGCCGTCCTGGGCCGGATCGGGCTGTGCGGACCGATGGCGCCCAGCGCGCTGGCCCGAGCCGAGCACGTGAAGCCGCCGTCGATGACCAAGGTGATCGAGAGCCTGCAGGAGCGCGGCCTGGTTCGCCGGGACCCGCATCCGACCGACGGGCGGCAATGCCTGATCTCGCGGACCGAGGCGGGGGAGTCGTTCGTGGCCAAGACCCGGGCGCAGCGGACCGCGTGGCTGGCCGCGCACCTGGCCGAGCTCGACCCGGCCGATCGGCAGGCCTTGCTGGCCGCCGCGCCGGCCCTGCAACGGCTGGCGGACCTGCCGTGAGCCAGGACCTGACCAACGCCCCGACGCCCACGTCGGCCACGGCGGGCGAGCCCGCCGCACCGGCGCGGATGGGCACCTTCGCGGCCCTGCGGGTCCGCAACTACCGGCTGTTCTTCGCCGGCCAGATCGTGTCCAACACCGGCACCTGGATGCAGCGGATCGCCCAGGACTGGCTGGTGCTGGAGCTGACCCACTCGCCGCTGGCGGTCGGCATCACCACCGCGCTGCAGTTCCTGCCGATGCTGGTGTTCGGGCTGTGGGGCGGCCTGATCGCCGATCGCTACCCCAAGCGCCGGCTGCTGCTGCTCACCCAGTCGTCGATGGGCGTGCTCGCCGTCCTGCTGGCCGGGCTGACCCTGGCCGGAGTCGTGCAGGTCTGGCAGGTGTACCTGATCGCCCTGGGCCTGGGGCTGGCCACCGTGGTGGACAACCCGACCCGGCAGACGTTCGTCAACGAGATGGTGCCCACCCACCTGGTCCGCAACGCGGTCGGGCTCAACTCGGGCAACTTCCAACTCGGCCGGATGCTCGGCCCGGCGGTGGCCGGCGTGCTGATCGCGGCGGTCGGCACCGGCTGGGCGTTCGCGTTCAACGCGGCCAGCTTCGCCGCCGTGCTCACCGCGCTGCTGTTGATGCGACCGGCCGAGCTGCAACACCTGCCGCACGCCGACCGGGCGCCCGGCCAGCTGCGCGAGGGGCTGCGGTACGTGCGCAGCAACCCGATCCTGCTCTGGCCGATCGTGCTGGTCTTCTTCATCGGCACGTTCGGCTACAACTTCGCGATCATCCTGTCCGCCTACACCCAGAACATCTTCCAGTCCGGTGCCGACCTGTACGGGCTGCTGAACACCGCGATGGCCGCCGGCTCGGTGGTCGGCGCGCTCTTCGCGGCCCGGCGCACCTCGGCCAACCTGGCCGTGCTGTTCCTGGCCGCCGGCAGCTTCGGGCTCGGCCTGATCGTGCTCGGGCTGACCCCCTGGTTCTGGCCGTTCCTGGTGCTGCTGGTCGTGGTCGGGTTCGTCTCGGTCACCTTCAACACCCTGGGCAATGCCACCGTGCAGCTGTCCAGCGAGCCGGAGCTGCGGGGCCGGGTGATGAGCCTGTACATGCTGGTCTTCATGGGCGGCACGCCGATCGGCGCGCCGATCGTCGGGGCCATCACCCAGCAGTGGGGGGCGCCGGCCGCCCTGATCATCTCCGGGTTGATCTGCCTGCTGGCCGCGGCCGGGGCGGCCGCGTTCGCCGCCCACTCGGCCGGAGTGTCGGTGCGCACCGACCTGGCCGCTCGGGTCCGCCGCCTCGTCGCCCATCCGCACCGCGCCTGAGGGCCCGTCCCCGGCCGCCGGCCGGGGTAGCGGACGCCCGCCCGCTGGTAGTCTCGGACGCGTCACCGACCCCCCGCGGGAGAGTGTCCGGTCGCCCCATCCGGGTGCCGGGCCGCCGAAGGAGCAAGCCTCCCCGCCAATCTCTCAGGCCACCGAACCGCCGGGGTGAGACGCCTCTGGAACCCGACCGACGTGCCGGGTGACTGAGGGGGAGCCGGATTTCTCGGCCCAACGGAAGGTGACTTCGATGACGTCCTCGGCGGCAACCGGCACCAGCGCGACCTTCGCGGACCGGCACATCGGTCCCGACGAAGACGGGCTGCGCCGCATACTGGATCTGCTCGACCAGTTGGACCTGGATGCGCTGGAATCGGCGGCCGTCCCGGCGACCATCCGCACCGGCCGCCCGCTCGAGCTGCCCGAACCGGCCTCCGAGGTGCAGGCCCTGGCCGAATTGCGCGGCCTGGCCGCCAGGAACCGGCCGATGGTGCAGATGATCGGCCTGGGCTACCACGACACGATCACCCCCGGGGTGATCAAGCGCAACGTGCTGGAGAACCCGGCCTGGTACACCGCGTACACCCCGTACCAGCCGGAAATCTCGCAGGGCCGGCTGGAGGCGCTGCTGAACTTCCAGACCGCGGTCGCCGACCTGACCGGCCTGGACATCGCCAACGCCTCGATGCTCGACGAGGGCACCGCCGCGGCCGAGGCGATGACGCTGATCAAGCGCACCGCCCGGGCCAAGTCGAACCGCTTCGTGGTCGACGCCGACACCCTGCCGCAGACGCTCGCCGTCGTGCGCACCCGGGCCGAGCCGATCGGGATCGAGGTGGTCGTCGCCGATCTGTCGGCCGGCGTCGAGGCGCTGCCGGTGGGGGACTTCTTCGGCCTGCTGCTGTCCTACCCGGGCGCCTCCGGGGCGGTGCGGGATCACCGGGAGCTGATCGAGGCCGCGCACCAGCGCGAGGCCAAGGTGGTCGTGGCCACCGACCTGCTCGCGCTGACCCTGCTCACCCCGCCCGGCGAGATCGGCGCCGACGTCGCCGTCGGGTCCGCGCAACGCTTCGGGGTGCCGCTGGGCTTCGGTGGCCCGCACGCCGGGTTCATCGCGGTCCGCGCCGACATCCAGCGGCAGCTGCCCGGCCGGCTGGTCGGGGTCTCGCACGACGCCCATGGCACCACTGCGTTCCGGTTGGCCCTGCAGACCCGCGAGCAGCACATCCGGCGGGAGAAGGCGACCAGCAACATCTGCACCGCGCAGGTGCTGCTGGCCGTGATGGCCTCGATGTACGCGGTCTACCACGGTCCCGACGGGCTCCGGCGGATCGCCGAGCGCATCCGCACCGACGCCCTGGTGCTGGCCGCGCTGCTCGAGCAGGGTGGCGTGACGGTCGAGCATGCGCTGTTCTTCGACACGGTGCGCGCGATCGTCCCGGGCCGGGCCCGCGCGGTGGTGGCGGCCGCCCGGGACCGTGGGATCAACCTGTGGGCCGACGGCGAGGACGCGGT
>ENA-UOWO01006038-UOWO01006038.1-activated-sludge-metagenome-genome-assembly--contig:-NODE-6038-length-12544-cov-4.557451_pt1 | contig 12544 bp, 10 predicted proteins | sample MGYA00238148_ERZ761564 | MGnify/ENA primary metagenome ERZ761564 (study PRJEB28885, sample SAMN05720194) | activated sludge metagenome | isolation source: Anaerobic digester | place: USA...
TTCAACTTGAGGAACCTTTTTTGTAACTACAGGAGCAGGCTCTTGAAGTCCTTCACCTTTCTTCTTGGTGGCTGGAGTGGCCACTCGTGTCTCACCTAGTTTCTCAACTACGGAGAATAGTTGTGATACAAGGGCTTTTAGTTCATCAACTTTTGTCTCAAGTTCTTTGACTTTTGGGTTGTCCTCAACAACACTAGAGGCCTCTACTGTGGGCTCTTGGGCTTGTTCTGGAACTACAATGGCCTTTACAATGCCATCAACAACCTCAACTTCACCTACCATGTCGATCATGTACTTTCCATTAGGTGCTGGTTGCTTATCCCCATTTTCGTCAAAGATGTAGACAAGAGTACCCTCAACTAGGTCGCCATCCCATACAAGGACGGTACCATCTGAGGCTTGGGCTTCAGAAAAGTTGAATAGCACTTTCCCTAGGGCCTTTTTAATCTTGATAAGTTCTTCCTTCATCTTTGGTTTTTATTTAAGTAGTTTGTTTAACATTCTATATATCTCCTGCATTTCAGTCACTAAAGGGTCATTCACCTCAGGACCATAAGAGAGCATGGCCTCAATTGAAAATCCCTTAAAATCTCCTTTCTTGACACCTTCCCATACCTCATCATTCTCAACATAGAATCTACCTATCCAACTTCCATCAGGTACATTAAAAGGGCTCCCAATGCCTTGGTTTTTGTCTGTGATGAAACTCTCCACCATCCAAACACCATCAGTGCCTGTTAAGTGTTGTAAAGTTACCTTATCCACCACTTTATCCTTGAAGAACTTCCTCACCATGGCCCTTATGTCCTCCTTAAGGAATATGATGTAGTGCTCTCCATATGGAGGGTTGTTCCTATAGATTGGGACATCTGCTAGCATGATAACACCTAACACTTCCCTCTTCTCTTCATCAGTAGCAAACTTAAGCTTTGCATCCTTGAACATGAGCCATTCCTCTTGAGTTGCTGGACTATCCACAAAGGAAACAGCCATAACGCCATTGTCTCCTTTTTCATCCACCATAAGTCTGTATGTCTTCAACTGTTCCATATATTTATATATGATTTTTTTGTATTTATCGGTACATTTCTAGTAGGATGCCTCATCCTTAATTCCACTAATCCTATTCTGGGTGTTTGTTATATCACTCTCAACAACATAAGCCCTTACAGGTTGGGATTGTAGGTCCACTTCTGCAGGTGTCTGGACATTCCTTACAGCCTCAATCCTATTGAGAATTGCTGGAGGCTGTGGGGTTGCTGGGGCTTGAATTCCTTGGCCTCCTGCTCCTTGGCTCTTTGGAACCTTCACCTTGATAATCTCCTTAACATTCTTTAGACCCACTGCTATGGCTGTTCCAGCTGCTACAGGTGCTAGTGTAGGACCAACAATAGGAATACCAACAACACTCTTATACGCATCAACAGCACTCTGGTATGTAGATATAGTGGCTCCTGCAATGGCAAGGGCCTTACCTGCAGCTGTCTCCTTCCCAATAAGGTCTGCAGCAGCTGAGAAGGCATCAGAGACAATGTATGCAGCAGCAGCCTTGGCCTGGGCCTCAAGCTCAGCAATCCTCTTCCTTGCCTCAGCAGCATTTGCTTCTAGCTCAATACGTTGGGCCTCAGTTAGGTTGGTGTTGGCCAAGAGCTCCTCATTGTACCTCACTTCATTGTCCAATAGGGCCATCTGGTACTCACCTTGGCTTATTAGGCTATTCCCATATGCAAGCCTGTCAAGGTTATCAAAGGCATTGTACTTCTGGTTGAGTATCTCTAGCTCTTGTTCAATGAATACCCTTTGGTTATTAGCAAGCGCCTCTTGCTTACTTACCTCAAATTCTAGTGTTCGTTGGAACTGCTCTTGAGAGTACTCTTGCATTGCCAAAATATTCTGGCTTATAAGCTCAGCCTCTTTTTTACTCGCCTCTTCCTTATCCTTAAGGAGTTGTTCATTATGCTTCTTCTCTTCTTCCCTTATTTTTTTATTAGCATTAACCCTTGCTTCTTCCTCTTTCTTCTTGGCATCCTCTGTACTCTTAAGGATTTGTGCATCTATGATGTTCTTGTCCTCTTGGAGCTTCCTGTACTTCTTGGCCTCTTCATCAAAGATCTTTTCCAACTCAGGGAGAGCTTCTCTTGCCTTTTTTAAACTACCATACTTGCCACTTACCTCCCTCATCTCCTTGACAGTCTTGTCCCATTTACTGATGAGGTCCATCTCCCTTCGTAGGTCAAGTAGTCTTTGTTGAGATGCCTCAAGTTCATAGTCGTTGATCTCCTTTTCACTCTTGCCAGAAGCTTTCATGAGCCTTACTTGGTAGTCTGTATTGGTGTTGATGTCATTTAGGAGTTGGAGTCTTTGTTCATAAATCCTATTGGTACGCTCCTCCTCTTCATTGTTGGCATTCATCACATTTGTTAGGGCAACAATACCAGTTGTCAGGGCAGCCACAGCTGTTACAAGAAGGAATACAGGGTTCATAGACATAACATAGTTCCATGCCTTTTGGGCCGCTGTGAGCACTTTGGTACCCACTTCAGTCTGCTTAAGGATAGTACCAAGGTTTGTTAGGGCCTTTCCCATCCCCTCTAGGCCTTGGAGGCCTTGGACAATGGCCATTGTGGCCTGAAGCTTAACGAAAGTTTCTTTGAGCTTATCATTCTCAACACCCATTAAAGCAGATATGCCTTGAACAGCAGCAAACCCACCAGCCACTCCTGTAAGGACTGATGTGGTGTTCTGTAGCACAACACCAAGGTCAGCAGCTGAGGCCCTAACTTGCTCATTGATCTCCCTCATGGCATGTTGGGCGTTGGCAGCCTTCTGGAGGGCATCTGCATACTCCTTGGTGCCCTCTCCTGCCTTGAGCATATCATCCTTGGCCCTCTTGAGTTCTTCCCTTAGGGTTTTTATGGATTGTACAGGTTGGCTTGTGTCAACCTCCAGTACTAAAAGTTCTTCTTCATTCATTATGGTAGCTTGTTTATTTTATTCAATAATAGTTCCTAGTTGTTCAACATAAATCATCTTCACCCCTGCAGAGCTGTCCACCCTTACTTGGGCAAACCTACTAAACTCATCTAGGTTGCCACTGCACCTCATGGTGAAGCTTCCTGGCCCTGTTGTCCAACCTGTAGAACTATTTCCTCCATTGAATGTTATCCATGTGGTAGCAGCAAGCTGCCTTGAGGCCTTCCATGCATTATAGGAGTTTGTGCTTACATTAATGGTGTATGTTGTCGCCTCAGCAGGGTACAGTATGTTATAGGTACCCTCAGGGAAGAACATGTCACTGTACAAGCTCACATCATATGTTAATGGTAGTTCGCTTGCATACTGTGTTATGGTGGCACTGTCCACTAGGGCGCTTGTGTCCACATTCCTTAGGTAGACAAGACCAGCCCTTGAGTTGTATGCTGTGTTCACCCCTATGGATAGGTCTACTTGTCTACTTCCAACTCCATTACTTGGGTTGTAAGTTATCCAAGAGTAAGTGTCTTGAAGCTCCCATCTTGTCCAGGGGTCTGCACTTACATCAAGCTGTGCTGTGTTGCCACTAGGTTCTCCTGTGTACTTAAAGAATAGGCTTGCGGGGTTCATTGAAGCACTATAAGTAGAAGGCTCCTTGGGGTTTACAGTGTCCTCAAATGGAATGTACTGACCATTAACATAGTTGTTAAGGTTGTTAATAGTGACAAGCTCCACTTGGGTTGGCTCTGAAAGCCCTGGTTTGTAGTCTATAATCTTATTGACAATCCAGTAAGCATCCTTGAACCATACAATGTTACTCCATTTCCAGTTGGCCACTTCAGCAGCAGTTAGGTAGAAGAAGCCCTTGAACACCTTGGTGTTGACATTGTAACGGTCTTGTAGGTAGTTGGCCCAGAACCTATTGTATATTGTAGAGCTTGGGTCATACACATTGCCAAAGTACTGTTCTTGAGGAACCCCAAAGTCAAGGCTATAGGTCATGTTCCCAGGACCTGGGTAGTAAGGGGAGGTTTGTAAGGCAATCCTTCCATCACTCACATTAGGCCCAAAGTATGATGGGTTCTTCACTTGTATAAGGCTAAAGTAGCCCTCAGAAGAGCTGAATGGCCTATAGAAGCTATAGTTGTATGACTGGTTGTCCACTGATGTGTCATCACTCCATGCCCAGTAGTAGTTGGGTGGTAGTGTAGGCAGTGTTGATATGTTGTTCACATACCCATTACTGAACACAAGGCTTGGCTTATCTGCAGGAGAGCTCTTGGCGAACTCACCTTTGTAAAGTTGGGGAAGTTTTAGGGCTTGTCCCTTGTACCCAAAGATGTCAGTAGTCATGTCAGCCAATGCATACGTACTAAAGACATTACCATCAAGGAGTTTGTACTCATTCCTATTGAACTCATAGCCTGTGTTAAGGTACTGGCTTCCATATGTCCTTGAGTACTTGGTCTTGTAGCCCTTTGTGAACTCATCCTCATTCTCTGCATATGATAGGCTTATCCACTCGGTGTTGAAGTTAAGGGGCACCATACTCCAGTCCCTTGACATGTCAAACCTAGTTGTCCAGTCAAGTATACTGTAGTTGCTGAAGAACTCATTCCTTGTGTAGAGGCTAACAATACTTCCATCAAGGCCTAGGTAAAGACCAAACTGCTTCATGTATGAAGTGAAGAAGTCCTTAGCCTTTACATTAGGTAGCACATCATAGTACTTGATTGAGGTTCCAGTCCTAACATTGTTGTCTGATGTTATGCTTATACGCCACTCATTGGTGTTCAACTTAAGGGTGGTCTTTTCACAAGTTACTGTTGTGGGTCCTATACCCTCATAGATGGACTTATCACTACCATGGTACTTGTTAAGGTTCAAGAAGAATGTAACAATGACATCTCCATTGTACTTGAATGTATCTATGACAAACTCTTGACTCTTCTGTTTGATAAGGTCACTTAGGATCCAAGAACCATTCTGTGTTGTGGCATAGATTTTGTGAACATTACTTCCTGTCCCTTGTTGTGCAAAGAAACCCCAGTATGTTTCACTTGTTAAATCCCTACTATATAACCCAACAAGCTTAAAGCTTGCCACCTTAATGGCATCATAACTGTTGAATGCTGTTCCTGCCTTTTTCACCCTTGCCCATAGCGTTATATCTATGAATGGGCTATCAGGTGGAAACGAGGTGTCCCTTAGGTAGTAGCCCCTATTTGTTGGATTTGTGAATAGGAGTTGTACAAGGTCCTTGTCAGGGTCTGTTATGTCAAACTTCACATTGTAGAAGTTGTTGTCGGCAGTACTTGCATTGATTTGTAAAGCCCTATAGTTTGTTACACCCCAGAATGGAGCATAGAAGCCATCAGAGCTGTTCACTATGGAGAAAACACTTGGAGCATTAGTGCCTAGGGTGCTTACATCCCACCATTGGGTATGGTACATCACCTTGTTACCAACATTGTAGTAGGAAACATCCTTTGTGGTGCCTTGGAATGCTTGGGCATACTCAAAACTATTTGATGTCTTATCAGGTGGTACAATTCCAGTCACCATCATCTGGCTCCAGTATGGGTTGGCCATCTTGGTCCAGTCAGTGCTTGTGTTAAGGGTGTAGCCATACTTATTCAATAGGGTGCCTAACATCATATCAGTGTAGAACCCAAACCTTTGCTTGTATGGTTTCTTTAGGTTTACTTGGTGCTCGCTGTACTGTTGTGGAAGTTTGGTGTAACGGCCTTCGCTATTGTATGAGGCATCATACACAACTTGGTCACTGAAGCTGTACATACCATTCTCGCTGTCCACAAGGTCTACATAAAGGTTCCTGTATGAACAGTCAAATGCCCAGTTCACCCTATTGGTGGTGTAGTTGGGTATGGTGTACATTGTTGTGGTGTACATTCCATCCCTACTGCCTGTAGAGCTTTCCCTTGCCCTCCATAGCCTATCAAGGGCCACACCCCTTAGGAGCATACTAGAGCCATATGGTGTGGAAGCGTCAAGCACTTCCCTTAGGGTTTTATCACCAAACTCTTGTAGGAATGACCCCACTTCTCCAAATAGCCCCACTTCATAACGCCACTTGTTAGGGCCTGTCCACTTCACCTCAATCATCCTTACATACCCGCTATGCACAAGACTGTCGCCTACGAATAGTTGGAATGAGGCCCTCTTGGATGGGTTGAATGAAGTGCCCATCCCTACCTTGGTGAAGTCCACTTGTCTTCCAGGGCTCCATACATGGCCAAACACCTCATTGTTCCTAGGTGTGTTTGGTAGGCTTACAGTTTTAGTGAAGTCCACAAGGAGCTTTGCAGGGTCAAATATGTCATTGTACTGCTTGGTGAGTAGGACATCAGTCCCATCATCAAGGTCTACAAGTAGGTTCTCTATGTACAGTTCAATCTTCTGGTCCATTATATGGTTTTTTCTTTATTTATCGTCTTGACTGTTATGCTAAGGGAGGCCATCCTATCATTTGCAAAGCTCTTCTGTTGGTAACTATTAGATGCCACTTCAACTGCCCTTAGGGTGTCCTCTAAAGCACTCCAAAGGAACACCACAGGGCTTGAGAAGAGGTCATCCACCCTTTCCCATTCCCAATCTGTAAGTGCTGTACTGTTGAGTTGCCACTCCCATTGGCTCTCTGCAAGCCATTGGAAGCTCTTTGGTATGAAGTTCTTACCCATACCACCATAGCTCCAGTAGGATGATGTAGGGTTTGTACTTCCAAGGGTCTTTTCATCACCACTAAAGGACAATCCATTGAACATCCTGTCATACCCCTTAATGGCTTGCCTTTCAACTGTTTTGGTCTTTGTGCTCTTTCCTTCCATGATGAGCCAATCATACCCACCATGCCTATTGAGCCAGTAAAGTTGGTATGCAGGCATCTTAAGACAAGTTGGGTTCACCTGCTCTATGAAGGTTTCCCTATGCTTTGTGAGCACTTCAGGGGCCTCAATGACATATGATATGTACTGGCTTTCCTTTTCAAGAAGGCTTACACCATTGAACTGGAGTAGAAGGGTTGGCATACTGAATATGCTTCCATCAACACCTTGGATGTATGTAGATGTGTCTGGCTTAAGGCTATCCTTAGAACCATACTTATTCACCACAACAGCAACACCAACATCGCTATCCCAGTATGCTCCATTGGAATCATCTAGGTTGATGAAGCCTATTGGTCTTGGGGCTCCCATTAAACTCCTATTCCAAACCCTCTTATTAGGGGCTTCTCCTCTTTCATTGAATGTGTAGATGAGCCTTGATGGGATGTAGTCATCGTATTGGGTTCCATAAGTAAACCCAAAGCCCTTTTCTTTGGCTATTCTAAAATCTCCATGTGCTGAGCCATCAAGCCATAGGCCATAGGACTCAAATGGTAGGTTTATAGGGGCCACTTGGTGCGTTGATGTGTAGACAAGAATACTAGAGTCTGTAACCATCCTAACATCCACTTGTGTGAATGGACAAACGCCTAGCAGCGTGTCATTAGGGTCTGGACTGAATACTGGTAAAAAGGCCATGTCCACATATGGTTGGGCATCAAACCCAAAGTAGGTGGCATTTGGTTTCTTTTGGAGTCTGCCCTCATAGGTCTTTGGGCCCTGTTTTGAAGTGCTTGAACAGAAAACTTGCACCATTACAGATGTTATATCATTCTGGTTGCCAACACACTCTATGGGCATGTTCATTGGCATGTAATACTTAGGTGTACTAATAATTGCCATATTTTACTTCCTTTCTTTTATTTGTCTAATGGCATCCTTCTCCATGGCCTTCCTTATAAGGTCTGCTGGGTTTCCAAGTTGTTCTTTGGACGCCCTAAGGAATGGTTTTGGTTTAATGCCCTTCTTTCCTATACTTTTGGCTATTGCAAATGCAAGGCTCTTCTGTGGAATGGACTTGTTCAATGGTTTAATGCCCTTGGCATTGATCCATTTTAGGATGCTACCTACAGGGGGCATCTTGCCTGGCTTCCTACCATACTCAACCCACTTCCAGTACTCAGGCAAGATGAACACAGCCTGGTACTTGAAGCCCATCCACCTATACTCTGCTGTTATGTTGGATGAGAGCCTATAGCCCTTAGAACTGAGCTTTTGCTTGTAGAGTTCTAAGAGCCTATCGCCATACTGTTCAATGGCCTTTTCTGTATTAGCCCAGTTTTCCATTCATCACCTTTATGTTATGCCTTCTTACTTCATCTGCTATGAATGCTGCTGTGTTCAAGAACTCAACAACGTTCAGTTCGTATACTTGGTCCCAAGATCTTCCAGTCTCTTTAGCGACATCCCTAATAGTTCTAAGCCATCCTTGGCTGTTGTCCTTTCCTGTAGGCCTAGTGATGTCCTCATCTTCTCCCTTAGCATTATCCTCTTGATTGTCAACTCCAAAGAGAACTTTGTATCCTGCATTAAACGCATCCATACTTTTGAAAAAAAAAGCATAAGGCTTGACGCAAGGCCTATGGGCATATTGTCCAGTAGGAATTGGGCCACTTCTTCAAAATCAGCCTTGGCCCTTGTTCTCTTGATGCCTTTCCATGTGTTCTCTTCCTCTGCTGGCCATACGAACAAGGCAAGGAGCCTATGCATGTTGGCCCTTGGGTCCTGCATTAGGCCTATGAAGTCAATGTACTGGCTTGCTGTTAGCCTATCCACCCTTAGGTTGACAACAAAAGGTTTTCCTGATATGTCTACATTCTCCTTCACCTTAACTAAGGGTGTTTCCTTGTTGAGCCATCCACTCTTACTCATTATGGTCTGTAAGACTTGGTAAGGAAGCTCTTCTACTTTAGAGTCAGGCAGGCCTGTTAGTATGGCCACAATGCCCACTACCTTAAGCTCATATGGTAGGTCTGATTCAATAACAGAGGCAAGCTCAAGGCTATCATGTATGGACATTTCATCCCATGACCCCTTGAAGCTTACTGTGCTCTTATCCCACTTTAGTGTCTTCATATATTCTATTTATAGTTATTTATATGGATTTGCCTCTTTAGCCCCATGAGTAGACTCCAGTGGACTGGCCCTTGATAAGGTCATCCACAGCATATGTAAAGCAATCCCTCATGTCATCATGTGGTGGGTTATTGGTACAAACCTGGTCTAAGAACTCATCAACCCAAGGGCCTTGGACAACCACTACCCTTCCTCCTTCTACTGTAGGGCTCACTGCTGCAAGCCTTACAAGCTTACTATCCTTAGGGACGAGCTCTTGGATGTTGAAAGATGTTGAAGACCTAAGTTGCTGGATGATGGACTTACCGGAAGCCTTGGCCTCAATGAGCATTCTCTTACCCCTTGTACAGAATGTGTTTATGGACCTTATAAAGGATGGGAACTCTTCCAAGGACCTGTACACCCTTGATATGTATAGGACTCCATCAATCCTTACGCACTCAAGCACCACATTGAAGTCTGCCTTGTCTCCTCCATAGGCTGTGTCCATGATGTAGGTAAACTCTTTTCCATGGGCCAAAGCTTCAAAGTGTTCAGGGCTAATGACTTTAATCCAATTTCTCTTTATAATGGAATGGGACTCATCATCTGGCCTCTGGAGGAACTGGGCATTGTAGTTGCGAGTTCCTAATGTGAGCTTGTACTGTTGCAGCACATTTGAGGAGAGCCTAACAGGATCGAGCATTCCATTTATGTATGAGGCTGATAGGGAAGAAGGAATAGGGGCCCCATCAAGTGATGCTGGAAGGCTGATAAGGGTGAAAGGCGTTCCTAATGAAAGGAGATGGGATGTTAGGTCTTGGGGGTGGAGCCTTTGCTGGATGAATATGGATAGTGAGCGTTCCTTATCAGTCTTACGTGTTGATAGGGTGCCTGTGGTCCAGCGGTTGACACGGTCCCTTTCCTTTTCACTCCATACATTGTCTAGGTTCTGGAGGTCATCACCAATAAGGAGGTCTCCATGCAGACCAATAACGTTGGACCCTGTTGATGTGACAAACCTACCTCCTCCTTGGACTGTCTTGTAGTTGCCTTTAGAGTTCTCATCAGCCTTAAGTTGGATTGTTGGGAAGCAAAGGGCCCACTTGTCTGACTGCATAAGGTTACGGGTCTTCATGGCAAGCTCAAGGCCTATGGTCTCTGAGTAGGATGCAGTGATGATACGTGTCTTAGGCCTCTTGGCAAGTACCCATGCAGGTAGGAGTACGGAGAAGATCATGGACTTGGATGTTCCTGGAGGGAGGTTGATGATGAGGTCATTGCCCTTGGGTTGCCAATTGAATAGGGTGGAGACATATTGCTGGGCCACTTGGCATAGGTAGTCCATATGCCAGTTCCAGACTGGGGTGGATGTGTCTGCACTCTCCCAGAACTCCTGGCAGAAGAAGGCGAATGAACGCCTTGCCTTTTCTCCTATGATGAGGTGTCTATTCATTGTCCTTGTTTGTACGGGCTTTATTTGTTAGGGTGAACATGGTTTCTAGTTCTTCATCTGTCAGCTTAGAGTAGTCCATTTCATCCTCTGTATGCCTAACAGTGATGTGCTCATTGTTTAGCTTTGGTATGACATACTGTGATAGCTTAAGGACAAGGGCCACTGCATCCTTAGGGCTTGTCTCTGCTGTCTCATCTATCCACTTGGATAGTTTGTCTAGTTTAGAGTCAAGTAGAAGGGCAAAGGCCTCCTTTACATTCCTATTCACCTTATTGGGGTGGCCCTTACGGCCTACGGTGTTCCTTACTTCACCTGGCTTGATACGACCCGAGAAGAGGCCTTTGCTTTGGTAGCCTTCTTGCCCTTCTGTTGGGGTTTCTTGGGTGCCTTTGGCTGGGCTTTTTGCTGGGGCTTTGGCTTTGGTAGCTCTAGCACTTCCAGTGCGTTTTGTTGGCTTTTTTCTTGTTTGCATACTGTTTCTTTATTTTGGTTCATTAGGCCCTTTGTACGGAAGTAGAGTTGGCCTATGAATGTTACGACATGAAGGGTGCATGAGTCGCATCGTCCCCTAACAACTGAAAGGTCATTGTTGTACTTTGGCCATATGGACCTAAGGAAGTCAATGTCAGATGTTGAGGCAATCCTCATGAACCCACTGTACACAGCATCATGGAACGTTTTCTCCATGTGTTGTAGTGCATTAAAGTCATTCTCCTCTAGAATTGGTAGCATAGTTTATTGTGTTATTTTAGTGAGCTTGTAGAGTAGGTCATTCCATACTTGGGAAAGGGCCCTAAGGAGTGGCGAGATGAATGAAGTTGAGTAGCCTGCAATAGAGGCATAGAGGAAGGACAAGAGGCCTTCTCCTAAGTATAGCGTGACAATGAGCGTTGTCCAGAATGAAAGGCAAAGGCTACAGTCAAATGGCTTGAATGAGAAGTGTTTGTATGGAATATTCCCATTCAACAGTTTCCATATGAAATGCTTAAAGGTCTCTTGCGGCCTTGCCCAATCAATAATGAATGTTAGTATGGCAGCTATTGCCAAAGAGTAGAGTAGTGAGTTCATCCTTTTCGTCTATTATTTCATCAGTTTCAACAATGAGGTCCTCCTTAGAGGGTGTCTTGTAGTATATATCTGTCCTAGGCCCATCATAGAGCTTCCACCCTTTTGACTGAAGGGCCCTGTACACCTTCTTCTTCACCTCTTTAAGGCCCTTGGCTATGACATACTTCTTCTTACCACAAAAGTTGGATGCCTTTAGGGCTGACCCCACTTCAGCATACAGGAAGAATATGCGTCTCTCCTCAGGGCTTATGATGGAGGGATCGTTAAGGATGGAGAGGACGTCTTGGAGAATGGGTAGGGTGTTGGAGAATGGGTCATTGCACCTAATAGAGAGGAATTGGTGCTCAATGGCATAGATGTCAAATGTGAGTGGGTCCACATAGGGAAGGTAGGGTTGCTTCATTTCTTTGTTGTTATTTTAGCTAGGCACATGTTCACCTTATGGGGACCAGGGCCTGCCTCAATGGTGGCTATGGCATTCTCATGTATGTATGGAAGAACATGGTAGAAGCCTGCATCGATGACAATGCTATGTGTGGTGTGTAGGAAATATGGAAGGCTTCCTATGGCCTCTTCTAAGGTTTTCATATAGGTATATATCTGGCCTCAGGAATGCATGGGAGGCCCTAGGTTTTATTTTTATGGACAAGCTTATGGCAACATTTACATAGGACAACAAGGTGTTCCCTAGGGCAAAAAAGCCTATCAACAAATCCTGGAATATGGGAGCGTTCTGTTAAAGAGCCTACAGGGATTAAATGGTGGACAACAACCTCTTTAAGTGGGAAGTCCTTATGGCACTTGGCGCATTGGTAGTGCTTGGCCTTACGTCCAGTCTTCTTATTGGTTTTTGTAGTGGAGTAGGCCTCTTGTATAGTGAGGAGTCGGGCAGGCCACCTTACCCAAGCCCTCCTTAGGGAGCTCCTTATGTATGCTAGTTCCATACTTGTTTTTAGTATTTATTTAAGGACTCTCCTCCTCTCCCCTTGGAAGTTCCTTCCTCTTTTAAAATAATACTTTTCTTGAGGGCACCTAATGAGGCTGGTGGTTGTTTAACCTCCAGCTTTTTTTATGAAAACTACATAGG
>ENA-UOWO01006040-UOWO01006040.1-activated-sludge-metagenome-genome-assembly--contig:-NODE-6040-length-12540-cov-8.741049_pt1 | contig 12540 bp, 5 predicted proteins | sample MGYA00238148_ERZ761564 | MGnify/ENA primary metagenome ERZ761564 (study PRJEB28885, sample SAMN05720194) | activated sludge metagenome | isolation source: Anaerobic digester | place: USA...
CCGAGTGTGAAAATCGATCGTATTTCCACTTCAGATTATGATACGGGGATATCTCGGGATTCTCTGGTAAATAAATATCGTGGGGCTTTTTTTTCGAATGCTTTCAATCAGATAGATGTTTTTTTGGATGAAATTAAAGGTAGTTCGTCGATTGGGTATGAGGCGGTAGCAGAACAAGTGAAGGATTTACGAAAGAATTTGATGGAATTTCTCAGAGAATATAAAATAAATCGTTATATACAAAAAAAGTCTCAAGTGGAAGAATTGAAAAAAGATGAAAAGTTCATAAAGATTGCAAGAGGATTGTTAGAGAAAAAAGATGATGAAAGTTTGGGGGAGGGTGATTGGGATTTTTTGGTACAGAATGTCCTGAAGACATTGGGTGATAATAGTAGTTTTTCGGAAAGAGTTGGTGAAGAATCTTTGGAGTATGTGAAAAATAAATTTAAGGTAGTTTCTAAAAAGCATTTGAATGTAGGCGAAGATGAAATTAATCAGATGGATTTACTGATATCTGCGGCGAAGCGGTTGGCAGAAGAGATTATCGATTTGGAAAATGAAGCGAGTAGTGATTATCGAGAAATAAAAAAACCTATCAATCAAAATCAATTATATGCAAGATAAAATAAAAAAAATTATCGACGATTTGCGGGTGGAAATTAAATCGGTGGTCTCGGAGGAAGCACTCGTGAATTTGGAACAAAAATATTTCTCGCGTAAATCTGGTGTTTTGTCGGATCTCATGAAAAATTTGGCGACACTCGGTGTGGAAGAGAAGAAAGTCATGGGGAAAATTTTGAACGACGCAAAGGTTCTCATGGAAGAAATTGTTGGCTCAGCTCGTTCATCTATCGAAAAATCTAATTTTGAGGAGATCGCCAAAACCGAAGCGATTGATATCACTGCTCCGCAAATTTCGGCCAAGGATCCAGGAACAATCCATATTTTGTCTCGCATCGAGCGCGATTTGGAAAAAGTTTTTACTTCGATGGGTTTTATTGTTTTTGACGGTCCTGAACTTGAAAGTGATTATTATAATTTCACTGCTGTCAATATTCCACCACATCATCCGGCGCGTGACATGCAGGATACTTTCTATATCACCGGCCATCCAAATTGGGTGTTGCGTACGCATACATCATCGACCCAGGTTCGCGCTTTACAAAAATACGGCGCGCCAATCAGAGTGATTGTCCCGGGTCGTTGTTTCCGCAATGAAGCGACTGACGCGCGCCATGAACACACCTTTGATCAGTTGGAAGGAATGGTGGTTGGTCACGATGTCAGTTTTGCACACATGAAAGGTGTGATCAAGGAGTTTTTGAGTAAAATTTTCAACACGGAAGTTGAAGTTAGGTATCGTCCGAAATTTTATCCTTTTGTCGAGCCGGGGGTCAATGTGGAATTGAGTTGTTTTTTGTGCGCGGGCAAGGGGTGTCGTGTGTGTAAAAAAACAGGTTGGCTCGAAATTGGTGGTGCTGGTATGATTCATCCAAATGTTTTGCGTGAAGGCGGTATCGATCCGGAAAACAACCAAGGTTTTGCGTTCGGGTTTGGAATCGCACGGATTGTGATGTTGCGCTATGGAATTTCTGATGCGCGATATTTTCTTTCATCCGATTTGCGTCAATATATTTCTGAATAATTATCAATATGCTTTTATCATATAAATGGATTAAGGAATTTGTCGATTTGGCTGATTCAGTCACGCCCGATGAGGTGGCGGCACGTCTCAAAGCGTCGACAGTAGAAGTGGAGAAGGTGACACATCTCGGTGAGAATTTAAATAAAATAACTGTCGGCAGAGTGATCTCGGCCGATGCTCACCCAAATGCTGATAAATTAAAAGTTTGCCAGGTTGATTTGGGTCGTGAAACGGTGCAAATTGTTTGTGGTGGGAGCAATGTTGTCGCAAATATGCTCGTCGCGGTGGCGGAAATTGGTGCGCGGGTGCGTTGGCACGGTGAAGGTGAATTAGTCGAGCTTGGGCCGGTGAAACTGCGCGGAGTGGATTCTGCCGGTATGATTTGTGCTTCGAGTGAGATTGGTTTGGGGGATATTTTTCCGGCACACGATGAAAAGGAAATTTTGGACTTGACGAAACATGATTTCAAGCCGGGGGTGAATTTGGCTGAAGCTTTGGTGTTGGACGATGCGGTTATGGAAATCGAAAATAAGTCACTGTCGAACCGTCCCGATTTGTGGGGGCATTATGGCATTGCTCGTGAAGTTTCTGTCCTTTTCCATCGTGATTTGAAAAAATACGAAACTATAAAAATCAATGAGGGGAAGTCTAAAATTAAGGTTAGTGCGGATGCGGCGTTGGCTCCACGGTATATGGCTGTGAAAATGCGAAATGTTTCTATTTCACCATCACCGAGTTGGCTGGTCAATAAATTGAATGCCGTAGGCGTAAATGCGGTCAACAACATTGTTGATGTGACAAATTTTGTAATGTTGGAGTTGGGATTGCCTTTGCACGCTTTTGACGCGCGCAGTTTTCCAAAAGATAAAATAATTGTTCGTGCGGCCGAAAGTGGTGAAAAAATAAAAACTTTGGATGGCAAAGAATATGGTCTGAAAGAGGGAGAAGATATCGTCATTGCGAATGATTCTGAGGCTCTGTGTGTCGCCGGTGTGATGGGTGGCGAGAAAAGCGGAGTTCAGTCGGATACGACAGAGATTGTGATTGAGTCAGCCAATTTTGCTCCATCCAGTATTCGTCGCACTTCGACTCGTCTCGGCTTACGCACGGATGCGGCTATGCGTTTCGAGAAGTCGTTGGATCCGAATTTGTGTCCAATCGCTTTGGCACGAGCGGTTGAATTGATTGTGAAAGTGTGTCCGGGAGCGGAAGTGGTGACAAGTGTCACTGATGTGAAAAAATTTAATTTACCAGTTGGTCCAATTAGTGTGGATTATACGAAGATTGACTCAGTCATTGGAGCGGTGGTAGATCGCAAAGAAATTAATCGTATATTGACTGCGCTCGGATTTGAATTGAAAGAAAAGAAAACCGGCGTGTCGGTAAAAATTCCAACCTGGCGCGCCACGAAAGATGTTGGTATTGCCGAAGATATTGCTGAGGAAGTTTTGCGTATTTGGGGTTATGCGAATGTAGCACCTGCGATGCCAAAATTTTCCATCACTCCTCCGGAACAAGATGCGCGTCGTCACTTGGTGTGGCAAGTCCGTGATTCTTTATCGCTGATTTCACAGTTTTCCGAATTGAAGTTGTATTCTTTTGTTTCACCAGATACTTTGAAGAAATTAAATATCAATCCGGCTGATTGTTTGACACTTGATAATCCGATCGCGAAAGATCGGCCATTTTTGCGACCAAGTATTATTGTGAATTTACTTGAAGCTCTCGAATCCAACTTGCATCGCTATGACCGAGTCGCGATTTATGAAATCGGACGAGTATTCGACCCAAATGGTTCAGGACCGAGGACGGAGAAAAATAGTCCAGAACTTCTGCCATCTCAAAATGTAAAACTGGGGATTGTATATTCTGCAAAAGGTAATGAACAGCCGTATTTCGCTGTGAAAGAAGCTTTGCGCCAGATCGCAAATGAAAGTGGTTTGGAGTTCAAATTTGTTAAGCCGAAAAATGTTTTAAGTTATGCTCACAGCGGTCGCACGGCTGAGATTTTTGTCGGGGCGGAATGTGTAGGCGTGATTGCGGAGTTGCATCCGGCAAATGCCAAAGCGATGGGAATAAGTGTGCGGGCGTCATTTGCGGAAATAGATTTGGATATTTGTGCAAATTTGAGAAAAAGTGTGCGCAAATATATTGATATTTCTGAGTTTCCACAGGTCACTCGTGATATGGCGATCATAGTGCCGAGAAATGTCCAGCATGCGGATATCGTGGCGGCGATTATGAATACGAACAGTCTCGTCACTCGGGTCAAGCTTTTCGATGTCTATGAGGGTGAAAAAATTGACGTAAAGAAAAAAAGTGTCGCTTATCATATTACACTTGGGGCAGGTGATCATACTTTGGGTACTGAAGAAATTGAAAATGTTTTGCAAATGATTTTGAAGACACTGCGGGATAAATTTACAGCGGAGTTGCGTTCCTAATTTTCTCTCAGGAGGGAAATCGTGTTATCATATATTTATGAAACGTGCATTCAAAAAATATTTTATTCCGCACGAGGAGAATAATTATAAGCCTCATTTTTTACATACCAAAAGAACTTTTTTCTATGGTTCGGTTTTTTTGGTTATGAAAATGGTTGTGGTAGGTTTTGTTTTACTATTACCGACGACCGTCTTCGTCATGCCTGATGTGCTCGCCAGCGAGGAGGCCAAGTTGGCCGGTCTGGTGAATAGATATCGGTCGGAAAATGGTGTTTCGGCTTTGTCCGGTCAGGTGAAACTGTATGGGACGGCGACCGATAAGGCGAGTGATATGGCAAGTCGGCAGTATTTTGGACATATTTCTCCGGAGGGTCGTACGCTCGCGGATATTATGTCGGCCCATGACTATTCATATGAATTTGCCGGTGAGAACTTGGCTCTCGGATTCGCTGATTCGTCGGAATTGTTGAGTGCATGGCTCGAATCACCGACTCATCGAAAAAACATCTTGGATCCTGACTTTACCGAATATGGAATCGCGATGTTGGCGGGAAATTTCGAAAATGAAGCAACTGTTTTCGCGGTCAATCATTTCGGTACCCCTCGGACAATCAGAGAACAATTAAAAACAGAGAATAAGGCGGTTTTACCGGAAAAGATAGCTAAAATAGATACAGAAAATGTCGAAACAACTAGTATTGATCAGAATGTTTCAAGTGGTCTGGTGGTAGTTGCGACGAGTACGCTTACTACTTCAAGTACTGTTACTATTACGAATGTGGCTGATCAGCCAACCATGAACGACGCGAACATTTTATCGACATATAATCACGACAATTCATTTGTGTCAGTGGTGCGTAATGAAGTGGGGGATGTAATTGTGTCGGCGCGTGTTTTCATGGGGGTAGAACCCGATTTTGCGCAAATCGAATTTGGTAAATACAAAATTCCACTGAAATATGATCTGAGTGACGGCGCTCTCGCTGGGGAGTTGTCAATTCCGAAAGCGGATAATCTATCAGTATTGATTTCACCTGTCCTCGTGGTACGAGACGCGGCTGGTGCAGAGTTGAGTGATACGGTGCCACTGCGCGACCAAGTGCTGACCTCGATGACTCCGGTGCAGAAGTACATTCGGGCGCGGAAAACTTTGAGCGACCTGATGCCGGTTTTTGTGTTTTCACGGGAAGTCTATTTGGGTTTTATGGCGATATTTGCGATTGCGCTCGCATTGAATGTGTTTATAGAGATAAAAAAACAACATCCGCATATTATACTCCAAACGTCTAGTCTCCTGATTATGTTATTCTTTTTGTGGGCGATTTAGTGTGAGCCTGTGGTTATTTGCCTGTCAATAAGCAGTGTGAATATTTTGTGGATCAGAGTGTGTCAATTTTTCTAATTGTATGGTATCCTTCGATTACTAATTTATTTATTATTTACGTATTGACCTATGCGTTATTTCAAAAAAACGTTATTGGCATTCGTTTGTCTCGCGGTACTTGTCGGGATAAACATCGGACCATCATACACAAAAGCGGAGATGTCACCAACCCCATCGGTGGTGATTTCGGAGTTTGTGCCAAAACCAAGTTCTGGTGTCGAGTGGGTTGAATTACTCAATACAACAGGTTCAGATATTGATCTGTCAGGTTATTTTTTAAAGGATGGTAATAATCCAGCAAAACCTCTTTCGGGAACCATTCCTGCGAGCGGTCTTTTTGTGTACACTGCTTCCACGTGGTTAAATCAAAATGAGGACACTCTCACACTAATTGGTCCGGGTGATGTCGAAATCATGAGAGTATCATACGGCGATACTAAAAAAAATGAGATTGCTCCACCATTACATGCTGAAGGAAAGCCGGGTAATGATCAGGCTGTAATTGTTGGTGCTGGTACTGCTCAATATGGTGTTGCGACTCGTGGTTGGTTCAATGACGCTGGTAACGGAACTATTCCAAAGCTTAGTGACATTGATAGCCTGTTAGCCTCTCAGTCTATAGAGACCAATCTCGGCGAATTAGTCGACCCAACTGTTGCTACTGGTTTGTATTTTGAAAAGATTGGCTATGGAAAAATTTCTTTTTCAAGCACCTTGAATTTAACCGATAATAAAACAGTCACAACAATAAGTTCAATCGCGGAAAAACTATCTTTTGGTCAGGGGGAAGTTGCTTTTTCTCCAGAGACTCAATCGATTTTAAAATCGATTGGTGCAAAGATTGAAATGTACAACATGAATAGCGAAACATATTCTGCGACAGATATCGCAGTTTATGATGATTCCGGCATTTTGATTGATCCATCAAGTTCTGATTATCCAACTATTTCGAACTTTGTTTTTAATAACACTTCGAATACGGTTGCTTTTGACGTCAGTCATTTTACGAAATATAAAATCTCAGAAAAAGTGGTTGATTCGGTACCGCCGGTCATTACGATAAATGGTTCATCGACAATCGCGTTGTTGGTCGGAGATAGTTATGTCGACGCTGGTGCGACAGCACTTGATGATGTCAACGGCGATATTACTGCTATGATCTCTGTGAGTAGTACGGTTGACACTAATGTTGCAGGAGATTATACCGTAATTTACTCTGTTAGAGATGTTGCAGGGAATGAAAGTTCAGCAACCAGATCAGTGCGTGTTTCAGAAAAAAATTCAATAGTTTTGTCAGAGATATCAATTATTCACCCAGCTGATAAGCTTGTGTATGAAGTGGGTGAGAATTTGGATATTTCAGGTTTGGTCATAATAGGTATTTATAGTGATGGCAGTACCACGACTGAAAATGTCGCGTCCGAAAATATATCCGGATTTGATAGTTCGAGTTCCACAGCTGATCAGATTTTAACGATAAGTATCGGGGGCAAAACGACTACTTTTACAATTGATATCGTTCCAGTACCTGACACTACCGCGCCAGTGGTATTGTCAGTGACTACGCCAGAGACTGACGGCTTATACCGCAAGGGCCAAACAATTCATATTCAAGTCAAATTCTCGGAGCCTGTTATTGTAACACCGAACCACCGTTCGGGCTGTGGTATGTGGTATGGATCATCTTGTTGGGATGCGTATGATTATCCAAAATTAAATCTTGAGATTGGTACTTCAACACGTTGGATTGATTATTCAAGTGGTTCTGGTACAGATACTTTAGTATTTAATTATGTCGTGACGGATGGAGACGTTGATGATCAGATTAATTATGTCAGTACTACGGCTCTGATATTTAACAATGTTGATAATAGTATCGCCACAATCGCTGATGCGTCTTCTAATATTGCAAATTTAAATTTACCAGATTTTTCTGATCAAAATTCTTTTATAAATACAAAGAGTATTGCTGTCGATGGAAATTTACGAGCGTATGCCGTAGGTGTGACAAGCGATGATCTTGATAAAAATTATGTAAGCGGTGATACTCTAACAATTAAAGTCAAATTTTCTGAGCCAGTAAATGTGACGGCTTATGAATGGTTTACTTGTGGAATGTGGCGTTGTAGTCCCACATATTATGAGTATCCAAAACTTACAATCAGGTCAAACACCTCAACGGAAAAATATTTGAATTATGTCGCTGGATCCGGAACTGATGTCTTAAGTTTTTCCTATACAGTATCAAGTGAAGATGAAAGCCTTGATTTAGATTATTTTAATACCACATCCTTGTATTACAATACTCGTGACAATAATCAGGTGACAATTAAAGACGTAATAGCTGGGAACGAAGCGCTTGTTATTTTGCCTGAACCGGGCGCAGAAAATTCACTTGGTTATAATAAGAATATAACAATAAATCAGGTAGAAAAGACTCCGCCAACTGGTTATGTGTCAGATCCATCGGTTTATGGAGAAGTATCGGGAAATAATTTGGGCGTGTCTGTGACCACTGAAGACCAGGATTCACATATCAAAGATGTGTGTTTAAAATATAGTGATGGAGAAACCGAAACGCAAATTAAGTGTATGGTATTGAGTGAAAAGGACTGGAATAGTTACGATTATGCGCCGTCATTTAGTTTTCGTTGGGATACGACCCTCGCAGAAGATGGGGAGTATGATTTATACGCCGTCATGACGGATAATGCTGGTAATGTCGCGACCACATCTCCAATTTCGGTGACTGTTAATAATTATAGTTTGGGTACATCTGAAAAACCAGCATCGATTTCTACTTGTACGGATTTAGAAAACATTAATTTGCATCTCGGTTGGTATTATAAATTAGTGAACGATATCGATTGTTCCGGAGTTGGTAATTTCACCAAAATTGGTGAATTCGGTGGTCGGTTGGATGGACAAAATTTTTCTGTCAATCATCTCACGATGAATACGTCAGAGAATAGCGGTATATTTTCAAGTATTGCGGCCGGTGCAGTAATAAAAAATATCAAATTTAATGATATTGATATTACTTGCGGGTCAACATATTGTGGTGGTTTAACGAATTGGAATAGTGGTACAATCGAACGCACATCGTTAACAGGGAAAATGATTTGTAATGGCAAGTGCGGTGGTTTCGCTTCTCAGAATTCTGGTATTATCAGTGAGAGTTTTGTCAATCTCATGATGACCGAACAGACAGGGTATGGTTTGGGTTTAGGTTATGCTGGCTTATTCGCTGGACACAATTACTCTGGCCGTATTATTGATAGTTATGCGATGGGTAGCATCACAACTGCGGGTAGTGCGACGATCGGTGGACTAGTCGGTTTGAATGAGAGATGGATAAGTTATGGAGATATAATTAATTCGTATTCAACTGCGGTCGTGTCGGGTGGCACAAGTGGTGGACTTGTCGGATGGCAATATCAAGGATCGACCCAGTCAAATTCGTATTGGGATATCGATACTTCTGGAAAAACAGTGATGTGCGGTACAGAATCATATGGCGGTAGTGGTTGTACTGACGAAAACGGTTTGACGACAGCGAAGATGAAATCAGTGGAAAATTTCGTTGATTGGAATTTCGAGGATGTGTGGGGAATGAGAGCTGATTTAAATAATGGTTATCCATACTTGCGCAACAATCACGATTCTACGGCGCCTGTATATTTGAAAGCGGAGACAGTGAAGAAAAATGTTTTGGAAGTTTTCTTTGATGAAGATTTGAACGGCGATGCACTGAAAGTGGGCGATTTCAAAGTCACTGTTGGCGAGACCGATTTTGCGATTGATTCTCTGAGTGAAAATAATGGAATTGTCACATTGCGTTTAGTAAATAATTTGACGTCTTACACGCCGGATGTGATTATCAATCCAAGCGTGCCGCAAAGTATAAAGGATGTGTGGGGTAATGAGCTGGTCGAGACAATTACAAAGGTGGCAATCGATAGAGTTGATGTGACTGCGCCGACTATCACTCTCGTGGGATCGAGTACTGTAAATATCTACGTTGGTGATACATATAATGATGCTGGTGCTACGGCTACTGATAATATTGACGGTGATTTGACGGGAAAAATTTCCACAAGTAGTACGGTCAACACAAATGTGGCGGGCAATTATTCTGTGACATTTGATGTGGCTGATGAATCAGGCAATGCGGCAGTTCAGGTTTCACGTCTCGTCAGCGTGTCAGCTAGAAGTTCATCTGGCGGCGGTTCGGGTGGTGGTTCATCCGGTGGTGGTCTGTACTACTCAGCACCGATCGCACCAGCAGGTGGTTTCCGAATTGTAATTAATAATGGTGACAAAGAAACAAATACTTCGACCGTCAAATTATCTATTGTCGGCGGTCCGGATACGGTGAAAATGGCGATTTCCAATTTGGTGGATTTCAGTGATAGTGTGGTAGAAAATTATGTGACGGAAAAAGTTTGGAGATTGACAGAAAAAAACGGCACACAAACTGTATACATCAAGTTTTTCAACGCGGCGGGTTTCTCGTCATCTGTGGTAAGTGATGTGATCGACTTGAAGTTGGCCCCAAGAAAAATGGTGCTCGGTGAAAAAATCGATTATGTCGAGGAGCTTGCAAAGGGTTTGAAATACGGTGATCGTTCAGATGCGGTTCTAAAATTACAAAAAGAATTGCAACGTCTCGGTTTCATGGATGTGAAATACAAAGCAAAAGGGAAGTTCGATGGTTTGACAAAACAATCATTGCAGAAATATCGCAAAGCAATGAAAGTCAAAGTGGTGCGCGTGGTAGAGTTGATAAACACTTTACGCTATGGCATGCGCAGTCCGCTCGTGACGGAATTACAAACAATTCTCGTCAAAGAGGGGTATATCTCGAAATCATTCAAACCGACCGGGTATTATGGTGACATTACAAAAAATGGTGTAGCGAATTATTGGAAGAAGAACAAATAGCCATTTCAATTCGAAAACCGTTCCAAATTTGGAACGGTTTTTGTTTTTGTGGTATAATGAGCTAGTTAGTAATTTAAGCCTGTCAAATATGTTAAATACAAGTTTGGATCTACTCTATGTCGTACTTGCGCTCTGTATCGTGTGGATTACGATATTTCTCTGTTATCTCATGTATCACGCGGGGAGAGTGTTGCGTAATGCAAACAAAATTGTGGAATCGCTCATGGATAAATTAGAATTGATAAGTCAGGCTGTGAATTTCATTCAACAAAAAGTCGATGGATTGTCTGGGCATATGGGGAAAGTCAGTGGTATGGTGGCCGGACTCGTCGAAAAAATAATAATGAATAAATTAGAAAAAACTGTTTCTCCGAAAAAACCGGTCGCGAAGAAGAAAACGAAATTGGATCTCAGTGAGGTGGATTGGTCATAATTTCAAAGGAGGAGAAAACGACCGCAAAGTGTGGTCGATTTTTTGTGCTCAAAATGGCGGTTTTTTGCATCTTGATAAAGACGCAAAAATAGGGTAAAATTGCATTACCTATGACAGAGTTTCAGCACTTGCATGTTCACTCCCACTATTCGCTTCTGGACGGTTTAGCACAGCTCAAACCGCTTGTTCAGGCTTTCAAAAAGCGTGGTTTCAAGGCGGCCACCCTCACAGATTATGGTTCGATGTATGGGGCGATTGAGTTCTATGAAATTTGTCAGGCGGAGGAAATTAAACCAATTATTGGTTTTGAAGCCTATGTGGCACCACGGACGCGTTTCGACGTGGATCCAATTTTGGACAAAGAATTATATCATTTGGTTTTGATTGCTGAGAATTATGATGGTTATAGGAATTTGATGAAAATTTCTTCGGCAGGTCATTTGGAAGGTGCGATGGGTGGTAAACCGCGGATTGATCGAGGGGTTTTGGCGAAATATTCGAAAAATGTTTTTTGTTTGTCTGGTTGTGCGCGTGGTGAAGTGCCGAGCTTGATTAAATCCGGTAGAATGGATGATGCGAAAAAAGTGGCTTTGGCGTATAAAGAAATATTTGGGCCGGAACATTATTATTTGGAATTGCAAGATCATCCGATGATTGAGGGTCAGGTAGATATCAACGTGAAATTAATTCAACTCGGCAAGGAACTCGATATACCACTCGTCGTCACGCGTGACGTACATTATCTAGATCAGACCGATGCGGAAGCGGGGGATATTTTGACATGTATTCGTGATGGTGTGAAGGTGGGCATGGGTAATCGGGAAGATTATCGGCAGGTTGATCGATCATTGAATACGGGTGCCGATATTGCCTCGCGGTTTCGACATGTGCCTGAGGCGATTGCTAATACTGTGAAAATTGCCGACAGAATTGATTTGAAAATTGAATTGAATAAGTGGCATTTCGCGCCAGTCGATTTACCGCCAGGCAAAACTGTGGATGAGGCTTTGCGTGAGGAAGTCTTTGCTCGTGCGGATATGTATTATCCGGGTGTACCACAAAATATTCGGGAGCGTCTGGACTATGAGCTCGGTATTATCACGAAGAAGGGTTACTGTCCGTACTTTCTCTGCGTTTCTGATTATGTGCGTTATGCCAAAGCGCATGGTATCGTGGAGACGACTCGTGGATCGGCCGCTGGTTCGGTCGTCTCATATGTTCTCGGGATTACGACCGTAGATCCGATCAGATTCAAACTGCCTTTTGAACGTTTTTTGAATCCTTTCCGCCCCAGTCCGCCCGATATTGATACGGATTTTGCTGATGATCGGCGTGATGATATGATTAGTTATGTGACGGAGAAATATGGTAAGGATAAAGTTGCCCAGATTGTGACATTTGGAACAATGGCGGCGCGGGCGAGTGTGCGTGATGTCGGGCGAGCTTTGGGTTTGTCATACAGTTTTTGTGATCAAGTCTCCAAATTGATTCCGATGGGTTCACAAGGTTTCGCGATGACGCTAGAGAGAGCTCTGAAGGAGGAGCCCGATTTGAAAAAATTATATGATAGTAATGCGGATGTGAAACGTCTCCTCGACCTCGCCAAAAAGGTCGAAGGGTGTGCTCGCCATACTTCCATCCATGCGGCCGGTGTGGTGATTTCTCCGACGGATCTCACGGAATTCACTCC
>ENA-UOWO01006043-UOWO01006043.1-activated-sludge-metagenome-genome-assembly--contig:-NODE-6043-length-12529-cov-4.631954_pt1 | contig 12529 bp, 11 predicted proteins | sample MGYA00238148_ERZ761564 | MGnify/ENA primary metagenome ERZ761564 (study PRJEB28885, sample SAMN05720194) | activated sludge metagenome | isolation source: Anaerobic digester | place: USA...
ATACGGAATAAAGGTTATTGCTCCGCCAGTTGGTGGTCCTGCTGAAATAGTTTCGGTACCCGAAGATGGTTGGTTAATTGATTCTCGAGATTATGAAACGCTCAGACTTAAAATGCAGGAATTAACCCAAGAATTTACTCGCATACCACAAAACATGAATACGATTTCGAATACTTCTTATACCGATTTGAACGCATGAAAACACCTGTACCTACAAACGGAAAAGAAAAACGCAAAACACGAGTTGCTGTCATAGGAACCGTAGGTTTGCCAGCTTGCTATGGTGGATTTGAAACATTGGCAGAACACTTAGCAACAAATATGTCTGAAACCTGCGATATGACAGTTTATTGCAGCGGAAAGAAATATAAAAAATCAGAAAGGTTAAAGACGTATAAAGGAGCAAAACTCGTTTATATTCCACTAGATGCGAATGGGAAATCATCCATTTTGTATGATTGCTTAAGTATTTTACATGCGGTTTTATTTTCCGATGTATTAATTGTACTTGGCGTTAGTGGTGGATTTTTATTCCCTTTTGTTAAATGGTTTACTCGTCGGAAACTCATTGTTTCTATTGATGGTATAGAGTGGAAACGTGCTAAATGGGGGAAATATGCCCGTTGGTATTTATGGTTAGCGGAGTATTTAGCTGTTAAATTCAGCGATGCGGATATAGCCGATAATGAAGCAATCCAAGACTATACTGCCATTCGGTATAAAAGCCTCAGTCACATTATTGAATATGGTGCTGATCATGCTTCTTTCCAAGAACCTTTGCCTGAAGATAGAATCAATTATCCTTTCTTGAATAATCCCTATTATTTCAGTGTATGTCGCATCGAACCCGAAAATAATGTGCATATTCTTTTACAAGCATTTTCAGGTTTTCAAGACAAAACATATGTATTTGTTGGAAATTGGAACCATAGCGACTACGGAAAGGCATTACGAGAAAAATATTCAGCTTTCCCTAATTTAATTATTCTCGATCCAATTTACGATCAACGTACGCTTGATGTATTAAGAAGTACTGCCATTGCATATGTACACGGACATTCTGCCGGTGGTACAAATCCTTCCCTGGTAGAAGCCATGTATTTAGGTTGCGCAGTAATAGCATTTGGTGTAAAATACAATGTCACTACTACACAAGGTCGAGCTGTATATTTTAAAGACGCTCGTTCATTAATAGAGATTCTAAATACAATCGACCAATCAAAACTCGACGAGAATGCTTCAATCATGAAGCAGATTGCATTAAAACGCTACACATGGGAAACAATCGCCTCGCGCTATTTGCATCTCGTAAAACGCGTATATGAAGGCCGTCCTTCTAAACGATTGGTATCTATTGCTTCTCGAGTTTTAAGGAAGGAAGAATTTGATCAATTAGGTATTCCACATTTACGTCACACGTATCACTTTTTTGAAAAACGATAATTTATGAAAAGCTTCTGGATAGAATTACTTACAGGCACAATCCTGGTTTGTGTGCAACTACCCTTGCTCATTAAACTGTTTCATAAATTGAGTTTATTGGATAAACCCGATGAACGAAAAACGCATAAAAAAGCTATTCCTGCTATTGGTGGTTTAGCTTTGGGAATTACTTGGATCGAAATGACTTTACTTTTCGGTTCGGTTCGTGGATTTTGGTTTGACCATATTGCCCTTTCTGCACCATTATTACTTCTCATGATAACAGGTGCTTGGGACGATCAACGAAATCTTTCTTCCGGTTTTCGTTTTTTAGTTCAAATTGGATGTGGTGCTTTCTTGGTTATTAATGGAATTACATTTAAAAACCTGGGTGGTTTATTTGGACTTCATGAACTGCCATTTTGGTTCGATGCTATGCTTACAATTGTAGCCGTTACAGGCGTTACAAATGCATTTAATCTAATAGATGGTATAGATGGTTTAGCTGGCGGAATGGCAATGTTGAATTTACTTGTATTTGGACTAATCGGTTACTTATCCAATGATCCAGGATTATTTATGATTTCTATGACCTGGGCAGCTATGGTTCTGGCTTTCTTGTTCTTTAATTGGTCACCAGCAAAGGTTTTTATGGGAGATGGAGGATCACTCGTTTTTGGATTCTTCTTTATTGCCATGGGCTTATCGTTTCGCCAACAGGATTTGGTTCAAGAATGGCTCTCTCCAGCTTCTTCATTGGCTATTTTGTCGGCCATGCTAATTGTTCCGGTAACCGATACGCTTCGCGTCTTTGCATTTCGAATCTCCCAAGGTCGTTCACCTTATTCGGCCGATAGAAATCACTTACATCACTGGATTATTCGAAATCGTATTCCACATAAAATTGCAACACTTCGAATTCTAACACTTCATACCTGTATTTTACCTTGCACAATAGGTATGGTTTACAGTGGATTCTCTTTATTCTTTATTCTATTAATTCAGTTTTTAATTGTCATTGCTTACACGAAAGTCGTTCATACAATTACGAATTTCAATCGTTGGTATCGCTTTATTCGGCGATATGAAATGACAGATACTGGTGTAACAATCTGAAGGATATGAAAACTAAAGCTTTAAAAATTGTATTAAAGAAGAATGATCCTTGGATTTCAGATTCACTTCTTGAAAAATGCCAGCAGCAATCTGATGAATTACCTGAAATATCAGGTGCAACTGAATTTATTGGATTGCTTTATCGGGGATTAAGTCTCAAAGAAATAAATAGAAGAATCATTCAACAATGCTTGCAAGACAATAGCTATAATGTCTTAAAGACTGCTAGTATACTGGAGATTGGTAAAACTAAATTGTACGAATTAATCGCATCTGGAGATTTACAGATTAACCCTAAATCATAAGGAATGTCTGAATCGGAGAATGAAATTAAGCAAGTGCTAATTAATGAACGGGAATCACGCATTCGCGCGGAATCGGATTTGAAAAAAGCCGAACGTCGAATTCATGAGCTCGAAAAGAAATTTGCTACTGCTTTAAATGCATCCCGAATTCTAAAAAGCAATGTCACTTATTCTACTCCCGGAAGGAAACGTACAGAAACTAAAGGTTTTGATTTCGATGGAGATGGTATTTGGCATCTAGATGTTAAGAATAGAATCGCATCTTTTTCTCCCGGTTTTTGTCGGAAATTTGGAATCGAAAGCGAGGAATTAAATGATGTTATATCGCAATTAAGATTAATTGGTACTTCGGAAGGAAATTCGATGATTGTTGAATTAGTTAATTCAGATGATCATCTCGAGAATTCCATTCAAAATACCTGTAAATTAATGACAGTTGATGGCGATTATCGCTGGGTTCTAGAAAAAGCACAAATAATAGAACGCGATAGTCAAGGTGTACCCGTTTTAATTTTTGGTGAAACCATTGATATTACCTATCAGAAAGAAATTGAAGAGCAATTTAAAATTATTGCTCGTCGGTTTTCTGGACTTTTAGAGAATATTCAAATGGGAGTTCTGGTAGAAGATGAAAACCGAGATATTGCCTTAGTTAATCAAACGTATTGTCAATTATTTCATATTCCAGGTTCACCTGAAAAAATAGTTGGTATGAATTGCGTAGCAACCGCAAGTGATACCGCTCAATTATTTAATGACCCCGATTTATTTATTCATCGAATTGATGAACTTTTAGAAGCTCGTGAATTGGTTGTTAATGAAGAGCTCATACTTACTGATGGTCGAGTTTTTGAACGTGATTATATTCCAATTTTTATTGATGACGAATACCGTGGAAACCTCTGGAAATACAGAGATATAACGGAAAGGAAGTCACAAGAAAATAAACTCAAAATTCGGGAAGAGAAATACCGTTCAATCATAGAAAATATGAATCTGGGTATTTTGGAAGTCGATCTGGATGAGAAAATTCAATATGCGAATCAGAGTTTTTGTCGGATGAGCGGATTTGAATTGAAAGATTTGGTTGGTCAAAATGCTTCTGATTTATTTATTAATCATTCACAAGATGAGTTAATTAGTGACAAAATTGAACTACGACAGAAAGGAATTTCTGATGCTTATGAATTACCTGTTAAAACACATAATGGGGAGGAAAAATGGTGGCTAATTTCTGGTGCGCCACGATTTAATGATGATGGTGTTCAAATAGGTTCCATCGGAATTCATCTCGATATTACTGATCAAAAGAAATTACAAACCGAATTAATTGAAGAAAAGGAACGTGCAGATCAATCTGTAGTCGCCCGAGATTCCTTTATAGCCAATATGAGTCATGAGATTCGAACTCCCATGAATGCTATTATTGGTTTAGGTTCTTTGATGGCTAAAACAACACTCAATTCAGTACAGGCAACCTATTTAAATCACATCAATAATTCTGCGAAAAATCTTCTAGTAATTTTAAATGACGTACTGGATTTTTCAAAACTAGAAGCAGGCAAATTAAGTATCGAAAAAATTAGTTTTAACTTAAAAGAAGCTATCGATAAATCGGTTAATATTTTAGGTTTTAAAGCAGAAGAAAAAGGAATTGCACTATTTAATAATTACGATTCACGCATTGCTTCTTGGTTCTTAGGAGATCCTTCCCGTTTGAATCAAATAATGATGAATTTATTAAGCAATGCGATTAAATTTACTAGCGAAGGGAGTATTTCCATTCAATGTAGCTTAATACGTTCTGAAAATAACAAACAAGTTGTTCGATTAATGGTTTCGGATACCGGAATAGGAATGGAACCCGAATTTTTGGATAAAATATTTGAGAAATTTACGCAAGAAGACCAGCGTGTTTCTAAACATTACGGTGGAACAGGCTTGGGAATGACTATTACGCGCGAATTAGTCAAGTTGATGGAGGGCAAACTCCAAATTAGCAGTCAAAAAGGTTCTGGAACAACTGTAAGCGTTGAATTTGCATTTGAACAAACATCTGAACCTGAGCAACTAAAAACGATAAATCAGGCAATCGAAATCCCTGCATTAAAAGGGAAGAAAATCTTGCTTGTAGAAGATAATCCTACTAATAGAATTGTAGCAAATTCCATGTTACAGCCATACGGTGTTGAAGTAAAAGAAGCTGAAAATGGTTATTTAGCATTAGAAATATTACGAAGCTATGTTCCCGACTTAATCCTGATGGATATTCAAATGCCCGGAATAGATGGCTTGGAAACAACTGTTCGAATTCGACAAGAGTTTGGAAATGCAATTCCTGTACTTGCTCTTACTGCCAATGTATTATTACCTATGCAGCTAAAATGCAAGGAAAGTGGAATGAATGACTTTCTTGCAAAACCATTTGAAGAAGAAGATTTAGTAGGCAAAATAGCTGGTTTGTTGAATATTCAAGCGATACCTGTTGTTTCAAAAACATCTTCTGATTTACCAGAGCAATCGAATCTTCTGTCAACCGATTTGCCTTTGTATGACTTATCCAAACTGGAAAAACTCAGTAGGGGAGATCAAGATTTTTTAAATCACATGCTTTCCATTTTCATCAAAGAAGTACCTATCACTTTAGCCAAATTGAAACAAGCTTTAGTTGAGGAGAATTTTGCAGATATGAAAGCATATGCTCATCGATTAAAGCCCTCTATCAAAGATATGGGCGTTCAAAGTTTAAAGGATATTCTACCTGAAACCGAACAAGCAGCCGAAGAGCATAATTTGGAATTACTGAAAAAGCATATTCCATTCATCGGACAAACCGTAGAGCTGGTTATTGATCAACTAAGTTCTAGATCGAACAAAAACTAATTTATAGATTACTAGTTTTTTCACGTATTTGATAGGAATTCCTATCATGACCATTACGGGAAATTAGTTCGCCCAAAAAGCCAGCTAAAAACAATTGAGTACCTATAACCATAAAGAAAAGCCCAAAATAGAAAATGGGTCTTTCGGTCATTTTGTATGCCTGTAAAGCAAACTTAGCATACGTTAAATAAGCAGCTATAATAAAGCCAATTAGAAAGCTAAGTGTGCCTAGCAAGCCAAAAAGATGCATGGGACGTTTACCAAAGCGAGAAACAAACGTAATGCTCAGCAAATCGAGGAATCCATTAATAAATCGTTCCCAGCCAAACTTAGTTGTTCCGTATTTCCGAGCTCGGTGTTGTACTACTTTTTCCCCAATCTTTTTAAAACCAGCCCATTTAGCGAGTACTGGAATATAGCGATGCATTTCACCATAAACCTCAATACTCTTGACTACTTCACCTTTATATGCTTTCAACCCACAGTTAAAATCATGTAGGTATATTCCACTCATTCGGCGAGCGGCCCAATTGAATAACTTAGTTGGAACTGTTTTAGTAATTGGGTCGAATCGTTTTTGTTTCCAACCACTTACCAAATCAAAACCTTCCTCAGTAATCATCCGATATAGTTGAGGAATTTCATCTGGACTATCCTGTAAATCAGCATCCATGGTAATGACAACCTTTCCAGAACAGGCATCAAATCCAACGTTAAGGGCACCTGATTTACCGTAATTTCTTCTAAAGCGAATTCCTTTAATATGAGAATCTTCGGTTTGCAATTTTGATATTACTTCCCAAGAAGAATCGCTACTACCATCATCCACTAAGATAACTTCCCAGGAATAATTGTTTTCCCGCATCACTTTAGCAATCCAGGCACACAATTCAGGAAGAGATTCTTCTTCGTTATAAAGTGGTACTACAACCGAAATATCGATCATCAGAGCGTGTCGTTATCGAAAGAAGAGCTTGCATCTTCCTTTTTAAGAAATACAGAAAGTACCAAACTGAAAACAAGGCCCATGAAAGCATATCCAACTATTGACATAATAGATATGGCAAGTGGTGTAAAGAAACTACGATTCATTTCCATAGCCATTTCTAACTGATCCGGAGGAAGATTTTGTTCTTCCATTTTAGCTTCAGTCTCAATCAATAACTTGTCAATAATGGTTGGATCGATGTATTTGTAGAGGATATATACAAATACTGAGGAAATAATTCCTGCCATAACAGCAACTAATACTCCATATCCAACCGAACGACCATAAGTTATAAATCCTTGATTCAGCTGATCTCTGTAATTGCGAATAGCCAAATACAATCCACCAATTAGAACTACATAGGTTATATATCCAAATCCAGAATCTAATTTGATATCAGCTAGATAAAAGATTGTTTGTATCACCACCAAAGCCAGACCAATAAAGAAACCATGGCGAGAAGCAGGCGGCATTAAAGGAGCATTCACAATTTGAGCCATCTTAAAGTATTTGGTGACAAATATAGTAGTTTCGAATTGTGAATGATTGTACAAGGATTCGATTCCCTACTCAAAGAGTTTATTCATTCTAATTGACTGATAGGTAGGATGTTTTAAAAAATCGTTAATGAAATGATGAAAATCCGTTCATTTTCCTAATTTTGCGCCGGGTAAGTCTTATACGACCAGCTCCTGCTGAAATCCCCCAGGACCGGAAGGTAGCAAGGGTAAGTGGTTGAGCGGTGCGATATAAGTAACTTACCCATTTTTTTGTCATGGCAAATCGCATTCTTTCAATCGTTATTCCTGCGTACAACGAAGGTGCTACTATCCATTTCATTTTGGATAAAGTACGGGCAGTTGCGCTTCCCGAAAACATGGGGAAACAAGTCATTATTGTAAATGATTGTTCCAAGGATAATACGGAAGAGGCGATTAAACGATATATGGATCAGTATCCCGAAACGGGAAGTGAATGCTGGTAAAGGCGCTGCTTTGCATACTGGTATCAAACACGCTACGGGTGATTTTGTGATCATTCAGGATGCCGATTTGGAATATGATCCTCAAGAATACAACATCTTACTAAAACCTATTTTAGATGGGTTTGCAGATGTCGTATATGGGAGCCGATTTATTGGAGGAAATCCACACCGTATCTTGTTCTTCTGGCATACCATCGGAAATAAAATGCTCACGTTTGCTTCAAATATGTTTACTAATCTGAATTTAACAGATATGGAAACGTGTTACAAGCTTTTCCGACGTGAAACGATTCAATCACTTAATCTTCGCGAAAAGCGATTTGGTTTTGAACCTGAAGTTACTGCCCGTATTTCTCGTATTCCAAATATTCGTATTTACGAAGTTGGAATTTCCTATTATGGTAGAACATACGCCGAAGGCAAGAAGATTAGCTGGAAAGATGGTTTCCGTGCGATTTGGTGTATAATGAAATACAACATCTTCATTCGTAAATGAGGTTTCGTCATCCACTTTGGATCGTCGTCCTTGCAACAGTAGTATATCTGTTAGCAATTCCGGTCGATATCATGGAAGTGGATTCGGCCCAATATGCCAACATGTCGCGTGAAATGCTTCAGAGTGGCGATTTTCTCCATGTTTTTGACCGCGGAAAGGAATATCTCGATAAACCTCCATTTATTTTTTGGATAACAGCCTGCTTTTATTGGGTTTTTGGAGTAGGAGAATTTGCTTTTAAACTACCTGCGATACTCTTTGCTTTATTAGGTATTTACTCCGTTTACCGATTTACTCGTATATGGTATCCCGAACGAACAGCTGTTCTAGCGGCGATTATTTTAGCTACTTCTCAAGGGTATTATCATTTTACGAATGATGTTCGTACCGATGTTTACCTCACCAATGCAGTAATTGCTGCAATATGGTTGTTTAGTGAACAAATCAGACAGAATCGTGGCTATTATTGGGTTGGTGCGTTCTTCTTTGTAGGCATAGGTATGTTGGCAAAAGGTCCTCTTGGATTGGTTGTTCCTGCTATGGCTATTGGAACACATTTGCTTCTAAAAGCAGAGTGGAAAATGATAGTTAAATGGCAATGGCTGGCTGGACTAATTGTGGTCGCATTAGTATTATCACCCATGTTAATTGGCTTGTATCAGCAATTTGATTTGCAGCCCGATAAAATGGTAAACGGAAGAACGGGTGTTTCAGGAATTCGCTTTTTCTTTTGGGAACAAAGTTTTGGGCGAATTACTGGCGAAAATGTTTGGAAGAACGATACAGGTCCATTTTTCTTCGTCCATAGTTTCGCATGGTCATTCCTACCCTGGACGCTTGGTTTCATTGGCGCAATGGTATTAATGATTAGGAAACTTGGCTCCGGTATTAAAACTTTATTACGAGAGCAACCTGAATGGATAACGATTGGTGGATTTTGGTTGCCTTTTATAGCTCTTTCTGCTTCTCATTATAAACTACCTCATTACATATACGTAGTTTTCCCAATGGCAGCAGTTCAAGCTGCTTCTTTCTTTGCTTCAATCGAATTGCGCGATAGCAAATTCAATATGCGTTGGATTAATATCTCTCAAACTGTAATACTAGCAGGTTGTTGGGGATTCGGCGCTTTGATATTTTTTTGGTTTTTTCCCATTACCAATCCAATTTTAATCTTGATTGGATTAAGTGGATTTTCCCTATTTATTTGGGCTCAATTTCGAGTTTTTGAGCAACGATTATCTCGATTTCTATGGATGTCACTTGCATCATCATTAGCATTTAATGTGTTGATGGCTACTTGGTTTTATCCACAAATTTTAATCTACCAATCATCTTCGGTCGTTGGTAAATGGATTCGTGAACAAGGAATGAATCAGGAGACCTTGTTTGTAACGAAGGTAAATGCGCGGTCGCTAGATGTTTATACCCATTCAACTGCATTAGAAATTTCAACTAATCAAATAGATTCTATTCTGCTCGAAAAGCCTCAATTTTTAATCTTTACGAATGAAGATGGTTTAGCTGAAATTAAGGAAGCTAAACTGAATTATAGTTTGGTTCGCCAACTAGAAGATTATCCGGTTGCTTTGCTCAGCATGAATTTTGGCAATCCCAATAAAAGAAAAGAAGTGCTGAGAAAAACGTATTTACTTCGTGTGAAAAAAACAGACTGATTATTTAGTCATGTTTACAATACACACATTATCAGTTTGATTAACTCGTCTGATGTGGTATTGAATAGTAATTAGATTTCCAGCAATTGATCCATCACCATAAACCCAAATACCAGTAGCATCGGGATCTTGTTTCTCGATGATGAAAGTTGTTCTATTAACTGTAGCTCGAACTGGATTAACGTAGTTATCAGCAAAGTTGAACAGAAGTATATCTGTCAAGTTATCATTTGCTTTTCTTACTTCACTAAAGAATGAATTAACACCCGTACCATTGCAACTTTCATCAGCATCGTAGAGACCAATGAATTTTTGACGTTGAGTTATACACGTATTATTCTCTAACTCAGCTGAAGGGTCATAATTTTCTGACAAAGGATCAGTACATCCTTCTGTTTTTTCACAACCTGAAAATGTGATTGCAGAAAAACAGACCAATGAAACAATGACTGTATTTAGTAAATTCTTAACCATGGATTATCCGACAATTACAAAGGTAAAAATTATGCTGATATACAAACAGTATATTTTACCGTAATTCTATACGAAAATAACCTTCTTAAGTTACTTAGTTTTGTTTATCGATGTTCAATCCACACGTATCTAAAGTGCCAGCATTATTCTTTATGTAATTCAATATTATTTTTCCCTGATAGTAGGAAGCTGTTCCTGAAAGAGAATAAGTTTCCAAATCGTTACTTATTTCTTGAGGTGGAATGATTAAGAGTGTTTCATTTTGACTATTAACAGTAGCTTTTACTACAGAGCCACTTTCAGGAAAATCATTCAATAGCAATTTTGTATATTCTATTCCATCACCAGTTATTTGAAGGGTCATAGAAGTATCAGCTAATACAATAGTACATAAACGTGAACCTATATAATTACCAATAAATTTATCACGTTTGAAAGTACAAGAACCATCATCTTCTGTAACAGAGGAAGAATAGTTCGTAGCATCTGGATTCATACAACCTTTAATTTTATCTTTTTTGCAGGAACTAGTAGTGAATCCTAACAAAGTTAAAGCGATGAATGAAATGGAAATCAGTTGCTTTTTCATACGAAATATCTTGTTTGACAAATATGCTGAATTAAAATCCTAAAACCAACCTCATTTATTCCCAAATTACAAGAGACTCTCGAAAACCTTTGGGACTCGGCAATACTGGGATGATCGTAGATTTAAAGGAGGTTTTAGGTAAAAATAACTGCTTATTATTCATGAATAATTTTTGTAAAGAATCAACATCTGCAGATGGAGTCGTAATACCAGCAAACCATTGATAATGTGATGTGTCTGAATTGTTTTTTTGATCTAAATATAAAAGTGGAAGTTCCTTGGATGTGATGCATAATTCTACTAAAGATTCAGGACCAACTCCATTTCCTTTCTCTAATACCAACTGCTTTATTCGTTCATTGGAATCACGTATGGTATATGAAGGTGATACAGCTACCGGAATTACTAGGAGTAAACTCATACCAATTAAGACCATCGTACTATGTTGAATATAAAGGTTTTCGCTAATTAATTTTGTCCAACTAATACTTATCAAAGTACCTAACAAGATTGTTTGTAATATCCCTATCAGCCAAATGTTCCAATTTGTTTGATGGTAGATTTCAAACGTACTAGCCTTGATAGAAATAAGTATCCAAATTATAATACTAGCTCGAAGCAATAGGATCGAAGCATTTAGCTTAGCCTGTGTCAAAATTATACTCGCAATAATTAATATACAGGTGTATGCAACAATAAAAAGCGGATCATAACTGATTAAATCACTTAAAGTTGAAGCGCTTGAAGATTTTATTATTCCTACATAAACAGAGAATAACGGCAAACCTAATATCCAAGAGCTTAGTATTCTAAACCATTTTCCTGATTCTCTTGAATGTGATTGAACCCATATAATTGGAAGTATTGCAATCAATACAATTAATCTTCTATCCGAAAAATCTGAAAGAAGTAGCCCAATCAAACTAATACCCAATAATGGAAAAACACCATTTTTTCTCGATGGCAAAGTTCCTGTTCCAAGCTTAATTAAAATACCTGAAAACAGTAAAGCCGAAAGCGGTGTAGTAACAAACGACTTTTCTGGTAACCAAGCGAGCCTGATAATCCATCCTCGCGGATCGAGTAGTTGTTCGAGTGTGTAATAGGTACTGGAGAAATAATCATAGAAAGGCAAAAATAAAGCTCGATATACCTGAAAATAAAAGAAGTAGGAACTCAATCCGCCTAGTAATATAACTCCTGTTACAAAAGCTAATTTTTTTATTTCGATGTGTCGATACAAAAACCAACAATAAAATGCGGGAATAAAATAAATGAAGGATATTTTAATGAGAACCCCTGTAACTAAAAGCAATCCAAGAAGAAACCAGTTTATGTTTTTGTTACTAAACGATAATATTACTATCCAAAGAAATACGAAGCTTAACATCGATTCAACTTGTCCAATTCTACTCATTGCCCAGCTAGCGGGAAGTACACAAAGCAGAAAAGCGGGCAAATAGGATAAGTTTGGAGCTATTTCTGGGATGTTTTTTTTCAGTAAAAGGAAAATGGTAGCTAAAGCAGGAATTAGTGCAATGAGTCGCAGCGTTTGAATACTCACACCCATTAAGGAAAACCACAACCAATGCCAG
>ENA-UOWO01006044-UOWO01006044.1-activated-sludge-metagenome-genome-assembly--contig:-NODE-6044-length-12528-cov-4.566103_pt1 | contig 12528 bp, 13 predicted proteins | sample MGYA00238148_ERZ761564 | MGnify/ENA primary metagenome ERZ761564 (study PRJEB28885, sample SAMN05720194) | activated sludge metagenome | isolation source: Anaerobic digester | place: USA...
CGGTCTTGTCGGAAACCGAGATCAGCGCGCGGCCGATGGGAACGAGGTTGGTCATGGGGCAAACCCTGTCGCTGTTGCCCGGGACCTAGGGATCAGCGTCGGCGCCTTCCAGGTCCCGGATGGCCAGCGGAGTATCCTTTGCCTTCGCCAAGGTCCAGCCTATCCGGGTCTCAAACCCGCGCGCTTGGCCCCGAAGCACGATTTGTGTGCAGGGACGCGGGTTCAGGTGGCCCTTTTCAAGGTAAGCAGAAGGTTCCAACGCCAGTTCGGCAGGACCCGACGGGCGGAAGACCCAGATTTCACCGCTGCGCAGGACAAGTGAGACGGCGGTGTCGGCCATGTCCAGCCTGGCGTCGACATCGGGATGCAGGTGGAAACGGATGGAAAACCCCGCCCCGGCCATCGCGGTGACCGTCATCAGATCCTCGAACCGGCGGCGGGCGTCGGCGGTCAGGGCGGTCAGCGTCTCGACCCCCGACAGGCGGCGACCATCGTGGGACAGCGTCAGGCTGCGGCCGATGGTCAACCCGTGGCTGGCCAGCCAGCCGTCATGCGCAAGGTACAGATCGGTGCCTTCCGTCCCCGGCGTCAGGCGCGACGCGGTGATCCGGGCGCGCTGCTCCAGCGCCGCGCCCTTTGCGGTCAGCCGGGACGAGGACGACCCGTCCATGCACAGCGCCGAATGCGACTGCGTCGCGCGGGACGCCAGCCGCCAGGCCGCGCCAAGCGCCGCGCCGGACCCACAGGACACCACGACCGGACGACGGCCCGAAGTCAGCTCGAACGCCGTGGTCGAGGCATGGGCCGTCAGCGCCGCCCGCCCGTCCGGCGGGGCCGAGGCATCGACGATCACCGACGTGCGCCGCCCCGACAGCCGGGCAAAGCCCATCGCAATCGCGGGCGGTTGCGCCGGGCGCATCCCCGCCGCCGCCAGCGCCAGGTCCAGCCGCCCGTCCTCGCCCCGTCCGCCCCCGTGGAACCGCGCCAGTTCGCCGTCCGCATGGCGCAGGGTGCGCAGGGCCGGCGCGATGCGCACGATCGCCGAGGACAGGGCCTGGGGAACCGGCACCTGTGCTTCGGACAGCGCGCTGGCGGTCCAGGTCAGCAGGGTCAGCACCTCCAGCAGTTCTTCGGGGTTGCGGGTGGGGATGCCGCCCTCGGCGTCGATGTCGGCGTCACAGGCCGCCCCCAGCGCGGCCAGGGCCGGAGCGATGAACCGCTCCATCCCGATCAGCGAGATTCCGGCATAGACCAGGCCGGTCAGCGCCTCGAACCGGGGCAGGCCGGGGGCGGCGGCTTTCCAGCGCCGGGCCAGATAGCCGGACTGGCGCGAGATCGCGCCGTAAAAGGCGTCCGCCTCAATCCGGTCTGTGCCTTGCAACAGCAAGGTCGCGTGATGCACCCAGCGGATGATGCGACGGCCCGTCAGGTCGGGCGTCCAACCCGGGCCCTTGCCGGTGCCGTAGCGCGCGATCCAGCCCCAGGTCCAGTCCTTCGCCCGCTTGCGCGCCGGTCCGCTGCCCAGCGCCGCCAGATCGTCCAGCCAGGCAAAACCCTGCGCTTCGGCGACAAAGGCGGGGTCCGGGCTCAGGTCCCACAGCGATGTCTCGGGGGCCTCGGCCAGATGGCCGGCCAGCAGGATGTTCCCGTCGACCAACTGCTTGCCCCGCGCAAACAGGCCAAAGGACCGGGGCTCCGGCTGCGACACGAAGCCACCCGCAGGCCGCACCCGGCGTGCCGCCAAAGCTGCCAGCCGGTCGGCCCAATGGCCAAGCCGTTCGGTCGGAGTGCGACTGCCGCCCACGTCTGCCTATCCTGCCTCATCCGCCCGGTTTTCCCCGGGTCGCTGGCCGCAGCATAGCGCGGGGCACCCCCCGCTGTCACCTGCAACAGCGTCAGGCCAGATGGTCGATCCGCTGCAACACCTGCGCCAGATGCCCGACCTCGCCCAGCCAGCGCGCTAGCAGCTTCGGATCATGCGGCGCACCGTGGACGCCCGCCGGGATTTCGCGGGTCAGCACCGCCTCGATCGCCAGCGACACCGGCACCGACACCAGCCGCCCCATCGCCGTCCCGCGCACATCGCCCCAGGCATCCATCGCCCAGGTCTCATGAAACACCGGCTTGCCGTCGCGTTCCGCCTTCAGGGACACGAACAGGATCACCCGGTCCGGCTCGCCTTCGGCATAAGAGTTGTCTTTCAGCAAGGCCGCCGCCCGGGCCTCCAGCGCGGCATTGACCTCGGCCACGGGCTTGCCCTCCAGCGCCTCGATCTCGGCAAAGATCGGGGCCCAGGCGTCAGCCCAGCCGTTCAGCCGGATCGTGCCCCGCACGAAATCGCGCACCTTCCAGTGCGGCTCGAACCGGTATTCCTGCATGAACGGATAGCTGTCGCGGTTCGGATAGACCTCAAAGCTTTCCGGCACCGGCAGCGGCGCGTCATAGCGGGTGATCGCATCCCAGGGCCGCGACACCCGCAACTCGGTAAAGTGCCGCAAGCTGCGCGAGGGCGACTTCAGCGCCTTCAACACCCCCGCCGGAGCCCAGCTGAACTTGTAGCGAAAGGCGTTCGGCTCTTTCGGCACACCGCCGCAATAGCTGGTGAAGCTAAGAACGTTGTCGGTGTGATAGGCCTTCGACGCGCGGTAGCGGGCGACCAGATCATGCGCCATCAGATGATCGATCCCGGGGTCCAGCCCGACCTCATTGATTGACACCAGCCCCTTTTCGCGGAACGCCTCGTCCAGCGCCCGCATCTCTGGCGCGATATAGGACGACGAACAGAAGTTCGCGCCCTTTTCCAGGCACAGGCTGGCAATCGCGACATGCTGGTCCGCAGGCAGCATCGACACCGCGATGTCACCGGGTTTCAGCGCCGCGCCCAGCGCCGCAAGGCTGTAGGCCCGGATATCCTGCGTCAGGTCGCCGACCTCGGCCCGGGCCTTTTCGACCGTGCGGTTCCAGACCGTGACCTGGTGCCCCGCCTTGATCAGCCGCCGCAGGCCCGGAATCGACGACAGCCCCGTGCCGCACCAATGGATCGTCATGGTCTCTCTCCCCTCTGCTTGGCCCAAGCGGGACCAAGAATTTTCGAAAATTCTTGGCAAATCTTTTCGAAAAGATTTGCGCCCTCTCACACGCCCGCGACGTGCTTGTCGAATTCCACCTTCGCCCGCCCCCAGGCGCCCTTGTCCAGCGCGGTCAGCGTCAACAGCGACGGCAACAACTGCGCCGCATAGTCCTGCGACGATTCCACCGGCATCAGGGACGGCAGATTGTCGATCGCCGTCACATCCAGCGGCGGGTTCTCCGCCACCCGCAGCGCCGGAGCATCCCAGTCCGTCGCCCGATCATAGACCTTGATCGGCGAGAAATCACTGGTCGGGTCGCAGGCAATATCCCCGATCACCGTCAGCTTGCGCGCATCGGTCTTGGCCGACGCAGGCACGAACACCGGACAGCCGGGCCGCGCCAGGATGCAGTTCAGGAAAATCTCGTGCTGCAACACCTCCGGGAACGGGCCACCCGACGCGGTTTCCGCCATGTCCCACTTCGTCACCGCCACGCCCATCGCGTCGCACAGATCGGCCGCCCCGGTCCCGACCCGCCCCAGCGCCCCGATGATGATCGCACGCGGGCGACCAAGACCTGCCAGTTCCTCGCCCAACTGCGCCAGCAAGGCGTCCTTCGACGGCACCTTCCGCACCGGCCCCGCGATCCCGCCCCGCGCTTGCGCCGCCCAGCATTTCAGCGACAGCGCCGCACCCGCATAGCCCGCCCAGTAGCCGAAGGCCGCAACCCGACGCCCATCCTCGCCCACCAGATACTCCAGATCATACAGCACCCCGCCGCCCGCCTTGAACCGCTGCAGCAGCACCCGCCCCGCCGGTTGCCCCTTGTAGGCATGCCCGAACATGATGTGCCGGTGCGTCAGAGGGGTGCCATCCTCGGGCAGTTCCTTCAGCCCGAAGATGATCGCGTCGGCGGGCGCCTTGGGCCACAGGTTTTCCTCGGCAATCTCGCAGCCCGCCGCGACATAGCCGTCCATCGGGATCGCCCGGACCGACGACCGTTCGACCGTCACGCGAATGCCAGCCCTGATCAGAGCCGCAGCGCCTTCGGGCGTCAGGCCCACGCGTTCTTCGTTCGGGCGTTGTTCGGCGCGTACCCAAAGATGCGTCATGGCGTCAGTCCCCCGTGTCGTTTGCGCGACAGATATCAGAACTCGCAGCGGGGAACAGTCCCGTCCAATGCTGGCCTTTACGACGGAAACGCCCTGCACTATCACCGATGGCCAGACAAGCCTCAACGGGTTGATGCGTCGTGACCACAGGCGAAGCACCGCCATCCATCCGGATCGTCCAGAATGCTGTTCTTGTCGCCGGGCGGGACGGGCTGGACGCCTCTTCCGGACAGGCCGTTGGAGACCCTGTTCCCCTGCGTCAGCCGCTGCGTCGCATCGGCGTGCGCACCGCCGACGGGACACCCGACCCGCTGGCATCGGTCCGCTACCGCAACAGGTTCGTGCGCGCCCATGCAGCGCCCTTCGCTCCGCCAGACGCCAGCACAGAGGACACCCCGACCCTTGCCGGTCTGTCGATCTTTGGCGGGGTCATCGGCCCGCAGTTTGGCCATCAGGTGACCCAGTCGCTGGGGCGGCTTTGGCTGGCCGACCAGTTTCCCACGGCGCGGATCGTGTTTCTGGCGGCCAACCTGGGGTTTGACCGCCTGCCTGGCTATGTCACCGATCTGGTCCGCGCCCTTGGCGTCGCCAATCGGCTGGAGCTGATCACCCGCACCACGATCTGCGAGACTTTGGCCCTGGGGCCGGACATCTGCAATCTGGAGCGACGGCCAAGCGTGCAGCCGCAGTTTCTGGACTGGCGCGCGCGGCACGATCCCGTGTCGGACAGGCTGGACGCCGATCTGGACCTTTACGTCAGCCGAAGCGGACTTGGCCTTGCGAACGGGCAGTTCCTGCAGGAAACCGCCCTGGAGCACGCTTTGGCGGCGCAGGGGTATCAGGTCTTTCACCCGCAGGATGCCACGATCGCCGTGCAGGCCGCGACTTATCGCCGGGCGCGGCGCGTGATCTTTGCCGACGGTTCGGCCGCGCATCTCTGGTCGCTTTTCGCCCACCCGAAGGCGAAGGTCGCCATCGTGTTGCGGCGCCCGCCGGATCGCCATTTTGCGGCGTGGTTCCGGGCGATCGGTCCAAAGCCCGCGATGCTGGACCACGGGATTGCCGATTTCACCCGCCGGGGCGAAGGGAACCAGCGCAGCGTTGGCCTTGTCGATCTGCGCGCCGTCTGGGATCGCTTGCGCGACCTGGGGTTTCACGACGATCCCGCGCAGATCGGCCCCTCGAAGGCGGACTTGCGCGACTGGCTGGCTGCGTTCTCCGGGCGCAAGACCCCGTTCCCACGGCCGCCCTTCGCGCTGGATGACCGTTCACGCGCGTTGCTTGGACTGCGCAATCGCATCACGATCCGACCCCACGCCTTGACCTGATGGCGCAGCCGTCTTCGGGATTTGCATTTGCAATCCCTTGCGTTCACGGGCAAGCCTTTGAGGAAATTGCGGACCATAGGCCGATGCAGATCGAACAGACCCCCCTGCCCGATGTCCTGATCGTGACCCCCCGCCGCTTCGGCGATGCGCGCGGCTGGTTCAGCGAAACCTGGAACGCCGCCCGCATGGCCGAGGCGGGGCTGGACCTGCCCTGGGTGCAGGACAACCACTCGCTCTCTGGCTCCAAGGGCACGCTTCGCGGCCTGCATTTCCAGTCGCCGCCGCGCGCGCAGGACAAGCTGGTCCGCTGCACGGCGGGGGCGATCCTGGACGTGGCGGTGGATATCCGCAGCGGCTCGCCCACGTACGGCCGCTGGGTGGGGGTAAAGCTTTCGGCAGAAAACGGGCGGCAATTGTTCGTGCCGAAAGGGTTCCTGCACGGCTTTCTGACCCTGACCGACGGGGCCGAGGTGCAGTACAAATGCACCGACATCTACAGCCCGGACCATGACGGCGCGGTGCGCTGGGACGATCCTGCCTTGGGCATCGACTGGGGCATCGCAACGCCGATCCTGTCGGACAAGGATGCCCGCGCGCCCCTCTTGGCCGACATCGCCAACCCGTTCCAATGGGGCGGCAGATGAGGCTTCTGGTCACCGGCGGGGCGGGCTTCATCGGGTCGGCGGTGGTGCGACTGGCGGTGACGCAGGGGCATCAGGTGGTGAACCTGGACGCGCTGACCTATGCCGCCTGCCTGGACAGTCTGGCCCCGGTCGCAGGCTCGAACCTGTATAGCTTTGAACACGCCGACATCCGCGACCGCGCGGCCCTGGACCGGATCTTTGCCACCCACACCCCCGACGCCGTGCTGCATCTTGCCGCCGAAAGCCATGTTGACCGGTCCATCGACGGGCCGGGCACCTTTATCGACACCAACGTCACCGGCACCTTCACCTTGCTGGAGGCCGCGCGCGCCTACTGGACCCGGCAGGGCAAGCCGGATGGTTTCCGCTTCCAGCACATCTCGACCGATGAGGTCTTCGGCTCACTTGGTCCCACGGGGCGGTTCACCGAAACCACCCCCTACGACCCACGCAGTCCCTATTCCGCCTCCAAGGCCGCCAGCGACCATCTGGTCCGGGCCTGGGCCGAGACCTATGGCCTGCCGGTCCTGCTGACGAACTGCTCCAACAACTACGGCCCGTATCACTTCCCCGAAAAGCTGATCCCGGTCACCATCCTGAACGCCCTGCACGGCAAACCGATCCCGGTCTATGGCGCGGGCGAAAACGTCCGCGACTGGCTCTATGTCGAAGATCACGCCCGCGCCCTGCTGCTGGTGCTGGAATCCGGCATCCCGGGCCGCAGCTATGCCGTGGGCGGCGAGGCCGAGGCCCGCAACATCGACATCGTCACCCGCATCTGCACCCTGATGGACGAGATGCACCCAGAAGCCGCGCCGCATGACCGGCTGATCAGCTTTGTCACCGACCGCCCCGGCCATGACGCCCGCTATGCCATCGACCCGTCCCGCATCCGGGCAGAGCTTGGCTGGCAGCCTTCGGTCACGCTGGACGACGGATTGCGCCAGACCGTGCGCTGGTTTCTGGACAATCCCGGCTGGTGGGGTCCGCTTTTGCAACGACAGGGCGTCGGGCAACGGCTGGGGACAGCGGGGTGCTGACGGCACATCTGCCGTCGGGCTATCTTCTCGCGCGGGGACTGCCCCGGACGATCCCGGCGCTGCTGCCGGTCGCACTGGTTGGCGCGGTGTTTCCCGATCTGGACATGATCTGGTTCCATCTGGTCGATGACCGGGCGTTTCACCATCATCGCTATTGGGTCCACATTCCGGCCTTCTGGCTGACCGTGGCCGCGATCACCCTGCCGCTGGCGGCCTGGCTGGGTCATGTCCGCACGACGGCGGTGTTCTTTGCCGCGATCCTGCTGCACCTGATCCTGGACAGCATCGGCGGCGGCATCCTCTGGGCCGCGCCGGTCAACGACCACCTTTACACGCTGGTCACCGTGCCCGCGACCCACGGCCACTGGGTCACCAACTTCATCCTGCACTGGACCTTCCTGGCCGAACTGGCGATCTGGCTGGCCGCGCTGACCCTGTGGTGGCAGCGCCGCAAGGTTGCCGCCTGATGGACAGCCTGTTCTTCATCGCCTCCAAGACCCTGGGCATGGTCGCCAGGGCCGAAACCTGGGCGCTGGTCCTGATGCTGCTGGCCTTGTTCGGGCTGTGGCGCGGGCGGCTTCGGCTGGCGGGGGTGTCGCTGTCGCTATTGCTGGCGGGCACGCTGGCGCTGACGCTGTTTCCCTTGGGCGACCTTCTCCTCCGCCCGCTTGAAGACCAGTTCCCCGCCCGCCCCGATCTGCCCCGCCCCGACTTGCCCCGAATCGACGGGATCATCGTCCTGGGCGGGGCCGAGGAAACCGGGGCCACCCGGCACTGGGGCGGCGCGCAGCTGAACGACGCGGGCGAACGGCTGATCGAAGGCGCGGCCCTGGCCCTGCGCCACCCGCAGGCGCGGCTGGTCTTCACCGGCGGCTCGGCCCGCGTGGGGCGGGACGAGGACACCACCGACCCGTCCTTGATGGTGCGCGACCTGTGGCTGGGCCTGGGCGTCGCGCCCGACCGGATCGTGCTGGAACAAGCCTCGCGCAACACCACCGAAAACGCGGCGTTGACCCGCGATCTGGTGCAGCCCCAGGCAGGAGAGGTCTGGGTCCTGGTCACCTCGGCCTTTCACATGCCCCGCGCGCATGCGACCTTTACCCGCCAGGGGTGGGACGTGGTGGCCTGGCCGGTGGATTTCCGGTCCGGCGATCTGGCGGATGGGCGGGGCATCTGGCGGCTTGACCGGAACCTGCAAGGGCTGAACCTGGCGCTGAAGGAATATCTTGGAACACTGGTGTATCGGGTGATGGGGAAATGAAGGTGCTGGTCTTCGGCAAGACGGGACAAGTCGCGCAGGAGTTGCAGCGCCTCTTGCCCGACGCGCGGTTTCTGGGCCGCGATCAGGCCGACCTTGCCGATCCGGCGGCCTGTGCCGCAGCGATTGCCGACGCCCGGGCCGACCTGGTGATCAACGCCGCCGCCTGGACCGCCGTGGACAAGGCCGAGACCGATGAGGCCGCCGCAACCGTGGTCAATGGCGACGCGCCCGCGGCAATGGCCCGCGCGGCGGCGGACCGGGGTCTGCCCTTCCTGCACCTGTCCACCGATTATGTCTTTGACGGCACCGGCGACCAGCCCTTTGCCCCGGACCACCCCACCGGCCCCCTGAACGCCTATGGCCGGTCCAAACTGGCCGGAGAGCTTGGCATCCGCGCGGCGGGCGGCAACCACCTGATCCTGCGCACCTCCTGGGTCTTCTCGGCCCATGGCGCGAACTTCGTCAAGACCATGCTGCGGCTGGGGGCCACGCGCGACAGCCTGACCGTCGTCGCCGACCAGATCGGCGGCCCGACCCCCGCCAGCGCCATTGCCCTGGCCCTGATCCAAGCCGCCAGGGCGCTCTGCGACGGCGCGACGGGCGGCACGCACCACTTCGCAGGCCGCCCCGCGACCAGTTGGGCTGATTTCGCCCGCGCCATCATGACCACCGCCCCCCTGCCCTGCCAGATCAGGGACATCCCCTCGACCGACTATCCCGTTCCCGCCGCGAGGCCGTTGAACTCCCGTCTAGATTGTGCGAGTCTGCACGCGGCCTTCGGTATCGATCAGCCGGACTGGACGGAAACTCTGGCTGTCGTCGTGCGGGACATACTGCATCGCGATCGCACCGAATAAGGCGATGAAATGTCTTCAAGATTGATGCGGCACACGCCGGGGACGGTTGTTCCCCTGCAGCAGAACCATCCGCATAAGTTCGCCCTGGACTACGCGGTGTCCCTGTACGCCCGGAACGCGATCTTCACCTTCATCCCGAAGAACGGCTGCACATCCCTGCGCTACAGCGCCGCGCTGGACAACCAGGTGATCTCCGACCTGACCCAGCTGGACTGGATCCATGAAAACAACGCCAGCTTTCGACCGACCCATCGCGACCTTGTCACAGCCACCTACACCTTCGTCGTTCTGCGCTGTCCCTTTCAGCGGCTGGTCAGCTGTTTTCTGGACAAGATCGTGGCCGAACCCTCGCTTGTGCGTCCGCTGCAGGCCCGCGCCCTGGCCCGCCGCCTTGTCCGGGAGGGCAGGATGGCGACCCGCGTCGCGCGGCTTTTGCAGCGCACCGGCGCGAACCCCACCGCGCAGCCGGACCTCACCTTTGCCGATTTCGTGTCGCTGCTGGAAATGCCCGGAGCCTTGAGCCTGGACATCCACTGGCAGCCCCAGGCCGACTTTCTGATCTACCGCAGCTATGATGATGTCTTCCGGCTGGAAGACATGGCCCATGCGCAAACGACGGTGCAGGCCAAGGCGGGCTTCACCGTGCATGACACGCGGGCGATCACCGGGCACGGCAACTCTGGCAGGGACTGGATCAGCGACGGGTTCTTTGGCCGCACCGACACAAGGACCCTGCGCAAGCTGAAGAACGACATGAAGGTCCCGGCCTATGACCTGTTCTACGACGCCGAGCTTTATCGCCGCGTCAGTCGGCTGTATCAGTCTGACATACAGCTTTATGCAGGGCATTTCGGGCAGTCGGCCCTTCTGCAGCAACACTAGGCAACAGGGACGCGGGTCCGGGCAATGGCAGCAAACAGACGCAAGGGCATTCTTCTGGCCGGGGGCACCGGGTCGCGGCTGTGGCCGATCACGCTGGGCACCTCAAAGCAGCTTCTGCCAATCTATGACAAGCCGATGATCTATTACCCGCTGTCGGTCCTGATGCTGGCCGGCATCCGCGAGATTGCGATCATCACCACGCCCGACGATCAGCCGCAGTTCCAGCGCCTGATGGGCGACGGCGGGCAATGGGGGCTGCGGCTGACCTGGCTGGTGCAGGACCGGCCCGAGGGCCTGGCGCAGGCCTATCTTCTGGCGCGCGATTTCCTGGACGGGGCGCCTTCGGCCATGGTCCTGGGCGACAACATCTTTTTCGGCCACGGCCTGCCCGAGATGATGGCGCGCGCCGATGCGCTGCCGACCGGCGGCACCGTGTTCGGCTATCATGTCTCTGACCCCGAACGCTATGGCGTGGCGGCCTTTGACGACCAGGGCAAGGTGACCGGGATCGTCGAAAAGCCCAAGGTCCCGCCCTCCAGCTTTGCGATCACCGGGCTGTATTTCCTGGACGGCCGCGCGCCGGACCTTGCGGCCAGCATCACCCCCTCGGCCCGGGGAGAGCTGGAGATCGTCGATCTTCTGGAACAGTACCGCGCCGAAGGCACGCTGCAGGTCGAACGCATGGGACGCGGCTTTGCCTGGCTGGACACCGGCACGCCCGGCAGCCTGCTGGACGCCGGAAACTTTGTCCGCACGCTGGAGGACCGGCAGGGCATGCAGGTCGGCTCGCCCGATGAAATCGCGTTTCAGCAAGGCTGGATCGACCGCAGGGGCCTTGCCGACCGGGCCGACCTTTTTGCCCGGTCCAGCTACGGCGCGCATCTGGCCAGCGTGCTGAAGGACTAGCGGATGACCTTGGGTTTCATCGGAACAGGCGCGATTGCTGCGGCGATGGTCGAAGGCCTTGCCCCCGACCGCATCCTGCTGTCGCCGCGCGGGGCCAGTGTCGCGGCGGACCTTGCGGCGCGGTTTGCGGGCGTGACCATCGCGGCCAGCAATCAGGCCGTGGTCGATGGCAGCGACCTGGTCGTCCTGTCAGTCCGGCCGCAAGTGGCCGAAGCGGTGATCCGCGCCCTGCGCTTTCGCCCGGGGCAAAAGGTCCTCAGCCTGATCGCGGCGACCGGGATCGACCATCTGCACGACTGGATCGGGCTTGATCTGCCGGTGATCCGGGCCATTCCCCTGCCGTTTGTCGCCGACCGCGACGGCGTCACGCCGATCTTTCCGCCCGATCCCGATGTGGCAGCGCTGTTTGACCGCCTGGGCACCACGGTCGAATGCGAAACCCGAGCCGAGTTCGATGCGATGGCCGTCGGCTCAGCCCTGATGGGCACCTATTTCGGCATCCTGGAAATCGCCGTCGACTGGCTGACCCGGCAGGGCCTGCCGCAGGCGGCGGCGCGGACCTATATGACGGGGCTTTTCGCCAGCCTTGGCGGCGTGGCCAGCGACAGCCCACTGGATCTTGCCGCGCTGCGCGAAGGGTTTTCCACCAAGGGCGGGCTGAACGAACAGGTGTTCCGCGTCTTTACCGAACAGAACGGCGCCGCCGCCCTGACCACGGCGCTGGATCAGGTCGCAGCCCGCGTCCGCGGCTGACCGGGGGGGCGGCCGCAGGTTAAGAAACCCTGAACGCCCGCAACCAAGCCATTGTAATCGCTGACCTCTGCGCGTCTGTCCACAGTGGACAGATCAGGCCGCCTGCTCTGCCGCTGGCCGCCGGATCGCGCCCGCCGCGTCCAGCACCAAAGGCCGCAACCCCACCCCGCCCGCGTCCAGCACCGCAAACAACTGCCGCCGCATCCGCGGTTCCCAGAAGTCGTTGATATGTGACGCCAGCAGGGAAACCCCTTCGGCATGCGGCTTTGATTCCATGAACTTGGCGATATCGTTCGCCATGCGGGTAATCTTGTCAGCCGACATGGCTATCCTCCGTCAAACGGTCTGAATGGGAAAAGACCTCGAACCTGTCGGGCCGGGCCAAGGCGATCAGCGTGATCCCGGCGGTTTCGGCCACAGCGACGGCCTCGGCCGTGGGGGCAGACACCGCGATGATCATGGGGGCGCCCAACATGGCAACCTTCTGCACCATGTCGGTCGAGACGCGGCTGGTCAGCACCACCGCCCCGGTCGGAGCAAGACCGGCCCGCAGCATCCCGCCGACCAGCTTGTCCAGCGCGTTGTGCCGCCCGACATCTTCGCGCGCCAGAAGCACCCGCCCGTTCCAGAACGCCGCGCCATGCACCGCCCGCGTCGCGTCATGCAGCCGCTGT
>ENA-UOWO01006046-UOWO01006046.1-activated-sludge-metagenome-genome-assembly--contig:-NODE-6046-length-12525-cov-4.842021_pt1 | contig 12525 bp, 11 predicted proteins | sample MGYA00238148_ERZ761564 | MGnify/ENA primary metagenome ERZ761564 (study PRJEB28885, sample SAMN05720194) | activated sludge metagenome | isolation source: Anaerobic digester | place: USA...
GTGCGCGATGTAGCTGGTGTCGAAGTCGACCAGGTTGGTGGTGATCAGCATTTCGGCCTGAGGGATTGGAGGCGTGTCGGGTTGGGCACACCAAGCCGCGCCGGGCAGGGCCAGGAGCGTTGACAGTTGCGTGAGAAGGACCAGTTTCATGGCCGAGCGGGCGGCGATTGCACAGCCACCAGTTGCGATTCGACGGCAACCACGGTCGCCCGGTGTCTCTCGATTTCCTGCAGCAGGTCGGCCACCACCGAGGCGTGGTTCGTGGCCACGTTGAACGATTCCCCGGGGTCAGTGTTCAGATCGAACAAGAGCGGTGGATCGTGGACGTCGGGCTGAGGCTGGCCGTAGCCTTTCTGAGTGAACAGGTGCAGCTTCCACTGGTCCTTGCGGACGGCAGAGAGCCGGGCACCACGATAGTAGATGAGCGAACGCCGGGGGCTGGGTGCACCGTTTAGCAGCAGGGCACTCATATCCATGCCGTCCACGATCCGGTCGCCAGGCAACGCCGTGCCCGCCAGCTTCAACGAAGTGGGGAAGAGGTCCAACGTGCACATCAGATTCGTGTTCACCACGCCGGCTTTGATCCTGCCCGGCCACCACGCGATGCCCGGCACGCGCATCCCGCCTTCCCACGTGCTGCCTTTGCCTTCACGCAGCAGACCGGCCGAACCGCCCTGCTGGTTCATGATGAGCCACGGTCCATTGTCGCTGGTGAAAAAGACGAAAGTGTTCTTGGCCAGCCCCTCCCGCCGCAGTGTCTCGAGAATCTGACCCACGCTCCAGTCCAGTTCCTCGACCGCGTCGCCGTAAAGCCCGCGCCGGCTTGTGCCGCGGAACTTAGACGAGGCGAACAGCGGGACATGGGGGAAAGTGTGGGCGAAGTAGAGGAAGAACGGCTGGCGCTTGTGTGCGCGGATGAACCGCTGCGCCTCCTCGGTGTAAACCCGGGTCAATTGCGTCTGGTCGGTCGGCTGGGACACCAACTCCTCATCCCGATACAGCGGCGCATTCCACCAGGCCGGGTCTTGGACTGCCATACCGGGGGCGCCCTGCGGTGCCGCAGGCGTTGGGTCCATGTCGTTGGAATGCGGCAGGCCGAGGTAGGAACCGAATCCATGCCGCCGCGGGTGGCCTGCCGGGTCGATCGACCACACCCCGAGATGCCATTTGCCGACCATGCCGGTGACGTAACCGACCGACTGAAGCGCCTCGGGCAACGTAAGCTCGTTCGCCGGGAGATGACCCGTGGACCGATTCCGCAGGACGCGGAACTGGTCATGCACCATGCCGCTGCGCACGGGGTAACGTCCGGTCAGCAGCGCGGCGCGGCTGGGCGTACACACTTCGGCCACCGAATAGAAATCCGAGAAGCGCATGCCCTCCGCGGCCATGCGATCCAGATGCGGCGTGCGGATGGTCGGATGGCCATAGCATCCCAGATCCCCGTAGCCCAGGTCATCGGCCAAAATGACGATGACGTTGGGTTTGCGGTCGGCGGCGAGGGCGGAGAAGCCAGCCAGGCAGGCCACGGCGGCCAGCGGGACGAGCAGGTGGAAGGACATTCGGCAGTTCACGGCCGGCATTGGACACCGGAAGGCGGGCGGATTCAATCTTTCACCGCGAAACCGAGCCGTTCGAGCAAATGACGCGCCTCTGCCAGTTTGAACTGGGATCGAACCACTGGGGCCGCCGGGATCAGGCTAGCGAGGCGCGCCTGCCCAGGTTTCGGAACGCGACTGCTTCAAGTCGGTCATCGAGGCTGTAGTCCCTTTCGCCAGGGCAGATGATGAACACGCGGGTCATGTTCAGGGAAGACGTCAGGCACATTGGCAAAGAAAGGCGGGAGTTGGCGAACCATGAAGGCCCCGAGGAGATTCTCGAGATGACGCCGAACGGTTGTGTAGCTCACACCCAGCACGCGAGCCGCTTCGGAGTGGTTCCAGTTCTGTCCGTGGCTGTGCCCCAGCAGTTGTAGAAGCCGACGCAGGGCCTCCTCACTCACGGCTCAAAGTTGGTCGATGAGGTTGAGGCCGGCCTTGTCCGCTTCTCCTCTGCCGGGCTTCTCCTCTTGCGGGCGGAATCGGAATGTGGGACTTTCCCATCGTCATGAAATGGACTGTGCGCTTGGCGCTCGTGTGCGTGGTCGGCTGCTGGCTCTGTCCTGGGGCCTTGCCTGCCGGCTGGATCGACATCCTCCCCGGACGCAGCTGGACTGCTCAATTCCAGGGTGCGCGGCGCTACGTCAAGCCGATTGCCCCTCAAACCCAACAGCCCACGCGGCCGGTGACGCTCTCTCCGACACCCCCGCCCCTGCCGGGCACGACCCCGCCCGCTCGGCCCCAAACCAACACGGTCGACGCAGAGGTCCTCAAGAAACAGGCCGCTCAGAAGGCCGAAGCTCTCAAGCGAACCATCGAGTTCCAGAAGAAACGAGCCGAGCAGGGCTCAGCCGTCGCCCAATTCGACCTTGGCAAGCGGTATCTGACAGGTGACGGCCTCGAGAAGAATCTCCAGGAAGCCAGGAAATGGTTCGAAGCGGCGGCGAAGCAAGGCCACACGGGAGCCGCGGCCAGAATCGAGGAAGTGGGAAGGCTCGAAGCCGCGGCGGCTGCAGCCGCGGCCGCGGCGGCCAGGAAAGCCGAGCCAAGCCCGTAGCCCGCGGCAAAGCCGCAGCCAAAATGTGCGGCGCTGAGGTCCGCCTGCGAGCAACCCGCACTTCACGCTCGTCAAACCCGGTGCCTTGGGCTATTCTGTCGGCGTTTATGTGCAGAACGTGGGTCTTTCTGCGAGGCGGCCTTGTCGGATGTCTCTGTCTGGCGTCACTCGCCTTTCCAGCCGATCCGGCGGGGCGGCCCGCCCCAACACCACCGCCACTGCCGCCGGCACCGCCGGCCCGCGCGACACCCGCCGGCCCGGTTTCGGCCCGCCCGCCTTCCACGGCGCTTGTGTCGTCGAACAGCGCGGCGGCGTCTCGCGTGACACCCGCGCGCGCCGGGACCGTGAGTCAGCGTTTCTCGCCGGGGGCCGTCAGCGTCCCGTTGTCCGATCCGTCTTACATCCCGGGCTTATCCCCGGCAATCGTGGTCGGGCCGGCTGTCCCTCTGGCGCCGCAAGAGCCCGGGACGCGGTTCCCGTACTCGGCGCCGCGGCCCGCGCGCGTCCAGGAGACGGTGTTCGCCTATGACGCGTTGATCAAGGAGACCACGCTCAAGGCGGGCGAGACCTCAGCCTACTTCACCTTTCACCTGACGAATACTTCGCCCGAGGCGGTCACCATCAACGCCGTGCGCACATCCTGCGGTTGCGCCGTCGCGAAGTTGCCGTCCGTTCCGTGGCGAATCGAGCCGCAGGCGAGCGGCGCGTTCGACGTGGTGGTAGACGTTCGCGGCTCGAGGGGCGTGGCCACGAAGACTGTGACGATCGACAGCACGGCCGGTTACCGCTACCTCACGGTGCGTGTGGCGATGCCCGACTCGGCGTCGCCGATGGCCGCGGCGGACCGCGCGCGGAACCTGCAGGTCGCGTTGGCGGATCGCCAGGCGGTTTTCAAGGGGGATTGTGCCGCGTGCCATTTGCAGCCCGTGATTGCGCAGCATGGGCAGGCGCTGTTCAAGAGCGCCTGCGGCATTTGCCACGAGGCCCAACGCCGGGCTGCGGCGGTCCCCGACTTGCGGGTCCTGAACAAGCCCACGGATCGGGCTTACTGGTCGGGCTGGATTGCGAAGGGGAAACCGGGCGGGCTCATGCCGGCCTGGGCCATCGATGAAGGAGGGCCGCTGACCGACCGCCAAATCGAGTCGTTGCTCGATTACCTCACAGGCCCTTTCCGAAACGAACCGGCTCGCGCGCCGCTGGCGCCGGGGGCCCCGGCACGATCCGGCGCAACGCCAGCCGTCCGATAGAGGGCGAGCAGTCTTCATGCGGGATCTGACCGCCGCGTCCGGTGACGGAGCGCGAAATTCGTGTGGTCGCGACAGACTTTGGCCACAAAGCAAATCACACGAATCCAAGCAACGCCGCGCAGGCGGTTGTGGCCGCCTGCGGGCCGGTCGGATGTGATCGGGTCCTGATCACGCCCCGCTGCATGAGGTGCTCTTCCCTCTGTGTGCTCTGCGCCTCTGTGGTGAATCCCATTCGACAACAGTCACCGTCCGGGATTGAACCGCAGAGATACAGCGCGGCAGGGCCGCAGCGAAAAGTAGGAGGGCAAATCCCGGAGTGACGGGAACGGCCCTCCGAAATCCGTCGCCGGCGGCGCAGATTTCGGGCGATTGCACTGCACCCTCAAACTGGCTGCGTGAAGGCCCGTCAATAGTCGGAGACCTCAGGGTCTGTTTCTCGTTGACTGGCGGAAGCTGCTTGATCAGATTTCTTTCATGATACCAAGGATCTCGGCGTTGATTCTTATCACAGGGTTGCTCAGCGGTTCGCCATCCGTGTGCGCGCGCAATATCGTCCTCTTCATCGGAGACGGCATGGGTTTCGAGCACGTTCAGGCGGGAAGGCTTTACCTCAATGGAACTGACACAACGCCCTTGTTCATGGAAACCCTGCCGTATGCAGGGGCGGCGATTACGGTGCTGCCAGGTGGAGGCGTGACGGATTCGGCGACCGCAGGAACCGCTCTCGCCACCGGTTACCAGCATCCGTCCGCCGGCACCATCAGCATGAACGCAGCCGGCTTGCCCGTGAGAACGATTCTCGAACGGGCAAGAGACGCCGGGCTGCGAACCGGCATTGTCACCACCGATGACATTGTGGGAGCCACACCGGCCGCCTTCGGCGCCCACGAGGCTTCCCGGGATTACACTGCTCAGATTCGAAACGACTATCTCTGGGGCGATGCCCTGCACAGCCCGAGTTTGCCGACTGTCTTGTTGGGAGGCGGATACCTCTCGACATTCGTAACCGACGCCGTGTCGCTTGAGTATGTGTTTGCGGGTTCGGCGCAAACACTCTTGGGAATCACTCCCACTTCTGGACGGGTATTGGGACTTTTCACAGCCGGTCCATTGACCCGGGAGAACGATCGTTCGCCAGACAATACCGAGCCTCGCCTCAGCCAGATGGCCACCGCCGCTCTCGCGTGGCTGACCCAGGCTCCCGGCGGTTTCTTCCTGATGGTCGAGGGAGCGTTGATCGACAAGATCAGCCACGAGGGCAACACGGACAATGCGAAGGGTGACCTGCCGCCTGAGGTTGCGCAATTCGACGCGGCTGTCGCAGCCGTTTCCCAATGGCTCTCGAGCCGCGATCTGTTGGGCGACACCCTGATCCTGGTCACCGCCGATCACGAAACCGGATTGCTCGATGTTGTCGATGGACAAGGAATCACGCCGGGCACAATCCCGGCCATGACCCTCTACTCGACCGGACACAGCACCCGGAACGTTCCCGTTTTTGGCTCGTGGCCGCCCGCTCTGGACGGATCCTTGATCGACAACACGGAGACCTTTTTCGTCATGGAAGACTGGCTCATGGGTTTGGCGGGCGCGCCGCCCATCATCGAGGATCTGGATGTGGTCGAGATCACACGCGCCAGCGCGCGCGTCCGATGGCGCACCGTGGAGCCGTCGACGACCTGGCTGGAATGCGGCGGCTTCGTCTTCGAGGACATGAACCGCGTTCTGTATCACGAAGTGCTGCTCACCGGCCTCAGCGAGGGTTCGTCCTACAGCGTCAACGTGGATTCGACCGATCTCGCCGGATTCACGAGACAAGCCAGCACCGATTTCACGACGGCCGCGCCGGACGTTAATGCCTATGTGCTCGCGGACCCTGTCGGGACGGGAACGCTGTCGGGATCGTACGCCAGCTTGACGCCTCCTTCCGACGGGCTTGTCCAGACAATCACGGAGGTGCCGGACGGGGTCGGATCGTCACTCGATGTCGTCTACACCCTCGGCACATCGGCTTCTCCCGCCGAGGTGATCTCGATCTCGCTTGACGTGCAGTTGACATGGGTCAACGCAGACCGATTCGCCGAGGATCTGACGATCATGGTGTGGAACCCCGCGAGCCAGTCTTTCGAATCCCTCCCACCCAACACCGGCGGCCTCTTCACTCTCGGGCCTGGGCATTTGTATTGGAATGGCGCCCGCGGATGTTACTGCATCGATGTGCGTCTGAAAGACAGCGCCTCGGTTGCCAAGGAGAAGAAAGGGAAGGTGAGTGTGGACGTCCTCTGGGCGGCGATCGTTGCTGGAGAGCCGGATCTCGATCCCCCCGCGGTTCCATCCGATCTGGTGGCGACCCAGATCACGGACGGGGGCATGGACCTGACGGCCCAATTGGCCTGGACAGCGAGTAATCCCAGCGATGTGGCGTATTACAGAGTCTACCGGGGTGAGATCACGGTCGGAACATCCGCCACACCCGGCTTTGTCGACCAGGTGACTTCGGGAGGAACCTACAGCTACACGGTTTCGGCAGTCGATTCGGTCGGGAACGAAAGCGCCCCGAGTCCGGCGGTGTCGGTCGCTCTGGAGAATCTGTACGCGCCCTCGATTCCGTCCAATCTCACCGCGGTGGCGGGGGATGGTGAGGTGATGCTGGCCTGGAGCCCGAGCAGCGAAGCGGACATCGACGGCTACAATGTCTACCGCGGGTTGGACGGAGAGGCGATGGTCTGTCTGAACCAAGAACCTGTCTCAGCCAGCTCATACCTGGATGCAGGCCTCGAGAATGGCGTGACATACTATTATGCCGTGGAGGCGGTCGATACGGGCGGAAGAATAAGCGGTCTCTCCGCCGCGGTCTTCGCGATCCCTAGTTCGTTGCCGACCCTTCTGGCGACCACGGACGGTTCTTTGGCCGCGGCGGGCAAGAACTGGAAGGCGGTCGCAAGTGTCGCGGTCCGCGATCAGTCGCAGAGCCCTGTCGCGGGAGCTTCGGTTTCCGGACAATGGTTCCTGGATTCGGCGCCGCTGCAAGCGGCGGTCGCTGGCGTCACGGATGCAGTCGGCGCCGTCACATTTGCGGCGCCTCTGGTCAAAGCCGCCCCGGGCCAAGTGTTCAAGTTTACCCTATTGGATGTGCAGTTGGCTGGATACCGATTTGACCGGGACAGCAGTGTCGTCGTCTTCAGCGCGACGGTGCCCGCCAAATAGCGGCTGCGGCACAAAAGCGGCCGCAGCATTCGTCTTCGGAGGGATGGCTGGCAGCGTGTCGGACTGCGACGGTTCGGCAGGGTTGCCGTTCAGGGTTTGCTTGATGTTTTCAAGCACTTTGGCGGATTGGGCGTCGAGGGCGGCGATCACCTGCAAGATGGCTGCTGGGCTGGGATGTCCCGAGAGTCGCTTGACGGCCGGCAATGCGATGTAGCCTGCCTTCGTCATGCGTTGCGGGCCTCCCTCTCCAGCTTGCGCAGCCGATCCGTCAAGGCGGGCGAAGCCATGAACAGGATTTTGCGGCCTCGTTTCTTTTGGTCCAAGACGCCGCGCTCGTGGAGGCCGAGCAAATCCGTGCGAGCGGTCTGATACACCACATTGTGGCTCTTCTGGTGGCTGGCGATGCTGTATTCCTGGAACGGATGTTTGAGGGCGTGCCTGATCAACTCTGCCTGCCGGTGGTTGAAAAGGCCCAGCGCCCGCAGACGCGCCTCCACTTCCCGGACCTCCGTGGTCTTGCGGGCGATGTAGTCGTGCAATTCGACAATCGCCCGGCGGATGACTTTGGTCTGCGCGACGAGAAAATAGGTGAGGTCGTTATCGTCCGTCTCCGTGTGGAGAAACGAGCGGCCATATTCGACCGGGGCTTTGCGCAGGATGTTCGAGATGGAGATGAACTCAAACAGCCAATAGCCCGCGTGCAGCATGGCCCAGTAAAAGAGCGCCCGAGCCGTGCGTCCGTTGCCATCGACAAACGGGTGATCGTAGGCCAGCCAAAAATGCAGCGCGATGGCCCGGACGACCGGGTGGACGAAATAGCCGGGCGACTTTCCGTTGGCGAAGTCACACATGGCCTGGAATCGCGCAGGCAGTTCGGCGGCCGGTGGCGGCTCGTGAAAAACCTCGCCGAAGTCGTTTCCGACGACCCGCTGTTCGTCCGGCCGGCGAAAACGCCCAGCCGCCGCTGCATCGTCGAGGGTTTTCTCCGTAACCAAGCGGTGAATCGCCAGCACCGTCTCGGGCGAGAGCGGCTCCTTTTTCAACTCCGTGATCCGCTGCATGGTAACGTAGTTGTTCAGGATCATCTGCTCGCTGGTGTCGCGCGGTGGGCGGCCGGTGCGGATCATCTCCTTGGCGACCTCGCGGGTCGTAACGGCGCCTTCCAACTGGCTGGATGTGATTGCTTCTTCGATGAGGGAGCGGATGAGGTAGCGGTCTCGGGTCTGCGGATTGGTGATCGGCTCCGGGATTCCGATGGCGGAACCAGCCCCCACGTCGATCTCATGCAACTCCGCTTGCACCGGGTCCGGCACGCAGAAGCTGAAAGGCCGCCCCAACTTGTCCAGAAGAGGCAGGGGCTTGGACGCCCCAGTGCGTTGGAACTTGACCGCCAGCCACCATTCTTCAGAAGTGAACCCGGCGGGCGCAGGTAAATGCCGCAGCTTCTCCCAATGCGGATAGTCTGCGTAAGGCGTGCGGGACAAATCCAAGATGGCGTTCAGGCGCTGGTTTGCGTCCTGTTGGCTGAGCAATTCCCGAAATGACGGCGGTTTCTGCGGCATTTTCATCGCCAAATTACTACTAATGTATTTCAATTTAGCAGTTTGTTGGCAACTGCTAAATTGACCGAAGTTAGCATTATTAGGGGTCAAACCATAGCCTTGCCTCGATCTGGGTTCACCGCCCGGGCTTCCGGCGAATCGCACGACCAAGGCAGATCGCCCCGGTCCAGGATGAGAATCTCGTAGTCGCCGCGTCGTTCGCTCAGGCTCGCCCGCCCCACGTCGGTGAGTTTCATCTCGGTGTCCTTCGAGGTGGACGAACGCTCCGAGCCCTCGATGATGTTCTGCCGGCCGCTCCGCGCGGTTTGGGTCATCTGGTCGTATTGCCGGCCTTTGGGATCGTAGAATTTCGCGCTGGCTTCCCGCTGGTCATGCGTCAGGAACCGGCGGCAGAAGCGCAGCGTCTCGAGCTGCACAATGGTCGCCAGCGTAAACAAGTGGATCTGGCGGAATCCGCCGTGCTTGTCGAGAAGCTCAGCCACTCAATCACTGCGACCGAACCAGTTCGAGTGATCGGCCCCATTGCCTCACCGCACCAGGGAGAGAATCGCCTTGAAATCGTCGGTGCCCGCCCTTTCGAGCAACTCGAACAGGGCCATCTCGTTGGATGCGATCACGGCGCCGGCCTGGCGCATGCGATCCAGGCCCAGACGCCAGCTCTCGGGTGTGCGCGACGAAACGGCATCGGCGATCACAAACGGGCGGAAACCGTGTTCGAGCAAATCGAGCGCCGTCTGGCAGACGCAGACATGGGCTTCGATCCCGCAGACGAGCACGTCCTTGATTGCCCGGGCGCGCATCGCATCGGTCAGGCCGGGTGCGCCGCAGGCGCTGAAGGCGAGTTTTTCGAACGGAGCGAACCCGGGGATCGCCTCGGCCACCTCGGGCACCGTTGGCCCGAGCCCCTTGCGGTACTGTTCGGTGGCGAACAGCGGCAGGTCGAGGACGCCCGCGCCTCGGACCAGGCGGAGCGTTTCGGCGACGACCCGGTCGCGCTCGAAAATGGCCGGCAACAGCCGCTCCTGAATGTCAACCACCAGCACGCCGGTGGCAGCGCGATCCAAACGCCATGAGGTCCGGGACATAAGCAATGTTGAGTCAACGATTCAATGCGACTTGCCCCGATGAACCTGAAACGTTCAACGTCCAACTCTCAACTCCCAACTCCTCGGTTCGCAGGAAGTTCGGTTTTGTTAGGAGGAGCCATTGCGCCACTGAACCGCTGCGGCCACGTCGCGCGCTCTAAGCCGGCTGCAAGCCGGCGCACCGGGGCCCCTCAAGGGCCTCGCCACCCAGGCGCGAAGGGCCGCTTCGCGACCTCGCAGCGCGTGCTGGCGGATGCCGCCGGCTATTTGACGGAGAACTTGTAGATCGTGGCGGTCTTGTAGGTCTTTTTGGGACGGAGGATGGTGGACGGGAAGTTGGGCTGGTTGACCGAATCCGGGAAATGCTGGGTCTCGAGACAGAATCCGTAGTACTGATGGTAGACGGTCTTGCCTTTGCCTTCGAGCGTGGCGTCGAGGAAATTCCCGCTGTAGAACTGGACGCCCGGTTCTTCGGTGAATGTCTCGAGAACCCGTCCGGTGCCGGGCTCGCACACGGTGGCGGCGAGCCGCATGCCTTTGCCGGCGTCGTTGAGGGCGTAGTTGTGATCGTAGCCGCGCGGGCTGTTGTCGAGGGACAGCAGGCGCGAGCCAATGGGCATTGGCGTGGTGAAATCCATCACGGTGCCTTTGACCGGGGCGATCGCGCCGGTCGGGATCAGGGTGTTATCGACGGGCGTGTAGTTGTCCGCGTTGAGGGTGAGGACGTGGCTGAGGATATCGCCGCCGCCGGCCAGATTCCAATAGGTGTGATTGGTCAGGTTGACCGGCGTCGCCTTGTCCGTTTTGGCCGTGTAATCGAGCCGCAGTTCATCTGTGTCGGTCAATGTGTATGTGACCGTCGCGCTCAGGGTCCCGGGATACCCCTCTTCACCGTCCGGACTGACGTAGGCGAATCGGACGGCTGCGCCGTTCTTGGCCGGGACGATCTCGGCCTTCCAAACGACTTTGTCGAAACCGCGAACGCCGCCATGCAAATGGTTGGGGCCGTCGTTGCGGGCCAGCGTGTAGTCGCGGCCATCGAGGGTGAACTTGCCCTTGGCGATGCGGTTGCCGACGCGTCCGATGGTTGCGCCGAAGTAGGGGTGGCCCTTGAGATAGGATTCGAGGTTGTCGAAGCCCAGGACGATGTCGCCGAGCTTGCCCTGCCGATCGGGCACGTGCAGTTCGGTCATGAGCGCGCCGTAGGTGATGATCTTGGCGACGATGCCGTTGGCGTTGGTCAGTGTGTATTGCTCGATGACCGTGCCATCGGGCATCGTGCCGTAGTTGGATTTCTTGACGCCGGACGGCAGGGTGACCGCGGCGGACGGGGTCAACGTCAGGAGCATGGTGATGCAGGCTGCCAGGGTCGGAATGTGTCTGTTCATGGTCGGATTCGAGTTGTCGACGTCAGGGGGGCGTTCAGGGATTCTGGCGCGAGCCCGGACTCCGGGCATTGGGCTGGTCCGGACGACCCTTAGCGCGCCAGGCGAACAGGGCCATGAGGCCTCCGAAGAGCAGGAGGACAAGCCCCCACCAGAGGTTGATGTTGATTCCCAGCGAGCGCTGGTAGCTTTCGGGGCCGGAGAGCGCCCCGGTGAGGACCAGGAGGGCTCCGACCAGCGTGAACATGAGACCGATGGGCCAGCGGATATCGAGCATAAATCAATCGGAGTGCAGTTTGGGCCTTACCAGAAGAGGATGTTGAGAACGACGCAGCCGGCCAGGAGCGCCCAGCCAATGGTCGTCGGTTTCAGATACCAGGCCTGCTCCTCGTCCTTGAGCTTCGGGGTGAGGGAGTAGACCAGGCCCTTGAGTTCCTCGTTCGTCTTGGTTCGGTGCGTGGCGAGCGAGATGACCAGGGTCAGCAGGAAACAGGCGGTGAACGCGAAGCTGGCGAGCCAGAAATTCTGGGCCATTTCGCTGGGGAACGTCTGGGCGACGCCCAGGTACCCTCCCTTGAGGCCGGGGTTGTTGCCGGCGGCCAGGGTGAGCGAATGGAACGCCGCCGAGGTCAGCGTGCCGCCCAGGAGCCCGTAAAAGGCGCCGTGCGAAGTGGTGCGCGCCCAGAACATCCCCAGCAGGAAGGTGGCGAAGAGCGGGGCATTGACGAAGCCGAACACGAGTTGAACGATGTCCATCGCGTTCGAGTAATTGCTGGCGAAGTAGGCGCAGGCAATGCTCAGGAGCACGCCCGCCACCGTCACCACGCGCCCCATCCACATGTAGTGCTGGTCGCTCTTGTTGGGACGGATGTAGGCCTGGTAGAGATCGTAGGTCCAGACCGTGTTGAAGGCGGTCACGTTGCCCGCCATGCCCGACATGAACGACGCCAGCAGGGCCGTCAAGGCGAGGCCGAGGAGCCCGGACGGGCAGTATCTCTTGACCAGCGAGAGAATCACGCCGTCGTAATCGGTGTCGGCGACGGCGTTCTGGAGATGGTTGCGCAGTGACTTGTCGTCGAGTGTCGGAGCGGCTTCGAGCAACGCGGCGACGCGATCGGGGAACATCTTCGCGCCGGCGGCTTCGCCGATGCGTTTCGCGGCGGCTTCGGCATCGAGCTTTTGGCTGGCCGCCTCTTTCGCGGCCGGGACGGCTTTGGCGTAGGCGCTCTCGACCAGCATCTTGGGCGGGAGCCGATAGCCGTCTTTGCCCAGCGAGGCCAGGGTGACGGCGATCATCCCCGGCACGATCACCAGGGCGGGGAAGAGCATCTTGGGGAGGGCGGCGATCAGGGGTGTGCGGCGGGTCGTGGGCCAGGCGAAGACC
>ENA-UOWO01006048-UOWO01006048.1-activated-sludge-metagenome-genome-assembly--contig:-NODE-6048-length-12523-cov-5.889397_pt1 | contig 12523 bp, 10 predicted proteins | sample MGYA00238148_ERZ761564 | MGnify/ENA primary metagenome ERZ761564 (study PRJEB28885, sample SAMN05720194) | activated sludge metagenome | isolation source: Anaerobic digester | place: USA...
GCTTGTTCAAGGTTTCTACCTCGCGCGACCAGCATTTCAGACTTTGGCTGCGGTGCCATCTGGGCTCATTCCTCGCGCCTAATATCCCTTTAACGACTCTGTCGGTCTAGGTTTCCCCTCACAAAGCGTTATATTAATGAGCGGCTTGGCTAACTACGGGTAGCTTTTGAAGCAATTTCCAATTCTTGACCTCTGGATGAAAAAAGCCGCATTCGCGATAAGCTCGTTGGATGGTGCCAGTTGCTTCCAGTTTGGCAAGGCCGCGTTCAAGGGCTTCGTAAAAAGCATCGCCATCAGGGTGCTTATGACTAATAGGCCAATGGCGTGAGCCTGAAATAGACACCCTAATCCCCTCCAATGGGTAGAGTTTAATATTGCCTACTGCAATCATCATATCTTCGCTGGCTTGGAAGGGCGCAAGCGTAATTTCTGCGCGGCCAGCCGCTATCATGCGTACTATATTTATCCAGTTGGGTGCATAGGTAATTCGATGGAAACCCAGATCTTTGATGGTTCGTACATCGCTTTTCCACTGAGCGTTAGTCGCTACTTTAAGTTCTCTGAGTGTATTTGGCTCAAACCTATTAAATGCGGCATGATTTTTCTGCGTGGTATAAACCCCCACAATAAACTCGCCCTCTCTCAGCAGGGCGCGGCTTGCTACCAACGCGGGGCGAAGTTCATCAATATCCGATTTCCACATAAGCGCGCCGGAACTGACAAAACGGCCATCTGCAACGCCGCGCAAAATTCGCAAGTAGCTGGGTTCAACACGCAGCTCTACCGGTTTGTTGAAGCCACCTAGGCGCAGCGCCTGCATTAAGAGTGTTAATTCAATAATGTCTCTGCGCGCACCAACGCCACTGTACTGCTGTACATCCATGGGGTCCCGCCCATTCAGAAAGGTTTGGTAATCTTGGGGGATGTCATCATTGACTGCGATCAGCACTGCTTCAGTGGCGTGTGCGCCAAGTAAAAAGATTGACAGGCAACAGATTATAAAAAGGTGGGCAGATCGCGACATAAGGGGGAAGTTTGGCTGAAGAGGTATTTGCCGATAATGTGGCAAATACCTCTTAGAGTCTAGGCGGTAATGGAAATCTAACTTTTCTTAACGAAAAACCTTTAACTAATATGGTGATCCATGTCCCTTGCGGGTTGAAGGCACGGGCTGGTGCCAATTTCGCGCGCTGGCACGCCCGCGACCGTAGTGCGCGGTGCTACATCTTTTAACACCACGCTGCCTGCACCAACTTTAGCGCATTCACCAATTTCAATATTTCCCAACACCTTCGCACCTGCGCTGATCAGCACACCACTACGCACCTTGGGGTGGCGGTCGCCGTGTTCTTTACCAGTCCCGCCGAGGGTGACGGATTGCATGATGGAGACGTTGTCTTCCACCACCGCTGTTTCGCCAATCACTATGCCGGTGGCGTGGTCAAACATAATGCCCTTACCGATTTTAGCGGCGGGGTGAATATCCACCGCAAAGACGCAGGAAATACGGTTCTGCAAAAACAGCGCGAGCGAGTTGCGTTTTTGCGTCCACAGCCAATGGGCAATGCGATAGGCCTGCAGGGCGTGAAAACCTTTGAAGAAAAGAAACGGTGTAACCAGCGAGCAGCAAGCAGAGTCACGCTCACTCACGGCTTGCAAATCGGCGCGCACGGCGAGGCTGATGCCTGGGTCGGCTTGCATCGCCTGTTCAATGACTTCGCGTACCAACATAGCGGGCAGCGCAGGGCTGTCGAGCTTATTGGCGAGGTGAAAGCTGAGTGCTGCTTCCAAGGTATCGTGGTTGAGTATGGTGGCGTATAAAAAACTCGCCAGTACCGGCTCTTGCTCGGCCTGCTTGCGCGTTTGGCTACGGATGGATTCCCACAGGGAATCAAGCGGTAGCGCTGGGGCGGTTGCGTTCATGGTGTGTCCTCGGTCAAGGCTTTGCCGAATTAGGATAAGAAGATTCTAGTCCCTATTCCCCGTTTGGAAAATACGCTGCTTATCGCGCGCCCAATCGCGCTCTTTTTCAGTTTCGCGTTTGTCGTGCTCTTGCTTGCCTTTCGCCAGCGCAACTTCGCACTTGATCAAATGGTCTTTCCAGTAAAGCGCAGTGGCGACTACGGTGTAACCTTTTTGATGTGCGGCTTCCTGTAATTTGTCGATCTCCCGGCGATTGAGCAGCAATTTACGGGTGCGCGTTGGGTCGGTCACAAAATGGGTGGATGCACTTTGTAGCGGGGTAATGTGCGAGCCCAATAAAAAAGCTTCATCGTTTTTAAAGAACACATAGCTATCGGTAAGTTGAACCTTACCGGCGCGCAGGCTTTTCACTTCCCAGCCGAGCAATACCACGCCCGCTTCAAAACGGTCGCTAATGTGGTAGTCGAATTTAGCGCGCTTATTGAGTGCGATGGTGCTGCCAGTATTTTTGTGCGAATTCTTTTTGGCCATAACGTCTTTCAAATTCCTAAGGTGTAGCTTATTCGGGGGCTCTATCCCTCGAAGTGACCTGCGGTTATGCAGCGTTCTGGGAGAGCAGTCGGGCATTATACGCAGACTTGCGCAGAAATTTCGCGCTTGGACGTGATCTAGGTGGCCTTATGTTGCGCGCCTATTCCCGTTACAATTCGGCATCTGGTGCATCCGCTGGTAAGTAACGATCGTCCATTTGGAGTTTTCATGGCAAAGCGACTTAAACAACATGCTATATGGGGCCGAGGCAGCTTTATTCTAGCGGCCACCGGTTCGGCAGTTGGCCTGGGCAATATTTTGAAGTTTCCCTACATTACCGGCGAAAATGGTGGTGCGGCCTTTGTGCTCTTGTATTTGGTGTGCATTCTGCTGGTTGGCATCCCAATTATGATGGCGGAGATTATGATTGGCCGTAAGGGTCGCGCTAACCCCGTAACTTCTGTAGCCAACATCAGCGCCGATATGGGCGTAACGCGGTTATGGGCAGTGATCGGTTGGATGGGGGTGTTGGCGGGCTTTCTAATTCTCTCCTACTACTCGGTGATTGCGGGTTGGACTTTGGATTATCTGGTCTCGGCACTTCAGGGTAAGTTCGTCGGTTTAAACGGCGATAGTTCTAACGAACTTTTTAACAGCCTGCTGGCCGATCAAAGCCGCTTGGTGAAATGGCACACCGCCTTTATCGCCATTACTGCTTTGGTGTTGATGTTCGGTGTGACTAAGGGCTTGGAAAATGCCATCCGCTTCATGATGCCAACCTTGCTGGTTCTATTGTTGATCCTGCTGGGTTATGCCTACACCACCGGAGAAATACTCACGAGCGCCCGTTTTATGTTCAGCTTTAATCCAGAAGACCTATCGTGGAATTCAGCGCTTATCGCCCTTGGCCATGCGTTTTTTACATTGAGTATTGGCATGGGCGCCATCATGGCTTATGGCGCCTATATGCCTAGCACCGCAGCGATCGGTAAAACCGTTATTGCAGTCGCGCTCTTGGATGTGGCTGTCGGCCTGCTCACAGGTGTCGCAATATTCGCCTTTGTCTTCGCTACCCCCGGCATATACCCGAGCAGCGGCCCCGGCCTCATGTTTGTGACTTTACCGGTTGCCTTTGGCTCCATGCCCATGGGGATGCTAGTGGGGATCGCCTTCTTTGGTATGGTGGTTTTGGCGGCGTGGAGTTCTACCATGTCGCTGCTGGAACCGGCGGTCGCCTATTTCCATGAGCGCTTTGGTTTTCACCGTATTAGCGCGAGCTTGTTAGTGGCGGGCGCCGCTTGGTTGTTAGGGTTGGGCTCCGTTTTCTCCTTTAACCAATGGTCTGATCAGCAGTTGTTATGGGGCATGAACTTTTACGCCTGTATGGATTTCTTCACCACCAATTTACTTTTGCCTGCGGGCGGCTTACTCACCGCTATTTTTGTGGGCTGGGTGATGAAGCGCGAAATGGCCGACCACGAAATGCAGCAAGATCATCCCCGTTTGTTGACGGTATGGCGCTGGGTGTTGCGCTATGTATCGCCCATCTTGGTGTTGATGATTATTGTTAATTTGTTCTTCCCTATCGCTAATCGTTTTGTAGCGGAGTAAGTCGGTGGCGCATTCGGTTAATCGTTCTGCGCTGGTGAATTATTCCGCGCAGCAGATGTTTGATTTGGTCAACGATATTGAAGCTTATCCACAGTATATGGACGGCTGCGTCGGCGCGAAAATTCTCAAGCGTGAGGGCGAGTGGTTGGAGGCGCGGCTGGAGTTGAGCAAAGCAGGCATCAGCCAAAGCTTCGTGACTCGCAATCAATTACGCGCACCTGAAAGTATGAGCATGACCTTGGTAGATGGCCCGTTTAAATACTTAAAGGGCTGCTGGCATTTTACCGCTTTAAATGAAACTGCTTGTAAAGTGAGTTTCGATCTGGAGTTTGAGTTGCAAAGCAAGTTGCTCGGCATGGCTGTGGGTAAACTGTTTGAGTCTGTTGCCGGCAAGCAGGTTGATGCGCTTTGTGAACGAGCGGCACAGGTCTACAAATAAGGCTTCATAACAGAGCTTCATCACAGAAATAGCCCGTATAAAAAAAGCCTCACGTGGAGGCTTTTTTACTGGAGAGTTTAAGAATTATTGTTTAACTCTGCGCGCGCCAACTAAGCCTAATAAACCCAACCCGAACAATAAAATTGTACTTGGCTCAGGGACTTTTACTTTTGAGAATTCAATGGCGCTAATGTAAAACTCTTCGTTATGGTACTTAACATCAAAGGCAGTGTTAGCGGCGACGTTAAATGAGCCGATTCCATTAATACCGTTGGCATAACCTGTATTCACACTGAAGAGGTTGCCGTTGATATTCACTTTGTCGGTTGAATCGAAACCACCGTCGTGATTATTGTTGAACCAGATTTTGGTAATAACAACATTGGTGTCAAAGATAAAGCGTAGATATTCGCTGGTCGTGACATTGTCATCGCTGCTTGGTGCGCAATTATTTGATGAAGATCCAGCATTCTTTTTGTCGACCTTAGATGCGGTTACTACATCCTTACAGGCTCCCAAGCCCGCGTTGCCCCAATCTAAATAGGCGTATTGCCGACTGTCGTTGTCATTAGTAGCATGACCACTAATGGCTACATTGGCGCCACCCGATGATAGATTAAGGCTGGACCAAGCGCTTTCGCCATAGCCACCAGTTTGAGTCAGTGCAATGAAGTCAATAACGCCAGCACTAACAGTGTTTGCTGAAACAAGCATCGCTGTTGCAGCCAGAGCTTTGATAGAATATTTCATCGTTGATGTCCTTTAAGTAAACTATCTGGTGATTGAAGAGTGACGCTGTGTTTGTGATGTGCGTCACGCAATATGTGTTCCATGTCATCGTAATGCAATAAAAACAGACACTTAAATACATCGAATGGGACAAACTAGCCTCCTGTTGTAAGTTTTTCCGACGTTCTGTTTTTATGTGTTGTGATGTCTAACTGAAAAAACGTGTCCAGAGGCTCAAATGGCTGATTTTGATTTAATTAAAGTAGAAGTGGCCTATGCCTTGCCGCACAAACAAAAAATTCTCTCGTTCTTGGTAGAGCCGGGCACGACTGCGCTGCAAGCGGTTGAGCGCTCAGGCATTGTGAAACATTTTCCAGAGATCGATATTGCCAATGCCAAAATGGGCATTTTTGGTCAGTCTTTAGGTACCAAGGGGTTAGATACGGCTGCCAGTCATGTGCTGCATGAAGGAGACCGCGTTGAGATTTATCGCCCACTAATATCCGACCCCAAAGACGCCCGCCGTAAGCGCGCTGAAAAAGCGGCTGAAATCGGCGAATAACCTGCTTTATCAACGTTTATTTTGAGTGTGCGGCAGGTTTATGGAATTGCCGTTCTATTTCTTGCGTCTTATACCCCCGTTCTACCAACCCGCTTTCTTTTTGACCCGATCGCCAAAGCGCTTGGCGCAATTTCCAGCCCTTCAAAAAATCTGCACTACACTGGATAAATAATGGTGTCTCCCGCTCGTGGGGACTTATTCGTTCTGCGTGAGATTATCGATGGGTTTAGAAAATAAGCGGCTCTACACTTGGCTGCCTTGGGCTGCATCTCTATTGATCACGGTATTTTTCGTGATGCTTTTGATACATGAGTGGGCATTCCAAGAGAAAGAGTGGCAAGCTCAGTTAAGTTTACAGCAGGGGGCGGCGCAGGCTGCACTTGAAATGTCGCAGCAAGATTTGTTGCGACAGGCGGAGGTGTTTGCCCAGTTAATTGTAGATGATCAGGATGTTGCTCTTCTAGTTCGAGAGGCTCTGCTGGTTCACATGCGAGAGGGCGGAAATGGCGGTGCAGAGCAGAGTGCGGTTCTGCGTGGGCAGTTGCAAAAAGTCTTTGCGCCTTACTGGGTTCATGCACAGCTATTAGGTGCGCGCGGGCTGACCTTGCATTTTGGCGAGAGTATCTTCCTTAGTAGTCACCACCCAGAGCGTTTTGGCGATGACGTGACATCTTTTAGGCCGCTGCTGATGTCAGTGCTTAGTAGCGGCAATCCAGCAAGCGGCATGGAGGTTGGGCGCTATGGGCCCAATTATCGTGCGCTGCTTCCTTTCAAGCTTAACGAGGTGCCAGCGAGTGCGCCTCTCGCAGTACTAGAGGTAGGTGTTAGCTTATTGCCGCTTATGCCTCAGCGCGAAGATCAGGGGCAGGCAGTGTTAATTAGCGCTGCACAAGCAAATGAAATTCTGTGGGGGAGCGCGCAACAAGCCGTAATGAAAAACTCCAGTTACCGCAATAGCCCTTGGTATCTAGAAAGCTATACCAATCCAGTAGTAAAAGAATGGCAGGCTGCAGGTTTATTCAATCAGTTGCCCCTAGCCGATGCCACACCTTGGGTGATTCACGTTCACGACAAAAGCTATCTTTTGGGGGTGGTAAGGTTAGCAGGTTTTACCTTGCCCAACGCGCCCTTGGCTTCACCTAAAACACTCGTGCTGAATTGGTTTGATATTTCGGCCGAATTCGTTGAGAGAGAGGTTGAGCGGCAATCCATAGCTCTAAAATGTTTGTGTGCATGGTTGCTCTCGCTCGCCATGCTCTGGGTGTTGCTGTATTTCAATCGCCGTCATGTGGTGCAGGTACTGCGCGAATATAGCCAGCAATTGCGCAACGAGCGCGATCTTAGCGAGCAGGCAAGGCAGCGTCTAACACTCGCTTTGGCGAGCAGTGCCTCGGGCTTTTGGGAATGGGACATTGCAAATAATCGTTCGGTATTTTCCAAGGAGTGGCGCGAGCTGTGTGGAGTTAGTGATGATGTTAAAGATGACGTAGAAGCTTGGCTGGATCGTTTGCATCCCAGTGACCGGCGCTCCAGTTACGACGCCATGATCCGTCACATTAAAGGCGAGTCGCCCCTTTTTGAAAGTGAATATCGCCTTAAAGTTGGCGATGGCAGCTATAAATGGATATTCAGCCGAGGCAAAGTTGTGGAGTGGCTTCCCGATGGCAAAGCCGCGCTTATGCTGGGTGTCTACACCGATATTACTGACCGCAAAAAAAATGAAATTATTGTTATTAGACAACAAGCGGCCTTGCGTGCCCTCAATGAAATTGCATCAATTCCAGTGTTTGATGCGGAAGAACAGCTACGCAGTGCACTGGCTATTGGCTCCCGCTATTTGGGTTTGCCTTGTGGCAATGTCAGCCGTGTTCAGGGCAATCAATATCACGTCAAAATAAGCGTAGGGCAAAAATGTAACCGCGAAGGTATTGCGCCGCTTTCAAATTATTTTTGTGAAACAACGCTACTCAATAAAGATGTGTTTTGCTGCGATGAAATATCACAGAGTGAATACGCCAATCACTATGCCTGCAAAGTTAACAAAGTTGATACCTACATAGGTGTGCCGATATGGTTACAAAGCAATATTTATGGTGTGTTGAGTTTTGATTCCGAGCATAGCCGCCATCAAGGTTATGATGATTTAGATAAAGATTTTATGCGCTTGTTGGCGCGCTGGGTGAGCGTTACCTTGGAGCGCTGGCAGTATCAATCTGAGCAGAAGTTGCTGCTTGATAGATTTGAAAAGTTGTGCAACCAACTGCCAGGATTTCTCTATCAATTTCAATTGAACACCGACGGCTCTAGCTGTTTTCCCTTTGCGAGTTCAGGTGTTAAAGAAATTTACGGTGTTGCCGCTGATGATATTAAAACCGATGCCAGTGCGGTATTTGCAATTTTACATCCAGACGATATTGGTTGGATCAGTGAAGCCATATCAGCTTCAGCAGCCACTCTGAAAAACTGGACGTCAACTTATCGTGTAATACACCCACGGCGTGGCGAAATTTGGGTGCGCGGTGAGGCGCGGCCAGAGCGTTTGGACAATGGTGGCACGCTTTGGAATGGCTATATTCAGGAGATTACCGAAGAAAAATTGGCGGCCTTAAAACTGCAAGATATTAATGCGTTACGTGAAGCTATTTTTGATGCCGCAAGCATCTCTATTATTTCAACTGATGTGCAAGGAGTTATTAAAACTTTTAATCAAGGCGCTGAAGCCATGTTGGGTTATTCCGCGTCTGAGGTGGTTGATATTCTTACACCCGCGCCTTTTCATTTAACCGAAGAAGTTATCGCGCGCGCAACTTTTTTATCACAAGAGTTTGCCGCCGAAATAAAGCCTGGATTTGATGTTTTTGTTGCTCGAGCGCGAGAGGGTGATGAGGATGAAAATGAATGGACCTATGTGCATAAAAATGGCAGCCATATTCCCGTTATATTATCTGTCAGTGCGCTGCGTGGCCCTGACGGAGAAATTACCGGCTATCTTGGGCTTGCGCGCGACATAAGTGAAATAAAACGCATAGATCGAATGAAGAGTGAATTCATTTCAACGGTAAGTCATGAGTTGCGTACTCCTTTAACCGCCATTAGCGGCGCGCTGGGAATTATTGTTAACGGTGCGGCCGGAGAAATACCGCAAACCGCCACCAAAATGCTAAATATTGCTCACAAGAATAGTTTGCGCTTAATTCATTTGGTCAATGACTTGCTGGATATGGAAAAGCTAGCTGCAGGAAAAATGCATTTTGAGCTTAAGTCACAAGCGCTAGTTCCTATAGTAACGCAATCTATTGAAGCCAATGCTGCCTATGCCGCGCAATACAATGTGCAATTCGTACTGGAAAATTTGGTTCGCGATGATCTTCGTGTGAATGTGGACGCCCAACGTTTACAGCAAGTAGTCGCCAATTTTTTATCCAACGCAGCTAAGTTCTCACCGCCAGATTCAAGCATTATTTTACGCGTAGAGGATATTCAGAACGTCGTAAGAGTTTCAGTAATTGATAAAGGTCCCGGCATTCCAGATGAGTTTCGCGCGCGTATCTTCCAAAAATTTTCACAAGCGGATTCTTCAGACACCCGACAAAAAGGCGGTACAGGTTTAGGTTTGGCCATTTGCAAAGAAATAATTGAGCGTATGGGCGGAAAAATTGGCTTCATGTCGGAAGTTGGCAGCGGATCGCAATTTTATTTTGATTTGCCCAGTGAGGAAGGCGCGCGTTTGAATGTGATTAGTCAAAGTAACCGTGCGCCTACCGGAGAACGCTTATTAATTGTTGAAGATGATCCTGAAGTGGCAGATCTATTTGCAACTATTCTGCGCGCGCAAAACTATCGTGTGGATATTGCCTATTCGGGTCAGGCAGCGCTCGAGCGGATAGCGCTTTATTCTTATCAGGCTCTCACACTTGATATTGAATTACCAGATATGAATGGTATTGAATTGATCAAACAACTGCGCAGTGATGCATCCACAAAGCATATTCCCGTTGTGGTTATCTCTGCAAATCTCGATGCGGAGCGCTTAGCCTTTCGCAATTCGATACTCTTTTCCAATATTGAATGGTTACAAAAACCGCAAACGGGAACATCGATTATCAATGCCGTTAAAGCCGTTATCGCACAATAAGGTTGCAGGCAATTATGAAAGCTGATTTTCCAACAAACGAAGCGCTACGACTCAAGGCATTGCATGATTTAGCAATTTTGGATTCGCCTCGTGAGCAAAGCTTTGATGATATAGCGCAAGTCGCCATGCAATTATGCAACGTGCCTATTGCAGTGGTATCACTGGTGGATCGAGATCGGCAATGGTTTAAAAGTTGTTTGGGGTTGGATGCAACTGAAACACCGCGAGATGTCGCGTTTTGCGCGCACGCAATTTTGGCGCCCGACGATGTTTTGGTTGTAGAAGATGCCACAAAAGATAATCGCTTTTTTGATAACGGATTAGTAACGGGCGCGCCTTACATTCGCTTTTATGCGGGGGCGCCCATAATCAACAGCGAAGGTATGGCATTAGGTACGCTCTGTGTGATTGACTATCAACCACGCGTTATATCGGCAGAGCAAATTTCATCGCTTAAAGCACTAGCGCGGCAGGTTGTGCAGCTATTGCGGTTGCGTTCAGCGCACGATGAAAGAGAGATGACTACCAACAAACTTTCACAATTGTTTGAAATGGCACCCATAGGAATCTTGCAGGTAAACGAGAATGCGGAGTTAGTTGAAAGTAATCCAGAATTTCATCGTCTACTGGGTTACAGCGCCGAAGAATTAAAAGGCATAAGCTTTTTAAGTTTGACGCCTGAAATGGATTGGGAGAAAAGCCGACAAGCTATCCTTGAATTAAAAACTCATGGTCGCTTTGGCCCCATGGAAAAGCACTATTGGCATAAAAATGGTGAATTAATTCCCGTTGAGGTAAGTGGTTCTATTATCAATATCGGTCAGGGTGGCGCGCAGTCATGGTGGACTTTGGTTAAGGATATTCGCGAACAAAAGCACATGGAGCGTATGAAGAGCGAATTTATCTCAACCGTTAGTCACGAATTACGCACGCCGTTGACATCCATCTCGGGTGCTTTGGGTTTGATCTCTAGTAATGTATTGGGAGATTTACCCGATAAAGTAAAAGGCATGTTGGATATTGCTTATAAAAACAGTCAGCGCTTGAGTGTTCTCATCAATGACTTGTTGGATATGGAAAAGCTGCTCGCGGGCAAAATGGCGTTTGACTGCAGCGCGCAAGCAGCTTTGCCATTGGTGCAGCAAGCACTGATTGAAAATTCATCCTATGCTGATAAGTATTCCGTCAGATTCGTGTTAACCGATGCCTCTGCGGGTGCGTATATTCATGTGGATGGCTTCCGCCTACAGCAAGTACTGAATAATTTTTTAAGCAATGCTGCAAAGTATTCGCCACCCAATGCCACAGTGGATATTGAGTTGATGAACCGAGGCGAATGGCTACGAATTTCAGTGCGCGATCACGGTGCGGGTATTGCAGATGAGTTTAAGGCGCGGATTTTTCAAAAATTTTCGCAGGCAGATTCCTCGGATAGCCGCCAAAAGGGTGGCACCGGTTTGGGGTTGGCCATCAGCAAAGAGTTGGTAGAGCGCATGGGGGGCCGAATTGGATTTGATACTAAGCTTGGAGAGGGTGCTTGTTTCTTTGCTGAGTTTAGGTGCGTAAAAATGTAAATGAATATGCCTATCTGATATTTAATTTTGATTAAGAAAACATGCAAAAAAACCAAACAGATCTATTGCTTCTTTCATTATTCACAAACGCCCAAAGGACGTAGTTATGACTGTTCTATTAGATAAAATTTTATACGTAGAGGACGATCCAGATATTCAGGCTATTGCCGTCATGGTGTTGGATGCCATTAGTGGATTTAACCTTGAGCCTTGCTCGTCTGGTGCTGAAGCCTTGCGCAAGGCGGTCGCCTTTAATCCAGATTTAATTCTATTGGACGTGATGATGCCCGGCATGGATGGCCCCGAAACTATGCAGGCACTACGAAAGTTGCCGGAGCTAGCCGATACGCCAGTCGTATTTATGACCGCAAAGGTACAGCCGCAAGAAGTGCAAGGTTATTTGGATTTGGGTGCAGTGGGTGTAATCGCAAAACCTTTTGATCCTATGACCTTGGCCGATCAGCTGCGCGAGATATGGGCACGTGTTGCGACTTAATACATAAATATTTTTAGCACGGGAACCTGTATCAATGGATACAAAACAATGGCAACTCCTAAAGAATGATTATGTGCGCCGCTTGCGTACGTATCTAGCGGAGTTAACCTTATTTGAACTGGAGTTTTTTCAACCCCTTGCGAGTGAGCAGTTAAGGAATATTGAAAACTTGGTGCACCGATTAGCAGGTTCTGGTGCAGCCTACGGATTTACCGAGTTATCTGTAAAGGCCAAAACCTTAGAGTTGCTGCTGCAGGGTTTACAGAACGACGTGTCGGCTGAGTCGCACGCAGCAGTGCACGAGTCGCTTACGAATTTAATTCAGCATATGATTAGCTGTATTGCGAGTTCTGCTGGGGTGCTCGATGAAAACACTTCGCTGACAAAGATAGAGGATTTAGAGGCGCCAGTAACACCCTGCCCAACGGTGATAGTTGTAGATGATGACCCTGCGATAGGTATAGATTTAACGGCTACTTTAATTGAAGAAGGTTTTGATGTTCGTGTAGTGCAGGATATTAAT
>ENA-UOWO01006050-UOWO01006050.1-activated-sludge-metagenome-genome-assembly--contig:-NODE-6050-length-12518-cov-7.417877_pt1 | contig 12518 bp, 10 predicted proteins | sample MGYA00238148_ERZ761564 | MGnify/ENA primary metagenome ERZ761564 (study PRJEB28885, sample SAMN05720194) | activated sludge metagenome | isolation source: Anaerobic digester | place: USA...
CAACTGTCAACTGTCCAACTGTCCAACCGTCCAATTGTCCAACTGAATCACTTTCCGATACAGAACCTTCCGAAAATATTCCCCAGGATATCGTCGGTGGTGATCTGGCCGGTGATCTCACCCAGGTGATAGAGCGCCATACGGAGATCGACGGAGATCAGGTCGCCGGGGAGGCCGGCGGAGAGGCCGGCCAGGACCGCCTCCGCTGATTTTTGGGCACCCAACAGCGCTTCGTAATGCCTTACATTCGAAACCACAGCGGTATCCTGTACATGCATCTCCCTGACCTCCTCCACCAGCCGTTCGAGAATGAGATTGATGTTTTCCTTCCTTTTCGCAGAGATAAATATGCAGTGTTCTTCCAGTAATTCCTTCAAATGCGCAGGCGTCTCCTCCAGCAGATCGGATTTATTTCCGATTAATATGAATTTCTTGTCGTCTGGAGTCTGCAACCGGAGGTCTTCCTCCACATCCTGGAACCCGGAACCCGGAACCCGGAACTGATTCAGGAACCTTGCGCCATCGGCATCACGTACATCGAACACGTACAGCACGATCTTTGCCTGCCTGATCTTCTCGTATGTCCTCTCGATCCCTTCCGACTCAATGGCGTCGCGGCTATGCCGGAGGCCCGCCGTGTCGATGAACCGGAAAGCGTAGTTCTGAACCACAATGGTGTCTTCGATCGTGTCGCGCGTGGTGCCCGGGATGTCGCTCACAATCGCTCTTTCCTCGTTCAGGATGGCATTCAGCAGTGTCGATTTGCCCACGTTGGGTTTGCCGGTGATGGCCACCGGGATACCTGTTTTCAGCACATTCCCGTAGGAGAAACTGGATGCAAGATGCATGATTTCGGATTTGATTTCTTCGAGCAGTTTGACCAACTCCTTCCGGTCGGCAAACACCACATCTTCCTGGCTGAAGTCGAGCTCCAGCTCGACCAGGGAAGCAAAATCGAGCAGTCGTGTCCGCAATTCGCCGATTTTTTTCGAGAATCCGCCGCGCATCTGGTCCAATGCCAGGTCATGGGCTGTTCGCGAAGACGCTGCGATCAGGTCGGCGACCGCTTCCGCCTGCGACAGGTCGAACTTCCCGTTCAGAAAGGCCCTCAGCGTGAATTCACCGGGGGTGGCGGTACGCGCACCATTGCTGATCAGCAGTTCCATGATCTTTTGCTGGATGTAGACCGAACCGTGACACGATATCTCAACGGCATTTTCGCCGGTGTAGGAGTGGGGCTGGCGGAAAACGCTGACCAGCACCTCATCGATCATTTCCTCCCCCCAAACGATGTTTCCGAAATGGACCATATGCGAAGGGGATTCGGAAACTTTTAATCTGCGGTTCCTGGGAGTAAATACCTGTTCGCAAATCCTGAGCGATTCGTTGCCTGACATGCGGATGATGGCAATCGCCCCGGTCCCCGGAGGGGTGGCAATGGCACAAATAGTATCTTCTCTTGCCGGATGGATCATTATTATCAGCTTTGTTAACAAATTTAAGGATTTCTGCCATAAAAATATAATTTGTTATATTTGTCGCATGCCAGCCCCCTTAGGATGGAAACATACAAACTCCCTAATTAAGCATTAAGAATTAAACATTAAGAATTAAATTCTCCCATGAGTGTTCTCGTCAACAAACACAGCCGCGTTCTGGTCCAGGGTTTCACCGGTAAAGAAGGCACTTTTCATGCAAGCCAGATGATCGAATACGGAACCAATGTGATCGGCGGGGTTACCCCGGGGAAAGGAGGAACGTTCCACCTGGATAAACCGGTGTTCGATACCGTCAGCCAGGCAGTCGACCGGGAAGGGGCCGATGTGTCGGTTATTTTCGTACCGCCTGCTTTCGCTGCCGACGCCATCATGGAGGCCGCCGATGCCGGGATCAAAGTGATCGTTTGTATTACGGAAGGGATACCGGTGAAAGACATGATCGTGGCCAAAGACTACCTGCAGTGCCGCAATACGCGGTTGGTCGGGCCCAATTGTCCGGGCGTCATTACGCCTGGCGAGGCGAAGGTGGGCATCATGCCCGGATTTATCCACACACCGGGTCCAATCGGGATCGTATCCCGTTCCGGAACCCTCACCTACGAGGCGGTCGACCAGCTCACCAAGACAGGGCTGGGCCAGACAACGGCTATTGGCATCGGCGGTGATCCGATCATCGGGACGACCACGCTCGATGCCGTCAGGCTGTTCACGAAAGATCCGGAAACCAAAGGGATTGTGATGATAGGGGAGATCGGCGGACCGATGGAAGCGGAAGCTGCCCTGTGGCTCAAAGAAAACGGGACCAAGCCGGTTGTGGCTTTCATTGCCGGGGCTACTGCGCCGAAAGGGCGTACGATGGGCCATGCCGGTGCCATCATCGGTGGAAAAGAAGATACGGCCCAGGCCAAGAAGGCCATTCTGAGAGAATGCGGGATCCACGTGGTAGATTCACCGGCCGATATCGGCAAGAGAATGAAAGAAATCCTTGGTAATTAGTATTTTGTGATCCAGGCTTCTTTAAATCTTTCTCCCAGCATCTTCTTTGCGTTCACTGCATCCTGCTGCGAGGGATAATCGGCCAGCGACACCCGGTAGGTCTTTCCGCTGATGAGAACCTTCGCCTCTTTCAGCCCTTCTTTACGGTATTTATCAGCCGTTTTCATGGCATCTTCCTGTGTCATAAAGCTGCCAAAGATGATGTAATACCTTCCGGTATGGCTGGTAATCACCTCTTTGTAAATTTTACCTGACGGCAACGTCAGGGCATCAACATCATCAGGGCAGAGACCGGGCTCAGGCAGTGTGTCGCGGGCTTCACCCACCCATACACAGGCATAGCCTTTATACATCCCTACCCCAATGGCTTTCCAGTTGAAATGGCTCCATTTTTTCTGATTGAGCAACAACTCCTTCGATTGTTCATACGACTGCCAGAACTTCAGCACCGTGTCGGCATGCAGATCCTGGCTGTCCCAGTAGGCCAGTTCGTGCCCTTCACCTGCATAACGGGCCAGTTCCTTCGGTTTATTGACAATGCAGACCGGGTTGGGAGTCCTGGCGCTATGGCAGCAGGCTGTCCAGTTTCCCTGGTCCGACCAGCTGTTCAGGCTGCAATTACCGGTATCCGGATTGTTGATGTAAAGGTCGCGGGCGTGGATTTTTGCCACGTAGCAGAGCGAACGGGAGACCGGGATGACATTCTGCCCGTTTTTTGTGCGGTAGGCATTGATCAGCGAGTAAAGCCGGTATTCATCACGGGTCAGGCAAAAATCGGGTAACTGGGCAAATAAGTTAAAACCGTTGATTATCAGTAATATATTTAAGATAACTACAGCCCGTTTCATAAGTGAAGGTATTATTCTACAAATTTACAGTTTACGGTTTACAATTTACAATCTAAAATCTTGAGCCTATTTAAAAAAGCCTTTCATTGCCACTAAAGCACCAACACACGAAAGCAAACGAACAATAACACTTTGATAATCAATTTTATGTGCTATTTTGTGTATTTGTGATTTTGTGGCATTTCCTGGGAAATTGACTATTGATAGTATACTCATTCTTGATCTCTGATACGAAATTTAATATTCAATATTCAAGATTCAAGATTCTAGATTGTAAATTGTAAACCGTAAACTGTAAATTCCTATGGCCCAACAATCTGCAACGTGCCCGTGCTCTGTATGCTCAATGCCGATCCCGTCTGGATATCCAGTAGGTTGCACGCCGATTTCCGGGTTACGACCGGGTAATTGGTAACGTTGGGTATGATCACGTTGCAACTGGCATCCGGCACCCAGCCCTGTGCTCCGCTCCAGTTATTCCCCCGCCTGTTCCAGTCGGTGGAGGTGGTGCCCTGCCAGGTCACATCGGCCTTGTGCAGGTAAGGGGTCATCTGGTCGTAATTGGTTGTCTTGATGATCGACCATTCGGCAGCCGTCCAGACCGGATTGGGCAACACAACATCTCTTTTTCTGACGACATGCCCATCAAGGTAATTCCATCCGGAAGCATTATTGCCTAACACATTAATTTGGCCATAAGCATCGAAGAGTATGCCAGTCAATTGGTTTCCACCGTAATAGAGGAATATTCCATCATCACCATTGAAATTACAGACCGTGGAACTGTATTGGCTGGCAGCGGAACTATAGGCCGTATCGAAATAAGCTGCACTGTAAGCAACGACATGGTTTCCGCCTGGAGCCAGCGTTCCCGATAATTTGACAGAATTCCAGGATGGGCCGGCGTTAGCCTGCATACAGAGGTAAACCGGCGTAGTATTAAAGTTAAATGAAGTGGTTCCGGCATTATGTATCTCTACAAACCGGATATTGAAATTATCGGCCGACTCGGCAACTTCCGAAATGAATATTTCCGGATCAAGTTCGCCGGTTGTGGCCGATGCTTCCGGGATTTCGCCGTCAATCTTGTAATTAATTGATGACCCGCTTCCGTTGTAAGGATAAATTTTAAAGTAATATGTGGTAGCTGGTATTAACCCGTTGAACTGAGCGGATTGTACAGAAGCTGCGACATTTTTTACAAGCAGGCTGTCACTTTGCGGCACGAGGTCGACAGGAGATGCGATTGCATCAAATCCGGTCGATGATGCCTTTACCAGGTAGCCGGATGCGTCGGAATCAGTCCAGGTGACGGTGATATTCGAGAATCCATTCGCCGTAGCTGTCAAGCCGGTCGGATTACCCGAGGGTTCAGGGTACTGTGTGGTAGCGCTGCCTGCTACGCCGGGAGAATAATTATTGTCCGGATCAACCGACCAGGCTTTGTAAAAGTAGGTGGTGGCCGGGGTCAGTTCGGTATGGAGGAATGATTGATCCTGACCGTGATAAAGCACCGTTCCGCCTCCGGGAATTTCGGCCCCGGCATCGAGTTGCCCCTCCGGTATTCCGAATTCATCGATGGTGTTGAATGCGACTAAAACATCGTTAAGGCTTGTATTTTTAGTCCAACTCAGGCTGATCTCAGTCATCGAAGCGGTTTGCGCACTAAAGTCGGCCGGATTGGAGATGCCATCTCCGGTGATCTCAATTTCATCGACCAGCCACCAGCGCGGTCCTGTAACAGAAAGATAATGGAATGCCAGGTGAACATTGGTGCCGGAAATCCCTTTGAGATCGATAAAACCGGAAGGGGTCCAGGTTTGTTCAACCGACGACTTGGCGAATGAAAGTTCAGCCCAGGTGGCCAGAGAGGGATCACCACCGACGTAATCTGTGGAATATTTCAGCTTTAACTCATTGGGATCAGTTCCGTAGCGCCACCAGGTGAAGAAGACCATGTATTCATCGGCAAAGGCATCAAGGTTAAGGCTTGGTGAGATAAGCCAGTCATTCTCAAGTGTATCTGTGGTTTGGTAACCATTAATGCCGCCGGATTTTGCAGTACCGTATGCGCCGTTTGTAGCGTAGATCGACCAGTTTCTTGATTTTACGGCCAGGCTGACCGTGTCCCAGTCGCCGAATAACCCGGATTCAAAGTCGTTGGTGTTGACGATTGACTGCGTAGTGGCATTGCCCGCTGGGGCCGGATCGTCGGTCAGGAAGTCGATACCTGAACCCGAATTGGTATATGGGAAAATTTTCAAATAATAGGTAGTTGTTCCCTGAAGCCGGTAAAACGTGTATTTTCCAACACCCTGTGCAACTGAAACAGCCCCTGTTCCATCCGAAAGATCAAGATCATTTGTTACCGGAGTTCCATCGACAGGTGCTGCAATATTATCCTGGCTGGAAATTCTGATCAGGTATCCATCCGGTGGCTGTGTCCCACCGGCATCGGTCCATGTGGCTGTGATCGTTATCCCTGTGTCGGCAACGGCAAAGAGCGTCGGGTATTCAGAAGGCTGTATCTTCAGTGTTGTGGCATTATCCTCTGTTCCTGTCGAATATTCATTGGCCACCGTCATTGACCAAGCTTTATAATAATAAGCGGTGTTGCTGGTCAGGCCGGAATGGCTGAAGGCAATCCCTGTCCCTTTATAAATTACCGTTCCACCGCCGCTGATTTCAGAACCCAAGGAATAATCTCCGGCAGGGGTTCCAAAAGTATTCGAAAGATTAGTGGCGATCAGTACCGAATCATTGTTGTTATTCAGGTTCCAGGTCAGGTCGATTTGATAAGGGCTGACACTTTCTGCGTTGAATCCTGCAGGATTAGATACGCCTTCAGCAGTTACATTAATCGTTATATCATCCAGGGCAATCTCATCCCTTCCACCGGTGCCCAAAACATCATCGCTGTTCCAGCGGAAGAAAAAGCTGGCCCCATTTGCAATAGAAAGACCACTAATTAGATAAGACCTGGGAACTATAGTCCAGCCACTCGTTGCAGTAGTAGGCGTAGAGTAATTGAGGTCGGTTATTTGAATATAGGCTGAACTGTCAATACTATAACTGAAATTGAATGAGTTTGACCGGGGCTGGTCATTGTAAACACAAATATTATAAGAAAAAGAAATGCCTGATATACTTAAACCGGTGTTATTTTTAATTCTCAATGTCATTGTTCCGGGTGTCCAGTCATTTCCTGTTGGTTGAGTTCCAAAAGCATAATCTCCGGTTGCCACCTGGAATGAATAAAATCCTCCGGTACCTAAGCTTACATTTCCATTTGAGACACCCCTGGCGAAGTCTCCGGATATCTTCGTGTCTCCATACGTCGATATTCCTTCGTCCATTCCTGTAGTGGCCCATGCATCTGAATCAAGCCGGCCGGTTGCCGGAGAAGGCTCCAGGCCTGTACCGGCAAATTGTCCGTTATTCACGCCGGTTACCGTCATTTCAAAATTTATGATATGGTCAGTACCGGTACTGGTAATCGAAAGTTGACCAGATGCAGTTTCGGTTAGTATAACAATTGCAGATAATACTAAAATGGGTAATAGGGTTATCTTTCTCATATTAATTAATTTCTATCATTACTTGTTGAATGTTTCCGTCGGTTTTATAATTGATGGCTTCTCCGAAGCCTTTGTAAGGATATATCTTAAAATAATAAGTCGTTCCCGGAATGGCATTTTTAAAGGTGTACTGGCCGATTCCATATGCAATATTTTTACTGATGGAACTGTTCTCCACCGGGACGCCATCATCCGGAACAGGAATAGCCTCAAAACTGCTGGTGCTGATGCCGATCAGGTAAGCATCGGGCAATACCCCCGTCGTGGGCTCGTTCCAGTTCAAAATGATGTTGGAGGCCGTGAAATCAGAGGCATGCGATACAGGCTCCCCTTCATCGGCAATGCCATCACCCCATATCAGATCAACATATTCCGGATGATCGATGAATGGATTACGGTTGCCCTGGTATTGGCTGTAGATCTTGTTGTTACGGGATATCTCCCAGGCGCTCACCGGGTCGTTGTTGTGCCATTTAAACAACGTATCCAGGTTCCCGTACAATGGTTCGTTGTCAGGGGAGGAGTTGACATAACTGACCAATTCCAGGTTGGTTTCCCCGTTGTCGCCTTCGTACCTTACCGCCATATAAAACATCATCCGGGCCACATCACCCTTGTCCTCATCTCTCGGTTCCCAGATATAAGGAGCGGTATAGCATCCTGTAGGAATACCATTTAAAAAATAAGGTGAGGTCCCTTTTGAAAAATCACGGTTGCTCTTTGTGGAATTGACGTCTGCATCGCAGGGCCTGAGATGATGCAGGTCGGTTCCTTCCGGAGGATAGTCCCCGAAATCGCCATGCGATTTAGCCCACACATGTTCCCGGTTCCAATCATAGGAATAAGAAGATTTCGGATACGACCATCCGGTATAAATTAGTATGACATTGCTGCTATTGTTCGGATCCTCATCCGTCACTTTCAACGCATTAACGGTTGCTGTATAACTCAATTCGGTGTGATCGTCAATAATATCATGCAGTGCTGCTTTTAATGCACTCCCGCTCAGCCCTGATGCGGTCGAGTAATATCCTTCGGGAATTTGACCCGAAGATAAATACCCGGTAGTGGCCAGAATGAAGGTCAGGCATATGGCTTTTACTGCAAACATCAGTAAATCATGGTGTTATAAAGCGGCTAAAATGTCCTGAATTTTCAGGAGTGCAAAGTTACTAACAGTTGCAGGACATTTTTGTGATGTTGATAAATATAAAGAAAAGTTAATGTTTGAAACGATATGGACCTATTAATAAAACGAATGTATTGTTACAAACGATATATTAAATCTCTTCGATTTCCCCTTTTTCGTTAACGAGAACTCCCCAGTTTACGACAACCAGGTCGCCGTCGAGGAAGAAAAAGTCGATCATGGCATCGTCATACGATACCCTGCGTTCACCCGTCGTTTCCATCTCTGTTTCGGCCACCTCGAAACCTTTTTCTTTCATCAGCGCGACAATGTCTTTTTCGGTCATTTCAAAGATGCGCTTGCCATACATTGTGGCTTCCGGGTTCTCGGTTTCGACACAGGCCACCACCGACTTCTCCTTTCCCTCGAAGAAAATCGTTATTCCCTGTTCATAGTAATAAAGGACCACGGTATTGAACCCGTCGACATCTTCGATATTTTCGACATCCTCGGGCTGACCGAGCAGTTTGATGACCTTTTCCGATGTCTCTCCGAACATGATTTCCCCGAAGCCCTGTTTGGGGAGAATGTCTGATTTAAATGCTTTCATTTTATTTATTTAAAAGGTGAATCCGGTTCTTTGGCCATATGGTTAAAGACCATTTTATCGATAAAGTAAGGGAAAAATTTGTTAAGAATGACGGTCATTTTACCTTGAGAGGTCATGACCAGCAACTTTCTCCTGTTTTCAATTCCTTTGGCGATCCTTCGGGCAACTTCCTCGGGCGACATCATACCGGCTTCATCCCGGGGTGATTCCCCCTGCATCGAGCCATCGGCGGCTAAAGCGGTGTTCCTGATATTGGAAGAGGTAAATCCAGGGCAGGCGATCATAACATGCAGTCCCTTCTTCAGGTTTTCAATCCGGAGCGTCTCCAGAAATCCCTGCATGGCAAATTTTGATGAGGAATAACCGGTTCTGCCCGGCAAACCCTTAAAACCGGCTATGGAAGAAACACCCACGACGGATCCTTTTGTTTTCAAAAGATAGGGGAGGGCATATTTTGTGCAGTAAACCGTTCCCCAGAAGTTGATGTCCATCAGCCTGCGGATTACATCCAGTTCAACCTCTTCAAAGATTGCCCGCATGGAGATCCCGGCATTATTGATCAAAACATCGATCTTTCCGAATTTTTCCACCGTTTTGCTGACCAACTTCCGGCAATCCTCCTCTTTGCTCACATCGGTAACAACACCAAGTACCTTGCTGCCTTTTCCACCAAGTTCTTTTTCCAGCTCCGACAGCTTATCGGCAGAGCGCGCTGCCAGTACAACGATCGCTCCCCGGCGGCTTAGCTCTGCAGCCAGGGCTTTCCCGATACCCGATGAAGCTCCCGTAACGATTATAACTTTATCTTTCATTACATACAATGTTAGGATATTTTTCAATAGTTGGAAGATATTTTTTGTTAAGAATTTAAAAAATCCTGGCATATGAGAATTAAAGATAAAAAAGTGCTAATTTTGCCCGCTCAAAAATGGCGAGGTAGCTCAGGTGGTTAGAGCGTCGGATTCATATCCGCCGGCTGGCGGACACGAGTTCAATTCTCGCAAAGTTATTTGTTTAATGGCGAGGTAGCTCAGGTGGTTAGAGCGTCGGATTCATAACCCGGAGGTCGAGGGTTCAATTCCCTCTCTCGCTACATTGAAAGTCAGGTATTTACCTGACTTTTTTATTTTCTGTCTATTTATGAGGTAAGGTGACGAGGTAAGGAAAATTTTTGAAAGTTTCTTTATTCATTCTCATCTTTCTTTGGGAAGATCTTTAGCCCAGCCGTCTTTTTAACGGCTTCCATCTGGGCGAGATAATGTTTCCTTACGACTTCATCATTACTATGATCGCTTACAAGCGTGGTGAGTGTAATACCAAATTGAGCTTCAGATTGGTTCATATAGGTCTTTCGTAATTCTTTAAAACACTTTTGTTCATCAATTCCAGCCAGTCGTTTAAAATGAGTGAACCCTTTGCATATTGTGTTATGAACCGTTATTCTTGCTAATTCTGGGGCAATTATGAACTTATCCGACCCAATGTTCTGTTCATACTCACATTCTTCATAAAGAACCTTTCTCAATTCTTCGATAACGGGGATTCTTTTAATACGTTTATCTTTTGGCTGTTTCGCCCCAATCAATTTGGTTGCTTTCATATTTTCTGCTTGTAGAACCAATACGCCATCTTTCATCTCTATGTCGGAATATTTCATATGCACTAGCTCGTCCAGCCGTAAATCGGTGAATGCTCCCAGTTTGAATGATGTTTTCAACCAGCTTCGGTAATGATTTCGTTTTTTGGTTTTATCATACCCATTCTCGATGGTGGTTACTTCCAATATTTTGTCAAATTCTTCCGCAGTAAATGTCACAGGGTCATAGTGGACAGAATGGACTGGCACTAGGGTAAATATGTTCCTGATGTCAAACTCTTCATATTTAATCAAATGGTTGAAAAAGCTACGCAGAGAACTCATAATATTATTATAGGTATGCAGATAATTGGTTTTCTGCTTGATGTACTTGTGGAAGACTTCAATATGCTCCTTTTTTATTTCTTCAATACGGATGGTTTTAATGTTAACATAGCTGCATAGGCTGTCCAGAAAGTAACGAAAATGCCTCTCATAATCCTTAATCGTTTCTTTCTCAACATCTTTGCTCGATTCAAATTCATACGAACCCCCGTTTGATTTGTAATCAATAAACTTCTTCATTTGATACAAAAGAAGATATCTTTCCGCATCGGGAACTTCATATTGCTTTATTTCCAGTTTGGTGTAGTTATTTTGTTTCAATGATTCTATGAAATCCGTCCTAATCTTATCGACTTCTGTAATGTCCCGTGTATCCAATGCCATTGTCCGACACATATTCTTTGAACCAGGGACATGAACCTTCAGTTTAAAAATCTGATTCTCTGGCGGATGATTACACTTGGGCGACTTCCTCAAGCAACCGTCTTTGATGTTTGAGTAGCTATAACACTTGTTGCAGTATACATAGACCCCTGGTCGTTTATATTTTTCAGGTACTTTAAGACTTTCCATAACATATTTTATTTAAAAATGCGTCAGCATCGAAGCTACTTTTACGCTTAGTAGCACAAGTGTTGTCTGCCTTCAGTTCGTTATATCTTTTTACATCGTCATTCTTATTTACTTCATAATAAACCTCCCAGTCATTGCCGTATTTTTTTTTGAGCATCTTTATGGTTTCATTTTCGAATGCCATCCTGAACTCGAATTCCGAAACGACACTTTTATTACCAAGCATCATAATCCAAATGTTATTACTCAGGCACCATCGTGCTGCTGCATCCACCGATTTCCTTTTTAGTTTTTCCGCAACCTCTTTCATATCAAGGTAATTGATTCCATTCATTAGTTTTGTCATGGGTCGGCCTCACTTTTTTCGACCCCGAGGCTTATTGATACCACCGATCGGCCTTTTACCAGCCAACGGATGATATCAAAATATAACCTTTATTCATGACAATTCCAAATCTGCGGAAACATATTTCCTGCGCTAAGTAAAGATTTCCGGTTAAACTGGCCCATTATTTTTGCGGAATAAATTGTCCCCCACCCCCGGGCGGATGACCGGGCTTCCTGATCCCAGACTCTCGTCCACCGTGCTCCACCTTAAAGTAGTCAATTCGATGATTATGAAGGGGGGTAGAGTACCTATCGTGAAATCCGGCCACAAATTCCTGAGAATCCGATTTTCTTTGATTACCCGCTTTTTAGATTTTTTTCAACCAAACAGATATATTTTCCATTTCTTTCATTAATTTAGTAATCCAAACACAGTAACTTATTTCTTATGAAAAAAACAATTACTCCCTTTTTAATGATTGTTGCTCTAGTTATATTAATTGATACGGGTTGTAAGAAAGAAATTGATTATACTAACCCAGAAAATCTTTCTGGGACTATCTGGAAATATGATGATTATGAACTCTTTGAATTTATCTCGACTAACAGAGTAATAGAAATAGATGGGGATGAAACTTTTTATCGTGATTATGAGGTTTCTGGAAATGCGATTACGTTCTATTATACTGGTTCGGAACAAGCAAGAACACATGGAGTTATCGAGGGAGAAAAAATGACTGTGGAGTATTCAACTAATGGAGTTAGATGGGTGTATTATAAACAATAGAATTATATTCTTTTTATTTGTCCCTGTTTTTTAATAATTTCAACCTAATATAGGTCGTTTCCTTTGTTTTCCCAAACTAATTTCGGAAAAATTATAACGGACGGGTATATTTCCATTGATGTCGGATTAAATTAGGTTTAGAATCCCTAAAATCTTAAATTTTATAAAAATAACATACTGATTTTTAATTATAAAATCTAGTGTTATGTTAAACATGAATTGACGGATATAATCGTTTAAGTTTTATTCT
>ENA-UOWO01006052-UOWO01006052.1-activated-sludge-metagenome-genome-assembly--contig:-NODE-6052-length-12517-cov-4.078479_pt1 | contig 12517 bp, 9 predicted proteins | sample MGYA00238148_ERZ761564 | MGnify/ENA primary metagenome ERZ761564 (study PRJEB28885, sample SAMN05720194) | activated sludge metagenome | isolation source: Anaerobic digester | place: USA...
CCCATTGAGCCAAATAGGTATTATCCAAAATCACACTTCCTTTATTATACAACTTCTGGCCAAGGAATGTCATATCATTCGTCGCATCAGTTGAAGCATAAGCAAAAGCTTCATAATGAACTTCCATTCCGATTTCCGGAACTGCTGTGGTGTTTTCCAGGAAATTCTTCTTATTTCCGGCATCGTTACAAACCCACCAAATCACCTGATCTGCACCTTGGTTTATGTTTATCTCAGGCTTTTCACAATTGAAATCAGCCTCAGTTCCAGCCCATAACGGATAATCTCCGTTACAAGGATTATAAACACCATTATTATCCCGGTCGTAGAAATTAGCAAGGTTATTATCGACAGACGCTACTGCAGAAGGATCTGCTGCAAACTCGGCCTTCTGCTTTAAAAAAGGATTCCCTTTTCCTGGCCAGTACTTTATTTCCAAAGGTATTTGTTCACAAGACACGGTGCCCGCTTCATAGTCATCAACAAATTGCTTAACAGTTCTTCTGTTACATTTAAAATGTTGATCCCAGGCCGAACACACCTTTTTACTTGTAGGTAATGCCAAACTTGTATCGGTATACTGGATAGGACCAGGCCAATAGTTCCTGAGGTTGCCCCGATAAGTTTGCACCATAACAAGTACATTTCCAGTCTGTCTCTCTGTTCCTCCCAACCAAATAGCAGCGGCAAAAATGGAGTTTTTGCTGGAAGTCAGGTTATCTGTTCGCTTTGGAACTTCGTATTTAGCAAGACTCAAACCTGGATCCCAGAACATATCACCAGCATTGAGGTAACGGGCCCGGACGTTGTTAATATCAAGTTCAGCCCTTGAAAGGCCAATGGCGCAATCTGCTGCATTGGTTCCTGTGGTACCGGTTGTTCCGGTTGTCCCATTATTAGACTGACCGGGTTTAAGAGGTGGAGCAGCCGAGAAAGCAATGCTGACCAGCGCAACACTCATCAAAGTGCTAACGCTTAAACGTATCAATACATTTTTCATAGTAGTCATGCTGTAGATTTTAGAAGTTATAAGAAGCCCCGATTCTGAACCGGCGTGGCAGGGAAATGTTATCTGGATTCATTATTGCCATATTATAAAACATTGCGTAGGATTCTGGGTCAATGGCATTTCTAGTGTTGTTCTTACCATATGCAGAAACAAGGTATCCATCATCTTTGGCAGAACCTGTTCTTGTGTAGACACCCAAAATATTCTGAGCGTTAAAGAGGTTCTGAACATAGAAATAAATATTGATGGAATGTTTCCGTCCTGCACCTGCATCAATAGCAAACGATTTATCAATACGGATAGATGTACGGTTATTCCATGGTAAACGGGCACCGTTGATAGACCCCCTTACCTGAGTTTTACCACCCCACTGAGAACCATCCTGCGTGTAAGGAGTTCCTGAACCAGTGTAGAAGGTTGCATTCAAACCAACATTTTCAAGTGGATAAACCCCGAAAAGCAAAGGTCCTTGTTTTGAATTCAAACGATAGTCAAAATTCAATTTGACTGCATGACGCTGATCAAAGTTCAAAGGAGTGGTGTTCTTCAGATTCGGAGTGCTGGTATTGAGCAGAGCACCTGCGAAACTTGAAGCAGAACCTTCAGCAAATGAAAGTGTATAGGAAGCAGATGCTGTGAAGTTCTCTGATTTGCGAAGATCATATTCCAATGAAAGACCTTTGACCACACTGAAATCCTGGTTTCCACTTGTCTGATACCGAACCGGATAAGCATAGTTTACATTGATGACCTGAATCAGATCTTTGATTTCTGAATAGAAGGCGGAAAACTTAATTGCTGAACTGCTGCTGATCGCCTGCTGGAATCCAAGAGCATAGTCAATTTTCTTCTGCGGTTTCAGATTCGGGTTGTTGATAAACCCACCATTCAGAATGGCAAGGCTGTAATAATCAACCGGAGAAGCATAATTCTGTTGGATTCCTCCACCACCATCGACACCCAATGGTCTTTGTGTCAGCACATCATAGTGGGCAAAGAAGAGAGCAGTTTCATTCAATGGGAAGGAGAAGGAAATTCGCGGCATAAAGTTAATCTGTGGCTTGAAATCCCGGTACGCATCCAACGTAATTCCAGTTGAACGCTGAAGAGATTTCAGATAAGGCTCCTCAGAACGGTTCACCATATCAAAGAACGGATTCACTGTTCCGTTTCTTTCAAGAGAAGCCGGGTTGCTGGTTTCAAAACCATTGGCATCATACCATGTATCTCCATTTCTATATCCTACCACTCTGTACTCAGAATAGTTAGATCCATTGAAATTGGTTGCAGGTTGATCTACGTACACAGCCCAATCATTTCCAACTGAACTAGGCTGAGCGAGACCGGCACCTTTATAAAATTCCTGCGCTGTAGTCAAACGTGTGAGGGTGTACTTGTCTTTCAGAACCGGCATGTTGGCATCAAATGCATCGATACGAAGTCCCAAACTTAGAATCAGATCATTGATCACAAATTTGTCCTCAATAAAACCCGCATAGTAAATTGGTCTGAAAGCATCAACCGGACGATTCACTGTATCCTTGAAGAAATCATAGAAGGAAGTTTTGCTGGCCAACTTTCCATAAGGAGTGTATCCTTGCCAGGAAGCCAATGGTGAATTCCCGTTGTCCAGAATATCACTTACTCCAAAGTCATTGATGCTGAATGTATTGGGAGCATAACTATCCAAAAGAATGTTTTCATTATCTGGAATACCATTCTTTGCCCTGAAGTTTTTGTCAAAAATTGTTTGGCCAGGATATAGTCCATCTCGTTTTGAATAAGGATTCACAAAAGCAGTTGTGTATAATTTCACAAGTGTGTCCATGTCAGGATTGCTCGGATCATCATTCGCTATGAGGGATTTTTCCATTGTAGTTGTTGCCGAACCAGGGACAAACTGGGTATTCAACTGCTGTCGCGATCTGGAATAAAGTGAGCCAATGGTGCCATACCCGGAAACAATCCGTTGCTCAAATTCAAATCCAACTTTAATGTTGTGATTCTTGATTTCTGCACCTGCCTGCAAAGATACCCGATGTTGCTGGTCCATGGATTTACCGTATCCGGTTTGAGCTTTTCCAAGTGTAGGGTAAAAATATCCAAAGTCATTACCACTTCCCCCGTTAAGGAATCCTGTCAAACTCAACAACTGAACATCACTAACAATACTATTCTCTTCAAAAATCTGTTTGTTGATTGCAGCTAGGTCAGGGTTGAAGGATGAAGGAGCAAATGACAGGCCCTGAGGCTGATCCATCAATTGATATTTAGTTTCATCAGTTGATTTCACCCGAATTGGTGTAACAGTCACTACTCCATTTGGATCAACTGTTGTAGAGTTTAACGTAAACTCCGGTGCCTGCTCAGGATACATAAGGTCATCAGTTAATATATCAAATTTCCCTACATAGTTGATTTCATTCAAACGGTTATAAAAGCGGGGATCATATGATTCTGACTTCCGTCTGGAATAATCATATTGAACCTGGTAGAATACATTTTTCAGCAAAGATGCAGTATCATTAATTCCGGAATTATTAAATGTCTGACGGAACCTCAGGAATCCATTATAGTTCTGTTCAACCCTTTTTCCATTGTTTCCATAGTTGAATAAATTCTGATAGGAATTTGGATTGGGACTTCCATCCCCTCCATTGCTTTCGGATGGTCCAAGGCGAGTCGTCAAGTGGTTAAAGTTTCCACCCAGGGTAATCATAATGTTTTCCTGAGGCTGGAAATCAATACTGAGGTTACTCTGTATGGTCTGATCACCCATATTGGGTCTGGCTTTGACTTGCTCAAAGGCATCCTGCTTCAAAAAATTAGCCGAATTCGTATACGAATCTCCATTCCGTGTCAAAGGCTTTGCCCGAAGTGCTTCTAGCGTTGATGCTTTTGCTTTATAAATTGGAATAGCAGAAGGGGCGCCATCTGAATTGGATGTATACTGAACTGCTCCAAAGAAACCGAGAATGGTCCGGGTTGTCGTATCAGGTCCTTCAATGGTTGTCTGCGTTACCAGTGGGCCTGAGCCGTTCAAACCAACAAAATTATAGTTGTACTTATCAAAAAGTGAGGATGTCTCACCCTGAACTCCAACATTAAATTTCCTCGCTGCTGATTTGGTGGTAACCGAAATGATCCCGCCCAATGCATCACCGTATTGTGCAGGGATACCGCCGGTAATAAGAGAAAGTTCCTGGATGGATTCTGCGGGAGGAAGAGATGTTCCGAACTGACGGACACCGTTCACAAACACCGCATTATCACCGGTACGATTCCCTCTTACATTCAGCCCTTTGCCATAATCAGCAGAGGTTACGTTGCTGAAGGTGGCCACCATATCCTGTGGATTCCGGGTAGGGATTTTCGCGATCTGGTCGCTGTTCAGACGTTGCTTTTCTCCCCCGCTAATCCCAATGATGGGTTCTTTATATGCCTTTACTTCAACTTCTTTTGTTGTTGAAACAACAGACACTATGGCCGAATTAATCCGCTTAATATCTTCTGCACCAACATTGATTCCTGGCACAACGTGTTTCTTGTAACCGGCACTGGATACCTCCATTGTGTACACACCAGGACTCAAAGGGGAGCCGGAGAAAGCACCATTAATGTCGCAAATGGCCCCACCTTTCAATGCACCTCCGGAATAGAACTTCACGTTAGCAAAGGGAACGGGTTCTTTTGTGTCTACATCGGTAACAGTACCAATGATCTTACCAGTCTGCTGGGCAAAGGCAGAAAAACAGCCCGGTCCTGTGAGCGCAACCATCAGCAAAAGCGCTCTTAAAATGTTCTTGATCACCAACGAGTAACAGTTTTATCGTAAACTAAACTTTTTTTCCAAAAAACAAAACTAATCCCACGAATACCTTTCACCAAAAAATATTGTTCCGTCAACAGCTAAACCGACCGTATTTACTTTGTCAATTGGCTCAGCCGGTCTATTATTTTAATTGCCAGCACCCGTGAAATCTTTTCGTAAGATTCTAAAGACCAACCTGCTATATGAGGGGTCAGTAACACATCATCCCGGCCGAACAGTTGTTCGTATTTGGCCGGATTGTTGTTAATATTTTTTAATGGAGGTTCGTCTTCAAGCACATCAAGTGCCGCACCTGAAAGGGTCCCATCCAGTAAACATCCGAGAATCGAATCAACCTGCACGATCCCGCCACGTGAGGTATTGATAAGAAAGACACCTTTTCGAAAGGATTTCAGATATTCTGAATCAACCATACCTGCAGTCTCATCCGTGAGCGGGATGTGTAGGCTCAGAATATGGCTTTCCGATTTCAATGTGTCCAGATCGACCCGCACTGCAAAGTGATCAGGCCAGTTGTCCAGATACTTATCATATGCAATCACCTCACACCCGAAAGAGCTTAGTCGTCTGGATACGGCACGGCCCATGTTTCCATAGCCAACCAACCCGACGGTCTTTCCTTTCAACTCCACTCCCCGATACAATTCTCTGTTCCATTCGCCAGCCCGGACGGATCTGTCTGAACTGGCAATTTTGGAAAGCAGACCGAGAATGAGACCAATGGTGTGTTCACCAACTGCATCGGCATTGCCTTCTGCTGCATGGACCACATCAATTTCTCTAGCCCGGGCTTCATCCAGATCTATGTTGTCGAGGCCGGCTCCTGCCCTTCCGATGAGATACAAACCCGGCGCCTGGTCCAGAATCTCACGGGTCACCTGAAACTTGCTCCGGATAATCAGAATGTCAGCAGACGCCAACATCTGAAAATCCAGAGAAAGGGTAAAGTCAGGTTTGTAGATGACCTCAAGGCCAACCGATTCCAGCTTATGGATCAGGACAGGGTGAATATCATCTACTATAAGGCACTGCATATTCTACCAGACAAAGCAGGTTACAAAAAGGTTGTACAAAGGGCAAAAAAAGATGATAAAATTCAGATTATAATATCTGAGAGGCGTGTTCTGCGGTTTTTACTTTATCAATGATATTGGAGATCACCCCCTTTTCATCAATTACAAAGGTGGTTCGGACAATTCCCATGTACTTCCTGCCATACATTGATTTCTCTTTCCAAACATCATATGCATCAACCAACTGATGATCTGTGTCGGCAATGAGAGGAAAGTTCAAACTGTATTTGGTAATAAATTTCCTGTGGGACTTTTCGTCATCTACGCTGACTCCAACTACTTGATAACCTGCTGCATGCAATGCTGGCAGAGAATCCCTGAGATTGCAGGCCTGGGCTGTGCAGGCAGATGTATCATCTTTTGGGTAGAAGTATAATGCCAGTTTCTTCCCCTGAAAATCTGATAAAGAAATAGAGTTTCCGTTTTCGTCTTTTGCTGTAAATGAAGGGGCTTTATCGCCAATTTTCAATTCCATGGTATATTATTTTCGGTAGTAAATAAAGTTAGACCGGATTTTGTTTTGAGAGATTCGGCCTGGAAAATTCCCTCTTCCGTTTCAATCAGGATTCAAGCCAGTTCCGGATCATTTCTGTTCCATATTCGGTCATAATGGACTCGGGGTGGAACTGAACGCCCGTCAAATCAAAATTCCGGTGCCTTAAAGCCATAATCTGACCTAATCCGTCGGTTGCTGAGATTTCGAGTTCCTGTGGAAAATCATCATTTGAAACCACCCATGAATGATAGCGGCCAACCTGAATTCTAGACGGAACATCACGGAAGATTCCATCCTGGTTATCAATCTTCAATTGTGTAGAAACTCCATGGAATACATTTTTGAGATTCACCAACCTGCCTCCAAACGCTTCCCCTATGGCCTGATGCCCCAGACAAACGCCAAGAATGGAATGACTGGCTGCATACTCCTTTATTAATGACGGCATCTTTCCTGCTTCGGATGGTATACCAGGACCGGGCGAAAGGATGATTTTATCAAAAGGCAAAACATCACCGAGTTCAAACTGGTCGTTGCGCCACACAACCGGATCGTAACCCAATTGCCGCACGATGTACACCAGATTGTACGTGAACGAATCGTAGTTGTCTATAACCAGTACCTTTTTCATTTTGTATTAAAAGGAAGAAATCTCCGATGCTTTCTGAATAGCCGACCGAAGAGCCGACAATTTGTTGGCCACTTCTTTTAGTTCCAGTTCCGGATCGGATTTGGCCACCACACCAGCACCCGCCTGGAAAAACAACCGGTTGTCTTTCGAAAGAAAGGACCGGATCATAATGGCGTGATTGAAATCAAGATTGAAATCTACAAAACCAATGCAACCTGCATAAAAACCTCGTTCTGAAGGCTCAATCTCTTCAATCAATTGCATCGCTCTGAACTTCGGAGCACCAGACAACGTCCCGGCCGGAAACGTATCCGCTACCAACTGAAGTTTATCGGCACCGTCTGCCAGAACGCCGGTGACTTTTGACACCAGGTGAATCACATGGCTGTAATACTGGACTTCCTTAAGACTTTCAACCTCCACTTTGGAAGAACTCCGGCTGAGGTCGTTCCTGGCCAGATCCACCAGCATTATGTGCTCTGCGTTTTCCTTTTCGTCCTTGAGCAAATCTTCTGCCAGTTGGGCATCGGCTTCATCATTACCTGTCCGGCGAAAGGTTCCGGCAATCGGGTAAATAGTGGCTTTGTCTTTCCGGATCACAATCTGGGCTTCCGGTGAAGAACCAAAAATGCGGAAGGAACCAAAATCAAAATAAAACAGATATGGCGAAGGATTGATGGAACGCAACATCCGGTAGACATTGAAATCATCTCCATGAAATCCCTGCGAAAATTTGCGTGACAACACAATCTGAAACACATCACCCCGAAAACAATGCTGTTGACCTTTTTTGACGGCCTCCAGGAACTGTTCGTCTGTTTGGTCGCCCCACTCCTCCCCTGTCGTCCGGAACGGATACTCCGGCATGTTCCGGTTACCAATCAGTGCTTCCAGTTCGGGTAGTCTCGACTTCTCTCCGTCCGTATCCGGAAACTGCTCAATGAAATACAGGTTTTCGTTGAAGTGATCAAACACCAGAACAAAGCGGAACACTTTATATAAAGCCGTCGGAATACCGGAAACCTGATTGGGCTTTCGGTTCAACTCAATATCCTCAAAATAAGAAAGGGCATCATAGCCCATAAATCCGAATGCACCCAGACTCATCACAGGAGGTGCCGGATTCGCAGGTTTCTGAAAGCGACCCAGAAATTTCTCCAGCGACTGAATCAGATCTTTCCGGTTTCGGGAAACAGTGAATGACTCCAGGCTTTCGCCAATACGGACGGTACCGGTTTCATTCTCCACTTTGAACTCCGCCCATGGTTCCAGACACAAAAAGGAAAGCGCATTTTCCTTTCCATGGTAATCCGCACTTTCCAGCAGGAGAGTTTGTGGATAGCGGTCACGTAGTTTGAGGTACAAACCCACCGGCGTGTGCAGGTCAGCCAGTTTTTTCTCCCATATAAGGCGGAGTGGAATGGTTTGGGGTGAATCGTTCAATCTCGTATTTGCTTTCTGAAGGCAAATAAAAGCAAGAAAACGGGACACCGTCCGGAAATTACTCTACCGATCGGATCAGGTTATTGCTGTCGATGTTGGCAGCCGGAATTTTCTCCATGGCAGAGACAAATTTGGCGCAATCATCCGGCGACAGGTAACGGTATCCTTCAGGGCTCACTGTTATTTTCAATGGCAGTTTCTTTTTGGAAGCGATCAGTTTGATGAATGCCTGATTGGCGGCAGGTTCAGAAGGCGAAAACACATTCTCATCGTCCGGCAACATGAAGCTACCTTTTGACATCTGGTTTTTCTGTCCGTTTTCAAAGGGGAAGACCATGTACATTTTGTTGCCGGTAAGGTCGTTGCTTTCATAATAAAACGCATAAACATAGGCATCTTCCTTCATGTCTACTTTCAGTTGGTAACCTTTTCCTGTCTGCAGGCAGGTTTCCAGGGAAATCGGCTGATCGGTTTTTTCATCGACTATGTTAACACTTGCGAATTGTCCTTTGGAAGCCAGCCGAACCAGCCGGGCATACTGATCATCGATCACACCCACGTTGCCATCCATTTTTTTGAAGGCCTGCCTTTCGGTTTCGTCCTGGAATTCAAAGTCGGCATCGGCCAGGGTGATTTTGTTGGAGTAGTTGGCAAGTTTCGGATTGAGGGCATCTTTGATGAGTTCGACATTGCTCACCCGAACACCTTTGTAGTCACCGATGATTTCGTATTTGCCCGTGATGTAGTAATCGGGTCCCTGTCCCTGCGCCACATTTTTCCAGAACTCCGACTCTTCCGCCATGGTTGCTGGTGGGGTTACGTTTTTGGCCATCAGCTCGAACAGCTGTTTGTTTTCATCGTCGGGACTCACGATGTTGAGATTGAGTTTCCGGAGTTTTCGTTCCTGGGCCAGTCGTTTGAAACGGAAGGAAATCTCGGCTGATATTTTCATGCCAAGGGGAGTTTTGAAGGTATCGACTCCTGCCCTTTCGCAACGGAAAGGTAGAGCGTACAGTTTGCAACCCACCGGAACTTTTGCCTTGCTTACTTCCTTTTTAAAGGACCGACCGACCGACCAGGAAATCACGTCCATTACGGCCAGTGGCGGCAAGGAATCAGAATCGACCTGAGCAAGGATGTCGGATGGAAAAGAAGTGAGGACCAGAAAGCAGAAGAAAAGTCGTTTCATATTAGGTATTCGAATGCGGCTTAAAATAAGGTGGGTCTTCCGGATTGAGGCGAATAATTTTTTGGTAAGATTGGTTAATTAAAACAGAGCCATTATTTTAAAAAAGGTTCAAAACCTGGAATTGGATCATTCCAACCATCCAGTATTTTAAAGTCTCCTTTTGCCAGACCCAGAATCACGCCTCCCTTTTTCTCTGCGGTCGTTTCTCCTAATAGCTCTTTTACCAGTTTCTCTACAGCCTCCAGCTTATCTTCCGGAAGCTGATTCAATTGATCAATGAGTTCTTTAGTTGCCATAGTTCAAAGGTAAAAATTGTTCTTATTATTTCCATGATCGGTCAGAATTCTGGCCGTGTTTCAAACTAACCGATCCTACTTCAACCCCTCCAATGCCTTTTCAATCGCGAACTCCAGACCTGCTTCCAGAGACGCCGGATTGTCAGCACGGGCTTTTCCTGTGTAAAGTTGGCTTCCATCGGCGATATTCAGAATGCGGATGGTGGCCATCAGCGGCAAACCGCCCTGAATGGACTCGGTCGTGATTTCGGTAAAGGCCAGCGTATTGGCGCCCAGACTTTTGGCGGCATCCAACGCGGTACTTTCCGCAATGGCACCGGAACCACCGAAACTCCGTGCCCGGCAGGCTTCGTCAAATTTATCGTTGCCCATCACGTCAAAGTTCAGCTTTGACATCTCGGCACGCAGGTGAAAGGCACAACGGTTCAATGCTTCATCGGTCTGAATCGGACGGCTCGAAACCAGGGTTGGCTTCACCAGAATGATTTTATAGCGCAATGCCTTATTGTATGACGGTGAGGCATTGGTTTGCTGGAAGTAGTTTTTACTGCAGGCAAAAAGGGTCAGGCACAAAAGGCCGCAAACGAGGATTCGGTTCAGCATAACTTATTTCTTTTTCGTTGTCTTTTTAACAGTGGTTTTCTTCGAAGGCACAACCGGCTTGGTCGAACCTGCCAGATTGGGCTTGTTTAAAACAGCAGGTTTGACGGCCTTGGTCTTTTTGAGAACATTATCCAGATTAAGAGGTGCGTCCTCGTTGGTGGACTGCTGCTTCTCGATGGCCTCTTTTACTTTATTCAGATCCTGAAGCGGACGGACGGCATCTTGTTTGCTCGTCGGCGTAAGGCAAATGAAACGACCAAACTGAAACGACGCATCCATTTTCAAGGGCTGCAGTGCCTCTGTCTCATCCGAATAATCCATGAGCAGATCTGTCATTTGATCCGACCGCTTTTTGTATGCCAGATTGTAAAGGAAATACCCGTTGTTGAGATTCGGCTCAAAGGTTCCACCAAAATCAGCATTGCTGGTGAGCTTGTTTTTGAACTGGCGCATATCCCTTGAGGTAAGCGGAGGTGCCGTGGTGTTGTAAATCCGGACACGATACGGTGCCCCTTCGTTGATCCAGGAACCCATGCTTTCATTGAAAAGGTACAGTACACGGACCATTCCTTTCTCCACTGCATTCTTCACGGCTTCTCTTTGGGCGGCATTGGCATCTGGTAACATAATGTATCCCGATTCAAGTGGTGTAGTTCCCAACAATTCTCCGGTACAGTTGTCAAACACCTTCACATCGAAAAACACTTTCGTCTGGCCTGGAATCTGCCCGTTACCCGGACGGAAATCCACATTGATCTTGTCGATTTCAAACAACATCTGCGCATCCGCCAGCATACCCAGCTTCTGCTCATAATTAAGGTCGGAGTCGTCTTTATCAAAAATCGATTTGGTGGCTTTCAGAATCTGGAAATATCGCTTGGACTCAAGAACCCGGTATTTTTTCTGCAACAGGTATTCATTCACCCGATCCACGGCGAAACGGTAAATATCGGGCAGTTCGCCATTGGCGGCCAGGTCCGGATTCACGATGGTAAGGAAACGAATCCCGCCCACCATTTGCGAAAGGGTCCGAACGTTGGCTTCGTATGTGTCTTTATTAACAGTCGCCTGCAGCTCAAGTTCGTACATTCCATCCACCATTCCTTCTTTGAGGATGGTTTCGTTGGTTACGATGCCTTGTGTTTGTGTGGTAACGGCATCGCGGACTGCCACCATATCCTGCATCTGGGTTTCCGCACTCAGACGGGTTCCGATACCGGAAGCAATGGCATTGCGGCGGGCATCATTCAGCGCTTCGGTGCGATTGGTCCCTTGTCCCTTTACCGTTACGGTTGCCTGTTGTGCCCATGCTCCAAATACCACGGAAACAGAAAGAAGCACAGAGTAAAATATCTTTTCCATCAGAAGGCTCTTTGAAGATGTTTAAATAGGAAGAATCAGTTTTTTCACCAGACCCCAGATCAGTAAACCGGCTTTTTTCCACTTCTCAACCCTGGCTTTTGACTTGTCATTCAGAACCAGATTTCCCAGCTGATCCTGTGCCACTTCCAATAATTCAACACCCTTCTTGCCTTTCATTGCCTCCAATGCACCGGACCCTTGTTTTACAATGGACAATGCCTTGCCTTTGGTCGGATCAAAGCTTTGGGCCATATCCCAGATTATTTTGTTCTGTGAATCAGTCAGGGTTGGGAAAAGGCGAGGGTTGTAAGTACCGCTGACACTCAGCATCACTTGTTTCGGTATTGAATCCTGGGCAACCGGGGCATTCGGATCAGCGGGAACCGGAGCAGGAGCTGGTGCAGGGGTGGTATCAACCGCTTCTGCCAGACCGTCTGCATATAAAGGAATGCGTAACCGAACGGTGGCGACTCCGTCCTCGTAGGTGGTTTTGCCTATTTTCACAGCACCTTTCAGGACACCGCTGACTTTGGTTTTGACTTCATCGCTTTCTACTACAAGGTCTTTTACCGTGGTTTGTCCT
>ENA-UOWO01006053-UOWO01006053.1-activated-sludge-metagenome-genome-assembly--contig:-NODE-6053-length-12515-cov-13.209230_pt1 | contig 12515 bp, 13 predicted proteins | sample MGYA00238148_ERZ761564 | MGnify/ENA primary metagenome ERZ761564 (study PRJEB28885, sample SAMN05720194) | activated sludge metagenome | isolation source: Anaerobic digester | place: USA...
CCACAAATTAAAATACCAACTTCTACATTACCACTTTCAATTTCACGTGCAGCTGCATGTGCGTAATCAGGATAGTCGCAACTTTCCGTGCTATGCGTACCTACATCAATAATTTCCACATTATTTTTTACCAGATATTGCTTTATAGCTTCTTTATATTCAAAGCCGGCATGGTCTGAGCCGATTACTATTTTGGATGGAAGATTCATGTTATAAAGTTATAGGATATTTGTTATAAGTTATATGATGTCAGTATAAAAATCCAAAAAAATAATTATCAAAAAACCGTGTAACTATTAACCTATAACTATTAACTTTCAAACGTGAATCAGAACTCACTGCATATCAAACCGGAAGCGCGTGTCTTATTTATAGACATGAACAGTTTTTTTGCAAGTTGCGAACAACAGACCAATTACTGGCTGCGCGGCAGACCTGTGGCAGTTTGTGTATATACCGGAAAATATGGCTGTGTGATTGCGCCATCTGTGGAAGCAAAGAAAAAGGGTATTCGTTTAGGTGTACGTTTAAATGAAGCTATGAAATTATGCCCTGACTTAGTGCCACTGGAAACCAATCCGGACAAATACCGCACCTTTCATGCACGCATCATGAAAATTTTAAAACGTTATTCTGATGATGTCATTCCGCGCAGTATTGATGAAGCTGTTGTTGATTTAACTTCTTACAAAAATATTTATCCGGATGTGGTGGCGGTAGCCAAACAAATAAAAAAAGATATTTTAGAAGAAGTAGGCGATTACCTTAAATGTTCTATAGGAATTGCACCGAATGCATTTCTTGCAAAGCTGGCTTCCGACATACAAAAACCAGATGGTTTAACAATTATTGATCATGATAATATCGACAGTGTACTGAAAAAGTTAGAACTGACAGATTTGCCAGGCATTGGAAAAGGTATGTCTGCCAGATTAAACAAAGCAGGAATTTATACACCTTATGATTTGCGTCATTCCACACCTGAAAAACTAAAAGCTGCCTGTAAAAGTATTATTGGATTACACTGGTATCACCGTCTGCATTTTCAGGAAGTAGATATGCATGTAACGGAAGAATACAAAAACATGTCGGCGATGCGCATGGTTTCTAAAGAACAGCGAAAAGACGTACAAAATCTGTTAGATATCCTGATGATGCTGTGCTTAACGCTGGAAAAACGGATGATGAAAAAGAACTTATTTTGCAAGCGAGTACAATTTTCAATAAGGTATGAAGATAAAACTTCTTACGAAGATAGTTTTAATACAGAGCAACCAATTCAGGATGGAATGGAATTGTACCATATTTTACTGGACAGACAGGAAGCTTATCGTAAAAAAAATAATTTAACGGAACAAATTATCAATCATGATATCTTCAGCATCGGCGTGATCATCGGAAACTTTATAGATGAAGACGTAATGCAATTAAACATCTTTGACAACTCGCATATAAAGACTAACAAGCTTAGAAAAACCGTTTACAATATAAAAGACAAATACGGCAATAAAACGATAAAACGTGTGTCGGAATTAAGCGATGACGACATGGTCGATGACGTGATTGGATTTGGAAGTGTTAAAGACGTAAATTCAGGTGAATATGATTAATTTTTATCTGTTTCAGGATGCAACTAAACATAGATTTATTTTATCTTTATCTTAAAATAAAATAATAACATTATGGGAAAATTTGTAATTAAAACACAAAAAGACGGACAATTCGTATTTCGTTTATTAGCAGGCAACGGTCAGGAAATTTTACGCAGCGAAGCGTATACTACAAAGCCTGCATGCTTAAACGGCATCAACTCGGTAAAAGAAAATGCTACGAATGATGCGCGTTATGACAAAAAAGAATCCACTAACGGAAAACCATATTTCAATTTGAAAGCAGGAAACGGACAAGTAATTGGCACCAGCGAATTATATGAAAGTGAAGCAGGAAGAGACAATGGAATTGCCAGTGTAAAAAGCAACGCACCCGATGCGGAAACAGAAGATACTACGGTATAATTTTATAGTTTTATAAATGAAAAGGCTTGCTGTTGCAAGCCTTTTTTTATTTTCTTAGCTGAGAAACTAACAGCAAAATAATTCCTGAAAACATCATCAACGCAAAACTCAATAATAGTTCATTGGTATAAGGAATGATTGTATAACTAAAGGAAGCAACACCTTGAAGCATTAACATCAATTCATTCAAAAAAATACCAATTACAAATATAATAACTCCATACACAGTTGTTTTTTTTACAGTGAGCACATTCAATGTAAAAATATATCCAAGCAAAAAAATTGTAATGACGCCTAATAACACTAAATGTAAATAAGCAATTACGATTGAACGAAACCCAAATGCCAGCTGACTTAAATATGGAATTGTTGAACTCAGCTGTAACAACAACTTAATCGTTAAAGCAACTGCACTTAAACCGAACAACCATTTTACTTCTTTGCTTATAGTTGTAATTATTATGTTTCTAGAAGTGAATAACACTCTCACAAAAACTATCCAGGCAATTACTTGTACGAAACTGGCTAACACGACCAAAATATAAACCCACAAAGGCAATGACATCCACAACGTTGATAAAAAATAGGCAGGAACACTAGCCAAAGCAAATAACCAGAATATTCTTTTTAATTTATTTGTAGCAATGATTTTCGTTGGCAGAATAAAATAAAACAATCCCATACACGTAAAGAAAAACCAACCGTTATATTGAAAGTGCAGGTAAAAATAAACAGCCGCCAAATACCAAGTCTGATCTGCAATTTTATTTGCCATCATAAATGCCAGACCAAAAGTTCCTATAGATGAAAATACATTTAAAAGCAAACCGGCTTTAAACCAGTAATGTGCTACGTTTTGGTTTTCAATTTTATTTAAATCTTTCCAGAAAAAGAATGCAAATATGTAAGATATAAAAACGGATAACGTTGAAAAAAAAATGGAAACCATACCATACCCTTGAATAGGAAAAGCAATCAGCATGCCGTAAGCTGTGATTAAATTTGCCAATAATAATTTTTTATAACTAATGAATTCATCTTTTCCTGTCGCTTTGGATAAATAAGCTACCAAAAGCACCATCAATGTCTGTGTAATCCAACCGGAAAATGCGAAATGTGAATGACCATGCAGTAAGTTTTTTTGGTCAATAAAAGGAAGTGAATACAAGATTTTATAACGCATCAATACACCAAGAAATGCAACCACTAATAAATTCAAAAAAGCTATTTTGAGATAACGGCTAAGGGAACGACTCATTCTTTTTTTGGGATTGAGTGCGAAAATTAGCTATCGTCAAATAAATCTTTTATGACTAGAATCACTATTTACTAAAAATACTTTTCCTCTGTTTATTGTCAACCGACCTTTTTCTTTAAGTTTCCGAATTACTCTTATTACAGTCTCTACACGTAATCCGGTCATACCGGCAATTTGCTGCCGTGTTAAATCGATTTTGCATTGTCCATTATTTATCATTACATCTTTTTTTCCAATATGGTTTAACAATGTAACTATTCTCTGTTCAGGATTATGACATGCAATCTCTTTTAAGATAAAAAATTTAAAACGTACTCTCTGTGCAAGTAATTTACTAAAAGCAAACAAAATTTCAGGCGAACCCTGAATCAACTGATGAAATGTTGATTTTTGTAATTGTATTATAATACTATCAGTTTCCGCAATTGCATTTGCCGCATAGGGTTCTCCGTCAAACAAAGGCAACTCACCAAAACATTCTCCTGGCTCAACAATTGATTGAATAAACACTTTTCCTTCTTCATCAAAATTCTGCCAACTTATTTTCCCTTTAATCAATTGAAAATAAAAACTACATTTAGAGCCTTCATGAAATATAAATTCACCTTTTTTTACCTTTTTGTAAACGGCACCTCTGCTTAATAAAATATCCTCGTTTATCATTCAATCAACATTTACTATGCGAAGTTATCAGTAAAAATCATTAATAAACATGATATTGCACAACTAAAAACATGATATAAATCATTTTACTATACTTTAAGTAAAAAAAATACTGATATATGATTGAGGTCATAAATAGTCTATTTCACTTCATTGTACTATTGTGTAAGTAAAAAATCAATCATGAGAAAATTAATTTTAATTGTAACCATCAGCGCCATAACCGCTGTTTTTATTGGATGTAACTCCAATCCATCAAAAGAAGACTTCAGTACAGAAGAAGCTACAGAATCTCCTAGTACCTCAGTTACTGAAAATAGTAATCCATCTTACGACCCTAACAGAGGAGAAGGTAAATTTACGAAAGTAGAAATAGGCGCTTCTCTTGATGCAGCAATGGCTGCTTCCGGCGAAAAAGTATCAGGCGTGAAATGTTCTTCCTGTCACAAACTGACAGAGGAAAAACTGGTAGGTCCAGGATGGAAAGGTGTAACCACGCGCCGAACTCCGGAATGGATAATGAATTTCATTACCAATACAGATGCGATGATAGACAAAGACCCTGCAGCACAGGCTCAGTTAGAATTATGCTTAGTTAGAATGCCAAATCAAAGTCTATCTGATGATGATGCCAGACACCTATTAGAATTTATGCGCAAAAATGACGGTGTTAAATAAAATCAAAAGTTAATCCAATATAAAATGAAAAAGTTAAATATAAAACTCAATACATTCATAATGGTCATTCTGTTATTGACAATGAATGGATGTAAACCAAAAAACGCAGGTAGTGCTGTTAGCGGCGATGCTGCACAAAAAGCATATGTTGCTCCAGGAAAGTATGACGAATTCTACAATTTTGTAAGTGGTGGTTTTAGCGGACAGATGTCTGCTTATGGCTTACCATCAGGCAGGCTGCTTCGTGTAATTCCTGTTTTTTCCGTTGATCCCGAAAAAGGATGGGGTTATAGTGAAGAGACAAAACCAATGTTAAATACTTCTCACGGCTTCGTTCCTTGGGATGATTTACACCATACCGAAATGTCTCAAACAAATGGAGAAATTGACGGACGATGGGTTTTTGGAAATGCCAATAATACACCACGTGTGGCACGTATTGATTTGAAGACTTTTCGTACTGCTGAAATTATTGAAATACCGAATAGTGCTGGCAACCATTCCTCTCCATTTATTACAGAAAATACAGAATATGTTGTTGCAGGTACTCGTTTTAGTGTGCCATCTGATAATGCAAATGGTGATGTAGCTATAAATACTTATAAGCAAAACTTTAAAGGTTATTTGAGTTTTATAAGTGTAGGAAAAGAAAATGGAAAAATGGATATTGCTTTTCAAATTGAATGTCCAGGAGTTAACTTCGATTTAAGTCATGCTGGCAAAGGGAAATCTCATGGTTGGTTTTTCTTCTCATGCTATAACACAGAACAGGCCAATACACTATTAGAAGTAAATGCATCTCAAAAAGATAAAGACTTCATCATGGCGGTTAACTGGAAAAAAGCCGAAGAATATCTGAAAGCAGGAAAAGGGAAAAAAGTTCCTGTAAGGTATGCACACAACACCTATAGCGATGAAACACATAGTGCAACTTCAGAGATAAAAACAGAAGTTACAGTTTTGTCTGCAAAAGAATTAAAAGATATTTGCTATTTTATTCCTTGTCCAAAGTCACCGCATGGTTGCGATGTAGATCCAACTGGCGAATATATTGTTGGCAGCGGAAAATTAGCAGCACTTATTCCCGTTTTCAGTTTCGATAAATTGCAAAAAGCCATCGCAAACAAATCATATGACGGAGATTTTGAGGGTATTCCTGTAATCAAATACGAAGCAGCTCTATATGGTGAAGTAAAAAAACCGGGTTTAGGCCCTTTGCATACTGAATTTGATGGAAAAGGAAATGCTTATACCACATTCTTTGTTTCTTCAGAAGTGGTAAAATGGAATATTAAAGATTTAAAAGTGCTGGACAGAGTTCCTACTTATTACTCTGTAGGTCACTTATGTATTCCTGGAGGAGACAGCAAAAAACCAAATGCTAAATATTTAATTGCATACAATAAAATCACGAAAGACAGATACCTTCCAACCGGACCTGAGCTGGCTCAAAGTGCACAACTTTTTGATATCAGCGGTGATAAAATGCAGTTGATTTTAGATTTTCCTACTATTGGTGAACCTCATTACGCACAAGCTGCACCAGCCGAACTGATTAAAAACAACCAGGTGAAAATCTTTAAAATAGCAGACAATAAAAATCCATATGTAGCAAAAGGAGAAGGTGAATCAAAAGTAGTACGACAAGGCAATAAAGTCCATGTTTATATGACCTCCATACGATCTCACTTTTCTCCAGACAATATTGAAGGTGTAAAAATGGGCGACGAAGTTTATTTCCATGTAACTAATTTGGAACAAGATTGGGATGTCCCACATGGATTTGCCGTCAAAGGTGCTAATAATGCTGAATTATTAATTATGCCGGGTGAAACACAAACCTTAAAATGGGTACCGGACCGCGTGGGTATTTTTCCAATGTATTGCACCGATTTCTGTAGTGCATTGCATCAGGAAATGCAGGGATACGTTAGAGTGTCTCCGGCTGGAAGTAGCGTACCATTGACATTCAGCTTAGGGAATCCGGTTCCTGATGCTGCTAAAAAATAATATTAAATGTAATTATTAGAAGGAGCAGTGACAACAATACGTTCTCTGCTCCTTTTATTTTCTGCAACCTTAAAATAGAAATCATGAATCAATCTAAGGATAATGAAATTTCCACAATTTCAAAAATAACATTGCTTATTACTGGAATATCTTTAGTAGTATCCATTTTTGTTCCGTTATGGCGCATAGATCTGGATGCACCACAATATCCGGAAGGTCTATATCTGTTAATATATTCTTATAAATTAGCAGGAAATGTCGATATCATAAATGGGCTTAATCATTATATTGGCATGAAAACATTACACACTGAAGACTTTATCGAATTTACTGTCTTGCCTTATATTATTGGCTTCTTCGCTATGGCAACATTCTTAACTGCAATTGTAGGCAAGAAAAAAATTGTATATATATTACTGATTGCTTTTATTCTTTTCGGAATTCTCTCTATGATAGATTTCTGGAGATGGGAATATAACTACGGTCATAATCTGGATCCAAACGCTGCTATTATTGTTCCAGGCATGGCATATCAACCACCTTTAATTGGATTTAAACAATTGTTGAATTTCGGTGCTTATTCTATGCCTTCCGTTGGCGGGTGGTTATTCGTGATAAGTGGGTTGTTGATGGTTACTGTTACACTAATAGAAACTAAAGCATTAAATAGATTTAAGAGAATAAAAAAAACTACGGCAATGCTTTTTGTATTTATAGTTGGCTTCAGCAAATGTTCGAACAGTACTGCTCAGCAAATAGAGTTAAATAAAGATAATTGCGATAATTGTAAAATGACAATTGCTGACGGAAGATTTGCTGCAGAATTAATTACTCAAAAAGGAAGAGTATATAAATTTGATGATCTCTCTTGCATGATAGAATTTGCATCCGAAAATAAAAAAACAACTATTAAATTATTCTTCGTTTCAGACTATTTGGGCAATAACTCACTAATACCGGCTGAGACAGCTTATTTCATAAAAGGAGATTTACTAAAAAGTCCAATGCGAGGCAATATGGCTGCATTTACAAGTGAAGAAAAAGGAATAACCTTTTTAGAAAAATTTAAAGCTGTACCAATTAATTGGAGCGAAATAAAACCTAAATAAATTGACAAAAAATGTCATACATATTATAACGGCTTGTGTTCTTTCTGTTACTACTTACGGGAAAACTATTCAGGTAGGTACACTATATCCTATAAAAAAAATACAAACAGCTATTGATTTGGCTGCTAATGGCGATACTCTTATTGTTTTTAAAGGCACATACAAGGAAGGAAACATTGTCGTAAATAAAAGCATTACTCTTATCGGTAAAAAATTTCCTGAAATTGACGGTCAGAAAAAATATGAGGTACTGTCGGTAAGAGCCAGCAATGTGACAATAGAAGGCTTCAAAATAGTACGTTCCGGATATGCTACTATTGATGATCCGGGTGGCATCAAAGTGTACGATAGTGAAAATGTAACTATCCGGAATAACATACTGGACGATAATTTTTTTGGAATCTATTTGCAATATTGTAAAAACTGTATCATAAAAAACAACACCATTATTTCCTATGGTGTAGAAGAGCAACAAATTGGCAATGGAATACATTGCTGGAAAAGTGACAGCTTACTGATTATCGGAAACAACATTTCAGGTCACCGAGACGGTATTTATTTTGAATTTGTCACCGGATCAACTATCTGGAGAAACATTTCCACTTCAAATATACGCTACGGCCTACATTTTATGTTTTCAAATGACGATGCCTACATCTGCAATATTTTCAAAAATAACGGTGCCGGTGTAGCTGTAATGTTTACCAAACGAGTGAAGATGTATAATAATTTTTTTATTGAAAACTGGGGTGATGCTGCTTATGGTTTATTGCTAAAAGAAATTTCTGACAGCTATATTTCAGGCAATCACTTTACCAATAATACTTCAGGCATTTACATGGAAGGCACCAACAGAATTCTCGTTGAAAAAAATCTATTTACTTATAATGGCTGGGGCATGAAAATTCAGGCAAGTTGCATGGATAATGAAATCAAAACCAACAATTTTATCGGCAATACATTTGACATTAGTACGAATGGTACGTTAGTGCTTAACACGTTTAATTCCAATTATTGGGATAAATATGAAGGTTATGATTTAGATAAAAATGGCATTGGTGATCTTCCATATCATCCGCTGAGTTTATTCTCTGTAATTGTAGAAATGAATCCACCAGCAATGCTCTTATTCCGAAGTTTTATCGTTTCTCTTTTAGATAAATCTGAAAAAATTATTCCAAGTTTAACACCAGACAATTTTATTGATAATTCTCCTTTAATGAGGCAACTAGCGTTATGATACTAATTGAACATATTTCAAAGCGATTTAACAAACTACAGGTTTTGAACAACATTAATTTGTCTTGTAACAAAGGCGAATGCATTGCATTAATTGGGCCAAACGGCTGCGGAAAGACTACATTGATAAAATGTATTCTGGGAATGGTAATACCAAACGAAGGAAGTATTAAAGTTAATGGTGAAACAATTTCTAATAGTTTTTTATACCGAAAAAATATTGGTTATATGCCGCAGATTGGCAGATATCCGGAGAACATGACAATTGGACAAATCTTTGAAATGATTAAAGAAATAAGACAATCAACTGAACCACTTGATGAAAATTTATTGGTTCAATTTCAATTACACCAACTATTTGACAAACGCATGAGCACGTTGTCAGGCGGCACCACACAGAAAGTAAGTGCTGCACTTGCATTCTTATTTAATCCAAATATTCTGATTTTGGATGAACCCACAGCAGGGTTAGATCCACTTGCAGCAGAAATTCTGAAAGAGAAAATTATCGCTGAAAAAAACAACGGGAAACTGATCTTGATTACATCTCATTTGTTAAGTGAGCTCGATGATTTAATCACTCAGTTAATTTTTATGCAGGATGGTAAAATAGAATTCCATCATACAATAAATGAATTAAAGAAAAATACCGGCGAAGAAAAAATATCAAAAGCTATTGCATCCATATTGAAAGGCAAATCTCCGCAAACCAAGAGCAATAATGCTCAACCGTAAATCAAATTAAGAAGGTGAACAGAATAATAAAATACGTCATTATTGATATTCTAAAAAACAGGATTATTATAGCTTATACTATTATGCTGGCTATTTTATCGTGGAGCGCATTTAGTCTGGAAGACAACAGTACAAAAGGCTTATTGACACTTTTAAATATTATCCTATTAACGATTCCGCTGGTTACGATACTCTTTACAACAATATATATTTACAACAGTGCAGAATTTATAGAATTATTGCTAAGTCAACCAATCCAACGCAAAAAAATATGGGTGAGTATTTTTTCCGGATTAAGCATATCGTTTATTTTGTCATTTTGTATAGGTGCTGGAATTCCATTGTTGATTTATGCACCTGCCTCTGTTAGTGGTATAATGCTTTTACTAGGCATCCTTATTTCTCTAGTATTTGTATCTATCGCATTTCTTAGTTCTATCCTTACAAGAGACAAAGCTAAAGGAATTGGTTTATCAATCATGCTATGGTTATATTTTGCATTACTATTCGATGGACTTGTATTGTTTTTATTATTTCAATTATCTGATTATCCAATTGAAAAAGCAATGGTTTTTATTACAGCATTTAGTCCTGTAGATTTAGCCAGAATATTAATACTACTGCATTTAGATGTTTCTGCCATGATGGGATACACAGGTGCTATTTTCAAAAATTTCTTTGGAACCTCATTTGGCTTTTTCATTAGTATGGTACTGTTATGCTGCTGGATTGCAATTCCGTTTTGGATTTCATTAATACGATTCCGAAAAAAAGATTTGTAACAACAACATGCATAATAATTGAAAACAGGAACACGGCTCAATTAAATATAATATCGATGAAAGGTGATATTAAAGACAGAAAAGATATAGAGTTACTGGTGAATACTTTCTATGAAAAGATTAAGACAGACAAATCTATTGGTCCTTTTTTTGCAGAAACTACGAACATTAACCTGATAAAACACTTATCTGTGATGTATGATTTTTGGGATAACATTCTCTTCTTCACCGGAAACTATGATGGAAACCCACTGAGTCTGCATCATCACCTAAATAAAATTACCACAATTAAAAAAAAACATTTCAATCGTTGGAATAAGCTATTTTCTGCCACAGTAAACGAACTCTTTGAAGGAGAAAAAGCAACGCTGATAAAAGCTAAAGCGTTGAGTATAGCAGAAATCATGCAAAAAAATATGTTTACAAAATAATTTACACCTTAAATACATTAAAATGAACGCACAAGAAAAAACAATAGGACAACTGGTAGCAGAGGATTACCGAACAGCTACAATTTTTAAAAAACACAAAATAGATTTTTGTTGTAAGGGCAACAGAAGTATAGATGAAGTATGCGAAGAAAAAAAACTGAACATGAATTCTTTGCTGGAAGAATTAACTGCTGTAACTAATTCAACCAATACTGGTGCAATAGATTTCAGCAAATGGGATATTGATTTATTGGTGGATTACATAGAAAAGAAACACCATCGTTATGTAGAAAGAACCATTCCTGAATTATTGCAATATCTCAATAAACTAGAAAAGGTTCATGGAACTCAGCATCCTGAATTATTTGAAATAAATAAAGAGTTTAGTGAATGTGCCGGTGCTCTGACAGCACACATGAAGAAAGAGGAATTGATTTTATTTCCTTTTATTCGAAATCTAGTAAAAGCAACTATTACACATCAGCATTTAAATACGCCATCGTTTGGAACGGTAGGAAATCCGATACACATGATGATGCTCGAGCACGACGTTGAAGGTGAACGATTCCGTAAAATAGCGCAATTAACCAACAACTATACACCACCTTCAGATGCCTGTGGCACTTATAAAGTTACCTTCAGTTTATTAAAAGAATTTGAAGATGATTTACACACACATATCCATTTAGAAAATAATATTCTATTTCCAAAAGCAATAAAAACAGAATCTTTACTAAAGTCAAGTGTTCTCTAATTACATTTTTAAGGATAAATAAGATTTTTACGGCAATAGTTTCTCTCAAATTATTGCCATAAAAAGAGGCAGAAATTAATTCCTGCCTCTTACATTAAACCAAATTATAAAAATTATTTTACAGCAGGCGGAAGCAACACCTGATCTATAACATGTATTATTCCATTAGAAGTTGGAATAGACGCTACAATCTCAGCAGAACCATTAACAAAAAATTTTCCATCTTTTTTAGTGATGGTAACCTTCTGGCCACTTACTTGTTCAAAAGATTGTCCGTCCTGCATATAATCCGTTTTTAAAGTACCTACATACGTATGATATTCTAAAATACTTTTCAAATCAGCCACTTTATCTTTTTTTAATAATCCTTCCACCGTTCCTTTGGGTAATTTATCAAATGCTGCATTTGTGGGTGCAAATACAGTAAAAGGACCGGCATTACTCAACGCATCCACCAACCCGGCAGCTTTCACAGCAGTTACAAGTGTGGTATGATCTTTACTACCAACTGCAACCTGAACTATATTAGGATTGGATACATCGTCTTGCACACCAGATTGTCCTACACCATCTGCAGCAGCACTTACAGTAGTGTCTTCATTTCCTGATGTTTCATTGGTTTTACAAGCCGTTATAGAAACAGATAACGCTGCAATGAATAAAATTAGTGCATTCTTTCTCATGATTTTAAATTTATGTTTTATGTAATTTGTACATACAATTTTACTCTTTATCCTTGATGATTATTATGCGCACAGTCATACTTAAGAATAAATAATCAGGATGGCTTTCAGTCATATTAAATCATTTTTAGAAAAGTATAACCTCGTTACGTTGTATG
>ENA-UOWO01006059-UOWO01006059.1-activated-sludge-metagenome-genome-assembly--contig:-NODE-6059-length-12510-cov-4.411321_pt1 | contig 12510 bp, 15 predicted proteins | sample MGYA00238148_ERZ761564 | MGnify/ENA primary metagenome ERZ761564 (study PRJEB28885, sample SAMN05720194) | activated sludge metagenome | isolation source: Anaerobic digester | place: USA...
GGGGCCGTCTATCACTTCTTCGAGAATTATCCCTGCGGCCTGAAGTACCGGGGGAAGGGCGGGGGCCGTCACCGTTGGCTTGCCGATGAGATCAAGAGGGCAAGGCGTTACCTGTCACAAAATGTGTCACAAGCTCCCGGCGATGATACCGCAGAGGATCAGTCACCACATGTGGAATATATAAATATATCTTTTAATACGCACGCACGCAGGTCACAGGCTGACGAAACGCCCGAAAAAAATGCCGCCTCTAATGATTTCGGGGACTTGAACGAAACTGCCGACGAAAACAGGTCACAGCAACCCTGTGACGGTCACTCGAAGTCACAATTCAGGTCACAGCCTTCTGATTATGGGAAGATTCTGGATTGCCTCGCAAACGAAGGGAAGTGGACGACCATTGACGAGGTTTCCCGGTGGACGGGAATTAAGACGGTGAGGACGAAAACATATCTGCACCGTGCCGTGCAGAGGGGCGATGCGGAACGGCATCCGCAGAGGGCCGGGGCTTATCGGCGGGTTTTGTCGCACATCGGTTTCGTGGATTATCGGAATGTAGAGCAGGTAGAGCCTATCAGCCTCGCCCTTCCCGGCGGGTTTCACGAATATGCCGACATCCATCCCGGTTCGCTCATCGTCCTTGCGGGTGAGCCGGGGTCAGGGAAATCAACCTATTTCTTTAACTTCATCCGATTGAACGACCACGATCACCGGATTGTCTATACATCGACCGAACTGAATCGGCATGAGGTGAACATCTATCTGCGCCGTTTCGAACAGGAAGCCGATCCACGGTTTCACCGCCTGATGAATGATTGGCGTTTCCACTTCCGTGAAGAAGTCGCCCGTCCTGCCGCCGATTATCCCGACCTGATCGTCCCCGACGCCATAAACATTCTGGATTGGTTTCAATTCAGCCCGGACGATTATCCGAATCTGGACACCTATCTAAGACGGATGAAAAGCAGGGTCGGAAGCGGCGTGGTATTGGTCGCCATCCAGAAGGACGAGGGCGTGAATACCGCAAAGGGAAAACAACAGAGCGAGTATGCGGCGACAATTCACATGACGATGTGGAAAGAGCAGGGCGGCATCGACGGCTATGTCATTCTGAAGAAGGTCCGGTATATCGTTGATGACATCCGGTTGCCCGAGGGTCAGCATATCCGGTTTCGGAATCCACGGGGGGCAAAACTTCAATTTGAGCCGTTGCGTCCTATTATCGCACAGGGGCGCAGATGTTCAACGAGTGTCCCTTTCCCGAGCCGGGAAGGATAACCACAAGGGAAATCTTGTCTGAGCGCACGGAATCGGGCCGGGGCGAATCTAAAAAAAACAGAGAGGAACGAACATGGACAAACCAGACAAATTCATGCGTGAGAACCGAAAAGAGGTCGAGCGGATCGCGGCGTGGGTGAACGGCTTCATGGCAAAGGGCGATCTCGAAGGCCTGCAAAACGCGGCGATAACGCTTCAGGGGATCGTCGGCATCATCGGGCAATATCTTGTGGACAGAGCCGCACAGGAACTTGAGGAACAGGGCATTGACGGGAAACCGAGGCTTATTCAATGACGCCGGGGGGCATCGACTTTCGAAAAACTTTCCGTCGTATAACGCTCCCGGTCTGTCCGCTTAGTGCGTTTTCACCCTGTTCAAAGCGATTGAGGGAGTATGTATGACGATTGACAAACCGGAGCCGCCTTCGACCCTGAAGGAAGCGGGCCGAAAATTCTGGATAGCCGTTCTTAAAGAATTTGAGATCAGGGACGCTCACGATCTCGCCCGTCTTGAGCGGGCGTGCCTTTTTCTCGACGATGAGGATCAGGCGATGAAGGCGATCGAAAGTGACGGGATGTTCATCAGGAACCGATACGGCGGGCTTGTGGAGCATCCCGGGACGAAGATCATTCAGCAATCGCGGATCGGATTCCTGCGGGCCGTCCGCGAGATCGCGATCGATCTCGGGAGCATCCCCGAGAGCCGCCCGCCGGGACTTTATAAGTGAGGATCAGAATATGCCGAGGAAGCCCGTCAAGAAAAAAATCGAACGCCTGAATGATTCCGGTCTGACCCCGTTTCAGACGGCGCATTTATTGGCTGGCTGGCACTTGGGCGGTGGCTATCCCTTCCGCGACGATTCCGAGCGCAGGGAAAGATGGTTTGCGAACCGCGCCTATCTCATGGGCCTTGCGGGGAAGCCCCGGCTCCCCGGCGTGTTCGTGACCCTGAAGGCCGACGAGAAGCCCCGCGCCTATTATGATTATGAGATGCCGAAAAAGCGGCGTCATGATGATTCCGATTGAATATCAGGTCAGGATGTGATATGAATAAAAAAGAACATAGAAGCCGCCATGAAATTGAAACGGGCGTGCTTTCCCCCTCTGAGGAGGGATAAGGAAGGCAACGCCCGTTTTTTATTTTGTGGTCGGTGTGGAAGGCAAATTCAACCTTCAATGGAGGATAAATGAAAGCACGCACCGAAACAACGAACCCAGATTTCAAGAAAATGTCAGACGCGGAATTGAGGGAGAATCGCGGGGACATCCTGCATCGCATGAGCCGTATTCTCACGGACAGCGAGAAGGCCGGGGAACTGTCGGAGGCCGAGGATCAGAAATACCGCGATCTCGAAAAACAGGAAAAGGAAATCTTCGCCGAACTGGATCGCAGGGATAATGAGCCGATCAGACGGCTTCATCAGCCCAAAACAACCCGATCGCTCGATCCGATCCCCCGGCTCGGTCAGATCGGCCTTGACTATCGGCGGCTTTTCGGGCCGTCCGAGGATCGCGGTGGGTATGACAGCTTCAGCGACTTCTGCAACGCCGTGGCGACCGGGACCGTCGAGAGAAGGACGAACATCGCAGGCGGGGGCGTTCTGGGAGGTTTTCTTGTGCCAGAATTTTGGTCCGCGGCCCTTGTCAACCTGATCGCGGCGCAAAGCGTGACGGCAAAGTATGTCCGAACCGTCCCGGTGACAGGCGACACGAACTTCCCCCTGTGGAACTCTTTCGACCGGACCACGGGAGAAGTCGGGAACATCGAAGCGACATGGACCGCCGAGGCCACGGCATCAACCGAAGTGTCCCCGGAACTAACGAGCGTCCTTCTCACTCCGAAAAAACTGATCGTTTATGCCTCGGCGTCGAGGGAGCTTGTGCAGGACGGGATCGACTTCGGGACACAGTTAGGCGGCGCTCTTGTGCAGGCGATCGCCGGGGGTCTTGACAAGGCGATCCTCGTCGGGAGCGGCGTCGGTCAGCCGTTGGGCGTTATCGACTCCCCCTCGGCGGTCAGCATCGCGAGGGCGACGGCGGGAGCGATCGGATATGCGGACATCACCGCGATGCTCTCGCGCATCTGGCCCCCGCTTCTCACGAATGTTGTCTGGATATGCTCTCCGGGGGCTTTTCTGCAAATTTTGAGATTGAAGGACGATGCGAACGGCCTGATCTGGCCGATCTCGGGCGGGAACATTCAGGGCGATTTTGCGATGAGCATTTTAGGCAGGCCTTTGATCGTGTCCGATCGGCTCTCGGCCCTCGGGACAAAGGGCGATCTGGTCTGCGCCGATCTCTCGCAGTATATCCTCGCCATGAGGCAGGAAGTGACGCTTGAAAGCACGAACAGCGCGAGATGGTCCGAGGACTTGATTTCGTGGCGGGCCTGCCTGCGTGCGGACGGCGTTTCGATCTGGAAGTCGGCGATCACGCCCGCAAACGGATCGGATTCGCTTTCGTGGGCCGCGATCCTCACATAAGTTAAGCGCGGCGTCTTGACCGTGATGACGGGCGCGGAAAATCGCCTGTGTGCCGCGCGGGGTTAAATCCCTTTGTTAGCGCAGGCGATACCGTCACCTCTTTTCCGGGGGATGGCCCGGTTTTTTCCCCTTTCTTCCGGGCCGTCCCTAAAAAAAGATTGGCAGGGGAAGGCGGCGCACTCTTTGAAAAGCATCGAAGGGCTTCCCGATCGTGATCTCCTGAAGCCGAAAGAGGTTGCGGCTTTCTTCAGGGTGTCCATCAAGAAAATTTATGAATGGCAGGACGAGGGCATCATCAGGGGCATCAATCTGACGGGGAAGATGATCCGTATCTTCAGGTCGAGCGTGATCGCCCTCATTCAGAACGGATCAACGGAGAAATGACATGGAGACTTTCAGAGACTTAATCAAAAGCCCGCCGGGGATCGTCTATTGCTTTATAGTGACGGCGGCTGTGATCTTTTGGATTCTTTCGTTTATGGTGCGGTGAGGGCGGAAAGGAGGCTCACTTTTCCGTTTTTTTTATCCGTTCTTCGAATTTCTTCATGGCTTCATCAAAGGTGCGACGGACGGCTTCGGAACGGCTGATATTAGGTTCGGGGTTCTCAAGAAATTTCTTCCATTCGTTAGCAAGTGATATTTGTTTGTATTGGAAGAAAACAAGATGCATCTTTTGTTCGTCAGTTAAATTTTCATAAAATTTAATTAACAATTCATTGTCAAGGAGGCCCTCTTTTTTAAGCGCATCAAGGTGCAGATAATAGGCGAGCAGGGTGATTATATTGTCATCACGGTCTGAAATATCCATGTCGAATTTGATACCACTCCGGGGACAGGGCGTCAATGCCTATTCAGGGCTTCGCAGGATTGATTCAGGGCGATTATTTTTTGCGGGTAGGGGTAGGAGTGCGGGGCTTCTTCTCTTCTAACAATTTTCTTTCACTCTCAGTAAAATATAGGCCCGTGCAAATTTTAGATCCTGCAAATTTTTCACCCAAAACTCGTGAAACCATTGTCACGGCGTGTTGATTAAGATCTACCACGAAATAGTCGCTCCGTATTGTGTCGGTGAAAATGAGAATCGGCGGAGAATCTAACTCAACGAAGTATTCAAACTTTTTCTCTTGAATGGCTTTTTGTCCTTCAAAAAAAACCGTTTCGCATTTAATTGTCTGGGATACTCTACTACACGAAATGATCATTTCATCAAAATCAACTGTTTTGATATTTTCTTTGGATTCGACGAGGTATCCCACGGTGGCTTTGCAGTTATCCAGATATAGATAGAAATCAGCCGCAAAAAGATTAGTGGGTGTCAAGACAGCAAATATGAAAAGAAGGGTAAAATATTTCCTCAATATATCATCCCCCTTTCTTCATCGAGCGTTTCTCGTATTTCTTCAAGGCTTCTTCGAGAAGGCGTCGGATGGCGGCGGACCTGAAATTGATGCGATGCTTGAAACGGAAATCATCAAGGCGCTTCAGTAACGATTCATCAAGGTGAAAAATGATTTTTGGCAACTCGGTTGACATGGCCTTTTATACCGAAACGCGGTATTATCCGCAACGTAATTTTTCTTGATTTAATAGGTGCATATAGTTATATAACTTATAAAACTAAATTCCCGAGGCATAAGCAATGAAACAGGACAAGATTAGAAAGCCTGAGATCCCCACGGCGGCGACGCTTGGGCGGATGCTTATGCTCCGGGGAAGGTCTCAGGCTTTTTTGTATAGGTAGGGGTTTCACAGAAAGAAGATAAATTTTGAAATCAAAGCATTTAGGGGGACAGTGCCATGACAAAGGTTGTCTTGGGATGGTTAATCGTAGGGGTATTAGTTGTTTATTATAAGATTCGACAATCGCAAGCTCATGGTTTTGACAGAAAGATTGATTTAAGGAACTTACATTTTGTTTTGTTGGGTATCATTTTCTGGCCGTTGATTCTGTTCTACATTTATAGAGAAGGAAAATCGCATAGGGAGGCACTCAAGCAAGCACGCATGAATAAAAGTGATTTAGATGGAGTACTGGATGAATTAGAAAAGGAATTAGACAGATTGGACAAAGCTGAAAAAAACAACAAGATATGATGAAGTTACGAAAAAGAAGGAAGGTGATTATATGGGCGTCTATAAAAGAGGCAAAAGTCACTACATAGATTTCGTTTATGACGGCAGGCGGTACAGCGAGTGTGTCGGCCCGGTGAGCAGGACCGTGGCGAAGGAGAAGCTCGTCATACGCAGGCAAGAGGTCATTCAGGGGGAGTGGAAGCCGAAGATCAAGAAAATCCTCTTTGATGATTTCGCGAAGCGGTACATGAAGTACGCCGGGGCAAACAAGAAGCCGGGGTCGGCGAAGCGCAACGGGGTTTCGATCGACACCCTGAAAAAGCACTTCGACGGGAAGATGCTCGGCGACATCACCCCCTTTTCCGTGGAGCAATTCAGGAAGGCGAGAAGGGAAGGGAAGAAGGCCCCCGCGACGGTGAACAGGGACATCGCCACGCTTCGGAACATGCTCAACAAGGCCGTCGAGTGGAAACTGCTTAATCACAATCCCCTTGTCAGGGTGAAGATGCTCAAAGAGGATAACGAGAAGATGTGGGTACTGACCCCGGAAGAGGAAAAGAGGCTCATTCAGGCTTGCGAGGATCGACCACAACGGGAGAAGTACCTTCCGGGCATGGTCACATTCGCCCTCAATACGGGGATGAGGCTCGGGGAGATCATGAACCTGCGGGTACAGGATGTGCGCCTGAAGGATCGTTATGTCAGCGTCACCGTGACCAAGAACACAGAGGGCCGCAATGTGCCGATCAACGCAACGGCGATCGCTATCCTGAGAAAACGCATCGAAGACGAGAAATCCGAATATGTTTTCTGCAACGAAAAGGGGGAAAGGCTGACCGTCCTCACTAACGCCTTCTGGACGGCAATAGACAAGGCGGGGTTAAAGCGTTTCGAAAATGTCCGTGGTGAACTGAAAGAGGTTCGGTTCAGGTTCCATGACCTTCGTCACACTTTCGGATCACGGCTCGGCATGGCGGGGGTTGATGTGAAAACGATCATGGAAATCATGGGACACAAGACGATTAAGATGGCATTGAGGTATCAGCATCCGCTTCCGGGCCATAAACTAAATGCGGTGAAATTGTTAGATAACATTTCCAAAACTAAACTTATCGTGATGGAGAGTGTCAAAGAAAGTTTTTCTTCTTGAGGAAGCACTTCGGCGGTTAATGTACTTTTAGGGGGGGATTTAAATTCAAAAGGGGATTAAAAAGATAATGCCCTCTTCATAAAATCATAATAAAATTAACATGAATTATTTCAAAGTTTTTGTTATATAAAACACTCTTCTTAATAAAGCTAAGTATTATTTTTTTAATTTTAAAGGATATATGGATAGAGGGCAGATCTTAACGAGGGTAATAGACGCAGGCGGAAAACTTACCGTCCGAAGCGCCTTAAACCCTATCTTATGGCTATGCGCTATAATTACACCGCTGGCTATTTTCTTGAGCTGTTGGTTAGCAGCACCTACTCCGACATGGCTTATAATTTTGATGAGTTTACCAGCTGCCACTGCGGTTTTCGGCTTTCTATTTTTATTGATTTTTGACAGAGACAAATTGCAATCAGAAGAATATCAATTAAAGAAAATATCGTTAGAATTGATGCAACAAAAGGGTGAACCATCTCCATCTGCTATTGATTTATCTAAAGTCATTGAGACACCACAAACGCCAACGATTGAGTATAGGGGACAATGAGAAAGGTCTATTTATTAGTTCACAATAGATCAATAGAAAAACGAGATGAGTTGGTGAATATTATCAACTCAATAAAAGAAATCATCACATGGCGATATGACATGAGAAGTTGTTTTTATTTGTTGTCGGAATACGATGCAAAAACAATTGCTGAAAAATTGCATGAAAAATTACCGAATGATCGATTCATAATATCAGAAATTGGATATAATTATTGGGGTTGGTTAACCAATGAGTCATGGTATTTAATCCAAAATAAAGAATTAAAGCAATAGCATCTAGATTAATCATTCGAAAAATTAAGTCCCATCAATTTTCACAACACGGGAAAAAGGGCAGGGTGGAAAGGTTATTGAAATCAGGTAGGTTTAAACACTAAAGATTGGTCTGCAAAACCGTTATTCACCGGTTCGAATCCGGTTGCCGCCTCCATAATAAAGTAAAAGGGCTGCGGGTTTATTGGCTTGCGGCCCTTTTTTTGTCTTTATTGGAATCGAAATTGCAAAGGCAATGGTGTATAGTCTCATTCGTGAAACCGCTGTCGGTCGGAAGATTGAAAATCCGGGAGGGAAAAATGTCAGTGGTGAAAGACAGGATAGGGGCGGTCGCCATCGCGGTGCTCCTGGTGATGACTGTTTTCGGGTGTTCTCAAAAGGCTCCCCCAGTGCCGAGCTTCCAGAATGAACCGGAAGGCTTCCGGGGAATCAGGTGGGGAACAAAAATCACCCGGTTGCCGGGGATGGAACTTGTCCGGGTTGAAGGAGATGAGAAGTATTATGTCAGGCCCGAAGACAAGCTGAAGATCGGGAAAGCCGTCATCGAAAGCATTACCTATGGCTTTTACCGGGATGATTTTTTCAAGGTGACGATCCGTGTGAAGGGGCTGATGAATTATCTCGACCTGAAGCAAACATTTGTCGAGGTTTATGGAGACGGCGAGAATGTTTTCGGTAAGGATTTTTACGCGTGGTCGGGCAAGCAGGTCCTGGTCACCATCGAATTCAAGACCATGCTGAACGAAGGGGAAGCCCTCTACGCCTATAAACCCATCACGGAAAAAATGAACAAGGAAACGGGAAGAAAAATCACGAAGGGGGCGGGAGACCTGTAGCGCCCCTCACCCCGAGGAGCCCGTCGTTGTGATGAGGGCTTGCGGATAAAAAAGGGCCGCACCCCCGATCCGGGGAGCGGCCCTTTTGGTTTCAGGCGCTTCTCAGGGTGTTATTTGTAGTATCCGCAGCCGAGGACCACGTTGGCAGCGACTTTCTCGACGTAGGATGATTTGGGTTCCACTTTTTTGGTGACCTTGTTTTCCCACTTGTAATCGACGGTTCCCTTGCCCTTCGTCTTGGCGACGTTGACCATTTCGTTCATGAAAAGCTTGCCGTCGGCATCAGGTGTCTTGCTCATGTCTTTGCCGATCAGTGCTGCACTGGCCCCGTGCGCGAGGATCTTTCCGGACATGTCGAGGGCAAATATGTAGAGGTCCTTGTTGACAAACTGCCCCTTGGGGTCATTGAATGCGGCGAAAGCCTTCGCCTCGCCATTGGCCTTGTAGTATGAAACGGCCTTGTCCAGGAGTGCCTTGGCCTCGGCCGCCGTGCCTTTAGCGGCCTGGGCGTAGGCAAAGCCGGCAACCAGTGCGACGATCAGCAACGCTGCAAATACTTTCTTCATCAGACTCCCTCCATTTTAAATTTTTTAAAAGCAGTGTTTTTTCTATTTTTTTACCCAGTTATTCCCGCGGGTGCCTCCATCCCCCCTTTCTTCTTGATTCAAGGTGACAAGGACTTTTTCAAGCCCGGGAACGACTATAGATGAAGTCCCCGCCGGCGGTCAATTGTTTTTTGCCTGTCCCCCATTTGGAGGTCGAGTTTCACTTGTAGTAACCGCAGGCGACAATGTAATGGCCGACCGTTTCGAAGTAGACCGATTTCTGTTCGATCTTCCCGGTCCCGGGGCGGAACCACTTGTAATCGACCGAACCGCTCTCACTTGTTCTGGCGAGTTCGCGGATTTCTCTCATGAAGGGCTTCCCGTCGCTGTCCTTGAAATCCAGCAGTGTTCTCCCGACGAGCTGAGCGCTGGCGCCGTGCGCGACGCACGTCATATCGGCATTCGCGTCGGCAACCCAGATGTAGAGGTCCCTGTCCAAGAATTCACCCTTCGGATCGCTGAAAGCCGGGAAGGCGGCTTCGGGACCGTTCGTTTTCAGGTAGGCAACGGCCTTTTGCACCATGGCCTTGGCTTCCTTTGCTGAACCGATGTCTCCGGCGGCCGCGTAAACGACGCCCGTCGAGAGAAAAAGGGTCAGAATCACAGTCAGTGTATTTCTCATGCTGGCACCTCCCATGGCATCATCCCGGCCGGGTACCCAGACAATGAATGTCCGGATAAGTCCAACAAAGTTGACCCGGCCTGAAGATTTTTTGTCTCCGATCGGCCGGATGCCGGTGGTTCGAAGACAGCGACTCAATCTATCTTTCTCAGGCGGTCATTTCAATTCGTGGAGCGCGGAAACATAAATCGCGGTCTCCTAGGCCCCTCCTGCGGTTTGGCGGCCTTAGGGGGCTCTTTCTTGCTCAGCGTCTCGATATACTTCTGAAGGTCCGCTGCCCTGGCGCTCCCGGGCGGAGCATACTTGAGCGCCTCACGGAAATGAAATAGGGCGCTGTCTGTTTTTTTCTTTTTCATGAAGTGAATGCCGAAAAAATAGTGCGACTCTCCCGGGTTATTGAGGTGCCCGTAATTGGTGGCAAGGTGGTAGGGTATATTTTCATTGTCGGGATTTTTTATTGCCGCTTTTTTAAAGACGGTAAGGGCCGCCTGGTAGTTTCCGGTCTGCTCGTAAGCCCGTCCGAGACCCATGGCGGTTTCCAGATCATTCTCGTCCACGGTGTAAGCTTTCTCGAGGACACCCACGGCCTCGGCGGCCCTTCCCGAATCGATGAGGCTTTTACCGAGCCCCCGGAGCACATCCGGATCCTTCGGCGACACCTGAAGGGCGCGGTTGAAATTCGTGAAGGCTTCATCCATCCGCCCGAGTTTTGCCTGCGTCGAGGCAAGACCCAGGAGGGCATCCACGTCCCGTGGGTTCTTTTCCGCTTCGCTCTTGAAATACGCCAGGGCGGATTGCTCATTTTTGTCGGAAAGACGAATGATCGTCTGAATGCGACGGAATCCCCCGATGATGTCCTCGTGGCCCCTCCGGTTGTAACGTGTTTGAATCAGCCCGTCCAGGTAGCGGATTCTTTCGTCGGTCCCCGGGTGGGTGAGAAAGTATGAAGGGATGGAATTGGAGTAGAACTCATTGCGTCGCATGACCTTCAGGAAGTCCGGCATGCTCTGGGCGTCGTATCCGGCGCCGGTGAGGTAGGCCATGCCGAACCGGTCCGCCTCTTCCTCGTTGTCACGGGTGTACTTGAGCTGCATGCTCGTTCCCGCCGCCAGGGAGAAGGTGGCGACGGCCATGCCTTCCGGGCTTCCCCCCCCGAGGACGGCCGCGGCGAGGACCCCGGCCAGCGTGGCAACGTTGACCTTCTTGGATTTTTCGATGATATCGGCGATATGTCTCGCGTTGGCATGGGCTATTTCATGGGCGATGACGCTGGCGAATTCGCTCTCGTTCTCCGCGACGAGGATCAACCCCGTGTTGACGTAGACGTATCCCCCGGGGGTGGCAAAGGCGTTGATGGCGCTGCTCTTCATGACGGAGAATTTAAAATCGAAGGGGACCCTTTTGCTCTGGGCGAGGATTTGGTACCCGACGGATTCGACGTAGCGGGTCACCCGGGGGTTTTTCAGGAAAAGGTCATGGCCGGCAAGCTTATCGTAAATTTCCTTGCCGAGTTTCCGCTCGTCTTCCAGCGTCAATTCCGCACCCGCATCGAGCGGGAAAAACAGAGCGGCACTGCAAAAGGCAAGAAAGACCAGAATAAATCTGGTGATTCGACTTTTGAAACACATGGCGTTCCCGGTGGACTTCATTTTGGCATTATTACCATGATTTCTGATCTATAATCAAGCAGCCATGGACAGGTCACGGTCATGTGCTACAGGTAACCCTCGAGAAACGATATGAATTCGCGTGAATTTCTGCGCCGGTGAGCGTTTACAAAAAGCCCTCTTTCTCTTGTTGAGGGCCGATTAATGTGCTATAGGGACGGCGGTTCAAAAGGGACGGTCACCCGGCTGCCGCGCAGGCGGGGTGCATTGGCAGAATGATTAGAGCAAGTTTCTTTATCGAAAAGGGGAATCGATTTGGGGAAGAAGGAAAAGATTCACACGCGTGTGATCACCGTGAATTCCTATGAAATGGATGACGGAATGATCCAGATCGAGGGTATACTCACCGACGAGCGTTTTTTCCCTTTTTACTATTATTCGCGCGATCAGCATCTCGATCCGGGGATCGTTCATCGGATGACGGTACGCTTGGATCTTGCCCTGCCGGATCTTGAGGTCAAGGAGGCCACGGCGGTCATGAACGATGTCCCGATTGACGGTTGCCGCGAGATCGAAACCTTCGTGAAGAAACTGATGGGACTCAAGATTAAGCCGGGATTTACCAGGAAGGTGAGGGCCCTCCTGGGCGGCGTCGAGGGGTGTCTTCACCTGACGAACCTGATTTTGGCAATGGGATCGGCAGCCCTACAGGGCTACTGGGCTTATCACAGCCGGAGGCGCGAGGGCGCAACGGGTGAACGGGCCTCCGAATACGACCCGGGTCTCCTGAAGGACAGTTGCTGGATGTGGAGGGAGGAAGGCCCTCTTTTTACCCGGCTCCGGAAATTACAGGACGAGAAAAAGAAGTCGGCAAAAGCCAAGGATCCGCTTTAAATCAGACGGATCGGAGGTACCGACATCATCACCCATGAAGAAGAGGTTTGTCCGTTATCATCTGCCCGCCGTGGTGTTTGCGACGCTTATCTTCGCCCTTTCATCGCTTTCAAAGACGCCCGAAATTCTCTCGG
>ENA-UOWO01006060-UOWO01006060.1-activated-sludge-metagenome-genome-assembly--contig:-NODE-6060-length-12509-cov-20.822708_pt1 | contig 12509 bp, 6 predicted proteins | sample MGYA00238148_ERZ761564 | MGnify/ENA primary metagenome ERZ761564 (study PRJEB28885, sample SAMN05720194) | activated sludge metagenome | isolation source: Anaerobic digester | place: USA...
GTTTATGAGTTTATGAGTTTATGAGTTTATGAGTTTATGAGTTTATGAGTTTATAGAACAAGGCGATAAACCTATAAACCATAAACTCATAAACCATAAACCTATAAACCATAAACTCATAAACCTCTAAACCCATAAACCTCTAAACAAAACAATCAGCGCTACAAGCCCGATGGATCAAACTGTCGGGCTATACCGAACCATTTGATCGTTCGGGTGCCTCCGCTACTTCCGACATCATCGGTGTTCAGTTCCCGGGCTTGTATATTGATCAGGTAAACACCGCTGGCAACAGGAATACCTTTGCTGTTTTTCAAATCCCATTCAAGATCGGGCGTGATCTGCTGGTATGGCTGGTACACTTCATTGCGCTCGTATTTGCGAATGAATTTACCGTCCAGCGAGTAGATCGTTACCGTACACTTACCGGGCAGGTTCGTGATCTTGATGACATTGGAATACTGCGAAGTTTCATACTGCGAGAAGCCGTAGTACGGGTTGGGCACTACCTTGATCGAGTCGAGCGCATTACCGACCTGCACCTGATCCAGCCTGGTAGGCTGCTGGGTACGGGTAGAGAAACGGTATTTCGGATGACCGGTCTTTTGATTGCCGTTGGCGTCGCTGTACCAGGTTTGATACGGGTTGTCTACCCGCAGTTTGATGATGGCATCATTCGGGATCAAACCTTCTCTCAGCGTTTTCATTTTGAAACCGGGCGCTACCTGGAGCATACCTGCCCAGGCGATATCCTTCATACGCTGCACTTTGAAGACGCCTGTTGCCTGTACGCTCGGACTGAACTCCGGTGTCAGGCGGCGACGCATGGCTTCACAGCCGTCGTACCGCGTAGAAGTTACATACACCCAGTGTTGACCGCCGAGAATCAAATCATAGTAATCTTCCAGTTGGTTCTCGTCGCGGATAATCTGGTCCGTTGGGTTCCAGAGCATATCGCGGCCGGTCCATTTCGGGTCGATAGCGGAGTTGTACACGGAGTTTTCACCAAAGAAGACATTCAGGCGTTGTCCGGTTTCCACATCCACTGCGTAACCCGGGAACCAGCCCATGCCACGTACAGGTGTTCCTGCCTGGTTGTTCGGCACGCCGGGCGGGTTCACCGCACCGTCGGGATCGGGCAGGCCGTCGCCGTTGGAATCGCTTTTACCTACGGAAGGTGCGTAACGCACGTCGAACATCAGCCGGTCGCGGTTGGCGGGGCTTTCCGTTTCGAGTCCGTCCAGTTTCGGGAAGTCGTTACCATCCGAATAGTAATAGGATGCTGATTCGACAACCATACAACGGCTCCATTTACTGGTATCGCTGGTCAGAACGATATCGACGTTCGGCAACTGGCTGAGTTTGAGTTTTCTGTCGACATCCGATCCCAGTACGCTGGCGTTCAGCGTATAACCTTTTTCGGTCCATGCCGGCGTTATTACGCGGTCATTTGCAGTCGGCGCGCGGTCACCCAGGCGCCAGTCGGCCAGCACGTAAGGCACAAACCAGCCATTGCCGAGAATACTCAATCCCCTGCTTATGTCCAGTTCATAGTCTCTTTCCATCGGAGGCTTGGTCAGCACATAGTGGAAAGGCGCCAGGTCCTGCTCTTTGTAACCTGTAAGCCAGGGAATATTGATGTCTTTGTATTCCACCTCGGAGCCGATACCACCGTTTGTCGGATCGTTATTATCTCCGGCATCCAGCGTTTGCGCGATGGAGACAGAGAAGCCGTATTGCGGCACGATCTGCTCGTTGATCTGTGCGATGGATTTTTCCGATGAGATCAGCGTACCGTCCTGGATGCTGCGCAGTTCCCAGTGTGCGGTGTCGTCCAGTACTGCATCGTTGAGATTACCGTCCACCAGCGACAGTTCGAAATCACCTTCTTTTACTTCAAACGGGTTGAAGATGGTGATATTGATCGGACTGCGGCCCGCTTTGTAACCCAGGATACTGTCGAATCCGGGCGTGAGCAGTCTTGCACGGGTTTCGTCGTCCAGGTCCAGGAAGTTACCACCTGCACCGACACCTTCCAGGCGAGAAACGGCTACGCCGTCGCCGTAGGAAGATTGCAGCACCTGGTCGACAATCGGACGCGGAACAACCGTAAACACCTGAATCGGGCCATCAGAAGCCTTACGACCTACCAGGTATGGTTTGGGTTGTCCGGCGCCGGTGTTCGGGTCGAATACGCCATAGTTATTATAGGCATATGCAACAGCCACAAAGTAGTATTTCTTGTGGTTCACCAGACGCTTGTCGTTGCCTGTAGCAAACTTGTCTTCCTTGATAGAGAACGTGTGACGCACACCTCCATCCAGTCCTTCTACCTGTACGGTAGGCGTGTAAATCTTTTCACCGGGGCTGTTCGGGTTATTTCCCTCTTCCCAGTTGTAGATTTTTTTCACCCCGTTTTTAACGTCCACCTGATACACCAGACGGCTGCGGTCCGGATTTTCAAAGTCGGCATTGGAGGTATTCGGGTTCAGCAGCTGGTAAATTTTGTATCCTTCAAAGCGATACTTCGTTGCTTCGCGTTCAGCCGGATCAGGGCTATTACGCAGGCTGTCCGGAGCAAGGAAGTCTACTTCACTGTAATCTTCCTTGAAGTTCAGCGACAAAGAGTCGTTGGTCAGTACAGCGATGACCTCACGGTCCAGTTCGATCCAGTTAACGGTTGGAGCGTCCGGCCCGTCGAGCAGGTCGAAGCAGTTGTCAAACAGACCCTGAGCCAGGCGGTCGGCACGGAACAAAGGTTCCATGTCGGGGCAAGGATATGTAATATCCGCTACCCACGGCACACCGATGATCAGTTCGTTCACAGCGCCCGGGTTCAGACGGAACGGTCCGGATGCCTGCAATGTACGGCGGTCGCCGAAAGAGAGGTTAGCCGTACACATCGACCAGGCCGGAGCCGGCAAATTCGGTTGTTCCGTAAATACGTAGTCGATATTACCAGCTGTCGGGTTGTTCGGATTGTAGCCGGTTCCACCGTAGGTACATGGCGTGCCATCGGACCAGGAGCCGGTGATGTAGTTATAGAACGACTGCGGCTGGTCGGGGTCGACCATAGCGGCAGGCCAGTTACCACCGTCGGCGCCGCCACGGTTGTAATACATGAAGGACGACATACCGAGTTCTACGGAAGAGTCGGCAGTGATTGGACGGAGCGGACCACGGAAATAGTCCACACCGATCATCGGTACCTTGTCGTTGTAGGTAGGCACACCTGCACAGCTGTTGCCGGGCTGGCCGTCCACCGGATCCTGATTGTACACGTACATCAGGCTGAGGGCCGTATCGCAACCGATATAGTCGTCGATAGAGCAACCCAGGTCAGGGTCGACCCACATAGCGAAGAACGTAGAGTCGATCGGGTCAGTCGCGCGGTTGATGAGTTTGTAACGCTGGAACGTCATGTCGTTCAGGGCGTCATTAGTCGCATAACCGAAAGCCTGGACCTGGACTTCCATCCGGATGGCTCTACCTTTACTTTGTGTGTGTTCCTGGCCACCGCCCTCGTCGTTGTAGATCCAGAATATCATTTCGTCCGGGTAACGGTCGTTGGGACATCCGCGGATATCGATAGACGGGTAGTCACCTTTGAGCGGATCATACAGACCGTCTTCATCGGCGTCGTAAAAACCTGCGAGGGCCTGATTGGTAAACGGAAGGTCGAAACCCCACACATCTACGAAATAAGGGTTTCCTTTCGCAGGCCATTCGCGCAGGCCGCGTGGAATATCACTCGGGCTGTCCTTACCTGCTGCCAGGTTGCGGAGGTGCAGGCGGATATCATCGCCTGTAACCCTGAAATGGCGGTCCCAGTTCTCGCAGGTCACGGCATCCGTATTACCCTGAATGGGGTCGAGCGGGCCGGGCCAGAAGTCATTTGCCGTAGAACTACGGTAGTCCTGGCAGGCAAGTTTCAGGTTGTCGAAATCATCGTATCCGCCGATCCAGACAGCGCCTGCATACATGGAAGAAACTTCCTGCTGGCCGCTGCTCAGGTCAACTTTCGGAACGATATACCGGCCGTCGCTGAAGTTCCACCAGCAGTCGCCGCCACCCAGCAGTCGGGCGCGCACGTTGTTGATCTGCTGGTCGATACTACTCGTGGAGTTAGCGCACACATCGCGGTATTTCACCTTGGTGGTTGTCGCCGATTTGCGGTAGTTGTCCGGGTGTCGGGCAAAGACCGTCCCCCCCACAGCAAACGCAAGTACAACAACTAATAAAAGTTTGTAAATACGCATGGTTAAAATTTTAAAATTTGAAACGTACGCCCTCTCTGCAAGAGGCGTAACTTGTTTTTAAGATTGCTTAAAATTCGAAGGCTGCACCGACATACATACGACGCGGTAGTGTAAAGTTGTCCGGGTTGCGAACCAGCCACGAATAGGAGTTCAGGTAAGCCTGCGTACTTCTACCCTGAGTGGTAATGTTATTGATGACGTTGGCGCCTTCCGCTGTACCCAGGTATCCGTCATCGGTCGGAGAACCGGTTACAGGGTAAACACTCTGGACGTTTTTACGGTTCAGCAGATTGGCTACGCGGAAATAAATATTCAGGTTAAGCGGCTTTTTGTTTTTTCCGGAAAGGCTGAACGATTTATCGAGTCGCAGGTCCAGGGTAAAACGCCATGGAAGGCGGTTGCCGTTGATAGCGCCCTGGATACCGTCGCCGCCGAATTGTGTGGCACGAATATTTGCCGTGTACGGGCGGCCGGAAACAGCCGTCAGTTGCAGGTTCGCACCGAAATTCGACAAAATATCGCTGTTGCCGATACGCGGACCGTTGTAAGCACGGCCTTCGCTGAAACGGTAATCCAGGATTCCGGAAATGTTGTGGCGTTCGTCAAAGTCGAGCGGGAACAGGTTCCGGATGTTACCCAGGCGGGTCAGGCCGCGTTGCGAATTGGCGTTCGAACCCGTACCGTCTGCAAATTGCAGGGTGTAAGCCAGGCGCAATTCAGCGTTTTGAATGCGGCGAAGATCATACTGAACGGTAAAACCTTTTACCGTACCAAAGTCGATGTTACCGTAAGTGATGTACTGACCGATACTCGGCACCTGCTGAATGGTACGCGATTGTGTCATATCACGCATTTCGCGGTAGTAAGCCGAAAACTTGAGTGCGGAGTTCTGGTTCAGGCGCTGCTGGAAACCAACCTCGTAGTCAACCACCTTTTCAGGTTTCAGGTTGGCGTTGTTTTCCGGCGTGCGGTTCGGCGTGTAGAAGTAGAAATAGTCCAGCGCTGTAACCTGGTAGTTGGTCGGGCGCTGTACTAGTACGTCGTAGTGCGCAAAGAAGTTGGCATCTTCCGAAATCGGGAAAGAGAAGCCCAGGCGCGGCAGCCAGTTGACCTGCGGCGTGTAGTCTTCGAACGACGTGTTGGGATCGAATTCGTCGCTGGTGATCTCGCCACCGCGGACCGGATCGGCCAGCAGCGGGTTTACGACACCGCCGCTACCGTAAATCGCCACCCCGTCATTGGCCTGACGGCCATCGGGGAAGTACCAGGTATCGCCGTTGCGGTATGCCACCGGAGACTGGTCCTGGTCGCTCACCGTATACACTTTGAAGTCGTCGCCGATGGTACCCGGGCGCACATCCGGCGCTCCAGGAACGGTCGCGAAGTAATCTTTCGCGCTCATGATCTGGTACAGCGAGTACGGGTCTTTCATCACCTTGGTATTCAGGTCGAATCGTTCCACGCGCAGGCCGAGGCTGAAGATCATGTTATTGAACGTAAACTTGTCTTTCAGGAACGCTGCCTGGTACAAAGGATTGAGCGGCGCTACCGGCAGGCTGCGAACGCCGTCGGCATCTTTCAGGCGGAAAAAGTCATTGAACGTGATGCCGTCGGCAGTCGGATTACCCAGGTAGTCATAACCGTAGTAACTCACGAGGCCGCGGTCGGTCAATTCGCGCGGGCTGAACATGCTGAGGCTCAACTGGCTTGGATCGAGTGCTTCCACATTTACGTATTCATTCAGCGGAACACCGAGCGACTCACGCAGGGAGCGGTAGAAACGGCGGCCCGGCTGATCGACTACCATATATGGATACTGATCCAGCGTGAAATCGGGGAAACGTGGGTCGACGAATGTACCGATCGGGGCAACACTGTAGTCGAGGCCGTTGAAGTGGCTGTTGGCCGACTGTACGGCTTGCTGCCACAGTCCGATAGGCGCTACGTTCCAGGAACGGGAAGTGCGCTGCTCGTTCAGCAAACCGAACTGGATGCTGTGAACACCGGTTTTACCAAGTTTCAGGTCGAAGCTGCTGTTGGCAGTAATCGTCATGATATCATCCTGGCTGTTGCCGAATGTATTGTAAACCAGGCTGGAATTGGAGTGATTACCCCAGATGGTGTTGTACAGGGTCGGCTGAATGCCGTTGTATGCCTGGTACGTGGAGTAATCTTCCGGATCGGCGAATTCGTTGTACGGCAGGAGACCCGGATTCTGGGTACCTGGTGTAAAGCCGGTGAAATCGGTCAGATAACCGCCGTGTTTTACTTCATTGCTATCGACGATCGCCCGCGGAACGTTTACAAAATTGAATTTTCCGACGTAGCCGTAGTCAAAAAGATTGTCGCCATGGCGCGGATCGTACAACTTGTTGGTGCCGCGTTCGAAGGCGAACTGTAGTTGGTAACTGGCATTGGAAATTTTGACCGTGCTGGCGTTATCCGAACTGTTGTCATCGTCGTTGGCGCCACCGAGGCGGTGACGGAAACGGGCGATACCGCGGTACCGGCGACCGTAGTTGGTCGGGTTGTTCTGGTAGTTTACCAAACGCCAGCCACCGGCAACGCCCGAAGGGAATGGTGTGAACTGGTCTTGCTGGTCCTTGAAAGTACCTGTTACGCTGAAGTCGATGGCCTCACTGACGCGCAGATCCAGTTTACCGGTCAGGTCGATATCCTGGCGTTTTTCGTTCGGATTGTATTTATAAATGTCGATGCTGTCGTTCGTCAGGTTTTCACCGGCAGGAATGATCAGATCGCCTTTGCGCGTCAGCGGGTGTGCCTGAATACGGCCCAGCACGTTGTTGGGGTCGTTCAGTTTGGCACGTTCCGCATTGGCGGCGGCTTCATCGGAGCCGTACAGTACGCCCAGATCGATACCGGGGCCTTTTGCCACGTAAACGGGCAAGGCAGGCGGGTCGTCGTCTTTCTGATAGTTGTACTGACCCGACAAACGGAAACCGAGCAAGGTGCGGGTGCCGCCGTCAGCCATTTTGCGTTTCAGGATCGGGCCACTCAGGTTGCCGGTAGCCAGCAACCAGCCGTACGGGTCCAGTCCGTGTGAGTTTTCCACCTCCAGGCCGCCGTGGTATTCGCTGGCAGGACCTTTGGTGATCATGGAGATGACACCGCCGGTTACGTCGCCGTATTCGGCGCCCAGACCGCCCGTGATAACCTGCAATTGCTCCAGGTCCTGAACGGGTGGCGGCGAACCGGATACACGGATACCGTCGATGTAGTAGTTGGTGCCGGTAGAACGGGCGCCTTTGATGTTGATCGCACCACCGTCGATAGACGTAGTACCTGCTGTCGTTGCCACAATGGCGTTGACACTCCTGGTAGGCAGGTTTTTGATCTGGTCGGACGTAAGTGTCTGACCGCCGGATGTTTTATCCTGCTCGATCAGCGGCACTTTGTAGACGATTTCCACCGTAGCCAGCGTCAGGTTGTCCGACATGGTTTGGTTAAGGAAGTTGAGTTGGGCGGTGAGGACTTTCACACCCGAGATCTGTACGGAATTAAAACCCGTATAGGTGAATTCCACATTGTAAGTACCCGGGTCGATCGTGATCCTGAAGTTGCCTTCATAATCCGTCACGGCGCCTTTGATCATGTCGGTGCCTTTTGTCACCTTGACGGAAGCCCCGATCAGCCCCTCGCCTTTGTCGTCCGTCACCTTGCCCGTCAGTACAGTTGACTGGGCAATGGCAGCGCCGACGCAGCATAGCATGGCAATGGTTAAAAGTAAAGAACGTACCATAGAACAGTGATTGAAAAAATGGTGTAAAATCCTATCAATTAGGCTTATGCAATTGATAATCAGCAAGTTGAGTTTTTTTGGTGTTCAGGGCCGATAAAAAAGGCTGCAATGATAGTAAAACCCTGTGGTTAGCAGCTGCCTCTTCCGGTAGAATATGGCGGTTTGCTAAAAGAAGCAGCGGTTTTTCAGGATTATTTCACTCATCGATATCCGTTTCACTTCGCACTTCGGCCTGAAGGCTGCGCACTATCTTCTCCAACAGTACACTCGCGAGCAGGTTTTTCGATTCGTGCGTCCAGCCGGCGATGTGCGGGGTCAGCACGACTTGTTCCAGTTGGTGCAACCGCCCGTACAGCGCCTGTTCGGCTTCGGAGAACGTTTGCGGTTTTTCATTTTCAAACACATCCAGGCATGCACCGCCTATTTGTCCGGCCTCCAGCGCCTCCACCACATCGGCTGTGTGGACACAGGCGCCGCGGGCGGTATTCATCAGGATAAAGCCTTTGCGGCATTTTCCGATGAAGGCTGCGTCGGCCAGGTGCCGGGTTTCGGCGGTCAGCGGCAGGTGCAGACTGATAATATCTGCCTGTCGCTGTATCGCTTCGAGGTCCGTTTCCGTCACCCAGGGCATTTCGGCGGCATATCCGGCCTGTTTATACTTGTCAAAAGCCAGTACGGTCATTTCCATACCTGCGAGTTTTCGGGCAAACTGGCTTCCTGTGTGTCCGAAGCCGATGAGCCCGATGGTTTTGCCCCGCAATTCGTACCCCCGGTTGGCTTCGCGGCGCCATACGTTGCCGCGTACTTCCCGGTCGGCCCGGAGCAGGTTGTTCATCAGGGCGAGCAACATGCCCAGCGCCTGTTCGGCTACGGCATTGCGGTTGCCTTCCGGGCTGCTCAAAACTGCCACGCCTCTTTCGGCGGCATATGCGCGATCCACAATTTCCATCCCGGAGCCGAGCCGGCCGACAAAGCGCAGGCGGGTGGCGTGGTCCAGGAATGCCCGGTTGACGAGGATTTTGCTGTTAATAATCAGTCCTTCGTACTCCGGAATCCGGTTGAAGGTGTCCTCCGGCGTAATATCGGGCAAAAAATCGCAGTGGTAACCCCATTGCTCCAATCCTTCTGTCAGCAAAGGATGGCAGTCATCCGTGATGAGCACTTTTTTCATCCTGATTATTTGTCGAATGTAGGCCTCCTTTTTGATATGGAAATGCCAGATTGTGTGAATGGTATGCGACAGCCGGCGAATGCCCACTTTAAATTCGTGGAAGAATCCGGCAGAAGTTGGTCGTCTGGCCGGGTTGCCGGAAATTTGCAACGCGCTTTCGCACATTTTCTTACCAACGCCTTCCGTTCACCGACTGGCGGCAAAGATATTTAGACGAATACATGAAACACATCTTTTTTTTATTTCTGACCACTTTAGCATTTTTGTCGTGCACGACGCCCGAGCCGCCTAGAAAGTATGTATTCGACTGTTACGCCCGCTTCGACGAGCAAGCCGGAAAAATGACGGCCGAGGCGTCGCTGAACGAAGGCGACCCTACGCCGAAACCGGTAGATCCGCCCGGCGGTATCCGCTACCAGAAAGTCAACATGACGCTAGTGCCGATGATGGGCATCAAATACCAGCACGAGTATCCCGCCGATTTTACGAAAGATCACCTGTTCGAATGGAAAACGCTGGATGGCAAACCCCATGAATTTACGCTGCAAATGACCTCTTTCGACAGCATTTCTTTTGATTCGAAGGTGCTTTCGCGCAGCAAACCGGCCAAATTCAGTTGGACCGGCTCTTCGCTGGAACGCGGCGAGGCGCTGGTTTTTATCTGGGAAAATACCGCCCTGGGCAAAACCGTTCCGGTCGAACTTTACAATATCGGCAGTTCCAAAACCATCGAATTCCCGGCCGTAAAAATGGCCGAAATTCCTGCGGGCAACTGGACGTACTACGTGGTTCGGAAAAAACTGCACAAAGCGACGGTGGACGGCGTGACGGTCAATGGCATTACGGAGTATTACTCCCGGCCGCAGGCTGTTAAGGTGACGGAATAAGGTGTGAATGCTCCATTAACTTTCCGACAACGTTTCTACACGGGGTAAAGGACTATTTTTGCACGTTTTTTGCGCAATACATTATTAAAACAGCCGGCAAATTGCTTCCGACTGCTTAAATCGACTCTTTCACATGAAAAAATGGTTTTTCCTGCTCATTTTGATGCCTTCCCTCCTTTGGGCTCAAAAGAATACCTCCACCAAGGCTCCGGCAAGCAAATCTGTCGTGAACCTCGTTTGTTATTTTTACGGCATGCCTCCCGGAGTAGACAGTATCACGCTGTACGAACTGGGTGGAATGGGCAGCCGCGCGATCCTGCGCGGCGGTCGTCGTATGCCCGACAGCGCTTTCGTTCTGACGGTGCCGGCTTCCAAATCCCGCTTCTATGGCGTGGGTATGAACGAACTGGAAGTAACCAAAGTGATTCTGGGCGAAGAACCTGAGTTGAAACTGTACGCGCAGGCTCAGTATATGCAACTGGGCCGCACCGTAGGGTCGCCGATCAACAAGGCCAATGAACAACTACAGAAACAGATTGCTCAACTCCGGGAAGAAAGCGGCCAACTTCGTGGCAAAATGACCGATAAAAGCGCTGAAAAGCAGATATCGGCACTTTCCGCCCGCAAAACCCGCCTGCTCGATTCGCTGAAAACCGCCAATCCGCTGCTCTGGCGTATGACCTCGCTCCTGCTGTTCCCCGATTATTCCACCGAAGTGAAAGGTTACGCGGGGCCTTCGGAGTTTTATGGTAAAGAGTTTTTTCGTTATGCCAACCTCTCCGACCCGGCTTATGAAGGTTTCCCGTTCGTGTTCGACGCTTTCCAGCAATACGCGGAAATGATGACCAACCTGCGCGCCTCCAAACAGGAATTCAACCTGTGGGCCGACCAGCAGTTGCTGAAAATCCCGCAGAATACCAAAACATACCGCCTGGCACTCGGCGGTATCGTTACCGGCCTGAAAGCCAGCAGCAACCCGCTGTATCCGGAATATGCCAAAAAATACATGGATCGCTACAAGAACGACAGCAACGGCGAAATTGCTCAGATGGACTACGAAATGAAGCGCTCCGGCACTTCTACGCCCGGTTTCGAAGCACCCGACCTGGTAGGTATGACGCCCGACAGCCAGTCGTACGCGCTGAGCAAAATGCGCGGCAAAGTGGTGCTGATCGACTTCTGGGCCAGCTGGTGCGGCCCCTGCCGCCGGGAAAACCCGAACGTGGTAAAAAACTACAATAAATACAAAGACAAGGGTTTCGATATCCTCGGCGTAAGCCTCGACCGCGAGCCCGGCGCCTGGAAAAAAGCCATCAAGGACGACGCGCTGCCGTGGCACCATATCAGCGACCTGAAAGGCTGGCAGAGTTCGCACGCCGCGCTGTATTCCGTTACCTCTATCCCGCAAACGGTACTGGTGGACAAAGATGGAAAAATCATTGCGCGCAATATCCGGGGCGAACAACTGGGCGATAAGTTGAAGGAGATCCTGGGGGAATAATATTGAAGTAGGATTTTAAGGATAAAAAAAGGATTAGAAGGATTTGATTTTAAAGATTTTAAGGATTCATCATCCTGCCAATCCCTAAAATCAAATCCTTCTAATCCTTTTTTTATCCTTAAAATCCTACTTCAACACCCCCTCGCTACCACCACATACGTTTCAAACGCATAACTCGGCCGGTCAATGCATTGCAGCACCTCAAAACCGGCCAGTTGGAGGTACAGGAATATTTCATCGCGGGTAAAAGAGCGTATGGTGGAACGGTCTTCCCCGATCAGGTGAGAAACGCCATCCTTTTCTTCAAAATACGTTGATTTCCAGTCGAAACCCCAGCCGTATTCCAGGTTGGGATTCCAGAAACTCTCGCGAAAAAAATGTCGTCCATCGTGTGCTGCACGGTGGACGATTTTTTGTTCCGGCTGCATACGTGGCAGGAAACGGGCCGCATCGATAAAATCGAAACAGAAAAGCCCGTCCGGTGTCAGGTTGCGCCGCACCGACGCGAAACAGTCGTACACGTCGCGGTTGTGCAGCAGGTAACTGATCGTTCTGCCCGTCATGATGGCGCCGCTCACCGGCCCGGGAAGGTCGAAATGGCGCATGTCGGCTTCCAGAAAAGCGCTTTCCGGCGATTTCTTCTGTGCAATGGCCAGCATGTCGGCGCTGAGATCCAGGCCGGTATAAGCAAAACCCTCCTGCTCAAACCGGGACGCCAGGTGGCCCGATCCGCAACCAATTTCCACCATAGAATGGCCCGGGGCGCCCTCCAGCAAGCGGCTGTAGAAAAGGAATTCTTCTTCGTAATTGATAAACGTCTGGTACATCGCCTCGTATACTTCGGCGAGGCCGGCGTAGAGATTGTTCATTTGAATGATGAATGATGAATGATGAATGATGAATGATGAATGATGAATGATGAATGATGAAT
>ENA-UOWO01006061-UOWO01006061.1-activated-sludge-metagenome-genome-assembly--contig:-NODE-6061-length-12509-cov-5.391922_pt1 | contig 12509 bp, 9 predicted proteins | sample MGYA00238148_ERZ761564 | MGnify/ENA primary metagenome ERZ761564 (study PRJEB28885, sample SAMN05720194) | activated sludge metagenome | isolation source: Anaerobic digester | place: USA...
CATCAATTTCATCAATAAAAATAATTGCTTTACCAGCCTTTTTGGCTGTCCCAAATAAATCGCGAACCCGACTCGCCCCCACTCCTACTAGCATTTCCATAAATTCTGATCCCGCCATTGAGTAAAACGGTACATTTGCCTCACCAGCTACTGCTTTTGCCAACAAAGTCTTACCCACTCCACTTGGCCCCACCAACAACACCCCCTTCGGCGCCCTGGCTCCCATTTTATGATATTTCTCTGGATGTTTCAAAAAATCCACCACTTCCATCAAATCATCTTTTGCTTCTTTCACTCCAGCCACATCATTAAAGGTCAAATTTTGTTTTCCTTTGATAAATAGTTTTGCGGTTGATTTTCCAAATCCAAACATCCCACCACCCCCTGCCCCGCCACTTTGTTTCTTTAAAAACCACAATATCAACATCAACGGTAACGCAATCGTCAACAGTAAACTAAATATTTCTCCCATCATTTTCCAACCCTGTTTATTGTCAACTCGAAAATCGACCTTACTCAAATCCACCCCTTCTTTCTGCAATATTTCCGTCAAAGAGATACTTGGTTCTTTGGAAGTTACCAATATTTTTTGGCTATCTTTTGTTTCCGCCACAATTTCATTGTCCGATACCAAAATTTTGGCTACTTCTTGATTTTTAATTCCTTCAATCAATTTTGAAATCGGTACTTGAGACACTCCCCCAGCCACCAAAAAGTTTTTCAAAGCCGACAATATCGAAAAAAACAACACCAAATAAATAATAGTTTTTATAATTTGTTTTGGTCCCACCTCAATCCGCTTAATCTTCACCCCTGGTGGCAAATTCTTTAAAAATTCACTTTCAGTTTTTGTTTTACTACCTGTCTTTCCATCACTGTCGCTACTTGATTTTTTCTTCTTTAAGTCTTCCGTAGCTTTAGCGAAGGAGACCTTTTTTTTAATTTTTTTAATCAATTCCTCAAATAATTTCATGTCCCCATTATACCATCCAGGATTAACAATAATTTTGGTGAAGATAATGTTTTTCTGTCCGCTGCCCTGCTTGGTGTGTTGCCGATGGTGTGAGGACAGCAAAAATATTATCGAACCAAAAATAATAATGTTAATCAAATAAAAAAATTAATTTATTACTTACTATTTACTAATTATCTAATAAGCTAATTTATTTTCCGCATTTAAACCGTTTTTATTCCGCACCATCAACCCAACTCTACCAACAATTCTCGATTATCATCCTTAGCACAATGTACCCAAAATTTATGATTACATTTTTCACATTTATAAAATATTTTAAAATCTCCACTTTGGTATTCACTTCTAATCGGCTTCATTAAACCTTTACACATACTCGCCCTATCTCCTGGGGTTTCCTCATCCACATGTTTTCCCCACAAACACCTTGGGCAATGATCGGTTGTTCCGTTTCCAATTACTTTTTCTCCACATACTTCGCAAACAAAATCTTCCACCACATTTTTCATAAACTAATTTTAACAATAAAATTGGCGAAGATAAAAATAAAATTTTGAAGTAATCATTTTTTAAATGTATCCAACGTGCGACGCACTCTTGGCCGACATTTAAAAAATCGGTTACGAAAAATTTTAAATAATTTGTTTTCCTACAATCTACGATCAACAATCGACGATCTATTTCCCCAATTCCACTCCCATCCTTATATCCTTATTTAGTTTTTGATTAAACAACAATTTTCCTCCCACCATACTCGCCACTGGTTGCACCTGAATCGGCTGCCAATCACTAGGATATGTAATTAAACTCACCAAACCGGTTTCCCCGCTTCCACTTTGTCTTTGAATATAACTAATATAATTAAATTTCGTTTTACCAACCAAATCAATCTTGCTACTATAACTAATTTCCACCACCCTCTTTTTCAAAGTTGGCACAACCACCAAAAATCCTACTTCTTTTTTACCATCTACCTCTTTAACCCTCAATTCATTATTATTATAAATTTTAAAATTCGATACATCACTAGCATCAGTTACCTTAATTTGGGATAAATTTACATCTTTGGGTAAATACACCCTCAAATAATTTTTATAATCTCCACCCGGCCAATTATTATTTTTTGCCGTATTTTCATAGTTTATTTTTAAAATTCGCTCAACTTGATTAAGACCAATACTCACCGCCTGTTCAATATTTCTATTCAAAAAATAATTGGCTTTATTTACCCCCAAATTAGCCTCAACCACATACAAATAATCTGTCATACAATCACCCACTCCACATTTGCCATTATAAATTTTTCCATCCCAACCCAAGTCGGTTAAAATAGTCGCTGTTTCTTTGTGATTAAAAGCAATTTGAATTTCGTTTTGCTCAAACAACTCCACAATCGATTGGCTCAATTCTGCCTTCTTTTCAATATTTAACGTTTTAATTGCTTCAAATAACTGTTTTCCGACTGCCCCCAAAAAACTAGCCTTTTGGACTGACCCTGGGAAAAACTTTGTTTCTGCATAAAATTCCGCTTGCTCATACAAATTTGTTTCAGTAATAGTTTCCTTAAAATCAACCACGTAAACGCCTCCTGTCACTTTCAAAAACGACTTAGCTACCGCCAAATTTACCCCAATCACTCCATCAACCTTAAGACCTGTTTCTTTTTCCAAAAACCATTGAATGTCACCACTAGTTTTCGTAAAATCAGCCTTCCAATTCGCATCTCTCATAAACCACTTAGCCTCATTCAAAATATTTTTTATTTCCCAAGGAGGTTCAACGTGACCTTTAAGTTGTCCATCAGCCTCATAAACATCCTTTACCTCCAGTCCCAAAAGTCTCCCTTTTTCAAATTTTAAAATTCCATAGCTTCCAATAAACCCACCAGTTGGCCTCAACTCTGATTCATTCTGAAACAACACCATATATTGTTTACTCTTACCATCCAACCCTAAAAATTCTGGCAAAACCTTTACAAATTTCTTAGTCAACTCCAACTTACTTCGAATATCCTCAACTGTTTTCATCTTTTTTTGAGCATCCATTTTCCATTTTGCTGGTATCCAGTTATAGTCTCCATTTAATCTGGCTTGCAATACCCCAATATTTGCTTCTGCTTCCATCAATTTATTTTCCAATTTCTCCAATTCACTATTCCAATCAATTGTTTTTTCAAAAAACATGGCTTCACTCATCAAATCAGCTATTTGTGCCAAATCTACCACACTTTTTTCCAGTACCAATACATCTCTCCCCACCTTAACACCAGTCTGATAATTTCTAAACGATCTGAATTTATTCAAACCCCAATCGTTTATCTTTTCATCTATTCTGGCCAATTTTTCCACCCCTTCATCAGCCAATTTTTCTGCTCTAAGATATTTTTTATTTTTAATCAACTCCGGCACTTGTTTAATATTATCAAGAGATTTCATTGTTGCTGTTACCCATTTTATTGGCTCAACCAACATCAACACCAACCCCAACAACAATACCAACCACCATTTTTTGTTTATTTTGGGTAGTTTAAATTTCGGCCCAACTTTCTTTTTTTCTTCTTCAACTTTTTTTGGTTCTATTTTTTGATCATTTTTGGGAACTTCAAACAACTCATCGCTTTCTTCCTCAATATATTCATTCTCTTCTGGTTCGCTTTTGGCTGCAATTTTTTCTTCTACCTTCACTTTTTCCTCATTATCATATTTTTCTGGTTTAACTGTAAAATCTATAATTTTGGGGATCACTTCACTTTCTTGATCCACCTCTTCTAGAGGCTCCCCTTTTTTTATAAATGGATTAATTTGATCATAATCATCCTCCTCAATCGCCACATCATACATTCTATTTTTTTTATCCTCATTTTCCTGCCCGTCTAAATGTTTACCCGCCAAGATTGCGTAGCTATCGGCGGGCGACGACTTAATCTTCTTTTTCATTCGATTTTCTTCATCCATCTTCGAAAAGAAATATTGAAGTGTTTCCTCAACACCTTTATCAAATTCAATTGAGGCTTGCCATCTTAATTTCCTCTCTGTTTCTTTCGCTCTCTCACCATCACCCTGATTTATTACTTCTTCCTTTTCCGACACCTTAAATCGCGTCATCTTCGCCTTATCCATCAAAATCTTTGCCAAATTTTCAAAATCAATTTCTCTCCCCAAAACCAAGAACTTCTCTCTTTCGGTTCCCGACAAGAAAGTTGACCTTAAAATAGCCTCGACCAAGTCAGCTATCGCCAATAGCCTGATTGTATTTTTCGGGCTTGGCAATTCTAAATTTTTATTTTGTACTGCTTGTTTAATTACTTTCGACAAAAAATCATTTTCGCCCATTCCAGCACCATAAACACCCATAGCTTCTATTATTCTCCAATCTACTGACCAATTTTCAACCTCCGTATCCAATATCAACGACCTTGATTTATTATTAATACTCACCAAAACAAATTTTTCAGTATCAATTTTTTCCCAATCTTTTTTATCTCCACAAAAATCAAACACATAACTAAAATTTCCATTTATTTCATCAAGACTACCAACCCATTCAAAATTTATTAAATCATTTAAAGCTGATACATAATCCCCCACTCCAATCACTCGAATATCTTTTTCAACCAATCTTTGGGCCAATTCTTTTGCTACAAAATGATTTATTCCAATTATTAATGCCGATGGTAACCCAGAGTTCATATCTCAATTTTATATTATTTGTATTGCTAAATACTAAAAGCTAATTACTAAATACTAAATCATGCGGTATATTTTCGGTTGTTTTGCGGTAATTATTTTTTAATATATTTAAACCGTATCAGACTGTTTCGTCAGAACGTGAAAAATGTAATAACATAAATATTTACTATTAATATTAATTTTAGAAAAATCATCATAAAAAAGCCTCCTTTTTTAAGGGAGGGTAGGATGGGTTTAAGTATAATATCAATTAAAAAAATGTTCTGATTTATATTTTGATCGCCAAAAATATACAAAAAATCTGTACTAATTAACAACAGGGGAATATATCAAAAAAACAAAAAAATAAATTTGAAGTCATAATTTTTGAACGTTTTTTAGCCTGCAATACAGACTGATTTTCCAGTAAAATAATCCTTAAATACAATTTCTGTCTTACTATTTACTATTCACTACTTACTATTTACTAATTCTCCTACCATCAACAACCCCGCTACCGCTTCCGTCACCACCGTCACCCAAGCCGCCCCCACAATTCCAAATCTAGGTATAAACAACAAATTACCCCCAATATTAACTATCAAAGAGATTACCCCAATTAGTAAAATTAATTTTTGTTTTCCTTTAGCTATCAGGGTAAAACCAACCAGGTGTCCAAGATAGGCAAACACCATTGCCACCAATAAAATTCTTAACACTTCAACAGATGCCAAATAAGCGTTTCCGGCCAAAACCATAATTATCCAGGGTGCCAAAAAATAAATTGTTGGCGCCACCAATAAAGCCCCCAAAAACATCAGTCCAGTTGTTTGCCAAAACAATTTTTTTTTATTTTCTATCTTACCCGACAAAAGCGGAAAGACACTGTTAACCAAAAAATAAGCCGGCTGAATCAAGTTTCCATAAATTTTATATGCCAATCCGTAATACGCCAAATCTCTTACTCCAATTAATTGTTTAATCAAGATTGAATCAATCGCCCGATCATATCCCGAAAACAAAATCATATAAACTCCCATCGGCCAAGTTTCTCCAATAAATTTTTTCAAAAAAAATTTATCTAGTTTTACAAAGTTTATTTTACTAACAACCCTTTTTGCCAAATTTAAACCCAAAATCAAACTCAAAATTCTTGCCAACAAATATACCCCAAAAATCCAAACCAAATTTATATTATTTCTAGTAAACCACAAAAATATTATAAAAATTAACGGGAAAATAATATCTCCCACCACCTTCAAATCCATTCTCATTTCCGTCTGAAAAATAATCTCCAAACTTCCCGCCATCGCTGTTAATCCAATCATCAACAGAGCAACTAATGCCTCAATTTCTAAACCATCAAAACCCGACCAAAACAAAATTACTAATAATCCTACAAAAAATAATAATAGGGAAGTCAAACACCTAAACCAGGCTACTTGAACATAGACCTCATTTCTTTGATTTTTCTCTTTTGCCGATGCCTCTTTAACTCCAATTACCTTACTCCCAAAATCTGCCGCCGAATCAAATAATAACCACACCGAAGTAATCAACAAAAAGTTACCATAAATTTCTGGCCCCAATTTTCGAGTCAAAATTGCCGTCGTCACTAAACTTAAAAATATTGTTACTATCTTTCCACCCACCTGAACCAGCGTGTTTATTATTGGCTTTTTTAACATAATCTATTTTACCTTGATTTGTTAAAAAAAATAATTAAGACTTCTCCCTTTGTTAAGGGGAGATGTCGAAACGAAGTGAGACAGAGAGGATTTGTTTGAGACAAATCGGTTACGAGAAATTAAAAAAATAAAAATGTTATCAAGCTAAAATCAGATCAAAGCCAAAACTAGTGTTAATAACCACATATTCTGGGGTAGGGTAAACCAATAATGATCCACCATCCCGCTCAAAAATATTACCCCCAGTATCAGTATTATTATTTTGTCATTGTTTCTGATTAGTTTTTTAAGAGTTTTGAAAATTGAAAATTGCGAAGCGAAGCGAAGTCCGCCTTTGGCGGAAAAAGCAAAAATTAATATTCCCAATATTCCAATTTCCGAAATCAATAATAATCCAATATTATGTACTGGTTGAAACCAAAATATTTGATTATTTTGCTGATAATCTGGCAATTTTATCAAAAAATTATTCAATCCTACACCTAATAATGGTGATTTTTTTATCATCTCCACTGCCGCTAAGTTTAGTAGTCCTCTTTTTAACAAACCATTCTCATCCCAACCACCCAAAAAATTTTGAATTGGATAATTGTAATCAATCATTTTGTAAATCCCAAAAAGCATCATAACTACCAAAAATAATATTATTCCTTTGTTTTTTATATTTCTAAAATTACCCCACGACAACCAAAAGATACTTATTAAACCCAAAAACCATACGGTTCTGCTTCCAGTCAAAATTATTCCAATTATCCCAAGCCACGTTACCCCCCACCATAATACATTTAACTTTATAACTTTAAAAACTTTATAACTTGATAAACTTTCTTTAAATTTCACCCACAACACCATACTTATCAACAAAAATCCCGCCAAACTATTTGGATGAGAAAAAGTTCCATAAGCCCTGACTATTCCATTATTTACCACCGACATTTGAGCAATTCCAATTGTGTTAAAATCAAAACTTCTTTCCCCAAGCCACCACCAAAATCCATTCAAACTGCCACCTTTAGCAATTTGACCAATCGCCAACAAGCTTTCAACTCCAATCCAAAGCGGCAAAACCCACATCAACATTTTTTCCATCAAATTTTTATTTTTAGCTCCAAAATACCCAAACCACACCAATTGTCCAATTCTCGCCCATTTATAAATTGCCACCCATCGATTCTGCGCCACAAAAATATTTATAACCACGAAAACAATTACTAAAAAAAATTTAGATTTAAAAAAAGTCTCCTTTTTTAAGGGAGATGTCCAAAGGACAGAGGGTTTAATCAAATTCGAAATTAAAAGAACTATCCACACCAAGTCCACCAAGTAAAGAGTGGGGGACAAATAATCAATTCTTATCCCCAGTACCATCGTCCAATCAAACCAAAAATGTTTTCCAAGTTGAGTTGGTATCAGACACAACAACAAAAACAACAATATTTTAGACATTATTTGCTGAACTTGCTTCACACCCGTATCTTACCACAAACTTTATTTTATCTTTCTGACAAGCTGATCAGCTGAAAAGCTGACAAACTGTTATTCTTTTGGTTTAATTACCACGTGTCTTTCTTCACCTTCACCTTCAGACTCACTTACTATTCCCTCAATTCCTGCAATCACCATATGACAAATTCTTCTTTCATAAGAACTCATATTCGCCATCGACACGTTTTTATGTTCGACCAAACATTTTTCTGCCAAACCTCTTACTGTCTGTTCTAGTCGAGCTTTTTGCTCATTACGATAATTATTTACATCCAAAAGTACTCGAATATTTTCTCCCACTTGGTTCCTCACCATCAAAGCCAAAATCAACTGAACCGCCACCAAATTTCTTCCCCTAAAACCAATTAATCCCGAAGGATTGGCTACCGTCACCCCCACCAACACCTGGTCTTCTTCACCCTCCAAATCTTCCACGAATGCTTTTTCTACCTCAAAATTTATTTGAGCCAAAAAATCGCAAGTAATTTTTAGAATTTTTTCATTTCTTTTTTTGTTATCCATAGTCGCTATTTTATCATAAAGCTAAATATTTTTACGCAGACAATGTTTTTTGTAGGGCGACGCCTCTGAGTGGATATTACGATGGTTGCAAGCCCGAAAAAAATATTGTCGAGTAAAAAAATTATTTTTTGTTTACTTTATTCACCAACACTTGCTGTCCAATCATCAAAGCCGAAGTAGTAAACCAATATAACAGTAATCCCAACGAAAAATTCCAACCAATAAATATTGTCATCGCCGGCATCATATACATCGATTGAGTTCTCATTGTTGCCATCATATCGTCTTCTTTATCTTTAGTTTTTTCGACCATCTTTTCATCTATTTTTGGATTGGGCATCATTAGTTTTGCACTCAAAAATTGTAATACCCCCGATCCCAACAACAAAAATAACGGAAGTATCAAGTTTACACCAACACCTTGTTTAAACAATCCAGATGGTGTCATCGCCAAGTTACTTCCCAAAAACCCCAAATCAAATTTAAAATTTTCATCAATCCTAAAAGAGGGGATTAGTTGAGTGTTTATTTGTTCCACACTTCCTTTACCACCAGAAAAACCAGTTACCATATTAAAAGCCGAAAAAAATAATAACAAAACAACTATTTGCAATATCTGTGGCAAACATCCAGACAAGGGATTTATCCCTTCTTGTTTATATAAATCCATTTGAGCTTTAGCCATTGTTTGTTTATCTTTCCCATATTTTTCTTTAAGTTTATTAAGTTTTGGTTGAATCTCTCTAATTTTTTTAGCTGATTTCAAACTAGGCCAAACCAAAGGCAACAAAATCAATCTAATAATTATGGTCACCAATATTACCGCCCAACCAAAATTACCAACAAGATAATAAAGACCAAATAGAGCATTAACAAATGGAGCAATAAATAAATTCATTTTTACTTTATAACTTTATAACTTTACAAACTTTATGAACTTTATTTTAACAGATTGATTCCTTTACCACCACCAGGTCTACACCTTAAAACCCTTTTTAATCCCAACCATAATCCTTTTACTACTCCATATTTTTTCACCGCTTCATAAGTATATTCCGAACAAGAGGGGACAAATCGACAATTTTCCCCCCGAGAAATATGTTTTTTATAAAAAATTAATATCTTTAAAACAACTTTTTTCATCTTTATAATACTGCTCCCTTTTTCAAGGGGAGCTGCCCCGCAGCGGCGGGGCTGAGGGTTTTGATTAATTTTTCTATTTCTTTCTCAATCCCTTCAATACCTGCCCCCAACAAATTCTTTTTAGCCAAAAAAACTATTTTTGTTCCAGACCTAAACTTATCAAGTTTTTTAACCAACACCTCACACATTCTTCTTTTTATTTTATTTCTATCCACCGCTCTCTTAGATATCTTTTTAGAAATTACAAAACCAAATTTAATTTCTTTAGTCTCATCAACCAAACATATCGCCCCGAATAAAGAACTAGAAATAATTTTCCCTTTATTTTTAATTTCTAGAAATTCTTTTCGGCTACTAATTCTGTTTATTTTTTTCAACACAATATAATTATATTCTGACTAGCTGATAAACTGAAGTACTGAAAAGCTGATTGCTTACGCACTTATTTTCTTTCTTCCCATTACTCTTCTTCTTTTCAATACATTTCTACCAGTTGCACTAGCCATTCTTTTTAAGAATCCGTGAACTCGATTATGTTTTTTTGTTTTTGGTTGATATGTTTTTTTTGCTGCCATAAAGACAATTTTATCATAATATCTGACAAACTGATTAGCTGAAAAACTGACAAGCTATTTTGCCTCTTTCATTTTGTGGAAAACTAATTTATTATGATGTGGATAAGTAATTCCTCCCCGAATTGTTTTTATTTGTTTTTCTGTTTTGCTACTTATCTATTTAACTAATAAACTAATCATGGATATCGACCGACTCTGGAAAAATACCCAAGAAGAACTCAAAATTGTTCTGGCTCCAGCTGTTTTTCAAACTTTTGTAAGCAAAACCCAACTAATTAGTCTTCAAGGTAATCAAGCCACGCTAGCTTGCCCCAATTCTTATTTAGCCGACATCAATCGCAAGCGCTATTATCAAATTTTTAAAAATGCTCTTGACAACCAAACCAAAACCGACAACACCCTAAACTTTATTATTCAAGAAATTCTCCCAAACGATACCTCTGTACCTTCGCCCCTTTTTGAATATACTCCTCAAAAAAATCACTATAATCATAATCTCCATCCCAAATACACCTTCGACACCCTAATTGTCGGCAATAGTAACAATTTTGCCTATGCTGCCTCTCAAGGAATTGTCAAAAACCCCGGTCTTACTTACAATCCATTTTTCATTTGGGGTGGAGTTGGTGTCGGCAAAACCCATCTTATGCAAGCTATTGGTCATGAACTCCTCAAATCAAATCCTAATTTTAAAATAAAATATTTTCCCGCCGAAACTTTTGGCAATGAACTTATCTCTGCTCTCAAATCCAAAACCATGAATCAGTTTAAAGATAAATATCGCAATCTTGATTGTATTTTGGTTGATGATGTTCAATTTATTGCCGGTAAAGAATATATTCAAGAAGAATTTTTCCACACCTTCAACACTCTTCATATGAACGGTAAACAAGTAATTCTTACCTCTGATCGTAAACCCAGCGAAATTGATCACCTCGAAGATCGGCTTGTTTCTCGTTTTATGGGTGGTCTTACCGTTGATATTCAACTACCAGATTTTGAGATGAGAAGTGCCATTATCAAACAAAAAGTTGAAGAAAATGGAATTCAAATTACTCCAGAAGCTTTATCTTATTTAGCCAACAATCTTGAATCAAATATTAGAGAAATTCAAGGTAAACTTCAACAAATAACCGCCCAATCAATATCTCAAAAAATAGGGGAGATTGATATAGATTTTATTGAGCATTTTTTTGATCCCTCTTTAGCTCAAAATCTAAAAAACTTTAATAATTCCAAAATAAATCCCAAACACATAATTTCCGTATGTGCCAAAAATTTCAATATTAAAACCGGTGACCTTTTAGGTAAAAGTCGTAAAAAAGAATTAGTTGAAGCCCGCCACATCACTGCTTATTTACTTCTAACCGAAGGAAATTTACCTCTTGAAGAAGTCGGTCATCTTTTAGGTGGTCGCGATCATACTAGTATTATGCATGCTCGAGATAAAATTAATATTCTTTTTTCCACTAATCCACAAATTAAAAAACTTATCAACCAAATCAAAGCATCTTTTTAATATATTTTTTCTTATCCACATTTTTTAATACTTATCCACCAACTTATCCACATTATTATTAAAATTTTTCCCCCGAAATTTACCCAAACTCAAAATTAAATTATAAGTCATAAACTATTTTTTTTACCTATTTATAAATCATAAACCTATATTCCACTATCATCTTATAGATTATAATTTAAATCTTTCCATCAAATTTAATATTAATCCACTTATCAACCACCCCTAATAACTAACTCTACTATTTTTTATAAATTAAATTATAATAATTCAACAATGAAATTTTCCCTTTTACAAGAAAATTTAAATTTAGCTCTGACCAATGTTTCTCGTTTTGTTTCTTCAAAAAATCAACTACCAATTTTAAATAATATTTTATTATCTACCGACCAAGGTCGTCTTAAATTATCAGCTACAAATCTCGAATTAAGTATTAATTACTGGATTGGTGTCAAAATTGACCAAGAGGGAAGTATTACAATTCCTTCAAAAGAAATTACCGAATTTGTATCATATTTATCCGCTGGCAAATTAGATTTATCACTAAATCAAGAAAATAACTTATTAACTATTTCTTCCAACAAAGCCGAGTCAAAATTCACCACTGCACCCTCATCTGATTTTCCCGAGTTTCCCCAAGTTGATCAAAATTCACTTTTTGAAATCGATTTAAATCTTTTTTCCCAGTCAATATCCCAAATTGCCTTTTCTGCTGCACTTGATGATACTCGACTGGTTCTCACCTCTATTCTTTGTCAATTTAGTAAAGACAATTTGACTTTAGTTGCTACCGATGGTTTTCGTTTATCTTTCAAAAAAATAAAATTAACTCAAGAAATAAAATTAAAAGATGATCAACCAGTAACCGTTTTAGTTCCCGCCAGGAGTTTAATTGAAGTCACTAAACTCGCTAAAAACAATCAAAAAATTAAAATT
>ENA-UOWO01006063-UOWO01006063.1-activated-sludge-metagenome-genome-assembly--contig:-NODE-6063-length-12505-cov-24.445863_pt1 | contig 12505 bp, 8 predicted proteins | sample MGYA00238148_ERZ761564 | MGnify/ENA primary metagenome ERZ761564 (study PRJEB28885, sample SAMN05720194) | activated sludge metagenome | isolation source: Anaerobic digester | place: USA...
TTCCGCCTGCCCGGCCATGCCGAGCGCGAGGGCGGCGTGGGCCTGGGCCTGAGCCTGGTGCGGCAGATCGCCGAGGCGCATGGCGGCACGGTGCGCTGCGAGCCGCGCGACGGCGGCGGCAGCTGCTTCGTCATCCGCCTGCCGCGGCCGGTCTGACAGCTTCTGCGGCGCGCTGCTTCAGCACCCAGGCCAGCAGCGCCACCAGGCCCACGGCCGACAGCGCCAGCCCGGCGGTCGATGCGATCCAGAACCCGCGCGCGCCCTGCCAGGCCGGTGGCACTGCGCCGCCCGTGTCGAAGGCCAGCAGGTTGCCGCCACCCAGGCCCACGCCCCACAGCGCCAGCACGTAGATCAGCGTGGGCAGGGTGGCGATGCGCCAGGCGCGCAGCACGAAGGCGGCCACCGCCTGCACCGCGTCGACCGTGTGGAACAGCGCCACCCACGCCAGCAAGGGCAGGGCGGCGGCCACCACCGCCGGGTTGCCGGTGTAGAGCTGCAGCACCTGCTCGCGGCCCAGAAACACCGCCACACCCACCAGCGCAGCCAGGCCCGTGCTGAACTGCAGGCCGTGCCAGCACAGGCGCCGTGCGTCGGCCATGTCGCCCGCGCCGATGCGCTGCGCCACCAGCGTGCTGCTGGCATTGCCCAGCGCCAGCGGCAGCATGAACAGCAGCGACACCAGGTTGGCCGCGATCTGGTGGCCGGCCACCGGCGTGGCGCCCAGCCGCGAGATGAAGATCGCCATGAAGGCGAAGCCGGTGACTTCCACGCCGATGCCCAGGCCCATCGGCACGCCCAGGCGCAGCAGCGCCCGGATCGATGGCCCGTGCGGCTTGCGCACATCGGGTGCCAGCAGGTCGAAGCGGCGGTAGAACGGGTCGCGCGCCAGCAGCACCGCGGCGGCCAGCGTCTGCGCCCACATCGCCAGCGCGGTGGCGATGCCGCAGCCCACCACGCCCAGCGCCGGGATGCCCAGCGCCGGCACGCCCGACACCAGCGCCAGCGACAGCGGCACCTTCAGCGCCAGCCCGCCGATCTGCAGCGCCATCACCGCCTTGGGCCGGGAGACGGCGTTGTTGAAGCCGCGGTAGACGGTGAACAGCAGCGACGCCGGCAGCGCCACCGCCAGCGCCAGCAGGTAGCCGCGCACCTTGTCGGCCACCTCGGGTCCGGCCTTGCTGAGTGCCAGGAACGGCGCCGGAAACGCCAGCAGCGCGCAGCCCAGCACCGCACAACCCAGCGCCAGCCACAGCGCCTGCCAGACCTGGCGGCCGGCTTCATGCAGGCGCTTGGCGCCGAACAGCTGCCCCACCGTGGGGCTGATCGCCAGCACCACGCCCATCAGGCCGATGAACACGGTGATGTAGCTGGCCCCGCCCACCGCCAGCGCGGCCAGGTCGGTGGGCGAATGGCGCGCCACCAGCACGGTGTCGATGGTGCCGAAGCCCAGCACCGCCAGCTGGCCGATGAACAGCGGCCAGGCCAGCGGCAGGATGCGGCGCACGCTGCCGCTTAGGCCGGTGCCGGCCGTGCTGCCGGCACCGGTGGCGGGCAGGGCAGTCATCCGGCGGCCGGCGGCGGCAGCGCGTCGGCCGGGCCGGGCAGCGCCCGCTCGGCATAGCGGTTGAAGCGCCAGGCCGTGCCTTCCATCGTGATGCGCCGCCACACCGCCCGCTTCTCGCCCGGGCTCAGCACCGGCCAGTCCTGCACCTCGTCCTCGGTGCGGCCGCAGCCCTTGCACAGGGCGTCACCCTGGGCGGTGGAACAGATGGCGATGCAGGGCGCGTCGGGCGTGTGGGCATACCAGGCCAGCCAGGCATCGCGTGCGCGTGCCGGCATGCTGTGCTCGTCGGCCAGGCTCTCGCGGTAGTACACCAGCAGCGCGTACACCTCGGCCAGCGCGCGCACCTCGGCGCAGGCGGTGATGCCGTCGGGCGACGGCGAACGCAGGCGCCACCAGTTGATGGCGGCCTCGATGTCGGTGATGTGGATGCCGGCCATGGGGGCGCGAAGCATAGCGCGGGCCGCTGGTCCCGGCCGGGCACGGGCCATGCATACTTTGCCCCCATGCGACGCCCGTGGTCTGTTCCCGTGATGAGGCTGGTCCGCCATGTCGCTGCTGCAGGCAGCCTGGCCCTGCTGGCGGGGCCAGCGGTGCAGGCTGGCGAATTCAGCGACGAATTCGACCGCCAGCGTTTCAAGACCGGCTTCCAGCATGAGATCGCCTTCCGCGAGGCGGCCCTGCACGTGGCCTGGGCCGCCGAGCCGCTGTGCGACGACACCACCGAGATCGAGCCGTTCGTGCTGTGGTCGCTGCGCGGCGTGCGCAAGGGTTTGTCGAGCGATGCGCAGAAGCTGTTCACCCAGGCCACCGGCATGGACGAGCACTGGCGCATCGCCTGGCTCGACGAGGCCGCGCCCGACAACCTGCGCCTGGGCCAGCGCGTGGTGGCGGTCAACGACCGCCCGCTGCCGGCACCCGGCAGCAAGATCGCGCTGAGCGCTGTGTTTCGCGGCGGGTCGGCGTTTTCGGTCGACGACCAGGCGTTCTGGGACGTGATGCACCAGGCCCGCGTGGAGGCCAACGCCGATTCGTCGATGACGCTCACGCTGGACGGCGGCGAGCAGGTCAAGGTGTCCACCCAGACCGGCTGCGCCGGCACGGTGACGGCCAGCGCCTTCGACGACGAGCCGCAGAACTTCCTGCGCCAGGAGGGCCTGCGCAGCAAGATCCCCGGCCACGCGATGCTGGCCGCCCACACCCGGGATGAACGGCGCTGGCTGGCGGCCTTCGGCACCTACTTCCTGGCCAGCGAGCGCAGCATCCTGCGCCAGCGCTCGTCCGACACCGTGGGCAGCGCCTTCCTGGTGGGCAAGGTGCTGGCGCTGGCGGTGCCCGGCATCGGCACCGTGCTGTCGGCGATGGAAAGCCAGACCCAGCGCGGCCTGCAGGTCGACGGCCTGATCGGCGGCGCCGACCTGTTCGCCAACGAGGTGGTGCTGGCCATGGGCGGCGACCCCGCGGTCGGGCTGAAGCTGTCGGACCGGCTGGCGCGCGACAAGGTGGCGGCCGACATCCTGCCGATGTCGGCCTTTCGCCGGTCGAATGTCGAGCAACAGTTGCAGCAACTGCAGGCCATCGAGGCCGCCCGCCGGCAGGCTGAGCTGGCAGCCGAGTCCGGCGGCGACGCCCAGGCCGGCACCAGGCCGTAAGGTGGCGCCCGCAGGCCCGACCAAGGGGCTTGTGCCACTCTCTGCGGGGCCCCATGCGCCACTCACTGTCCCTGATCGTCCTGCTGCAGCCTGGCCTGGCGGCCGCCGCCGTCTGCGAGGCCCGCTCGGCGCCGCAGCAGACACCGCTGGTCGAGCTGTACACCTCCGAAGGCTGCAGCAGCTGCCCGCCGGCCGACCGCTGGCTGTCCAGCCTGCCGGCGGCGCCCACCGGCACAGGCCAGCCTGCGGTGCTGGCAGCCGCCTTCCACGTCAGCTACTGGGACCGCCTGGGCTGGCCCGACCGTTTTGCCAGCCCCGACTTCACCGCCCGCCAGGCGGGGCTGATGCGGGCGTCAGGGGCGCGCTACGTCTACACGCCGCAGGTGGTGGTCAATGGGCGCGACTGGCGTGGCTGGCCCACGCTGCCCGCCGCCGGTGCGGCGCCGGCACGCGCCAGCATCGCCTTGCAGCGCCGCGGCGGCCAGGTACAGGTCAACGTGGCGCCGGGCCCGGGCGCGCCGGCCCAGCTGGGCCTGTGGTGGGCACTGGTGGAAGATGGCCACGGCTCGGCCGTGTCGGCTGGCGAGAACCGCGGCGCACAGCTGCGCCATGACCATGTGGTGCGGCGTTACGGGCAGCTGCCGGCCTGGCCGGCACAGGCCGAGGCACGGCTGCCGCCGCTGGTGGTGCCCGCCAAAGGCGAAGGCGGGCGCCAGGCCCGCCTTCTCGTGGTGGTGACCGATGCGGCCACCGGTGCGCCGTTGCAGGCGGCCCAGCTGGTCTGCCCCGGCGCGGCCTGAGCCGCGCGCGGGATCTCAGACCGGCTTGCGGCGCGGCGCGCCGAACGGCTTGCCGGCCGGACGGTCGCCCGCCGGGCGGTCGCCGCCGAAGCCGGCGCGAGCCGGGCGGTCGCCACCGCCGAAGCCTTCGCCACGCGGGGCGTGGCTGCGGCTGTCGTTGCGGAAGCCGCCTTCGCGGAAACCACCCTCGCGGAAGACGCCGCCTTGCGGGGCGCCACCGTCACGGAAGCCGCCGCCCTGCGGCCGGTCACCGCCACGGAAACCGCCGTCACGGAAGCCACCCTGGGGCGCGCCCTCGCCACGGAAACCGCCGCCTTGCGGGCGCGCATCGTCGCGGAAGCCGCCCGGGCGGCGGTCGCCCTGATGGCCACCACCAAAGCCGCCGCCGAAGCCGCCACCCTGGGGCCGCGGGCCGCCAAAGCCGCCCGGCCGGCGCTGGCCGAAGCCCGGCTTGCCGCCGAAGCCGGGGCCGTTCATCGTCGGGGCGGTGAACTTGGGCTCGAGCCCGGCCACCACCGCCACCGCGATCGGCTGGGTGGTGAAGCGCTCGATGCGGCGGATCATGCCCACGTCACGGCGCTCGGCCAGCGTGATGGCCAGGCCGTTGCGGCCGGCACGGCCGGTGCGGCCGATGCGGTGCACGTAGTCCTCGGCCTTCATCGGCAGGCCGTGGTTGATCACGTGGCTGATGGTCGGCACGTCGATGCCGCGGGCGGCGACATCGGTGGCCACCAGGATGCGCAGGTGGCGGCTGCGCAGGTCTTGCAGCACGCGGTTGCGGCGGCCTTGCGGCATGCCACCGTGCAGCGCGGCCACGGCATGGCCGATCTGCTGCAGCTTGTAGGCCACTTCATCGGCGTCGCGCTGGGTGCTGGTGAACACCACGCACTGGTCCATGTCCTTGTCGGTCAGCAACTGCTCCAGCAGGGCATGCTTGTGGTGGATGCTGTCGGCCCAGTGCAGGCGCTGCTCGATCGACGCATGGGTGTCGGTGTGCTTGTCCACGCTGATGCGCTGGGCGTCGCGCGTCAGCTGGTTGGCCAGGTGGCCCACGGTGCCGTCGAAGGTGGCCGAGAACATCATGGTCTGGCGCTCGGCCGGCAGCGACTCGGCGATCAGGTTGATGTCGTCGATGAAGCCCATGTCGAGCATGCGGTCGGCTTCGTCGAGCACCAGCAGTTCGACGTTGGCCATGATGGCCGCGCCGCTGTTCATCAGGTCCATCAGACGGCCGGGGGTGGCGATCAGCAGGTCCAGCGGGCCGCGCAGGGCCTTGAGCTGGGCCTGGTAGGGCACGCCGCCCACCACATGCGCCACGCGCAGGCCGTGCACGCCGTAGCCGTAGACGCTGCAGGCACGCGACACCTGCTGCGCCAGCTCACGCGTCGGGGCCAGCACCAGCACGCGGGGGCCGTAGGTCTGGCCCTTGGCGCGCTTCTTGGCCGGGTCCAGGCGGGCGGCCAGGATGCGCTCCAGCGCCGGCCAGACGAAGGCGGCGGTCTTGCCGCTGCCCGTCTGCGACGACACCAGCAGGTCGCGGCCGGTCATGGCCACCGGCACGGCGCGGGCCTGCACGTCGGTGGGCGTGGTGTAGCCGGCGTGGGTGATGGCCTTCACCAGCTCGGGCGACAGGCCCAGGGCGGCGAACTCGGCGCCAGGGGCGGCCGCCGGCTCGGTGGACTCCGGCAGGTCGGTGGCGGCCAGTTCGGTGGCCAATTCGGGGATCAGATCGAAACTCATGGTTCAAGCTTTCAGCAAGGCAAGGCCGGCCCCGGTGGCTTGTGGCCACGGCAAGACCAGCCACGGCGCCGCGTCATCGGCGGGCAGCCGCAGTGGGGTCGCACTTCGGTGGAAGGGTGGGGCGGTACGAGGCCACTGGCAATGACTGCTGTGCCTGCGGTGCAGCGGCGCATGGCAAGTGCATGCGGGCGTCTGCGAAGCCCAAAACGTCCTGAAGCGACGGCATCGCCGCCAACCAGGACGGCAAGACACGGTGTGGATGCCCTGAAGGGTCAGGGCCCGGCTTGCCAAGGGTCAGAGGGGATGAACGATTCCGCTGAACAAACCTGCCGTTCAGCGAAGCCTTTGATTATGTCAGAAAGCCTGTGCGGCTGCTGGGGTTTCGGTCGGTGCGCTGCCCCGCCCGGCGCCTGCCGTGCCGCCCACCGCGCCGGCGCGGCGGGCGGTGCGCACCAGGTCGGCGGCCTTCTCGGCAATCATCACCGTCGGCGCATTGGTGTTGCCGCCGACGATGCGCGGCATGATCGACGCGTCGATCACACGCAGCCCTTGCAGGCCGTGCACCCGCAACTCGGCGTCCACCACGTCCAGCGGGCCGGGGCCCATGCGGCAGCTGCCCACCGGGTGGTAGATGGTGTCGGCATGGTGGCGGATGAAGTCGGCGATCTGCGTCTCGGTCTGGGCGACCGCGGATGCCGGCAATTCGCGGCCGCCCAGCGCCGCCAGTGCCGGCTGCGCCAGGATCTGCCGCATGCGCTGGAAGCCGCGCACCATGCGCGCCAGGTCGTCGGGGTCGGCCAGGAAGGCCGGGTCGATGCGCGGCGGTGCCAGCGGGTCGGCGCTGTCCAGGGTCACGCTGCCGCGGCTCTGGGGGTGCAGCAGGCACACATGGCAGGAATAGCCGTGGCCGAACACCGTCTTGCGGCCGTGGTCGACCAGCTTGCCGATGACGAAGTGCAGCTGGATGTCGGGCACCGGCTCGCCGGGCTGGCTGCGGAAGAAGCCGCCAGCCTCGGCGAAGTTGGTCGTCAGCCGGCCGGTGCGCTGGCGCCGCCACTCGCCGATGTCGCCCAGCGTGCGCCAGGCCGCCGGCAGCGACAGGCCGAAGGATTCGGTCGAGCCCGGCGTGTCGACCACCTGCACCACGTCCACATGGTCGTGCAGGTGCATGCCCACGCCGGGCAGGTCGTGCAGCACCGCGATGCCGTGCTGCTGCAGGTGCGCACCGGGGCCGATGCCGCTGGTCATCAGGATCTGCGGCGACTGCAGCGCGCCGGCGCTCAGCAGCACCTCGCCGCGAGCCTGTACCGTGTGGCGGCTGCCGTCGCGCAGGTATTCCACGCCGCTGGCGCGGCGGCCGTCGAACAGGATGCGGGTGACCTGGGCGCCGGTGATCACGGCCAGGTTCGGCCGGCCCAGGGCCGGCAGCAGATAGGCCTTGGCGGTGCTGCAGCGCTCGCCGTTGCGGTGCGTGGCCTGGTACCAGCCGACGCCGTCCTGCGTGGGGCCGTTGAAGTCGGCGTTCAGCGGCATCCCGGCCTGCACGCCGGCCTGGATGAAGCGCTCGGCCAGCGGATTGGGGCTGCGCAGATCCTGCACGCTCAGCGGGCCGTCGGCACCATGCAGATCGTCAGCGCCGCGCAGATTGCCTTCGGCCTTGCGGAACCAGGGCAGCACCTCGTCGAACGACCAGCCGGGGTTGCCGGCCGCGGCCCAGCCGTCGTAGTCCTGCCGCTGGCCACGGATGTAGATCATCGCGTTGATCGAGCTCGAGCCACCCAGCACTTTGCCACGCGGCTGGTAGCCGCGGCGGCCATTCAGGCCGGGTTGCGGCACGGTCTGGAAGCGCCAGTTGATGCCCTTGGTCTTGGCCATCAAGGCCAGGCCGGCCGGGCAGTGGATCAGCACGCTGCTGTCGACACCGCCGGCTTCCAGCAAGGCCACGCGCACCTGCGGATCTTCACTGAGGCGCGCTGCCAGCACACAGCCGGCCGAGCCGCCGCCGATCACCACATAGTCGTACATGCCTGGGTCTCCTGGATGTCATGGCCGGCCCCTGCAGCACCGGCAATTCATCATAGCCAGCGGGTCGGGCCTGGCCGTAGGTTGGAGACCTGCCTCTAACCCGGGGCTGCAGGCAGCAGCGCGGCCAGCCGGGCCAGTGCGCGGTGCACGGGCTGGTGCTGGTGAAGCTGGTGCATGGCGGCTTCGAACGGGCCGTCGGATGCAGGCAGACGCACCTGCTGCAGCCAGCGCAGCGCCGGCTGCACCACGGCTGATGCCGCGGCGGTGTCGCCGGCCACCAGCAGGCCCGTGGCGAGCGCCCAGGCCGCCTCGGTGGGCATCAGTGTGGGCGGCAATGGCCGTTCAGGCATCGCCCGCAGCGCCGAGGCACGCTGCGCCATGTCGGGCAGGGCGTCCAGACCAGGCAGGCTGTCGATGTTGCGCAGGTTCGCGCAGGCATGCACGTTGACGCCTGCCTGCAACAGGCGCCGCTGCAGTGCCGCCAGCTGCAAGGCGCGGGCGTTGCCGGGTGCCCCTGCCGCAGCCTCCTGCCGCGCCAGCCTGTCCAGACGGTCGATGGCGGCCTCGGCGTCGTCCCACTGGGCCCAGTTGCGGTAGTAGTGCGGATCGTTGCGCAGGCCGGGATGGGCCAGGCCCAGGTCCTGCAGGGCCGCCACGTCGGCGGCGGGGTCCCGCCCGGTCCAGGCCGCATGCCGCAGCCGCGCCAGCAGGCCCGTCACGCGGATGGCCAGGGGCCAGTCGTCGTCGGTGCCCGGCAGCAGGCGCCAGGCTTCGTCGAATCGGCCGCGCCACATGGCCAGCTGCGCCACCGTGGTCTGCAGATTGCGCCGCACCGGATCGGCGGGCGGCTGGCCGGGCGCACCCAGCAGGGGCAGGGCCTGTGCCAGCGCCGCTGCGAAGTCGCCGGCATGGGCGGCCGCCATCGCATGCACGCCGGCGCACATCGGCCGGTTGACATGCGCCACGCCCATCTCCGCAAACCCGGTCAAGGCTTCGCGCGCGGCGGCCAGTGCCTGGTCGGCATCCCCGATCAGCAGGCTGTAGACCGCCAGATTGGAGGCGGCGACGGCCACCTCGAGACGGTCGTGCAGCTGGCGCGCGAGCGCCAGCGTGCCGGTCTGCAGGCGCGCGCTCTCGCCGCGCCGACCGGCGGCCACCAGCACATCGGCCAGCGTGGCCTGGATGCGCAGCCGCTGGCGCAGGCTGCCCTGGCTGGTGGCCCGTTCCTGCGCGGCCTGCAGCAGGCCGATGCCGATGTCGGCCTGGCCGACCCAGGCCAGCGTGCGACCGTGCAGCACGGCGGCATCCGCAGCCAGGTCGGCGTCGTCGGCCGCGTCGTCGGTGGCTGCCAGCGCGCGCGCGTCGCACCAGGCCATGGCCTCGGCGGAGGCTGCATGGGCGGCCTGCGGCTGCATGCGACTGAGTTCAGCCTCGCCCAGCAGCAGCAGCAGCCGCGCGCGTGCCGGGCCGTCGGCCAGGCCCGCCAACTGGTCGCGCAAGCGGGCCGCCACGTCGTCTGCGCCCAGGCGCAGCAGCAGGGTGGGGCAGGCGGCCTGCGTCAGCCTGGCCAGCAGGTCGGGGTCGCCACTGTGGCGGCCGGCTGCGAGCGCCTGCTCGAACAGCGCCTGGGCCTCGGCCATGCGGCCGGTGGGCACCGCCGCCTCGGCGGCCCGGCAGCTGGCGCGCGCGGCCTCGGGCCACACCTGGCCAGCCTGCCACAGGGCCGCCAGGCGCGCGGGGTCGGTGCCGGGCTGCTGCGCGAGCACCTGGGCCAGGGCCAGCTGCAGGGCCGCCTGGGCCGGCATGGGCATGGTGGCCAGCACGGCTTCGCGCACCAGATCATGCACATCGCCATGGGCATTGACCAGCTGGGCGCCGGCCAGCGCCGCCCAGTCGTCCGCCAGCGCCATGGGCGTGCGCTTCAGCACCGCCGCGGCCACGGGCAGCGTGAGCTCGCCCGTGTGGACAGCCCGCAGATGCAGCAGCCGCAGTGCCGGCGCCGGCAAGCCGGTCATCCGGCGTTCGATCATGGCCGCCACCGATGGCGCCGTACCGGCGGAAGGGGCCTGTCCATCCGCCTGCACCAGCGTCTTCAGCGACTCCAGCACGAAAAACGGCTGGCCACCGGTCAGCCGCAGCAGCCGTGCCGCCAAAGCGCCGTCGCCGGCCAGTGCTGCCGGCAGATTCAGCGTGGGCAGCAGCGCCTGCAGGTCGGCCAGCGTCCACGACCTCAGGCGCACCGGCTGCACCCGCAGTGAATCGCCGAGCCAGCGCGCCAGCAGGTCGGCCGCCGGTGTGCGTTCATCCGGGCGCGCGGCAAAGGCCAGCCGCAGGGCGCCGAGCGCCGGCTCGACCAGCTGACTCTGCAGCAATTCGACACTGGCCGGGTCGGACCAGTGCATGTCGTCCCAGACGAGTGCGTCCAGTCCCTGGTCGATGGCCGCCAGCCAGGCGGCCGTGCTGGCGGCCAGCAACTGTGGCCAGGCCAGCGGATGCGATGGCGCAGGACCGAGCCTTGTCACCAGCGCGGACAAGACCTGCGCATCCGATGGGCTCAGCACCGCCGCGCATTGGCTCAGCGCGGCATCCAGGCCACGCGCCAAGGTGGCAAAGGGGCGATCGGCATCCCCCGGCCGGGCGCGCACTTCCACCACCAGCCGGGCACGGGGGCGGGTGCCGGCCAGCGCCTGCAGCAGGCGGGTCTTTCCCATGCCCCCGGGTGCCAGCACCAGCACGGCGCGCTGCTGTGCCCACGCGTCGACCATGCTGGCCAGCGCCTGGTCCCGGCCGATCAGGCGAGGCGGGCGGTCGAGCCGGCCGCGCGGCCGCAGGGCCGCTCCAGCGCCGGTGCCAGCGCCAGCGTCCGGCGGGTCGATACGCGCCGACGGCTCCTCGGCCTCGATCCTGGCCAGCAGCGCCAGGGTCTGTGCCGACGGTCGCAGACCCCATTCCCTGCACACCTGCTGCTCGAAGCGCTCGAAGCTGGCCACCGCTGCCGCGCGGTCGGCGCGTTGCCAGTGCAGATGCATCAGGTGACGCCAGGCCTGCTCGCTGGCGGGCCAGGCGGCAACGATGCGTTCGCACAAGCGCACCGCGTCGCCGAGCCGGCCCTCTGACTCCAGGACTTCAGCGCGGCCGGCCAGCACGTCGGCCTGGCGCCGGCCCAGCACTTCGCGTGCGGCATCCACCCAGGTGGACAGGGCTTCCAGCCCGCCGAAGTCCATGCCAGCGAGCAAGGCCGCATCGGTCGGCACCGGCTGCGCGTGCAGATCGACCGATACACCCTGCGCCAGGCGCAGCTGCGGGCCGGTGTCCACCAGCGTGTGGCCGCACTCGCGGCGCAGGCGGAACAGCCGCTGGCGCAGGCTGAGGTTGGCGCGCGCCTGGTCACTGGCGTCCGGCCACAGCCAGGCGGCGACCCGGTCGCGGGACACGCTGCCGTCGATGGCCAGCAGCGCCAGCAGCCCTGCATCGCGCGGGGCGAGCGACACTGGCCCCGCAGCATCGCAGGGGTCGCCGAGCACCTGCCAGCTCGGCGCGCCCAGAAGGCGAAGATGAATGCGGCGCTGGCTGGTGGACTGCCCTGCGTTCTGACCTGCCATCCGGCAATGATGGCACGCCCCCGGCGCCCTGGGCTGCCGCGCTCAGCGCGACGCCGGCCGCAGCTGGCGCCTGCGTGTGGCGCTGCGCAGACCCAGGCCGGCCACACCGGCGAGCATCAGCACCAGCGAGCCGGGCTCCGGCACGGGGGTGGCCAGCGTGTCATGCAGTGACAGCGTGAAGGTCTGGCCGAAGCGCCAGGGCGTGTCGACGCGGCTGTCGCCCGCGGCCAGCGTGAAGTTCTCGATCCAGTAGCTGCCCGCTGCCAGCGTGCCCGTCCCGGCGAAGGTCCAGTCGGCACCGGGATTGGCATCAAACCAGCTGCCGCCTTGCGATGTGATCGCGCCCAGGTTCTGGTTGATGTGGCCGCCCTGGCCATCGTCCCGACGCAGCAGGATCGGGTTGTAGGTGCCCCAGACCGACCCGGTGATGCTGAACTGCGTCGGCGCATCCAGCGTGAAGGACAGCCGCTGGAAGTTCAGGCTGGTGAGCAGACGGCTGAATGTGGGCACGCCGCTGTTCCAGCCGACGGCGCCGGTGAGCAGCGACTGGTGGTCGGTGGTGGCTTGCAGCACGGCATCCGTGCCCACCTGGTTGAAACGCCAGCTGGCTTCGAGACGCCAGCTGGCGTCGATCATCGACGAGAAGCCCAGGTCGGCGTCCGTGCCGCTCACGGCGCCGACGAGGCTGGCCGTCGTCGGCGCCAGTCCGGTCTGAGGCGCGATCGAACCGTTGCTGCCTGTCAGCGTGCACTGCAGCATCTCCCCCGTGCACGGCGCGCCTACGCTGGATGCACCCATGCCCACGAACGCGGTCACGTGCTGCGTCCACAGGCGGTCGGTGACGGTGGCTTCGCCTGCAAGGGCGCAGACCGGTCCCAGGCTGGCAGCCAGCACCACGGCCAGTTGCAGCGGGTGGCGGGCGGACGGCATCGGACGTGGCGGTGTCATGGTGGGGCTCCAGCGAAAGTGGCAATGGCCGGGTTGTAGCGATCCAGGTGTTACATCGCCGTTATGGCCGTCTGGAGGCAACTGTCCACATGCCGATGGCGAAACCCTGTTACATTGGCTGTACAGACATGCACGAGGCCGTTTCCACAAGGTCTTATTCCCGTACCGCTGGAGGTG
>ENA-UOWO01006064-UOWO01006064.1-activated-sludge-metagenome-genome-assembly--contig:-NODE-6064-length-12505-cov-14.096225_pt1 | contig 12505 bp, 12 predicted proteins | sample MGYA00238148_ERZ761564 | MGnify/ENA primary metagenome ERZ761564 (study PRJEB28885, sample SAMN05720194) | activated sludge metagenome | isolation source: Anaerobic digester | place: USA...
TTTTCACGCTCCAGCTGCCGCTTTTTTTCGTTGTTTTGCTTCGCCAGTTCGGCCTTTGGCCTCGGGTCTACGATTCTAATTAATGTCGCGCCAGGCATGAAGTGTATATTTTATTTTCGGCTTGCGCGCTGCGCCGAAAATCCTCGCCGGAATGATTCATCCGTTGATTCGATAACTTTCCTAGATGGATTCCTGCAGCTCCGAAAGTCCTCACCGGAGACAATCGTACCTTTAAACGGGAAACATCTTAGAAGGATTTTTCGTGCAGCTTCAGCCAGCGACCCGAGGCCAAAGGCCGAACTGGCGAAGCAAAGATAAAATGAACACTTCCGACTTAGTGGCCTTCGGAGAAAAAGCGTGAAAAGCAATGAGGAAATCGGCAGCGGGAGCGTGAAAAGTGAGCTTGCAAAGCGAACGGCCTAGCGTACGCCCGATTTTCGAAGTAGCTTTTAGCTTTTTATTCGCAGAGCCTTGAATTTTTGTTTCTTTTACCTCACCGCTCTAATATTTGTAAGCGGTGTTCGGTGAATTGCATTTGTTTCAAGACAAAAGAAAGCCTGCGGCAGCATAGCCCCGATTACCTCACAAAATAATAATTTGAAATTTTGTGTTCGGTCAGTTCGGCCTGTGGCCTCGGGTGCAGCGGCATCCTTTTGTTCCGCTTCTTTAGCGGACAAAAGATACAGCGCAAAGCGGGAAACAGCTCCTACTTCTCAATCTCCCGCAAACTCTCCATCTTCTTGTGCTCCAGGAAACCTTTGATGTCTTCAAAGTGTTCCTTCACGCGTTTGTTTCCAAACTCAAAAACTTTGGTTGCCAGACCATCGAGGAAGTCACGGTCGTGCGACACCAGGATTAATGTACCGTCAAAATCGCGTAAAGCATCCTTAATGATGTCTTTGGTTTTCATGTCGAGGTGGTTGGACGGCTCATCGAGAATGAGCAGGTTGACGGGTTCGAGCAAGAGTTTGATCATGGCCAATCGGGTTTTTTCGCCGCCCGAAAGTACTTTCACTTTCTTGGTGATGTCGTCGCCATGAAACATGAATGCGCCCAGGATGTTCTTGATTTGGGTTCGGATGTCGCCCACGGCAATGTTGTCTATGGTTTCGAAAATTGTGGCATTCTCGTCGAGCAATGAGGCTTGGTTTTGGGCGAAATAACCGATTTGCGCATTGTGGCCGATTTCGACCGAACCGCTGTTGATCTCGATCTCTTTCATAATTGCCTTGATCATCGTAGATTTTCCCTCGCCATTTTTACCCACGAAAGCCACTTTGTCTCCGCGTTCAATGACGATGTTGGCATCCTTGAAAACAAGGTGGTCACCGTACGATTTTTCTAAATCCTTGACCACGACCGGGTATTGCCCTGATCGTATGGCCGGCGGGAATTTGAGTTTCAAGGCCGACGTATCTACCTCATCTACCTCAACAATTGTTAGCTTTTCGAGCATCTTCACGCGCGATTGCACGGCATCGGTTTTAGAAAAGGTTCCCCTGAAACGATCGATGAATGCCTGGTTCTCGGCAATCATCTTTTGCTGCTCATCATAGGCTTTTTGCTGGTGGATGCGGCGGTCTTTGCGCAATTCCAGGTAGTGCGTGTATTTGGCTTTGTAGTCGTAGATTCGGCCCATGGTCACCTCGATGGTGCGGTTGGTGATGTTGTCTACAAACGCGCGGTCGTGCGAAATGACCACGACGGCTTTGGCCGAATTGATCAAAAAATCCTCGAGCCACTGGATACTTTCGATGTCCATGTGGTTGGTGGGCTCATCGAGCAGGATCAGGTCGGGTTTTCTGAGCAGGATTTTGGCAAGTTCGATTCGCATGCGCCAGCCACCTGAAAATTCTGAGGTTTGGCGCGTGAAGTCGGATCGTTCAAAACCAAGCCCCACAAGGATTTTCTCGACTTCGGCTTCGTAGTTGACTTCTTCTATCGCGTAGAATTTCTCGCTCAAATCAGATACGCGTTCGATGAGCTTCATATAATCGTCGGATTCGTAATCGGTACGAACGGTGAGCTGTTCGTTGAGATCGTCGATTTCTGCTTTCATCTTGAAGATTTCGCTGAAGGCTTTTGAGGCTTCCTCCATCACCGTCGACCCATCTTTGGTAAGCAGATGCTGTGGCAGGTAAGCGATGACGGCTTCTTTTGGCGCAGAAACGCTTCCTGATGAGGGTTTGCTTTCTCCGGCGATAATTTTGAGTAGCGTGGACTTTCCGGCGCCGTTTTTCCCCATCAGTGCGATTTTGTCGTTTTCATTGATGGCGAAAGAAACCTCGCTGAAAAGTGTGGTACCGCCAAACTGGACGGCTATGTCATTGACTGTGATCATGGTTGCAATTTTGAAGCGGCAAAGATAATGCAATGCCTTTACAAACCAATCTCAAAATAGGCAAATGTCAGTTTTAGTCGTGTGTGAACTGTGACTGGCTTGGGGCGAGTCTTAGTTTTGGTTGGGGCTGATTTGCAACCTTCTCAGAAGACTTGATACTGGTCAATCCGAGATTGGCTGTTGTGCCAGCTTTTTAATAAAATACCCGGCTTACGCCCAAACCGATTGCCCACGAATTGTAGGCGTTTACTTTTAAATCATTGGTCACATTTGCATTCAATTCCCAATTTTTTGACAGGTGGTAGCCATATTCGAGACCGACACGAAACAAAAACAAATTTCCGGTATGCGCAAATTCGCCACCACCTCCTAACATATAACTGAAATGTTTTCCCGGTTTGTACGAAACCATTATGGCCGAAGCGATCGGATAGCTTCTTTTGAGAACCTGGGCATTTGCGCTTTTTAGATGTTCCTCAACGGCAAAGTCTTCTACAACGATGTCATTATGCAAGCCTATTGCCCATCGCTTACTGAATTTATAATTGTAATTGATGGCCCATGAAGGCAATGACAGCCACTTTCTTTTGCCGTTGGCTTGAATACCCTGACTAATTTGGGTATGACTAATCACAATTCCCAGCGTGTGTTGTTGCTGCCTTTCAGGATGTGCTTCCTCTTGTGAGAAAACACTGCCATAAAAGAATAGAAATAGTATTGGCAACGAATAAGCACTTTTCATAATTTGAATCCTTATTGTTTGGTTTGGAATCGGGACAGTGAACAGTTGATTTACATTCGCTATCTCGGAGACGGAGGCAAAGATGGTTTGGGCAGTTTCAGTGAAAGTATCCAGCAAAACAATCAATTCCGTCAACAATTGCTCAACAACGTAAACTGTGGCATGACCGAAAAAGACTTCAAATCCCTCGAATACAACCGCAATACGCTGGTGAAGCATTTCATGACCTACAACGCCTGTGCAGGTACGCCAACAGCAAAATCAACTGTGAACTATTACGCGGCCACCGAAGGCAAGCGGGAATTTTTCGTTTTGCGTGCACAAGCTGGGATTTATTCGGCAAAGGCGGGCATATCCGATCCGCAAAACTATTACAACAAATCCACCGACCTGACCCAAATGATTTTTAAGGTCGGGCTCGAATCCGAATTCATCCTGCCTTTCAACAAAGGTTCCTGGAGCATAATCGTCTGTCCTGCTTACCAAAAGTTTTCGGCCACAAAGAATTTCACGGGATTCGTGAGTAACGTAGGATTCGCCAACAATGGCAATCCTGTGCACCACACGGTAAAAATGGACTATTCGTCTATCGAAGTTCCGTTTGGTATAAGGCGTTACTTTTTTATCAACAGTGCGTCACGCGTTTTTGTAAACGCCTCTTATGTCATTGATCTCTCAAACGGAGGAACCCTGGAATTTACGAATACCGAAGGCCTGGCAAACGCTGCCGACAAAATGAATATCAGCAGCAGAAACAATTTTGCAATCGGCGTAGGATATGGCTACAAACGTTTTAGCGGAGAACTCAAATACAACTTTTCGCGACAACTCAGCGAACGGCTTTCATGGGATATTGGTTACTCGTCGGTAGGACTGAACCTTGGCTTTAAAATCCTCTAAAAAAATGACTGTCCCACGACATTCATTTTACTTATTGCTTTTCGCGTTCGCTTGAGGATACAATTTGGCTGGGTGTAAAAGATCTGTTCTTTTTTGGTTTTTTGACCAAATTGTAACCGTACATCAATTGTTCAATCGCAATTTGAATGCATTTGCTTCAACATAGAAAAATGACAATGAAACCGTTTTTACCGTACTTCCTTTTACTCTGTTTTTGTACCGCAGGCCACACACAACCTTTCAAGAAAGGCTATTTTGTGGACAATAACGGGAGTAGAACAGAATGCTTGATCAAAAGGGCAGATTGGACTTTCAACCCTACGCAGTTCTATTTTAAAACCGATGATACTGATTCTATATTGACCAAAAAAACAGTAGCCGACGTTCAGGAGATGGGGATTTACAATTTTGTGGCTTACAAACGTTGTGTGGTTGATATAGAGCGATCTGATGTGCAAACGCGTTTTCTATCATATGACAGATTCCCAAAATGGGAAAAGGTTACCGTATGGCTTAAAATCCTTGAAAAAGGAGATGCTAACCTTTATGTATTTGTATACGGCAATATTACCAAATATTTTTACGACACTAAGGATTTGCCTGCCAAGCAGTTGCTGTACTTGCGCTATCTGGATAAAAGCGATAGTGAAACATTGCCTGGTTATGAAGAGAGTGTATATGAAGACAATGAATACAAACGAGAATTGTTTAAACATTTGAAATGTAACGCCATATCTTATAAAGACCTGGCCGACCTTGTCTACACAAAAAAAGCGCTGATCCCATTCTTTAAAAAATACAATGACTGTATGGCTCTTGAAAAAAAGCAATAGCCATTAAAACAGCCCTTGCAACGGTTTGACGTAGCATCCTACTACTATTTCGCGTCGCCAGGGCAGCTCGGTAAAAGAACTTATTGGGATATCGATTATCCCAGCTTCGGATTAAACCCCGGCGTCAAACTCCCCTAACAAAAAAGACTGTCCACCGACAGTCTTTTTTTACTTATTGCTTTTCGCGTTGGGATTCTTGATCTCATACCAAGAACACATCACCTTTTCATGCTTGTCCTCGTAAAGGAAATCATTGACGAAATGCATCCCGCATTTTTCCATGATGCGCTGCGAGCCTGTGTTCCCGTGTTCAAATGACGCACAAATGGTATCGAGGTTCATTTCATTGAAGCCAAAGTCGACAAAAGCCTTTGCCGACTCAAAACCGTAACCTTTGCCCCAGTGTTTTTTGATGAACCGATAACCCAGGTCGTAAAACCGTTCGTGGCCGTTGACGTTGCGCTCTAATTTAAGACCCGACCAACCAATGAATTCGCCGGTTTCCTTAAGGATGACCGCCCATCTGGCGATGCCGTTGTCAAGATATTGTTGTTGCAGTGAAGCAATTATTTCACGGCTTTGCTCAATGCTCGTCACCGGATTTTTCCCCAGGAACAAGTGCACGTCCGGGTCGGAATCCAGTTCAAACATTCCTGCATCGTCGGATGCAACGATTTGGCGCAGTAACAATCTTGGGGTTTCTATTGCTGTTCTCATCTTAAATACTCATTCTAAAGTTTTCGATCACCGTGTGCACTTTTGAGTAACTGTTTTGCTCGATAAACAATTCTACGGCGAGGTCGCTGGTGCCAAAACCAGCCAAACGCCCGGATTGGATGTTGTCTTTGAGCACCACAGCTACACCTGCGGCTTCTATTTTCTCCTTTAGGGAGCGCGCCAGGATTTCACTTCCCGAAAATATTTTAATCAATCCCATTTTTCTAGTTTTTTAAGTATTTAAACCGTAAGGCGTTTCTATTCGTCTTCTTCGGTTTCAAAAAAAGTCGGTTCGAGCATGATCTTGTCGGCGAGCAGCTCTACTTTTTCGGTCGCGGCCGATGCAAAAAAGAGGCGCTGGGTCTTCTCGGCGCTGTCTGACAATCGTTGTACAATTGCGTCCATGCGGTTGCGAAACAAGCGGTCGGCGTCGTCTACGATGAACATCTTAATCGTATTCATATTAAAGCCCGCCGTAGAGAACAACTGGTTGATTTTGGTTGGCGTACCAATGAGCACGTCGAGACCAAGCGATATATGGTTTTTGTCGAAATCGGTGTCGCCTTTTTCGTTGACACCGTAGACACGCAAATCGGTGTAGTTGCCAAACGTCTTGAACATTGCGGCCATTTCAAGCATTTTTTCCTTGTCTTCTACTATAATGAGTGCCCGCGTACTTTCGCCCACGGCTTTCTCGAGTCTTTGGATCACGTTGATGACAATCGTGGTGGTCTTGCCAGAACCTTCGGGCGCAATCACAACACAGTCGGCACCACTTTTAATCGTAGAGAATGTAGCCGATTGGATTTCGTTGGCTTCGGTGAGCGCGTTTTCTGTAAGCGCTTTTTGAAGGTTGGGGTGTATTTTTTTTAGGTTCATTTTTTATCGTGAAAAGTTAAAAGTCGAAGGTCGAAAGTTAAAAGTCGAAGGTCGAAAGTCAAAAGTCGAAGGTTAAAAGTCGAAAGCCATCGATTGGCCTTTGTTATTTTCTCGATTGACTGGTTTTCTCAATAGTTACTTGTTTGGTTAATTGTTATTGTGAAGCGCGCAATTCTTCTCTTTGGGCTTTCGACTTTCGACTTTCCTCTTTCGACTCAATTACTTGCTCGCAAACAACTGCACATCACTTTCAGAAATCTCATTCCCGCCAAGAATAATCAACCGTTCAACCACATTGCGCAGTTCACGGATGTTACCGGTCCAATCGTATTCCTGCAGCAATTTAACCGCCGAAGCCGAGAACGATTTGCGCGCGTTGCCCTGTTCTGAAGCGATTTTTTCTGTAAAATGTTCAATCAACACCGGAATGTCGTCGCGGCGGTCATTGAGCGCCGGAACCTTGATTAAGATGACTGCGAGCCTGTGGTACAAATCCTCGCGGAAACGGCCTTCGGCAATTTCGGTCTTAAGGTTTTTATTGGTGGCTGCAATCACTCGCACATTGACCTTGATGTCTTTATCGGCACCTACCCTTTGGATGAGATTTTCCTGGAGTGCTCGTAAAACCTTGGCTTGAGCGGCCAGGCTCATATCACCGATTTCGTCGAGGAAGATGGTGCCACCGTCGGCTGCCTCGAATTTTCCGGCACGGTCGCGAACGGCCGAGGTAAACGCGCCTTTGACGTGGCCGAAAAGCTCGCTTTCTATAAGTTCACTTGGGATTGCGGCGCAGTTCACTTCAATGAGCGGGAAGTTGGCGCGCTCGCTTTTCTCGTGCAATTGGTGCGCCACGAGCTCTTTTCCCGTACCGTTTGGACCGGTGATCAATACCCGCGCTTCGGTGGGCGCCACTTTTTCTACCATGAGTTTGATCTGGTTGATGGCATCCGACTCGCCGATCATTTCATAGTTCTTGCTGACTTTTTTCTTGAGGATTTTGTTCTCTACGACAAGTTGTTTTTTGTCTAAAGCGTTGCGTACGGTGTTGAGCAAGCGATTCAGATCGGGCGGTTTGGAGATGTAATCAAAAGCGCCGAGTTTCATGGCGTGGATGGCGGTTTCCATGTCGCCGTGGCCAGAAATCATGACCATGGGGATTTCTGGTTTGATTTTCTTGACCGCTTCGAGCAGTTCGATCCCGTCCATCTTGGGCATCTTGATGTCGCATAAAACCAGGTCGTAATCGGTGTTCTTGATTTTCTCGAAACCCTGGCTGCCGTCTTCGGCGTCTTCTACTTTATAGGTGTTGTTTTCCTCGGAAAGGATTTTGATTAAGACACGCCGGATGGAGATTTCGTCTTCTATGATGAGGATTTTGGACATTTATTTAATTGATAATGGATAATGGATAATGGGTAATTGATAATTATCGGTAACTTAATTCTTGTTGCAAGTTAGTCAGAATTGCTTTAGCGGGAAACGTTTTAGGGAATGATTAAGATAAGCTGTTGCGTGGACGGGTGCCTAGCCCTGATTGCAATGGAAATCCTTTTGCAAAAAGTATTGCCCGGAGTGCAACGCAGGGAAATGTCTTTTTGTCGAAAGATTGCAATGGAAAGCAGGTTCCCGGCTTCAAATCATATTCCATTGTCTATTATCCATTGTCAATCAATATTTCATCCATCTGAAAATTTCTTTCCAGGTTGGTTTTTTCCCATACATCAAAATGCCCACACGGTAAATTTTTGATGCGAACCATACTACCAGTATAAACGTGCCGAATAAAATCACAATAGACAATACGAGCTGCCACCAAGGCACGCCAAAAGGAATACGCATGAGCATGACGATGGGTGACGTAAGCGGTACCATAGAAAATACCGTAGCAATCGTACCGTGCGGATCGTTGATGACCGTAAAAAAACCAATGTAAACGCCCAGGATGAGTGGCATGATGATGGGTAACAGGAATTGCTGCGAATCGGTTTCGTTGTCTACCGCGGCGCCAATGGCGGCGTAGAATGAGCTGTACAAAAAGTAACCGCCAACGAAATACAGTATGAAACAGGAGATCAGCGTAGCGATGGGGAGGTTCCACATTTCCTTGAGGTACATTTGCGCCATCGAGCCGGATTGCTCCATCATTTCTGGCGGGACATTGGCCGTTGGCCCGGCTTGTACGCCAAAGAAGGCCGACGCGATGAACATAAGCGCCATACCCAATAACGCCCAGATAAAAAACTGTAAGACTCCGGCGAGCGAGGTGCCGATGATTTTACCCATCATGAGCTGGAACGGCTTGACCGACGAGATGATGATCTCTATGATTCGGTTGGTTTTTTCCTCAATGACCGAACGCATGACCATATTGCCATAGATGATAATGAACATCATGATCAGGTAGCCGAACACGCCGCCGATGGCGATCTTGATTTCGTTGAGCCCTTTGAGTGTGGCTTCGCCGGAGGATTTGGCCACGCTGATGTCTACTTTGGCTTGGGCATTTTTAATGGCAAGTGTGTCGAGTTTGGCGTTTTCAAAGTTGATTTGGGTGATTTTTCTTGCGATCACGTCTTCGGTGTCTGAAAGGAAACCCAAACTTGGGCTGTCGTTGGCAATGAACTGTACCTTTTTTTCAAGTTGGTTCATGTCTGTGGCCTTGGGGATTAGGATGAGCCCGGCGTAACCTTCTGTGGTGATGCTGTCTCTTAATATTTTGGTGTCGACGGCAGAAAGGTCTAGGTAATGGTATTCTTCGGAGTTCTTGAACTCCTTGGCGAAAATGCCGGTTTCGTCGTGGATGGCGATGGTTTTGACATCGGCCTTGAGCGAACCGAGATAGCCTACGAAGGCCGCAATCCCAACGAACAACAGCGGACTCAAAAACGTCATGACAATAAAAGACTTATTGCGGACTTTGGCGATAAATTCTCTTTTGATAATTAGGGTAAGGATGCTCATGGCTTTAAGAATTTTGGCTAACTGTTCTGATGAAAATGTCGTTGACGCTCGGAATTTTTTCTACGAAATGGGTGACTTGGCCGCGACCAGTCAAAACCTGTAAAAGTTCATTGGGTTTGGCATTGCCGAGCTGGATTTCTAGTTTAAGCTCGTCATTGAGCGACTTGAAATGGGTTTGCCCGACGGTGAATTTTTGGGTGATGTCGTACATGAGCCCTTCTACGTTATCTGATAAAATCCCAACTTCAAAACTGTTGGTTCGGTACTGCCTTTTGACGTCGTCGAGTTTGCCTTCTATGAGCTTGTTGGATTTGTGGATCAGGGCGATGTCATCGCAGAGTTCCTCGACGCTTTCCATACGGTGCGTGGAGAATATAATCGTCGAGCCTTGCTTTTTGAGTTCGAGGATTTCATCTTTGATTAGATTGGCGTTGACGGGATCGAATCCGGAGAACGGCTCGTCAAAAATCAGCAATTTGGGTTGGTGCAATACGCATACTACAAATTGGATTTTCTGCGCCATGCCTTTGGAGAGCTCCTGGATTTTCTTGTCCCACCAACCCCTGATTTCGAGGCGGTCAAACCAATAGGTTAGTTGTTTCTTGGCTTCGGCATGCGAAAGGCCTTTGAGTTGGGCCAGATACAAACACTGCTCGCCTACTTTCATTGATTTGTACAAACCGCGCTCTTCTGGCAAATAGCCGATATTTTGCACGTGCTCGGGTTTGAGCCGTTCGCCGTCGAGCAGGATTTCGCCGCGGTCGGGCATGGTGATTTGGTTGATGATTCTGATTAGTGAGGTTTTCCCTGCGCCGTTTGGTCCCAATAATCCGTAGATGCTGCCCTTGGGGACAGAGAGGGAAACTTCGTTGAGTGCGACGTAATCGCCGTACTGTTTGACTACTTTTTTGACTTCGAGTATATTGCCCATTTTTGTTTTTTGAGTTGCGTAAAAGTACGAATTAGATACGAAGCGTTTTAAAATGTTACATTTTGTTTTCAGCGTAACCTTAGTACTAGTCCAAACAGAATAGATGTTTGAATCAGAGAAAATCTTTAAGTATAATTCCAGTTTTTCTACAAGTCGGGTATCGGTAAAAAACGTATCTTGTCTCTAGGGAAGGGGGCGTAAGGTTTCTCCCTAATCAATTTTGCTCAATTCGGGATGCAGAAAAACTACATTCTTTCTTAAAAATTTCATCCGGTTAGGGTTTCGAGAACTTCTCCGTCTTTTCGAATTAAAGCTTTATCCGAATTTTCAGTTTAGCGGATTGCTTTGCAGCAATATTGACCAAAAAAAACCCACCCTTATTTGCACAAGGATGGGAAAAATTGCTATGAAAAAGAAATTACTAGTTACCTAGTAACAATCCAAATGTAGCATAATTTTTTAATTTATGAAAACATATCTTTAACTTTTTCAAAAAAAGATTTGTCGCTTTTTTCGGGTTGCGGGGCGAAGTTTTCATCCATAAGATTTTTCTCAAAAAACTGCTTTTGCTCCTTGTTGAGGGTCTTGGGTGTCCATACGTTAACATGAACAAGCAGGTCACCGTTGCCATAGCCATTGAGGCTTGGGATGCCTTTGCCTTTAAGCCTGAGTATTTTTCCCGATTGGATCCCTTCCTCAAGTTTGATGCGGACTTTTCCGTTGACGGCTTCGATGTCTTTGGATATACCCAGCACCGCCTCGGGCAAGCTGATATACAAATCGTAGTGCAGGTTTTCACCCTCGCGTTTCAGGAACTCATGTTCGATTTCTTCGATGGCGACAATCAAATCACCTGCGATTCCGTTTCCGGGCGCATCGTTTCCTTTGTTAGATACCTTAAGTTGCATGCCATCGACTACACCAGCAGGGATTTTGATTGATACCGTTTCATCTTCAAGAATCATCCCTTGCGCATCGGCATTGGCAGGTTTCTTGTCGATAATTTGGCCCGCTCCACCACAAGTAGGACAGGTAGAAGCCGACTGCATTCTTCCTAAAATAGTGTTGGTCACACGCATCACCTGCCCTTGACCATTACAGGTACCACAGGTTTTATAACTTACGCCTGGCGCTTGTATTTTGCGTTTGACTTTTATTTTTTTCTCGACACCGTTGGCAATTTCCTGCAAAGTAAGTTTTACCTTGATGCGCAGGTTACTGCCTTTTACGCGGCGTTGTTGGCCGCCGCCAAACGCACCTCCAAACGCACCTCCGAAAATATCGCCGAACTGACTAAAGATATCATCCATATTCATGTGATGACCGCCGCCAAAACCACCGGCTTCAAACGCCTGGTGACCGTATTGGTCGTATTTGGCTTTCTTTTGCGGATCGCTCAAAACTTCGTAGGCTTCGGCTGCAAGCTTGAAATTCTCTTCGGCTTCCTTGTTGCCTGGGTTTTTGTCGGGATGAAACTCAATCGCCTTTTTGCGATAGGCTTTTTTGATTTCGGCTTCCGAAGCATTTTTAGAAATGCCTAGTATGTCGTAAAAATCTTTTTTCATGTTTGCTTGTTGTTTCGATTTTACTGTCCGGTGACCACTTTGGGGAAACGGATGATTTTGTCACCGAGCTTGTACCCTTTTTCAATCACATCGACCACTTTGCCTTTGAGGTTGGGCGATGGCGCGGGAATTTGTGTGATGGCCTCGGCGAAATCGGCGTTGAAGATATCACCTGCCTTGACTTCGACTTCCTCGAGTCCTTTTGAGGTAAGGGTATTTTTGAATTTGTCGAAAATCAGTTCGACCCCTTTGATAAGCGCGTCGTCCTCCGACTTCTTGATTTCTGCCAACGCCCTGTCAAAATCGTCTAAAATTGGCAGCAAGGCTTGTAAAACATCTTGGTTGGCAGTCTTGAAAAGATCGATTCGCTCTTTAGTGGTACGTTTCTTATAGTTCTCGAATTCGGCAAAAAGACGCAGAAATTTGTCTTTTTCTTTGGCAAGGTCCTGGGCTAATTGCTCCTCTGCCGACAGTTCCTCAACGATGAGCTGCTCGCCGTTCGCATTGTTTTCAATGGTCGCATCATCCAGTTCTTGTTGCTGTTCTGTGTTTTCGGTTGTCATTTGGTGTTTGTCTTTAAATATTTTCTTAAACATTATTTTTTCGCGGGGAATTGCAAAAGTATTGCCATTTGGG
>ENA-UOWO01006070-UOWO01006070.1-activated-sludge-metagenome-genome-assembly--contig:-NODE-6070-length-12496-cov-10.376738_pt1 | contig 12496 bp, 15 predicted proteins | sample MGYA00238148_ERZ761564 | MGnify/ENA primary metagenome ERZ761564 (study PRJEB28885, sample SAMN05720194) | activated sludge metagenome | isolation source: Anaerobic digester | place: USA...
AGGAAAGCAACCATGAGCCAAGAACTTTTAAAACGATATCGCAGTTTGATATTCTCTCTTAATACAATTCGTGTATATACTCTCTTGATTGTCTTGTTAGCTTTTATATCGTATACATTTAAGCTAGAACACTTTCAAATATTGACTTGCATAATTGTCATAAATAGTTTGATTAACTTGTCATTCTTAAGACGACTATGTTCGTACTTAGAAAGAATTAACGAGATTGTAGCTGGAGGAGTTAAGTAAGAAATATTTTGCTGTGAGTCTATCTAATTTGGGTAAGATAGACTCACTAGCACTCTTCTTAATCTTCGTCAGTCCACTGAGAACTTCCACTACTTATTGCAGATCCACAAGATAGACTGTCACCAATTCTAGCTACGGGTATTCCATTCACTTTAGTTGTTCCACTTCCGCTTACAATAGTGACGGTTCCGTGTGCTACACAAATAGCAGAATCACCGATTCTAGCTACCGCTTTTCCTTGATCGAAGTGATCTGGACTACCTGTTATGATTGTTCCACCATGGCTATGAGTGTCTCCGATTCTTGCCACTTTAGGCATCATCTTCCTCCATCCCATTCCCTTTGGAAGTACGGGCAGACATATCATATACGAATTCCCCCATGGAAGCACACATAATAACAAGACTAAGATAAATCATTTTCCTAATCAATTCAAAAACATTAAACATGTCTTTATCCTTATCGTCTACTTCACCATAGTTATCATATACTAAAAACGTATGCTTAATTGTTTGGGGGAATGCTTTGAATATCTGATTGTTTCTCCACATGTTATTTAACTTATTAAGTTTCTTGATAGAAGCTTTTTCGTATTCTAACCATGGTTGCATGTCAGATAGATCAAGTGATTTCTTTTGAATTGTGTCTTTGATTGTTAATAGTTTAACTAGAACAATGCCAAAAACTTGAGGTATGAATTGACCACCATTAAAACTATTCGAAATATCTATGTCAATCATATCAAGCCATATTGACTTTAAAAGTTTCGTAATAGTGAACATTGATATGCCTTCTAGTTTACTATCAATCTTTGTCTGGGCCTTAACCGGATCAATGATAAATGACTTGATATCATCTTCGTCAACCTTCTTAGCTAAAGCTTTATATACGGAATTGATTCGCTTAAAATCCTCATCTGTAATTTTTCTGTACCCCTTTAAAACGAATTCGTATTCGTCATCTTTGATTGCATCTTTTTTTGTCTCCACCTGATTTTCTTTAGTCATTAGTGTCTAGCATCCTTTCAACAGATATCTTCCCTGCCATATAAACGCACGCGAATGTAACAAGCCAACTACTTACGAACAATACTGAATAGCCCGTATCCTTCTTAGCTATCTCATATTGCCAAGTTCCATATTTTAAAGTCATCTCAAAAGAAGTCTTAATCATATCTTTGATTAAGATAACTATTTGACCAGCTTTAAGTTCTTGCCAAAATCTAGACCAATTCTTACCAGATTCGTTTAAAAGTCTTGTCAATGAGTCTTCGGTCTTTTTATCTTCCTTGATATATTTTCTTTCGATGATCAACATAAAAATATTTAAAACTGTTACAGTAATAACCATCTTAAATAATGTTTCACCGTCGGCACCTTGAAACCAAAAGCTGTCACCCGCGCCGTTACGTATGTAATTAAAAAGCTTTACCGTACTTAACGCTATGAAGACCGGCGTCAATATTCTTACTAGATCTCGATATCTCAATTTAGACAACTTAGTTTGCATATCTTCATAGACCGATTTAGGATCATCAAAAACTCGTTTTAAATCTTGTAATGAAAAATTCTTTGACAATATTGAATACGCTTTATGTAATCGGTCAGAATCAGCTTTTGATATGACACTAAGATAAGTTTGAACTTTTAGATAATTATCAGACGTATTCACTTTAAGTCCTCACTTATAGGAAAATAGCTCTTTGATGTAATACTCAACTAAGTACTCATAAGAAGCTTTATTGTATACTTTTAATGTACTAGTAAAATAAGAGTTGGGTATATACGTTGCCACTATATATGCTACAAAACGAATGTAATTTTCTAAGCCCATTACACCGTAAATACTAAGCAATCTAAACCATTGAATTTTGATTTCGCTTTCGCTGACTTCCAGTATGTTCATGCCCTTTGCAACATATGAAAAATTAAACAGACTATCATAATTGTGGTAGTCAAAAATATTACTAGCACTTTTCATGTTGACATTAGAAATAGCATTAATATATTCTCTAATGTATGCACTACCCGTACTAGAAGCTGCCATATTTAAAAAATTCTTAAACTTCTCTGAATCACCTTTAGCATACAATGCATAAGTAAAAGATGCACACAAAAAGAATAAGAATTCTTTCTCTTTTCTAGATCCAACCAACAAGCCACTCTTCTTGCCAAAACTACTAAGAATGACTGTATAATATATCTTAGAAATGTGAACAAGAACATCTGTGCTCATTCGTTCGTAAAACTTATCAGAGAACAACATTGTATATGCATATAAGATGCTACTTAAGAAAAGATTAGCATTCGTGGGTACAACAGAGACTGATCCAGACGTCTCCAATTGCCCTACATTATATAGTACAGTCTTGTTTGATACACCGTTTAGATTCTTCTCTTCTTCGAAATTATCAACATAAGAAGCAAACGAATTATAGTCTTCGTTTCTTACGAGGATAATCTTCTTAGAATTCGTTCTTACATATGCTTCTAATTTACCAATGTTGATTGCCCTTCCATCATTCTCAGTGATCTTCTCTAAATCAGTAATAGTCTTCTTTATCAAATTAGACACGTTATTGAGAACACCTTGAACAATAGGTTTCTTAGCCTTCTCAATAATGATGACATCTAATATGTGACTAAATGCTTTATAGTCATCGATATTAGTGATATATTCGAACGATGTAGATTGAATACTTTTTTCCAAATTAGCATATGTAAACATTGGCATGAATGTTCTCCTTAACCAAATTGTACGTCTTTAACAACTGATCTATCTGGAAAAAGCCTTTGATTAGAAATGATCAGTTCTTTAATAGCTGACATCATAGGAACTTTAACGTAGTCAAATGTAAAATCTAATACAGAGACAACATCGTTCATGTATAATAACAAGTATGCAAATGATTGTGTTCCATAGATATCATATGATAAATAATTAGGTCTATATTGCCAACGACTTTGAAATTCTTTGATTTCGCATCTGGATGCTAAGAATAATTTATGAGTATCTAGAAATAAGTCATTGAAATCCAAGAATACTACGTCGCTACTCTTAACACTTGAATCTGCGTATTCAACAAAAGTCTTCAGTCTGAACATGTCTCGAAATGTATCCATGTTGTACATAGCTCGATAATTGATATCTGACTCTATGATGACATTAGTATGTTGGCTTAGCCCCCTAGGCATAGTATACCCCCTTACTATTTAACATCACTCATTCCACCATTCTGCCAATTCAAGTATTGATCATGGGCATTATTGGATTTGTCCATTAGCTGTTTGCATTTAGACATTGTATCCGCTTCAATTATGTATCCGGGGGTATTCAATAAGTATGACCAATCTCCATGAATGAATTTCGGTGGTATAATTAAGAAGCCATTGTGATACTTCTCATGTAAACTGGCAACAATAGGAATGAAGCCAACTTTATTTGAAAAATGTAATAAGAGAACATCTTTAACTATATCTAACGACGAGAATTCTTTATCGTTAGCAAGAAACGTATTGAGTACAATTGTAGTAATATCAAACAATGTCAAAGGATGGTGATGTATTTCAATAGTTATCTCGTCAGATGTTTCATTCGTAAATGCACAATTCTTAAAGCCCAGAGTATCTTTGATATAGTTAGTCCACTCACGGTACTCAGGTGTTTGTCTAATGATGCCAACGCATTTCTTCATAAAAGCCGTTATATCTTTTTCACTATTAAAAGTATTCCTTGTAAAACTAAGAGAAAACGGACCAATATTTAATGTTGCATCATTTTCATCTAGTAAAGGAGATGGGTTAACATCTCCGAGTTGACCATTAGTAGACATAGAAACTCCTCGTTAAATTTTCTTGCCAAATATCTTTTCGGTTAACCAAGACATAGGTGCACGTTTACTAAATAACGAAGTGTTTCTCTGTTTAGCTTTATCAATTTCTTCTGGTAGAACATTTAATGTGTTCTTATATAGCATATCATATGTAATGATATTAGAAAACTTAGGCATTGTTTGATCCCACATATAGATTCTCTTATTCAGAGAATCATCTAAGTACAATGAAGACCATCTAGAATCTTCAAGATTCTTAGAAGCTAATGGATGGTATCTAGGATCCTCATTCTCAAACTTAGTTTTATCAATATCATTTATACTAAGAACCGCTATACGTTCTTGATCCTCGCTAAACAATACTTTTTGCAATTGAAACTCTTTAGACTTAGGAGCTGCTTGATCAAAAATCTTCTTATACCAAGTGGTCATGTCCCAAATAAAGCTATCACCAAAAAACTTTCTGGCAGTTCGATAAATCCAATATCTAGAAGTGTCCATCTCATGTTCAAATATGCTTAACGCTTCGGTCGCAATCAATGCTAATGCTTTAAAGCCAAAGATATAGTCTTGAGTGGTTCGTTCTACAGTCGTTACCCTTAGAGTGATAAAGAACGGTTGGTCACTATTGATCTTCGTTGAATCAGATGTCAGTATTTGAATACCTACACCACTATCCGATTCTAACAACTTTTCATTAAAACCTTCTCCATTAATAATGATACCCTCTGGTGATACATTTTCTAAATTTGATTCAATTTCTTTTTTGACAATATTCTGTAAAATAGGAATGTAATTTAAGGCAAATCTACGTTCAATGGCTTTAAGCAAATAAGGAATAATTTCCTTATCAACAGTTTCGCTTATGAGAACAGGAAATGATATAATCATTTTGCAACCTCAAATAAGAATTTTAATGTTGGCATCTGGAACTGGATGATTCTCTATTTTAATTTGAGAAGAATCTTTCTTATCGCTGATAATTTTGACTGGTTCATTCTTAGATCCCATAGGATCATCACTATCAAACTTATTTAAGTTCTCTTGACATGCTTTCTCATAAGCACAAAAATTACAATTATGAGGCTCCGCGGTAGGCAATGTCATGTTCCTTAAACATTTATCATATGTCTTGATTCTTTCGATCGTTGCCGGGAATTCAATATTTTGAACTTCATCATTGATTTCGAACCTACGTTTCGTGATAGCATTCATTGCACCATTAACATAGACTACCTCAGCGAACTTAACGAGCTTTTTATAGACATGTTTCCAAGCAAGAATATATAGTTTGACTTGCTTTAGATGCATATCGTCATACTGATCGGTGAACTTGACATCCAACATAACGGTTTCGTCATATGATATACCATCAACAACCATAGCAATAGGAAATAGCGTTCCAAATTCTTCGTTCGTTTTCCAATGTAAATGGATACCGTTTCTAAATTTAGTTCCTTCCGCTTGATTGTGCATGGATAAAAGCAATTGCTCTATGATTGTACCCATTGTTGCTTTAATTGTACTGAATGGGTATTGAGCAATTTTAGACATATCGTATGGAGCACCCATTCTCATATAATAACTTTGTCTCATGCATTGAAAGATTTCATAACCATTGAATTGTTTAATTGTTCTCTTTGGTTTGAAACCATTCCTCTGAAAATTAGTTAACCACTTTTTCAGAGAATCAACATCAAAACCAATATCCGGTAGATTGATTAGTCCCGGTTGTTTCTGGGCTGTAACCATAGGAATCTTACTTAGATCCAATTGTTCTTGCAATAGAGTCAAAGCATGTTTATAAGGATTATACGTCTGTTCTTTTGCCATATCGTGGTGTTCTCTCTTTCTATTCTTTTTTTAGATGTAGGTCAACAAAGCTTTTTTAGCTTCATCATACATATACATAACTTTCAAAAACGGCTTTTCCATCTCGGGAGGAAACTTTTTCTTAGAATATGTCTCATACATGGCAAGCATCAATCTAGCTCTTTGGTTTGAATCATTCTTAATGTTTGCATGATTCAATGCTTTGGGTATCTTAGACATATACTTGTCACTAGTTACAATACTCATTGGAATCATAAAGATTACGTTATCAATGATGTTACTAGCATGCAAATTCTTTAGACATTTTTCAACATCTTTATCCGTATTGATTCCACACTGTCCTTGTTTACATGCTTCACATTCTTCCATTAGTTTACTATCTAGTTGACTAAGAGACAAATGCAAAGAAAGCTTAGCTAGTTTCTTAGGCTCAAATGAAACCGACTCTAAATATCTGCTATTAATCATATTCAAAAGCTTATATGCAATTGCCAAAAAGATTGATTTCTTCTTAGCATATTTAGCATCTAACTTTTTCTTATCAATAACATCATCAATCTCCGACGAAACATTCTTGAAATAATTAATCATTGCTTTATAACCTCTCTTATGCAGTCTTAGTCCATAACACGACAACTGGAACCCAGTCATCAGCGTAACCACCTTCGAAAATAAAGCCAACATTCTTTGCGGTACTTGGAAATTCAGCCGAGTCAACCAATGGTGCTACCGCATAACCAGCGTTTAACAAGTTAATATATGTAACCAAATACGGAGTACCAGTTGCCCCCTGGTGTACTACAGCCATATATTTACCGTCCATCGACATAGATACGTCCATTGGTTTACCACTAGGCATTGTATCAGCTAACTCGGTTAATTCAAATTCACTTGTACCATCATTCCACAGATATGTCAATAGTCTTGGGTTGCCATCTTCCAAGTCATTTACAACGGCTTTGAATGCCCCATCAAAAGTCATATCACTTTTAATGAGAGCAGCTTGTTCTGCCATGTAAACACTAAACTCATCGGACGGAGGCTCCGATAACAATAGATATCTGTTAGTTCCTAAATCCCACCCATAATATAACGGAGTTTCTAATGTATCATATACGATACCGATATTCGCGCCATCATACGACATAATGATTTGAAATGGATCACTAGTAGGCATAGTATCTACGTCACTTGTTAGCTCGTATCGTAGATTTGATACACTCCACTTATAAGTCATCAATCTTTTTGTGCCAGAACATTCAATAGCTAAGTAATCACCATATCTTGATAAAGCAACGGATCTACATAAAGCATCTGGCAACGTATCTGGATTGTTTGTCTTTTCATATCTGAGATTGACTGAACTCCACTTATATGTGACAAGATATGCAGGACTACTTGTTCCAGTATGAGTAACCGCTAGATATCTTCCATCTTTTGAAAGAGAACATCTAATGCCAGATCCAGTAGGAGCCGTATCTGGAGCCGTTGTAATTGATGCAGGACCTATCGCTATCCCGGCATTCTCAACTAGCATAGTTGTACATACATCACCTCTTGACATCTGCTGAGACAGTTTGGCATTAGCAATTAGTGACGTATTGTTTATGATTGGTATAAGGTTTGCATAATCTTTAAATAAGTATGGCCCAGTATTAACATGTTGGCTTTCAAGCACTGTGGCAATGTCTCGTCTAATCTTATTCGTTCCATTACTTGAAATACCATGTAGTATTAAATCATTGTTCATGGTATTCTCTCCTATTGTAATGCTTCTTGTATGATATCTTCGTTCTCATCATACGTTAGAGCATATACTTCGGTTGTTAGCAATTGACTATTTGCATCATAATAATTAACTGTTCTTGTAGTATATAATGGAGCAATTCCGCCAGATAGCACAGATGACTTTCTTAGTACAAGATTGGCATCAAAATATTCTATCGTTGTATATACTCCGTACTCGTCCCTATTATCTCTTGAAACTGACTTAATGAGGTTTTCAATTGTTCTTAAGTCAAGTTCGTTAATGGCAGTCTGAACCGTAGTAGATTGTATATCACCTGCTGGAGTATTAGTAATAGCATTAGCAGGATGGCTGTTATCATTTGATCTACCGGATAAAGCATTGTGATCTGTTGCAACATAAGTTCCGGCGGGAACATTTGAAATGCTTCTAAGATCCTGAGTCTCCATATAAGTCTTATCACCACGTAATATGACTCGAAATAGAAGTTTCATTTCGACAAATGGCAAATTGGTTAATGAAAGAGACTCATAGGTGTTGTTGGTTCTGGCCGCATTTATGGTGTCATCAACTCTTTGACCCATGAGAGTAATAATCGGTCTAGAAACACTGTTAGTAGCGAACACCCAATAAGCAACATATTGATTACTGGCAACGGTTGCTAATGCCGTACCGTTATTATAATAGACTAATGTACCATTGTCATGATAGTACTTAGTTTGATTTGCATTCCAAGAAAAATCAGACGAGCCATTTTTAAAGAATACATCACATACTGTTTGGGCAGATATCTCAAATTTAATATCCTCATCCCATATAACGCCACTACCAATTGATAATGTTGTATTTGTGAATGTTCCACTTAAACCAGATTGATATCTAGTACCAACTGTGTTATGCAATAATGAATGTGTGGCATGATCCATTACACAGCCATGGCGTTCATCGAAAAGAATAGCTGTTGTGCCATTCCAATAAACGAATGCTATTAATGGAACCGACATATAAGGAAACACCATACTAGTAGTAATAACATTACTTTCATTGTAGTAGATGTAATGCATACCAATAGTATCGGGTATGACTATTGAATCACTTGATTTAGTAGTCTTGATGCCCTTGTTGTAAAAGCTAAAATCTCCAGTGATTAAAAACGTCCTTGAGCCAACTATGAAATTTAATGAAGCAATCCTATCTATGAAGCCTGTAGGTTCTTTTGTGTCGATAGCTAATTTGGTGATATAGTTTTCAAGAGGTAGTGTATCACCGTTTGGAAATAAGACAGTTAGAGTTCCATTGTTTTGAGAATCAGCGAATATTTCTGTAAATGAAGTATCTGGATTTGCGGGCTTGCTATACTGGGCATACCATTGACGAGCGTAATGTTTTCTAGCCATAAAGACGGACTCCTTTTTAACGTACTTGACTTATGGTAATCAAGTATGGCCTTAAGCTAAGGCTTCGCTATGTGGCAAAACGGGAAGAGGGCCTTCATAGACCCCCTCCCCAAGAACGTTAAATATTATTATCCAATGACGGCAAGAGAACCAGCAAACTTGACCATACTAGTAACAACGATATCTCCACTAGCATTGGCAACGTTAACAGCCACACCAACTTTATCACCGCTTGAATCTTTGACTTCGGTAATCAATTGAGCATTAGCAGCGATACCATGAGTAGCGGCAGCCAAGGTGAAGGTATAAGGAGCAGAAGCACCAACCCAGTCAGTTGTATCATTGAAAGCCGCAACATGCTTATCAGTCTTAGCCATAAGAGCGGCCAAGTTAGTGGAAGCAGCAATAACGTCAGTCAATGCATCGAGAGTGTGAGTATGTGCGGAACCATTAATGTTGTAAGTCTGACCGGTAGGAATGTTGACAGTGCCATCATCACTAATAGTAACATTTGAATTCTGAATTGCTTTACCAGTGGCTCCGTCAAATTTAGCAATTGCATTATCGGTAGAAGCACCAGGATTCGAAACCATGTCAGTGATATTGCCCTGCAACGCAAAGAATTCTGAAGCAGCGTCAGCACCGTCAATCTTAGCAACAAGTACGTCACTAACTTCCAAAACCGGATCAGGTCCAAGACCAGTGATAGTACCAGCAACACTAACTCTCCAGTAGTCACCAGCGGCAATGGCTCCAGCTAAACCAGTACCAGTCGTAGGCAGCGTTCCACCGGATGCATCAAAGTCACCAGCGAAACTGCCAAGAGAAGTCACCTGATTATCAACATATGACTTAATAGCATCGGCGGTAGCAAACTGACTGGATAGAGCACTAGTAGTAAGGTCAGAAGTTTTAGCGGAAGAGGCAAAGTCAGCAACTTCCAAATTGGAGATACTATTACCAGTTCCATTAGCATCAATCGTTTTATTGGTAAGAGTATTACTCGAATCACCAGTTACATAATCGGTCCCAGCCGAAGCTTTGCTAACGACACCATCAGCATCAGTCTTAAGAATGCCAGCTTCACCAGCATATGCAACCCGACTTCGATCAGCACCACCGGAGACAAACAATACACCGGCTTTAGTGGCGGCGGTAGCTTGAAGAACTGCAGTTTCAACGCTAGCACCAGTAGCTAACTGAAGAGTCGTAGTACCGTCATAGAAATACAAAGCCCCACCATAGAACCAAACACGGTTCTTGAATAATTCACCACCAGTAGGTTGGGCAAGAAGTTCTTCAACTTTAAAGTTTTGAATCTCCTGTCCATTAAGCTTAATAGGAACGTAAAACGGAATGTAAGCGGCCATAACTATCTATCCTCCAAGATTAGATCAAAGATTTGCTAAAGAGAACGACGCCGGTAGCGCCGCCAGAAACAGGGGAACCGCTAATTGTGATTCGTAATGCCTCGGACACACTTGTTACAGTAATCTGTTCTTTGATATACAGGCCAAGTCGACTGGGTCTATTACCGCCAGAAGCCATAAACATAGCTGGAGTAGTAACCGTACCCATTTCGATTGTTGCTCCAACGGGATACACGGTAGTGATGTCAAGAGCAGCCTTAAGAACGATAGCGCCAGAAGGAATACTAACAGATGAAGATGCTGTAGTAGTGGTTACATCAACTTTAACAGCCTTAACAGCACCAAGAGAACTTTCATCAAAAGGACCAACATTGCCCCAAAGATTAGTCGTTACATCATAAATATACAAGTGATCATCCATCATAGAAACGGTTCCACTGATTAGACCACTTCTATTAACAGCTAAACGACTATCGTCATGTGTGATAGCTTCTAATGATGTACCGTTATCAAAATACAAAACACCAGCAGTATAAGCACCACCGGAAGTGTGACAAATACCATATTGATCAGTGTGCGCACCGGCGACAGGAGCAGATGCACCATCAAAAGAAAAGTCAATCTTGACACAACGTTCACGAGCAAACTTTCTAGTAACCGCATGTGCTTGATTCGTTGGTTCCGCAACAGTCAAATTAGCTAAAGTGGTTCCATCATCTTTGACTAGCTTTAAATGTTGACTATCATTCTGAAGAATGACACCGCTTAAGCCAATCTGAAATGATTCTTGGCTAGTTCCATGTAGATCAAAATACGCCATAAAAGAGTCTCCTTGTTAAGTTTAAATTGTTTGCTAGATAGCTTTTATATTCGAATATTCAACCGTGAGAGTACAAGCACCAACCATTAAAGTTGAATTCAAAAAGGTGACCTTTAATTTATAACCTAGACCAGTAATGTTCTTGTAAGCTATATTCGGAGAAGTCATATATGCACCCATCTTAGTAGGCTTATTTTCTGTGTGCAACATTAACCTAGCTGGTGCAAAAGTATCTCCCACTTGAATCTGAACTCCATTTTGAAATACTTGAGTAACATTCAAGATGATTCTTAAGATTACAACATTGTTTGGTATATCGGTTAGTACAATAGTCTCCGGTGTTGCAATTTCAAATGTTAACTGATTTGATTCAGAGGATCCAGATGATGCGATGGATGACCAATATCCGCCGTGAACGGTATCTTGAAAGTCACCATTGGAAGCAGATGCATTGTATATGTAAATTGTATTCTCATCTAATACACTAACTGCATTAATTTTCGTTCCAACCTCAACTAACATTAAGACTTCAGATATCGTATTTACTTGAGGGACGGACCCACTAACTATTACTTGCGATAAATCTTCGGCAAATGGAAACAATCTACGTGTCATAGATCAACTCACGTTATCTAAATCTTCATAGACAGCATATATACTAACCGATGAAATCAATGTATTAGAAGTAGCTTGTACATATAAGCCTTCATAGTTACAAGTATGAAAATATTGTGCATATTCATCTGGTCTAGTATATCTCGTGTTAACACTAAAAGCTTGTAATTTGGTATCAAATATCTGTCCACCCTCAACTGAATCATACCACAAAACAGTATCGTTCGTTATCTTATCTAGTATATTGCCATTGGTACTGACGGACAGATAATTAAATTTTTGGTTTACCAATAAGTTTGATGTCAACTTAAAGTTCAAAATTTGACAATATTTGACATCGATTGGTAAATATAAGGTTACCAAATTGGCTGGTGTTCCTATGGTATATTGGGCATCTATATACTTATAGGCTAAGATGGTTCTGAGTCTTTTTATCACGTATGCTTGTGGCACAATAACCATCACTAACCCCCTTCAATATTATTCGTTTCAAAAACTTTGTTTACAATAAGGAGCATACAAACTTTTATTATTAAGTGCGTTTTCAGATGTTGGAACACCACTTGCGAGGAGAATTATGTCATATAATTTAATAACGGGAACTAGTAGTGAAACATTTCAAGTTGGTACTAG
>ENA-UOWO01006075-UOWO01006075.1-activated-sludge-metagenome-genome-assembly--contig:-NODE-6075-length-12488-cov-5.655755_pt1 | contig 12488 bp, 12 predicted proteins | sample MGYA00238148_ERZ761564 | MGnify/ENA primary metagenome ERZ761564 (study PRJEB28885, sample SAMN05720194) | activated sludge metagenome | isolation source: Anaerobic digester | place: USA...
CCATTTGCATACCAGCCTATATTCCCTTATTAGTATTACTATCCCCTATTATTCCCAGCTTTGCATAGATATTGGAGTGTATCAAGCCAATATCTCCTGTACTTTCAATAACACCCTGCTGCTTATTCCCCTTTCCATTCAGTTCTTTTAAGAGCTTTTTAAGGTCGTATTTCTCCGAACTATTTCTAATATATGTTCGATTGATTATCGGAGTTGAAATGCTTACTACAGCCAGATCACAATCATATATCTCTGTTGCTTTCATTAGATCCATAACATCAAGCCTCATTTTCAAAGGTTTACTTAGTATCAATCCAGCCTGATAAACCCCAGGTTTTACTATAATTGTTGTTCTCATTAATTCTGCAAGGAAATGCATTTTCTTTAGACTCAGATCTTTAACTCCCAGACTATATGCTTGCTGATAATCCGCTCCCAGATCTAATAACTTTTTAACAATAGTAAATAGTTCCGGATTACAATTCTTTTTAAAGGCATTAGTATGAGCTATCAATCCTGAAAGAAGATATGAGGCTGTATCCGGTTCAATTTTTAAATCCAATTCCTTGATCAAGTTGAATATTTTCAATGAAAAACTCTTTAAGGAGTCCAATCCATCTATTGATATTTCCTTATCCTGAAAATTAACTTTTTTAGGAAGGATGATTAACTTTTGCGTCTTTTTATTCTTAGCTGGGAATTGTTTTTCGATTTGATCCAGTCCACTATTGGTTCCAATGTAAATAATCAGATCTGGTTCAAGTGGGGAAGACTGTATCTTTAAAGGAGGTATTTTTTTATCAAATGATTGGGCATCCATTTTAACTAGGATCTGATCATTATCTTTTTCCCAGGAAATATCTTTTAAATTAAATCCGGCAGGTAATTTAAAAACATATCTTGAGGGAGGCTGCCCATTAATATTTATATTTTTTAAAGCTGAAAGCTTGTATTTCCAAATTTGAGAAGAGAGAAGTCTAGAACCTAACAGATGGGGATCGTGTTCATTGCTTTTTAACGCTGAATGTATTGCCAGTGCTGCGAATACAACATCTGAGCTATACTTGGTGCCCGTGATGATCAATACTGTTTTTTGACTATCCTTTAAGCTGAGTAAGGGGCTAAGCATTATCGTGTAAAGATGTTATACGATTATGCACATAATTATACCATTACTAAGCAAGTGCACAATAATTCTACCCAGAAATTATTCAACAGGGGTAACCGTGACAGTAGGCGAACCGGTACCTGTAAATGGCAGATTATTCAAAAAGCTTACCCTGCTTCTAGCAATGAGCCAGGCGATCACAAAGATCATAGCTATGAATAATAGCACAAAGAAATAGCTGACTAGTTTCTTACGTTCTTTCATATTTACATATTAGCATATTGAGTCTCACGAATGATCAAACCATTGGGATCAGATAGAACCTCACCAAAGTGTTTAATATATCTTCCTCCTTCATAGTGAAGAATTGTAGAAGGAGTGTTGGAGTTGCCTATTGCTCTTCTGAAGAAGGTTTGAGCATTGGTCTGAACAATGACTCCACCTTTAATTACCAATAGATCATTGCCATTATCACTATCAGCATATCTGTTAGTGATAATGAAAGCATCAATCCTATCAAGATCAGCCTCAGTATATGGAGAAGTTGAAGTAGGTCTTCCATCAATGCCCGCTAAGATATTAGTTTGGGATTCCACAATGAACAAACAGGCACTATCAGGATCATTAGCAGTTTTGAAAGGAGGACTGATATTAAGATTACCATTTTCGATCAGGAATATTCTGTTACCGGAGCAGGTAGTACCTTGGGGGATGGTTAAATTCGCTCCATTTATATATATGAGCTTTTTGCTCAGATCTACATCCCCATACGTCCTATTATCATTGTATGTAACTCTATCGCTTTCTCCTATCTTGGCAAATAGCTGCCCTTTGTAGTGGTCAAACCAGTCAGAGCGGTAATTGATATCATCATAAAGTTCTTTCTGAATGAAGTTGGTTCCCTTAGAAGAGCAGGTAACAAATCCCGAAGCACAATCAGGGCCAGCGATCATTCTATGGTTCTGCAGGTTATTAGTAGCACTTCCAAAGATAGCAGAGCTGAAATCATCAGCAGTATTAAATCTTAATTGTTCAACATTACCTCTAACATAGGAGGTGCCGACTCTAGTAACAACATAACCCGGATTGGGCTGACCATTGACAGTAAGATTAGCAGTACATCTTCTAGTGATATTAGAGCAGGTAGGATTGATAGTATCCCAGGTATGCGTCCAGGTAGCAGCTTGAGCAGTTTCGAGAGTAGGATCAGTAAAGGAACAGGTTCTGCTCATAGTAAGACCAGGAGCGGGAGCATTACAGGTAATATTAGTAGAATAGGAATCAGAGATGAATCTGTAAGAACTGGCAGGGGAGATATTGTAAGTAGAGTTGAGATTAAAATTAAGATCAGTATAGATAGGATTAGGATTACTGCTAAGTACCATAGAGTAGCTACCCGAATTACACTGGGGAGCAACATAGGGAGTAATTGAGCCACTGTAGGTTCTACTGCAGGTATTAGAACAATTAGAGCCTACACATTCTCTCCATTCATGTCTCCAGGTGATACCGGTAGTACCGCCAGAAATAGTTCTAGTGACAGAAGTAACAGAAGGAGGTCTAACGGTAGGCCCAGGCAGATTAACAGAGTCACTGATAAAGTTGTAAGTGGAGGAATTGAAGCCTGAAATAGTTAAAGTGACCTGATTATTACAATTAATGGCAGATACACTTAAAGAAATATTGGAACAAGGTGGCTGGGTAGGCCTAGGGGTAGGAGTATTGGTTGCCGTATTACAAGTACAATCAGACTCTGAAGAACAGCTGGGATTCCTGCAGTATCCAAAATTCCCTCCCAAATTAATACAGGATGTCCCCCCAGTGCATGTATCACTGGCAGCGCATAATTCATTACAGCTTCTATATGAAGGGCGATGCATACAGGAATTTCCACAGGTATTTGATCCTGGAAGTGCGTAGTGATTTGAATTTCCAAAACCATTATCATATTGCCAGTAATTATATCTGCAATTATTATTTGCTGCCCCGTATCCTACACACTCATAACCATTGCCTCTTTCAATACACCACCAGTCTTCTGCTATTGTGCATCCTGAAGACATGCAACTATTGCAAATAAAGCACAAGGCATTGACGTTGGTTTTAAAAGCAATGAAGCCCAATACGAAGATGATAGTTGTTAGTAATATTTTACTCCACATGGATCTTACCCCTGAATAGTTCATTGTATAGATTATCAAAAATTACATATTCATAGATACCTTCCGTTTCAAACTTTTTAGTATAGGAACTGTTTTTTAAGAAAGGGGAGGCAAAATGTACAGGACTATCGTTTTGAGATATTACAAACCCGTTCATTGCTGGCCATCTTAGATATTGTCCCCGTTGCAGATAAACAGTGTCAGGTGAGAATTGATCCTGATTCCTGTCTAGGGTAAATATTACATCGCCCTCATTTGGTTGATCGCCCAAGCTTTTTCCTTCACTGAATTGATTTGTCCATTCCTCATAATGATATTTGAAAGTCCCATCATCGTAGACGAAATGAATTATGCCACTGCCACTTTGATATCCGTTATCAGCGATAGCTACATTTAAATTTGCTCTAATATTCCAACTTTGCCCTTCAATTTTGTATTTTTCCTTTTTCTCTGTATCGATCATCACAAAGGATCTAAGCGTTAGGTCTGTAGAGTCCCAGGTAACATCAACGGCTTGAACGTTTTGAACTTCAGGTGCTTCAATGATCGGTAACAACAAATTATTATTTGTAAAATTTTCAGAACCGTCTGCTTCAATCAGAGAGAATATGAATTGGGAATCGACTATCTCTTCTTCTTGCTTTAAATTATGCTCCATATGCCAAATAGTTTCAGAAGAGGCATATTTTTTAAATAATTCATAATCTCTTTGATCATAAGCCTTTCTAATTTGCTGGTAGATGGTCAGCAGTTCAGTTGTGTTTGGTAGACCAACACTAGATTGGTCTGGATCATTATGAGGCCAGGGATTGAGTATGCCTTTATCTGAGTATAGGTTCATATCAACAGTTGTGACAGCACCTTCTCCACTATCAACAATATCCTGATTGTTATTCAGCTTAGATAATCCATATCCCAAAAATACAACAAGTACCAATATTATTCCTGTCAGAATTACGATTACTTTATTTATTGCTAAGGTTCTCTAATTAATTTTCTCTTAATTTTAGTTTATGGATTAGTCCAGGTCATGTCAAACCATATTGATTTGTCATGGCTTTGCCAATTACTGTAAATATGGTTAAATAAATATATATATGTATGAGCCAATGAACATTGAGAGATTAAAGCAATTCAATCTGACTGCAGGTGAAGCCGAACTGTATCTTTTCCTTTTAGAAAACGGAGACTCTCCAGTCAGCGAGATCGCTGCAGAAACTAATATTGGAAGAACCAATATTTATGATTATGCAAAAAGTTTAATAGAGAAAGGCCTGGTAACAGATTATGAAAGATCCAGAAAAATATTTTTTAAAGCAGAATCCCCGGTCCAGCTTGAAAAACAGGTAGAAAGTAGAGTAAGGGAGGCTCAAAAACTGCATACCGAATATCAGGAATTATTACCTATTCTTAAACAGATGTATGTGCGTAATTCCGATCTAATGCAGGTTAAATATTTATTGGGCGACGAAGGATTTAGCAAGATGAGCAATAAGATATATATGGAGGGATCAGCAGATAAAGTAATATTCCTTTTAAAAGATATTAACTTGTATGAGCCGCCGGAGCCAAAATATCGCAGCTTTATCCAGAACCGTCAGCTCTACACATATATATTTACCAACCAAAAGCAAGCTATTGCCGAGTTTAAAGCAAGAGATGCCAAGAATTTGCGGGAAACAAGATATTTGGATATTCCAATGAAAGAAGATGTGGTCTTATACGAATCCACAATGTTTGTAGGTAAATTCTCATCCCGGGATTTCAAAATGGCTATGATAGAGAATTGCGGTTTAGCTAATTTATTAACGCAGCTTTTAGTAAAATAACCTCAGGGTGTGCGTTAATTGTATGCGTTAATTGCTTTAAAATACTCCAAAAGAAGCTTCAGTTAAGAAAATCCGTATGCGTTAATTATACAGGAGGGTACTCTCCGTGCTTGGAATAATATTTGTCCAGCTCTTTACCCTTCCAAATGGTGTCTGGATCAGAAATGTATTTCAGAAATAGAACACCTTCTAGATGATCTAATTCATGCTGGACAACATGAGAAAAGAATCCGGAGCATTGCAAGGTCTTTTTGTCGCCTGTTCGGGTTTGGAATTCTACTGTCACTTCTTCTGGTCTGGCTACTGGGCCATAAAGACCTTCAGGTCCTTCTCCAATTGAAAGACAGCCCTCCCAATATGTTGAAGTCTTTTTACTTGAGTTTTTGACAGTGGGGTTAATTAATACTTCCCATAAAGTTTCAGAGGGAAGAGGCTTTTCTGATCCTTCCTCCAGATCAGTTCTTCGGCAAATACAGATACGCAATTTCTCCCCGACTTGAGGGGCTGATAGTCCGGCGGTAATATCCTCTTTTTCCTTACAAGTGTCGATAAGATCATTTATCAACTCCTGGATCTTTGGATCTTTTGGATCTACCTTGTCACATTTTTGTTCTAAGACAGGATCGCCTATCTGTACTATTTTCTTCACCATATTAGAATTTTACCATATTAAAGTGGTTTTTGGGGGAGAAATGGATTTGAATACTATTATCAGTAGGGATACTCCTTAAATAGGGCAGAACTATCCTGGGGTGATAAATTATTCTGGTATCGCCCCTTACTAACAGGCTGTCTCATTAGAATTGGATCAACTACAGTGCTGTTACTGGTAGTAAATACATGACCGGGCAAATTAACTGTCCTGCCATTAGCGACCAATTGGACCAGATCTATTTGCCAGGGTATGGATAAAGTACTTAAGGTAGCAATCTTTCTTCCAGCTAAAGCATTAAGTCCATTCCTCATGGTCATGGCCACGTCAAGACTTCTAACAGGAGCATCTTGTTCCATATATGCGATCATAGGCATTAGTCCGTCTAGACCTCCGAATTGTTGAAAGCTTCCCTTAACAGGTAATTGAGCAGCGCTACTAGCCCAGACCAGTCCGCTTTCTGATTGTCGGATATTACGATGGATTAAGCTGTGCAATGCTTGGATGTCAGTTATTGGTTCTCCCATTATGCAATAGTAATATACATATTATGGAGTCGATTTTAACATAAAGTGGCAAATATGTAGTAAAATTAGGACGTTTAATGACTTTTATAGTGAAGATCCTTTTTATTGGTGATATCTCTGGTAGATCTGGCAGAAAACTGATCAAACAGATATTGCCTCAGATCAAAAGTAAATACAAGCCTGATCTAGTAATAGCTAACTGTGAGAATGCAGCTGGTGGACTCGGGGTGACCAGAGAGATCCTTAATGAGCTTACAGCATATGGCATTGATTTTTTCACCTCAGGAGATCATGTCTGGTATATTAAGGACTTTGTGCCTGAATTACATGACGTCAGCTTGCCAATTGTCCGCCCATATAATTATGAGAAGACAGAGAAATTACCAGGTTCAGGATATCGAGTGCTTGATCTGGGTAAGGAGGGAAAATTGATGGTAGTTAATCTATTGGGTCAAAGCTTTATGAGAGATCATGCCAGGAGTCCATTTTGGACAATGGATGAACTACTTGAACAATATCAGGATCAAAAAGATCTAAATATTTTGGTAGATTTTCATGCAGAAACTACAGCAGAGAAATTATGTTTGGCCGGATATTTGAAAGATAGAGTCTCTGCGGTTTTAGGTACTCATACCCATGTAGCCACAGCTGATGCCAGATTGATCGGCAATACCGCCTATGTTACAGATGTGGGAATGGTGGGGCCATTAAATGCTTCACTTTGGATCAAATGGGAAAATGCCATCCATAACTTTAAATTCCCTTTTAAAATGCCTCCCATGATAGAGGAAGAAGGAGAAATGGTATTTAATAGCGTTCTGTTGGAGCTGGAAAAGGGTAAAGCAAAGAGCATAAAAAGGGTAGATAACATTCAGACTTTCTAATACAAATATTTATCACGACTATTTCCTAAGTAGAGTTTAGCTTCTTAAACCGTGCTCGGCTTAGACTTGTAGTGGCCACGATCTGCGAGTTGTCCATTTTAGATATATGCCATAATCCGGGATTGCGCTTTGGTCAATATATTTTAATTATATATCGCCCAAATCTTTCAAAACCCTTTACTGGTAATAAAATACTTGACATTTTGCTCTAAATGATGCAAACTTGTAATTGTTAAATCACAAGCCTGTTTGAGTTTCCTCAAACAGCACCCTTAAATCCATAACAATTTTTGCTATGGAGGGGTCCTACTTAACAGAAAGGAGGTGCACATTTATGAACAAAGCATCCTTAGTCAGCTATGTCGCTGGCAAAACAGGTCTCACCAAAAAAGCAGTAACAGAAGCAGTAGACGCAATGGTCGAAGCAGTAGTTACTACAGTTAAAAAAGGTGATACCGTCACTCTTACCGGTTTCGGTACATTTAAAGTGAGTGATAGAAAAGCACGTAATGGTAGAAATCCTATCACCGGCGCTGCATTAAAGATCCCTGCCAAAAAAGTACCAGTCTTCAAAGCTGGTAAAGAATTCAAGGATATGGTGGCCAAGGCCAAATAATCCTACAGGGTACAATTTTCTGAACAATAGCCCCCTTTTTCAAGTATCACAATAAAGGTGAGAAAGAAAAGGGGGTTTTGCTATCTTTACAGTTGGTTTAAAATGTATTCAATGAAACCCCTATACAAAGAAAATATTAATAGGATAGCTTTCGTTATTTCCATCTTCTTATTCGAGAGTGCCGATCTATTATTGCTCTTTTCCATTCCCATATTCATCTTTTATAGTACTCATTCCCTAATTGCCATGGGGATCTTAATATCTCTTAGACCATTATCAAGACTATTAGCATATTCATTATTCAAGCAGAAACTTCAGGAAAGGAATTTTGTATTCCTTTCCTTGATCGCATTCTCATTAGCATTTTTAATGATAATACTTTTTAATAGGGCTTTAAGTTTCCCCATACTGGTCTTAGCAATTATTGCCATGGGCATAGCCAGAGAGATGCTCAATTTAGCACTTCTTAAAGTAGAGCAGGAAAAGGCTTCTTTTTCTTTAGGCCGCTGGTCCATGCTACTTCGCCCTGCAATAATTTTTGCCGGATTAAGCATTTCCCTGTTTGCCACCAAGCCTGTTCTGGAGTATCAATTTATTGATATCCAAAACTATTTTTCAGTACTAATTGCCGCGTCAGCAATATTTTTTTACTACTGGGTGAGCAAAGAGCATAGTATTAAAAAACAAACCATCCTATTCCCTAAAGCCCAGTCTATATTTTCTAGAGACAGCTTCACTCCGGATACAACGATATTACTTATGGAAATGATCAGGGCTTTCTATTGGATCCTCTTCCCACTATACATCGTTGGTAATGTGGAGCAAAAACCTGAATTGATATATTTAATTCCAGCTTTTTATCTTCCCATATTCCTTCTTTATTCTCTAAAGAAATCCTTTCTTTTTAAATACTGGAAGATCAAGCCTGCGCCTAAGCTGTTCCTGTTCGCGTTGGTTTTGACAGCGTTTGTCTTTGCTATTGATCAATATCACCTGCTGATCATTACTTTTGCCCTAGGCTTAAGCATTGCTTTTATTGAGATATCTACCTGGTATGAGCAAGAGATCTCAGCCTCTTATGCTCGGACCTTGGTATCAAGCAGCATGGGATTTCTATTAGCTTCAATCATCGGAACCTTTCTAAACAGCTATTTCACCCTCCCCACTATCTTCTTTTTCCTGGGATTAATGCTTTTGGTTATAAGCATTAAGAATTTTCTTAGCGGACTTAACAAGCCTTGATGGTATTTAAAAATAGGCCTCCAGTGGGATATAATTAGAGGTTGAATTTTTAAATAATGATCAGACTTGATCTTAGGAATCAAAAACCTAAAGAAATAAATAAACAAGCTATTACTGTATTAAATATAGGGGGGATCATAATCTATCCAACCGAGACTTGCTATGGAGTGGGGGTAAGAGCAGATATTAAAGATGCTGTCACCAAGATGTTGAAGTATAAAAGAAGACCTGAGGGCAAAGCTGTTTCAATTGCAGTAACAGGCAAGGATATGGCTAAAAGATATGTGGATTTGAACCAGACCGCTTTAGACATATACAGTAGATTCCTACCTGGTCCTATCACTGTTATCTCCAAGTCCAACCATAAGCTTGATAAAAGGCTGGAAGCCGAAGATGGGACATTAGGAATCAGAGTGCCTAAATATGATCTGTTATTGGATCTAATTAAAACGTTAGATGCACCAATTACTGCTACTTCAGCAAATTCAGCTGGAAAAAGGACTCCCTATTCGATAGACAATCTTTTATCTGATCTAAGCAGATCTCAACTAGATTCAATTGATCTAATAATTGATGCCGGGGAACTCCCTCACAACCCTCCTTCCAGCGTAATAGATACCACAAAACAAGAATTAAAGATCTTAAGAAGAGGAGGTTTCTCAGTGGGAAATAGGATATTAACTAAGCAGGTTGATTCAGATTTGAAGATGCAACAATTAGGTTCTGAGCTCATATCTTCATACAAATCACTTTTAGAGACCCACCCCATGATAGTTATGTTCAATGCCGATCTGGGAGCTGGTAAAACTCAGTTCATCAAAGGCATGGCTCAGGAGCTAGGTGTTACCCAGATTGTAAATTCTCCCACCTTTATCATTATGAAAGAGTATGATTTTGCATTAAGGCAGGAAAAGGGTAAATTAATACATTTGGACGCTTGGAGGTTGGATTCTATTGCAGAATTAAAGAAATTTAAACTGGAACAATATTTTAAACCAAGGCATATTATTGCAGTGGAATGGGCAGGTATGGCTAGAGATTATCTAGCCCAGATCAGTGCCCATAAAGATCTCTTAAGACTGTATATTGAAATTGACTATCTTGATCTTGAAAAAAGAAAGGTAACTATCTATGAAGAATGATCCTTTGATACTTGGAATTGACACTTCTTGTGATGAAACAGCAGCTGCTGTGGTGCAGGGGATGAGAGTATTGTCCAATGTTATCTCCTCACAGGTTGAATTACACCGTAAATATGGGGGTGTAGTGCCTTCAGTGGCTCGCAGAGAGCATGAATTGAGAATAGACCCGGTGATTAGCGAAGCTTTACGTAATGCAAGTAAGGTGCTTAAAACAAGGGTCGATTTCAACGATCTGGATGCCATTGCTGTAACTTATGGACCAGGCTTAGCCATTGCCTTAGAGATAGGCATTGCTAAAGCTAAAGAATTGGCACTTCAGCACGATAAACCACTTATTGGGGTTAATCATATGGAGGGCCATCTATATTCTCCTCTAGCTTTAAACAGTAAGGGAAAGGGACCAATTGAGATGGAAAACGTTGAATTTCCCGTTCTATCCTTTCTCCTTTCTGGAGGCCATACAGAATTAGTGCTTCTAAAATCTCATGATGATAAAAGAATAATAGGGCAAACAGTAGATGATGCTATCGGAGAAGCTTTTGACAAGGTAGCTAGAATGTTGGGGCTAGGATACCCTGGTGGTAAAGTATTAAGCGATATGGCCTTAAAGGGTGATCCAGAAGCCTTCAAGTTACCAGTACCAATGGCAAAAGATCCTACTTTGAATATGAGCTTTTCTGGTCTTAAGACTGCTGTATATTACCAGGTTAAAGAGATCGAGAAGCAGAGACAATTGACTGCCCAGGAAGTTGTAGACATGTCTGCCTCTTTTGAAAGAGCAGCGATTAATGAGTTACAAATCAAATTGAAGAAAGCCATAAAGCTATATAATCCAAAAATGATCATGGTAGGAGGAGGAGTTAGTTCCAGTGCTAGAGTTAGAGCTGGCTTACGTAAAATTGCTCGAGACTTTTCCTTACCAATATATTTTCCGTCTCTTAAAAATATCTACACTGATAATGGAGCCATGATCGCAATTGCTGCCAATTTTAAATTCCACAAAAAGGAATTTAGCGATCAGACATTAGACAGGCAACCAAATTTAGATCTGGCAATTTGAGCAGTAATAGACACTACGACCTCCTAATCTAGATTTAATAAGAGGATTAGCGCATTTCTTACAAAGCCCTCCTTTACGTCCATATACTTGTAATAATTTTGAGAACTCGCCATTTTCCCCCAAGCTGTCTTTATAGCTCTTATCAATTAGGGTGGTGCCTTTAAAGCTAACTGCCTTTTTCATAATCTCCCTTAAACTTGATAAGAGAGTGACAAGCTCTTTTTTACTAAGCGAATTGGTGGGCCGGAAAGGGGATAATCCTGAAAGAAATAGGGCTTCATTAGCATAAATGTTGCCAGCACCTGACACAAAACTTTGATCCAATAGCAGTTTATGCAAAGCTACAGTTCTTTTCCTAATTGTTTTAAAGAGAGCATCAACATCATATTCATCATTAAGCAGGTCGGGTCCCAGTTTTGATAGTTTACTCAGACTTAAAAGATGAAAAGTACCAAATCTTCTGATATCAATGAAATTCAGTCTAGAACCTGAGTGGAATTCTATCTCCAGCCTTTTATGTTTATCGATCAATTCGTTATCAGTAACAATCAATCTTCCACTCATACGAAGGTGAATGAGTATGGAAAGTTCCTGATCAAGTAACAGGATCAGGAATTTTCCTTTTCGAGAAACTGCAGTGATCGATCTACCTCTGATTTCATTATTGAAGGCAATAGGGTCGGCAGGCATTAACATGCGCATCCCTAATTCCTGGACATGAAGAGCCTTGATCTTTTGGTTAAGCAGTAAAGGATCGAGTTGTCTTCGAAATGTTTCTACTTCTGGAAGCTCAGGCATTTATTTATTTCCCAATATATTCTTTACCAAGCATAGGCTGTAGTACCTTGGGAACTTTAATAGTTCCATCCTGTTGCTGGTAATGCTCAATTATGGCGATTAACAATCTTTGAGTTGCTCCAGTATCATTTACAGTATATGCATAATTCTTGTTTCCCTTATCATCTTGGTATTTAATATTAAGCCTCCTGGATTGGAAATCGGTTGTTATGGAATCAGACATAACCTCCATGAAGGCTTTCTGCTCAGGCAGCCATACTTCCACATCATATTTCTTAGCTGCGGCAGCATATCCCAGATCCCCGGTGCACATGTTGATTACGTGATAGGGAAGTTCCAGCTGTTGCAATAACCATTCATTTAAACCTAAGAGATACTCCTGAGTCTCTCTGGCTTTTTCTTCAGTTGCTTCAATCACCATATCCATTTCCATCTTTTCGAATTGATGCACTCTTTTCATACCACGTA
>ENA-UOWO01006079-UOWO01006079.1-activated-sludge-metagenome-genome-assembly--contig:-NODE-6079-length-12485-cov-5.561303_pt1 | contig 12485 bp, 10 predicted proteins | sample MGYA00238148_ERZ761564 | MGnify/ENA primary metagenome ERZ761564 (study PRJEB28885, sample SAMN05720194) | activated sludge metagenome | isolation source: Anaerobic digester | place: USA...
TCTCATTGGAATGCAGCTGGAGAAGTTGATGGGTATATGCCTAAGAATTGGGGATTATTCTTTATGCCCATTCTCTCTGTAATAATGTTAGCCTTACTTGTAATAGTTCCTAGAATAGATCCTTTAAAAAAGAATATTGAGACATTTAATAAATATTTCTACGGCTTTCTGATTGCCATATTCATTTTCCTGTTCTATCTTCATGTTTTAACATTGATGTGGAATCTGGGATATAGATTTGAGCTGATCAGATATCTCACACCGGGTTTTGCTCTGCTCTTTTTCTACTGTGGGATATTGATAGAACATGCTAAAAAGAACTTCTCCATAGGCATTAGAACGCCTTGGACGTTATCGAGTGATAAAGTCTGGGATAAGACTCATAAAATTGGAGGTAAGCTATTTAAACTAGCTGGTATATTAAGCTTACTGGGAATATTTTTCCCTCAACAGGCTATCTTATTCATTCTGATCCCGATCTTAGCGATTACACTTTACCTGTATATCTATTCCTATTTGGAGCATAAAAAGCTCAAAGCCTAAGCTAGAGATTCCAGCCAGGATATTTCTCGTTCTTGATTTCTTGAACCTCAACCGGATTGATAGTTATTGTATATACATCCTGATATTGTTTCTCTGCGCCTAATACTCCAGTCACTGTTTGTTCTTCCCAAACAGGCTCATTTGTTTGAGGCATTAGATATTTTACCCATTTCAAATGTACCGTCCAGGGTACTGTCTGAGTGGAATAATAGTCTGAGTCATGATCAGCGTAATAATGAACTTGAACTCTGTAATCTCCTACAGGCATTTGATTGCCTGCTTCAGAAGAGATAGTGTAATGCTCTGGACCATAACCTGAAGTATTATCAAAATCTAATGAGCCAACATTACTGCTTTTATTCTGGTAATAGATATGATTACCGATCGGATCTGTAACATGCAAATCTATATCGCTTTGTCCTGCATCCCAGGTCATGGTTATGATCATGTCCGAGGGTAATATTGTTGAAGTGAACTTCACAAACTGGAATCCAGCCCAAGCCTCATATTGACTGCTTCCGGATGCTAATATCCCAATTAAGTTATTCCCAGGTATCACAGGCAATTCAACTTCAAAATAGCCATTATCATCCAATTTCTTCTTAAAAACTGATAGACCATCACTGCCATTGGGATAATAGAAGTAAAGATGCTTATCTGTTCTACTAAGGTAATTAGCTCCAGTGACATTACCCTCGAGAATTACTGATTTTTCAGTAATAATTGCATCTGTTTCCGGGCTAGTGACTGTAATAGTAGGAAAGCTGGCATCTTGAAATCCTCCCTTAGCTTTCTCCCAAAGTTCATCTAGGTAAGAGTCCTTTAAAGCGATACTGGTTCCAAAATGCAGGAAGTAGTTATAGTAGATTGTGTTTGAATCTGCTGTTAAACTGGACTGATATATATCCCAGCCGTCTGTAGTATTAAAAGCGACTTTTCTGATTGAACGTCCTGGATCTGACTCTCGGTAAGGGAAATTAGGATCATAGAGATAAAAGAATCCATCCTCGTATTTATACACAAGTACAGAATGCGATTTTAATAAAGCACCCCATTCCTTAAAATTTCCGGCACTATCATACTTCTTAAAAAGCTGGTCCATATATATTACTTGAGGTTTACCTGTAAGTAATAGTGAGGAAATGATGGAGAGGCCACTTTGAACTTGTGACATAGGCAAAGAAACACCAGCCTGATAACGCTTCATATCCTGGTCCAGAACACTCCATCTATCTCTGTAGGAAAGTTGAATTCTAGCTGATAGTTCCTGAGCTATCCTATCATCCACTTCTAAATTCTTATCCCCTTCTCTTAACCTTTGATAAAAAGACTGATCCGAACTGCCTTTGTAATTAATGAAGTATTGCCTGGCAAAAGCAGACATTCCCAAACAATTACCTGCTGGTGTAATATATGCTCCTCTATTAGTAATGAACCAGCCATCCCTACTCACATTAAAACCTGTATCAATAGGAGCATTAACGATCTCTTCTACCTTCTTAAGTAACTCAAGAACTCCAAAATCAGTAAAATGACTTGTTAGAAAAGTTATCTTGCCATTCTCAGCATCAATCGAGATTGTGGTAGCCACATCAAAATACCCTGTTTCCAGATCCATTTCATAAGCTGAGACCAATTCATTGTATTTGGTCTTACTAACATCATAGGGTATTGTTATTGCGACAGGATGCAGAAACATTAATTCGGGATTGGTACGCTCTAATACCAGAATATTACTAACTAATCCCATATTCTCTGGAAGATTAGTATTCTCAACCTCCCTATATGAAATTGAGATCGTCTCTTCAGATTCCAATGATCCTTGGGGGATCTCCAGTTTGACTCCAGCCATAGGGCCTTCTTTCACCTCCAACACTCCCCCTTCCATATCCATTGCACTACTTCCCAATTCCACTAATTCACTGGTAGTGACATCTAGTTTAGGAATATCGGGAGTAACTGGCTGGGAGAAGAAATAGGCAAGTGCTGCAATTATTAAAATACTGCAACAGCAAAGCAAGAGTATAATGCACCCGATCAGAAATGGTGTCTTACTCTTTTTTGGAGCAGATTTAGGAGCTAATTCCGACATGGGAAATGAATAATGAGTAATAATTAATGATATTACTGAATTTGAATCAATACAAGTAGTTGTCTAATTAATGATTAGCATGAAGGAACTCTTTAGAATACTCGTCTCAAATGATATAATTATATATTGGATATTTAACAAAATGACTGATAACAAATCAATATTTACAGCAGAACTGATGCACTCTGAAGGTGGCAATGGCGCCTTTAGACTATTCTTTGCACAACAGACAAGTGCCCTATTGGAACAGGCAGCGCAATTAACAGATGTAGGAAAGCTCTTTGTCTTTACAACAGGAGATACGGCTGGGAACTTTCTAATAGAATTGAATCCAACTGGTGTTCATAATCCTGAATGTCTAAAAGCAGCTAGGAACCCCTTAAATTTTCAGACAATACTAATGGAATTTGCAGGGAATATTAGTGTGAATACCACCACTATCAGAGCTCGCAACATGATCAATGGCTCTTTCACTCAGGCTGAGTAACCTAATTCATTCACTACATTCCTAGCTTCTTTATACTGTCCCTTAGGTATCGGTACCCTAACTTCATAGGACTCATATTTGAACCAGCCTAGTTTAGTGAAATAGCGAAGTGTGAAGATAAGCTGCTTTTTATCTGCTGAGATCTCCACGTTTTCAATGAAAGACAATGCATTATTCCAGATATGCAATTGCCCCATGTGATACATGCCTTTTCTGGCAATGAGCACATCAGAAGATGATCTTAAGGAAGATAGATATATTAACTCCGGCATCAAGAAAGCTGCTAGATTCACTATTAATAGAACTCCCCCCATGATACCCAGGAACAAAGGCAGAGAATCCTGTTCACCTTCCATAAAGGCAATTAGGACAAATAGGCCGGTTATGGTGATAAAAAAGAACCAGACTATACCCAAAGTGATTAGATTCTGATTCCTTCTTTCATCTCTGTCTTTTTCAACCTCACTGATGTATTCAGCTTTATCGTATTGCCAATGAACTAATAGACCTTTACCTTTTAAGATACTTCTTAATCTGAAATATCTTTGTAAATAGATCAGGAATGTGATCAATCCCATTAAAAAGAAGAACAAGGAAAAGCATTGAAGTGCGAATCCAATACTCATCATGTCTAGGGAGAATAGCAAAGGGAAGATCGAGCCACAGCAGGATAGTAGAATTAATATTATCCCGATAACAAGTCCGGTTAATTGATTATTACGGATATTTGTTTGCTTCATGAATTAGCCTTATCTGCCCTGATTATACCACCCCTAAACAGTTTTATGGTCTTAATGTACCCCCAAATACCTGCCAGGCTAATAATGATTTAGCAACAAGGCTAAGAATGATGTAAACCCTCTCACCATAAAGATAATCTGACCATTTACCGATCTTCTTGTATTGTAAGACCATATTAACTGCAAAACTATTAAAGAACAGGAAGATACTGACATAGATCCAATAAACAAAATCAGGAATATTGCCTCCACCATAAACACTAGCGGCGTAGACATAGATCCCAAATACGATCCAGGGTACAATACCGGCCACACATCCTAATATATATGTGAGCCAATTTGGTTTAGTCTTACCACTATTATGTACTTCCATGGCAAGTCCCAGAAGATTCATTAAAGCATCTAAGGTGAATATCATGACCAAGCTTGAGAGATCATAAATACCGGAAAGGAAACTAATGGCAAGCATCATAACACTAGCACTTAAGGCATATTCGAACCATCTAGCTTTATTTATTCCCTTCGCAAGATCACTTTCATATTTAGCTCTATAGATAGTTGCGATAAATAGATGCGCAAGTGAGCTCATTAAGAAGAAAATGATCACGAACCAGGCTAGATTAACTTCAGCAATCTGCTCTGTAGCAGGAAGTAATTTCTGCAAAGCAGGATCAAATTTAAGATAGTTAACAGTAATAGGAACAACTCCCTTCTCAGGGTCGCTGATAAAGTATACTGCTAAAGCCTGCAAGAAATGCAGGATGGACATGATCAGATTGAATGATCTAAGTCCTTTGAGTTTTTCGCTCATAACTAATTATTAAAATTTATTTATTTTATCAAAATGCTGACAAGATAATTAGACTAGTTTGTCATATTCCCGACAATCCCATACAATATCTAAATAAGTAAATATTTAATGAACGAAAGAGTGGAAATCTGTCCGGTCTGTAAAGGCTGGGGCAGCAAACAATTACCTTTAACTACAGAATATATTCCCTGTGACTATTGTCATGGTAATTCGATGCAGCTTATCACTACTGACTTCTACCTGGACTGGGATATCCCTCCCTATATTGAATATAGAACGAGAAAAGTTAATCAGATCAAGAAAAGAACATCATTGATTGTGACGATCATATTGATACTGATCGCCCTATTAACCATAATTACCATGATACTTTTAGTACAATAATGTCATCATCAAGCCTGCAAACACAACTTGAACCGGACCTGGCTGAAAAGAATTTGGATCTTAAGCCAACTAAGAACGATCTAAAGCCATTATTAATATCCAAGAACATCTCCGATCCCTTTATTGACGTCTTGATTGCTTCTATGAACAGGATTCATGAACGTAAAGGCTTTGTACTTGATCTAAAGGAATTTACAACTTTCCTATTAACTGATAATGAGGTAAGAAGATACCTGCAGGAGGCTAAGATCGATCTGGAGGTGATCATTAATGACATACCGGCACCTGATCTACAAGGCAATTCCAATCCGGATATTGTTCTTTTACATCCGCAATTAAAGACCCAGATCTTACAAACCTATTACTATGCGATCAATAATAATGAAATGATCGTCACACCTTTGAACTTCATTAAATGTCTAGTTGAGCATAGGAATAAAAAGCAGGAGGATAACTTAACTTTAAATGCCCCTCATCTTTCAAAGATATCTGTTGCAATGGACGAGGAGGCAGGCAGCCCCATTGTTGATAGAGATGAAGAAGTAAGGGTTGTAACCAGGATCCTATTCAAGCCTGATCGGAACAACTTAATATTAATCGGCGAACCTGGTATAGGTAAAACATTTCTGGTACATAAATTCCTGTCTGTTATAAAATCAGAGCCTGAACTTTCTTCCCAATTTCTTGCTCATCAGGTATTGAAAGTGAATTTCCCTGAGCTATTAAGCATTGCCCAGTATAAAGACGAGCAATTCTCGGCACTACTAGAAGAGATCAATAAATTAAGCAATAAGATCTTCTACTTCCCTAATCTGGACCTGAAAGCCATTGCCAAAGATGGATTAGCTCTAGAATATATATTCAGTAGTTTCCTTAAAGATCCGAGTAATAGAGTGATAATTGGCTGCAGCTATAATACTAATCAAAATACATTACAAAAAGTTGGATTATTCCAGAAGAATTTTGAGACTTTAGGTATTGAAGAACCTAGAGCCCAAGATCTCATCACTATCATTGATAATCGCTTAAAACAATATTCCACTCAAAAAGGCTTAACCTTTTCTGCAAATTTCATCAATGACCTGATCGAATATTCTAAGAGATTTTTACCAAGCAAGGCTTTCCCTGATAAAGCTTTAAATCTTTTGGAAGAGATCATTGTTCAGGCTAAATTGAAAAAGATCACTAGTATTACAGGAGATGAAGTAAAAGAAGTGATCGCCCAAAAGACTGGAATTCCCTTACAAACCTTGTCGGTGGGAGAAAAAGATACCTTACTGCAACTAGAAAGTGAATTGAATAAAGTAATAATTGGGCAGCAGGGTGCTGTTAAAAGTGTTGTAGAAGCTATACAACGATCTCGTGTGGGACTGAAAAATCCCAATAAGCCTATTGGCTCATTCCTGTTCTTGGGGCCCACTGGAGTTGGTAAAACTGAATTTGCTAAACAATTAGCTAGGATCTACTTTAAAGACGAGAAGGCTTTCATGCGTTTTGATATGAGCGAGTATGGAGAATCCCATACCAATCAGAAATTGATAGGAGCGCCCCCTGGTTATGCTGGTTATGATGATGGAGGAGTTCTTACTAACTATGTCATGCAAAAGCCCTACAGCTTATTGCTCTTCGATGAGGTAGAAAAAGCACATCCTAAAACCTATGATCTTTTCCTGCAGATCCTAGATGATGGACGCTTAACTGACTCTAAAGGGAAATTGGCTGATTTTAAAAATACGATCCTAATATTCACTAGTAATATTGGCTCCAATGATATTGCTCTAGAAGCAGGCAACCCTGCATCATTACTATTCTCAGCTCCCAAGGAGTACTTTGACAACAATATATTACCCCAATTAAGTGAATATCTTAGAATTGAATTGATTAATCGTTTTGATGAAATAATCCCCTTCCTGCCCTTGGATGAAGAAGAAATATACAAGATACTACTTCTTAAAACAGCCAAGATCAGAGGCAATATTGAAGCTCAAGGGTATAAAGTGGAATTTGCTGAAGCAGATCTTAGAGAACTTGCCAAAATGAGCTATGACCCTAAATTTGGAGCCAGAGAAATTGATAGAGTATTAAGAAAATTCATAGAAAATCCATTGGCTCAGGGTTTGCTTAAAAATCCGGTAGCCCCTGGTGGCACTATTTTATGGAAATTACAAAAAGATGAACAATCTGATCAAATGCCCAAAATGTAACGGGGCCGAAGAAGGCTGCGCTTATTGTGCCTATGTTGGTTACATTTATGATGAAAATGGTAATCACTTTACCCTGACACTTGATGCTAATAATAATCCCGTAAAAGGAACTCCTGTCCAAAAAGCACCTGAAACCCCAGCCCAGCCTGAAAAGCCTAATAAAAGCGATAAGCTATTTAACGCTCTCTTCCCAAAACCCGAACCAGATGATCTAATCTCCTTCTTTAAAAGAAAAAGAGATTAATATTTCCCTGCATGAAAATTTGTTCTAGAATAGAAGTATATACTTCTTAAATCATCCCTATTATGGTAGACCCCGTTCCTCAGGCACCAGCCACTGTTACTAATACTGTGGAGCCTAAAAAAAGCTCAGGCTCAAAGGTATTAGGAATAATAATCGGCTTAGGAGCTTTGATCTGTATATTTATCTTCATTATCCTTTTGTATGTATTTACTCAACAAAAAAGTAGCGATACCGATCCCAAGACAGATCCTGAGGATATTACTCTGGATCTAGATTATTATCGCTTTGGAGAATACAACTTAATGGAAGTTGGTATTGAGCCAAGTGTAAAGTCATATACCATTAACAGCGATCTTTCTAATGTCTACTTCCTAAAACAGGATGATCCTGAAGGATTTTACAAAGCAGTACTAAATGAGGAATTATCACAAACTGAAAGGACAGCTCTAGCTTCAGATCAATTCATAATCACTGAAGGGAAAATGAAGGAATTCTTCCCTGTGTATGAAACCAATCGTTACCAATATGTTCCCAACTTCGTAACAGTAGATTCTGTCATGCACACCTATCATCTAATGTTCGATTCCATGCTTAAAGATCTGGAAGAAGATTATCTGGCTGGGGCTAATAGTGAATTAACAAAACTTATGGTCACAAAATCCCTTGAGCAATATGATGAATATGCTGCAGATCAGGAGCTTTCTAATGCTGCTAAGAGAAATGTAGCCTTCTTCAGTGTGGCTGCTAAACTCATGGATAACGCATTTACTATACCCGCTTTAGTTGAGGATGAAGTTAAAGCAGAACTGGCTTTAATAAATGATCATACAGAATTCATGGCTATTTCTCCTGTCATGTCCATTGGCTTTGATAATCCTAATGCCTTAGATAATCTCAAAGAAGATTACACACAATATATCCCTAGAGGCCACTATACAAAATCGGATCTATTAAAGAAATACTTTACATCCATGATGTGGCAGGGAAGAGTTACCTTCTTAAGCAAAGACAAAACAACCGTACTCTCTGCTCTATTGATGAGCGATGTCATGGCTAAAAACGATGACATATATACGCTCTGGGACAGCATTTATGCTCCTATCAACTTCTTTGTAGGCAAGGCTGATGATATTACTTACTATGAGTACAAAGCAATATATGATGAGGTCTTTCCAGATGGTTTTGAGAATGATGCAACCAAGATCGATACCTTCTTTACTGAAGTAAAAAAGTTGGATCCTCCCCAGATCAATTCGATCCCCATCTTTGATGAAACAATACAGCCTGATAGGGATGAGGTAATTACCGGATTCAGATTCATGGGTCAAAGATTTACGGTAGATGCCATGATATTTCAAAATCTGATCTACAGAGATGTTCAGGAAACTGCAGATGGAGACAGGAAGATGTTCCCTACCATGCTGGAGGTTCCTGCTGCTATTGGAGATGATACAGCCTTAGATATTTTAAGATCAGATACCAATTTCTTTGAATTCCCCAATTACGAGTCTCAAATGAATAATTTGAGAACTTCCTTGTCTGAAATTGGATTGGATAAATGGACCCAGAATCTATACTGGAGCTGGATCTATACCCTAAACGGCATGGTTGGAGATACACCTGAAGGCTATCCCGGATTCATGCAAACAGACAAGTGGCAAAAGAAAGAATTAAATACTTATGTAGCTAGCCTGACGGAATTGAAACATGACACCATACTTTACAGTAAGCAAGTTATGGCTGAGATGGGAGATTTCGGTCCGGATGAAGCGCCTGATGATAAAGGGTATGTAGAACCAAACTTGGAAACATATAGAAGGCTATTGGCACTGGTGCAAATGACCAGATCTGGGCTGTTAGACAGAGATTTGATAACAGCTACTGTTGATAGCGAATGCCAATTCCTAGAGGATAAATCTCAGAAAGCCTATTGTAATTTAGATCATTTAGAAAGTGTAGTCACCAGTCTCATTGAAATCTCCAAAAAAGAATTAGTTGAGGAAGCTTTAAGTGATGATGAGTATGAATTCATCCGAAATTATGGCGCCGAACTAGAAACAATGTTCATGAACACTCTAGACCCTGATGCTAACCGCTATACTGCTGTTGATGACAATCCGGCCATGCTCATAGCTGATGTTGCTTCAGCCCCCGGAGAAGTATTGGAGGAAGGAACAGGATACATCAACTACATATATGTCATAGTTCCAGTGGAAGGTGAATTAAGGATAACTAAAGGGGCTGTCTATTCTCAGTATGAATTTAAAGTCCCAGCAAGCGGCAGAATGACCAATGAACAATGGAGAGAGATGCTAGAACAAGGTGAACAGCCGGAAATGGTTAAGTGGCAACAGGAGCTGATCACTAAATGAAATTGAGTTCACTGCTAAAGGCTGGGGCTATTCTCAGCCTTATAGCAGTAATTTTAATATCCTCACACTCTATCTTTAAAAGAACACAGTCTCGCACTTTTGATCTAGATGGAGACCTTGATGAAGAGACAATCGCTTTAAACAGTGGCCTGCTTAAAGTGTTTAGTGATAATCAAGTCATCTACAATAGTGATATTGCCTGGGAGGTAACGCTTTTTGAAGTAGGGGATGTGAATAACGATGCTAAACCAGAATTACTTGTAGGATTCTGGCGTTATGGAGATTATGGTCCTGAAAACGAATACGCCCGCATCAGACGTGACCCTAAAAGGTCCTATCACCTTTACCTTTATCAATACGATCGAAATGCTCCAAATCTAAGATTGATATGGGGCTCATCTACATTAAACGATCCAATCTTTAGTATGGAGATCCAAAGTATCGATGAAAAGAATTATCTAAAGCTGGAAACCGGCACATATTCTGAATATGATGAAACCGGAAATATATCTGTAAGGGCAGAATCTCTCTGGCTTTGGGAAGACTGGTACTTCTCGAAATTACATGATTACTAAATCCCGTAAATCTTATTGCTCAAATCCACAAAGAATAATACAATAGACGAATAATGGAAAAGCCAATTGAACTCTCCCTAGTTATTCCTGCCTATAAAGCTGGGAAATTTCTAAAACAAGCCTTACTTGAAAAACAAAAGGTTCTAAATACCCTGAATATACCTTATGAGATCATAGTTATAGCTGATGGCTATGATAAAGATACCGAAGAGGTAATGAATAGTCTAAAAAGTAAAAAGAACATCCACTTCTATAATCTGCCCCGAAATAGAGGTAAAGGATATGCGGTAAGACTGGGATTTCAAAAAGCTAAGGGCCGTATTATCTCATATATGGATGCTGATAATGATATTGACCCTGAAGTTATAAAGCAGGGATATTTAAGACTAAAAGAAAGTGAATTTGAGGCCATACTTCCTTCTAAAAATCATAAAGAATCTCAAACCAACTATCCCCATGACAGAAAGCTATTCAGCCGCATCTATAATTTCATGGTCAGAAGAATATTTATTCTAAGATGCAGCGACACACAGCTGGGAGCTAAAATATACCGCAGAGAACTAATTGAAAATGTTCTACCCCATTGCCGTATCAATGGCTTTGCATTTGAACTGGAAATGCTAAAGATTGCTCAGATTTTGGGATATAATAGATTCGAAGAGATACCGGTTAGAATCGATCTGAAAACAAAAAGCACTATCAGCTTTCTAAATGGTTTAACGGTGATCAAAGACAGCATACTTCTCTATCCAAGGGTATTACTACTAAATGCTAAAATTAGAAAAAGCAAAGAAAAAAATAAAATCGCTAATCAAGAATAAGGCTCCTTTTCTGATCCCTCCCTTGAAATATTTCTCTCAGAATTATGTAAATATCCTGGTCATTACTTTTGCTATCCTGTTTGCGGCCAGACTCATGACCTATACTTTCGGCTATGATAAAGACAATATTATCATGACCGAGAAACTGCATAGTGATTTTCTCAGTCATCTGTCCTTGATCAGGTCGTTCAGCATGGGGGAGAATTTCCCACCTGAATACCCTCATTTCCCAGGTCAGCCTATTAAATATCATTTCCTATTCTATGCTTTAGTAGGCCTGATGGAAAAGTTCGGGATTAGGATCGATATTGCTTTGAATCTGTTAAGCATTATTGGCTTTGCCGGCCTTTTAATAATCATTTATCTGCTTGCTAAAAAAATAACAGGCTCCAGGTTCGTAGGTGTGGGATCGGTATTCAGTATTATCCTTAACCCTTCCCTAAGCTGGCTTTACTATTTTCTAATCGGAGATAACAAATTAGGAAGTTTCAACGAGTTATTTACCACTACCAGATTCGCCTCCTTTGGACCTTATGATAATAATATTATCAGCGCCTTCTGGAATCTAAATATATTTACTAATCAAAGACATTTTGCCTTTTCTTTGTTTTTAATGCTGATTGTGATCTGGCTCACAGTCTACTGCAAAGGAAAATGGAAAGCTGTGCTTGCCATATTACTACTAGGGATCATGTCCTGGACCCATAAGGCAACATTAATGATGGCCTTCATAATCCTGGGCGTTTTCTTCATTGCCTTTATGGGCATGAGAAAACGCATATTGGCAGTTATCATTATAGGCCTTATCGCAGCCTTACCAGGTCTAATCTATCTATCCATGAACGTTAACGGATTCTCCAATAATATTCAGGAAGGAGCAGGTCTATTCGTATGGCAACCCGGCTTCTTATTCAAATCTACGGAGTGGTGGGAATCCTCTACCAATTCCGATCTGGAGCAATGGCTCATATACTGGTTTTTTAATATGGGCCTTCTGCCCTTTCTAGCCATAGGTGGTTACATTGTCATGAGTATCTTTGATACTGAAAATTACAAAGGGGAAAAACTAGCTGGACTATATGTAATCATTAATCCTAAAACAGCCTGGTTTTGGTCAGCAACGATAATGTTTGCTATCGGCAATCTATTAAAGTTTGGTCCGGATATGGCCAATAATCATAAGCTCATTAATTACACCATGTACATCTGGGC
>ENA-UOWO01006081-UOWO01006081.1-activated-sludge-metagenome-genome-assembly--contig:-NODE-6081-length-12484-cov-7.096146_pt1 | contig 12484 bp, 14 predicted proteins | sample MGYA00238148_ERZ761564 | MGnify/ENA primary metagenome ERZ761564 (study PRJEB28885, sample SAMN05720194) | activated sludge metagenome | isolation source: Anaerobic digester | place: USA...
AATTGTTCTAATTTGTCACCCCGAGAGCAGTCGAGGAGCCATTTTATAAAACGCAAATCGTATCTTTAACATCCTAATTCAAAATTCAAAATTCAAAATTCAAAATTCAAAATTCTGAAATCTTAAATCTTAAATCTGAATGACCTTATCAGAAGAAAATTATCTCAAAACCATTTATCATTTGACCTCGGTTTCAGACGCTGAAGTCAGCACCAATGCGATTGCCGAAAAAATGGAAACCAAAGCTTCTTCGGTAACCGACATGCTGCGCAAATTGTCTGAAAAAGATTGGATCAACTATAAAAAATACCAAGGCGTTTCGCTAACAGAAAAAGGGCAATTGGCGGCAAAAATGATTGTGCGCAAACACCGTTTGTGGGAAGTTTTCTTGGTCAACAAATTAGGTTTCGCCTGGGATGAAGTGCATGACATTGCCGAACAATTAGAACACATCAAGTCGGAACAACTCATCAACAAGCTCGATGACTTCTTAGACAACCCAACCAAAGATCCGCACGGTGATGCCATTCCAGATCGAAACGGGAAAATCATCGCCATCGAAAAAGTATTGCTTTCAGAAGTTTTACCCAATCAAGATTGTCAATGTGTTGGCGTTAAAGATTCGTCGGCACCTTTTCTGAAATACCTCGACAATAATAAAATTGCGCTAGGAACTGCAATAAAAATGCTTTCGAAAGAAGAATTTGATTTATCTTTAAAAATCGAAATCGACCAAAAAGAAATGGTTATTTCACACAAAATTGCCAGCAACTTATATGTGAAGTTGTTGTAAAATTCAAATTCAAAAATCATGAAAACCAGAATCTTTTTATTGTTGCTGTGTGCTTTTAGTTTGACTGTATCGGCACAAAAGAAAAAGAAAGCCAAACTGACCGATTTCTCCATCACACAAACCAAATCGATTCAAAAGAAAGGAACACAATTGTTTCTGAAAAAAGTAATCTCGGATGCGCGTTGTCCGGAAGGCATCGACTGTGTTTGGGCTGGTGAAGCGCAAGCCAACATTTCAACCTACAAAAACGGAAAATGGGTCGATGAAACCATACTCACTTTTTCATTCAAAAAAGAAGAAGAAAACAAACAATGGCTTTCGCAACAATTGGGGATTCCATTAGCCAAAATAAAAAGCATTCGACTGGTTCCGTATCCGAAAGACAGCATCAAAATCAATCCAAAAGATTACCAGATTAAAGTGATGTTGAACAAATAAATCAATTACAACCACAATCGTCCGAACCGCAATCTTTTCCTTTCTTTTTCTTTTTAAAGAAGAACTTTTTCACCAGAAAAGCCACGGCAACTCCCAATATAATGTAAGCTATAATTTCTTGTACCATTGTAGTTTATTGCATTCAAAATTCCGTTTTCACCATTAAGGCATTAAGTTTCATTAAACATAAAACTAATCCGTGAAATTCGTGTTAGTTTTCTTTATTTCAGAACTTGATAAGCCACCAAAGCCACAACATAAGCCATTCCGCTCATCAGTATTAATTGTATCGCAGGCCATTTCCAAGAATTGGTTTCTTTTCGTGTAATGGCAAGTGTACTCGCACATTGCATTGCAAAAGCATAAAACAACAGCAGCGAAATACCAGAAGCAAAGTTGAATATCTTGGCGCCCGTTTTCACATTGGTTTCTGCTTTCATTTTATTTTTGATCGTGTTTTCATTCTCGCTATCGCCCACACTGTATATCGTTGCCAAGGTTCCAACAAAAACTTCTCTGGCGGCAAAAGAGCTGATTACCGCAATACCAATTTTCCAATCGTAACCCAAAGGAGAAATTACGGGTTCTATAGATTTTCCCATCAAGCCAATATAAGAACTTTCAAGTTTTTGAGAAGCAATGGCGTTGTGCAACATTTCTTTTGACAACGGATTTTCTTTGTTTTGTTCGATGATTTGCTGTTCCGCATTGCTAAAATCTCGACCCGGACCGTTCGATGCTAAAAACCATAAAATCACTGAAATCGCTAAAATAATTTTTCCCGCTCCAAAGACAAACGACTTTGTTTTTTCTACAACATTGATAAAAACATTCTTGAAAAGCGGCAGTTTATAGTTGGGCATTTCGACTACAAAATAGGTTTTCCCTTTGATTTTCAGAATTTTATTCAAGACAAATGCAGAGAAAAGCGCCATCCCGAAACCAATTAAATACAGCAACATCAAAGTCAATCCTTGCAAATTAACAATGCCCAACACATATTCATCCGGAATCACCAACGCAATGATGATGGCATAAACAGGCAATCGCGCCGAGCAAGTTGTAAATGGCGTGACCAAAATCGTAATCAACCGCTCTTTCCAATTTTCGATATTTCTGGTAGCCATAATCGCCGGAATCGCACATGCTGTTCCTGATATTAAGGGCACGACGCTTTTTCCGGAAAGTCCGAATCGACGCATAATTTTATCCATCAGAAAAACCACGCGACTCATATAGCCACTTTCTTCGAGAATGGAAATGAACATAAACAGAAAAGCAATTTGCGGAATGAAGATCAAAATACCGCCAATGCCGGGAATAATCCCTTGTGCAATCAGATTGGTTAAGACGCCCGCAGGCAAATTATCGTTGGCAACGGCGCTTAAACTGGCAAAAGTGCTATCAATAAAATCCATTGGAATTTTCGACCAATTAAAAATCGATTGAAAAATAACCGCCAGAATGAAAAAGAAAATCACATAACCCCAGAATTTGTGGGTTAATACGCGGTCTAATCGGCTTCGCAAATCTTTAGCATTGGCTTTATCAATTTGTTGCCCTTCTTTTAAAACGTCGTTGATAAATTGATACCGCTTGATGGTTTCCTTTTGCTGCAATCGTTTTAAATCAGCATGCGATTTGGTAAATGAACTGCGGATTTCATTTCGATCTAAATTTAAGAAATTGACATCTTGCGTAATCACCAACCACAATTTATACAACAATTGATTCGGAAAAGTTTTGCGCAGATTATCGAAATAAACCGGATCAATACTCGAGGCATTGAGACACGGTTCCGAGGAAATCGATTTGTAATTGACAATCAACTCTTTCAATTCGGCAATGCCCAAACCTTTTCTCGAACTGATTAATGCAATTTTGGTTTTGAGCTTTTCTTCTAAAAGTGGAATGTTGAGCGTGATGCCTTTATATTTCATACGATCGGCCATATTGATGACAAGAATCGTTGGAATTTCTAAATCTTTAATTTGTGTGAAAATCAGTAAATTTCGCTTTAAATTTTCGACATCGGTAATCAGTAAAGCAACGTCGGGATAGAGTTTGTCGTTTTTGTTGAGCAACAATTCGATCACTACATTTTCATCTATCGAACTGGCATTTAAGCTATACGTTCCAGGCAAATCAAGAATGTTGGCTTTGATGTTATTGGGCAATTTGCAGAATCCGATTTTCTTTTCAACGGTAATTCCAGGATAATTTCCGACCTGTTGGTTCAAACCTGTAAGCTGATTGAATACCGAAGTTTTCCCAGTGTTTGGGTTTCCGATTAACGCGACATTGATGGTTTGCTTGCTCTTCATTAGGAATTATTTTTGAAGAATATCGACTTCAATTTCACAAGCAGTTTCAAGTCGAATAGCCACATGCGCCCCGTTGATGTTCAAATATAAAGGATCGCCAAAAGGTGCGATTTGAATTAATTCAACCACATTTCCAGGCAAGCAACCCATTTCTAATAATTTGAGTGGAATGGCCTCAACATCAAATTCTCTGATGAGTGCTTTCTCGCCTTTTTTTAAATTGGAAATGGTGGTTTGCAAATCTTATTTAGATTGAATTAAGATTGTAAAAGTACAGATAAAAAAAGAATTCTAACTGATAAATATCAGATTTAGGGAAATTTTATTCTTCGTTCAAAAGAAAATGGATGTCTTCAATTAAACGTTGTATTTCTTCTTTTTTGGTGCCGTCATAAAATCCGCGAACCCTGCGTTTCTTATCCACCAAAACGAAATTTTCGGTATGCACCATATCATACAATTCCGAAGGTTTTCCGAGTTTGACAGCCAAATATGATTTTCTTGCCAAAGCGTAAATTTCTTTTTTGTCACCTGTCACCAGATTCCATTTTCGATCGTCAACGCCTTTTTTTACTGCGTATGCTTTCAAGACCGAAACCGAATCGATTTCAGGAAAAACAGTATGCGACAGCAACATTACTTTCGGATTGTTGAGAAATGCTTTTTGCACATCGACCATATTCGTAGTCATGATTGGGCAAATTGAACCGCAAGTGGTGAAGAAAAAATCAGCAACATAAATTTTCCCTTCGTAATCTTTTTGAGTAATGGTTTTGCCATTTTGATTGGTAAACGAAAAATCTGAAATCACATGATACTTCTGGATGTATTGCACCGTACTATCTACTAGTTCCGGATTCACATCAGACGGATTATAAATCGGTAAGCTCTTTTTTTGCCTCAAAGCAAAATAAAACAACGTGATGCAAATGATAGAAAACACAGACATGATTCCGAAAAAGATTCGGAATTTTTTCAAAAAATCCAACATAGCTTAAATTTGTAACAAAAGTATGAAAACACGACTTACCAACATTCGAATTTTATCAATAGTTTTGCAACCTAAAACCAAACTTTAACTATGAGAATACTATTTCACAAACCGCTTCTTTTTATGATTCCGATGCTGATCGGATTTCATACCATTCAGGCACAAGATTCTGCTAAGAAAAGACCAGGAATCAATGTGGCCGACATGGACAAAAAGGTAAAACCGAGTGATGATTTTACCGATTTGTAAACGGAACTTGGCTCGACAAAACCGTAATTCCAAACGACAAAACCGCTTGGGGAACTTCGGAAGAATTATACGAAAACACCAATAAAGATGTCGCTAAAATCTTAAAAGAAGCCATCAACAATCCGAAATACAAAGCCAATACCGACGAAGGTAAAGCCATCAATTTGTATAAATCGATTATGGATACTGTTTCGAGAAACCAACAAGGCATCAATCCTTTGAAACCTTATTTGGCAAAAATCGATGCCATCAAAAACACACAGGATTTACAGAACGTAATCATAACCATGGAACCAATTGGCGGTATTGGTTTCTTCTCGACTTATATCGGTGCTGATGACAAAGACAGCAACAAAAACTCGGTGAATATTGGTCCGGGAAGTGTCGGATTGCCAGACCGCGAATATTACATCGCTGACGATAAAGATTCTAAAGAAAAAAGAGAGCAATATGTAGCACATGTAGCGAGAATGCTTCAGTTTTTAAGTACCGACCCAAAAGCCAACTTTACAGCAGACGCTCAAAAAATATTGGAGATTGAAAGTGCAATGTCGCAACCAAGACTAGATCGTGTAGAAAGAAGAGACAGCAGAAAACAATACAATCCAATGACCGTGGCTGATCTTCAAAAATTAACGCCCGTTATCAATTGGAATCAATATTTTTCGGCGTTAGGCATTACCAAATTAGATTCAGTAATTGTCTCACAACCAAGATACATGACTGCTTTACAAACGATTTTGACAGACAAGAATATCGAGGCTTGCAAAGCATACATGCGCTGGACATTACTGAGTTAGAACTGCCGGTCAATTATCAAACGCTGTTGGAGATGCTAATTTTGATTTCTACGGAAAAACATTACGCGGTATTCTCAAAAGAAGACCACTTGATGAAAGAGCCTTGCAAACCGTAAATTCTTCTATTGGTGAAGCTTTAGGAAAATTGTATGTAGAAAAAATGTTTCCTGCTGAAGCAAAAGCAAAAGCCGAAAGTATGATTCGCAATGTGATTCAAGCTTATAAAGTACGCATCAACAATTTGAGATGGATGTCAGCCGCTACCAAAGTAAAAGCGATTGAAAAATTAGACAAATTGATTATCAAAATTGGCTATCCTGATCAATGGAAAGATTACGGTACTTTGAGAATTACTGGAACTGCTGATGGCGGAAGTTATTTTGAAAACATGAAAAACATTGCACAGTGGACATTCAACAACGACGTTAAAAAACTAGGCAAACCTGTCGATAAAACAGAGTGGTTTATGTCGCCTCAAACGGTAAACGCTTATTACAATCCAGCTTACAACGAGATTGTTTTTCCGGCTGCAATCTTACAACCGCCCTATTACGACTATAGAGTTGACGAAGCTTTAAATTATGGTGCTGTTGGCGCCGTAATCGGACATGAAATCTCACATGGTTTTGATGATTCTGGGTCGCGATACAATGCCGAAGGAAACCTAGTAGATTGGTGGACAGAAGACGATTTGAAACAATTCACCGCACTAGGAACAGCACTTGCTGATCAGTATAGTGCGTTGGAGCCTTATCCTGGAGTTCATGTTGACGGTAAATTTACTTTAGGTGAAAACATCGGTGATTTGGGTGGCGTGAATGCCGCTTATGACGGATTGCAAATGTATTTGAAGACCAATAAAAACCCAGGTTTGATTGACGGATTTACACCAGAGCAAAGATTCTTTATTTCTTGGGCAACCGTTTGGCGTTCGAAAGCAAGAGAAGAAGCGGTGAAAACCCAGGTAAAAACAGATCCACATTCGCCAGACAATTACAGAGGTTATGTGCCTTTGCAAAATGTAGATGCTTTTTATAAGGCTTTCGATGTTAAAGAAGGTGATAAAATGTATCTCGCGCCAGAAAAACGGGTGAAAATTTGGTGATTTAAAGATATTCTTTAAAATAGTTTAGCCACGAATTCACGAATTTTTAAATTAATTCGTGAATTCGTGGCTTTTTTTTATGCTTTACTATAGAGTCGTTTTCTTTTTCCGCATCGCCAGATTGACCAAATACAAGCCAACCAAAACAATAATCCCGCCAGCAGCGATGAATAAAGTTAGTGGTTCTCCAAAAATAATCGCACCTAAAATCACTGCTACAATCGGATTGATATAGGCATAAATACTATTGACTTCCGCTGGTAATTTTTGCAAAGCGTATATGAAAGCGATAAAAGTCAATACCGAACCAATGATGACCAAATAACCAATCGACCACCAAGAATTGGCTGGAATTTCACTTAACGGAATGGTCGTACCCGTAGCTCCTATTACTATAAACAAGAACAAACTCGAGATTAGCATTTGCAATCCCAAACTAAAATACGGATTAAAACTAGCTGCTTTTTTCTTGGTATACAAAGTTCCAAATGCCCAAGTAAGTGTGGCGATTAAAGACAGTATAATTCCAAAAGTGAAATTCGGCTCGAGAAAATCTTTCAAGTGATCGTAGAAAATAATACAAACGCCACCGAAGCAAACCAGCATTCCGGTGACAGCTAATTTTGACAATCTTTCACCTCTGAAAAAAGTAATAATGACAATCCAAATTGGGAATATCGCACCTAAAATGGCGCCCAAACCACTGCTGATATATTTGACGCCCCAAGTGCTTAAACCGTTGCTAAGTACAAAGTTTAGCAGACTCAAAATCAGAATCGTTTTCCATTGTTTGGCTTTAGGCCAAGGTGTTTTTTGAAATAAAAAATAAGCTACATACAAAATGCCTCCTAAAAATTGTCGGATGGCTACGAGTTGCATCGCTGGCATGTGTTTAACGCCTTCTTTCGAGGCGATCCAAGTGGTTCCCCAGAAAAAACTCACCCAGCACAAAGCCAGTATGGGCAATCCGATTGCTTCTATTTTTGAGGCAACTGCTTTTTTGATTCTCGCTTTCAATTACAATGGGTTTTGGATAAAAGTATAGCCTAACACAGCACTCACTTTCTCGCTTAAAATGGTTTTACCAACAGATTTCTTATCGGTAATAAACTCGGGAACTGCTAAATTCAAAGCCATTGCTTTTTGTGTGTAATAAGTTTTTCTTGAAGGATGAAAAGGCGTAACGGCATTAAAGGTTTCGTTCCAAATATTTTTTTCTATAATCTTTTGAAGGATACCGATGCAATCATCCAGATGAATCAAATTGATGGGTGCGTCGGGGTTTTCTATATTTTTTCTTCCAGATAGAAAATGGATTGGATGCCGATTTTCTCCAATCAAGCCCCCAAAACGAACTACGGTTGTTTGAAAATGAATACTATTATTCAAGAGTTGTTCCGCTTGAAACAACTGCGAGCCGCTTTCAGAATCTGGGTTTGGCATCGTACTTTCAGTGATGGTTTCATTAGTATCAGGAAAGACGGAAGTAGAGCTCACAAACAACACTTTAGCAATCGTTGATGCTTCGACAGCAGTCATGACATTTCGCACTTTGTCAACAAAATTATCTTGAGCATCGCCGCGCAATTTGGGTGGAATGTTGAGAATTAAAATTTCTGAATCTTTCAAAAAAGAATGGATATTGCCTTCAATAGCATCGCCAGTTACATTTAATAAAAAAGGTTCAATACCTGCATGTTGCAAAACTGAAAGTTTCGATTCGGAAGTTGTTGCGCCTTTAATTTGAAATCTTTGACTTCCTAATTGCTGCGCTAAAGGCAAGCCCAACCAACCGCAACCGAGTATGCTAATTTGTTTCATGGATGATAGAAAATCAAAACGATTTGATGGTATCTGTGCTTTTCGAAACACTATCTTTTTTCACGTCAAAGGTAGGAAATGCAGTGCTGGTTTTTGGTGTTAATTTTTGTGCTGAAGGCTTAATTTTTTGTTGAATCACCACGGCATCATTCAAAACGAATGGTGTAGGCATCATCCTAGAATTGCGTTTGACCATTGTGAATAAAGGGTTGTTCATCAAATCGAAAGAACTTTCCATAAGATCCATGTTGAAAACGGATTTGCTATTGATGCTAAATTCTAATTCCAAAGGTTCATTATCCACCACATAATAACTCAAAACCCTTTTACTGGTTCTTTTATATAGTGCTTCGTTTTGGGAAATCGACTTAACATGATTGGCCTTCAAATTATAAATTGCCATGCTTTCATCAGCAAAAATATCGTAGCGATTGACTTTTCGATTGGGTGAAATTCTAATTTTCATGAACCTTTGGTTTCCTACAATAGAATCTTTTAAAAAGACTATACTTGGTTTTGCTATATTTTTAAGTGGTGCTTTTGCCATAAAAGTAAAGGCTGAATTGTACTTACTAAACAAGCCGTTCCGATTGAGTGCATCAGCATTTTTAGGATTTTCACCCAAATATACTTTCGTCCATTCATCTAGATTTTTATCGTAAGTGGTCCAAACTGCTATGTTTTTATCTGCATTTAAAAAGTAAACCAAACTGTTAGGCTTCGCTTTATTATTCTCATAAGTCGAATGATAATGCGCAATTCCAAAAAATACAATGGAGAGCAACAACATGGCACTAGCCCACAACCCTTTTTTGTAAAATGAACCAATAATCGGAAGCAATAATCCGAAAACCAATATCGTAAGCACTGCACTTCCTGCCAACATTTTTAATCCCAAGCCAATCGGAAATTGAATGATAAATGGCACAAAAATAACCAAAGCTGGAATGGATAAAATAAGATTTAAACTCAGATTGGTTTGCTGCGTGATGATAAAATAAGCCAACATCAACAATCCAAAACAAACAGGAATGACAAAAAAAGAAGCGCCTGGAAGGTAAAAAGCAATACCAAAATTAATCAGAATCCAAACAAAAAGCGGCGCTATAGATTGGTTAAAATTGACTGTAACGGTTTTTTCATTTCCATAAAATAGAAAGGTTATGGCTAAATTTAGAAACGCAAAAGCCGCCAAATAATAATGTCCGTTATAGGTAAATCCGTGAAGTATGTCGCCGTATTGTGGATAGATTTTCTGAAGCAACTGCCAACCGAAATAATTACACAAACCTGCTGTAATCAAAGCACCAAATAAATACAAAAACCCTTTGGCAATCTCTTTCCCCACCAAGATTTTTTTTCCGATTCCGATTACAATTAAAAAAAAGAAAAACAACAATATGCCAACAACCATCGGTAACGCCCAAGAAAAAGGATAGCTTACAAAATAAAACGGCGTATTGAAATAAACATCGTCCTGAGTCGAGTCCAAATTGGTTAAATCTGCGTTCGAAAAATAACCCAACAACGGCATCAAATACGAACCTTGATGGGCTATGGTTTCTGGATTCACATTCTTGTACGAATCTTGCCAAGTATGGTAATTAAAATGATTGTCGATAAAGGCAAAATTGAAACCTTGAATTTTTCCTTGTTCTCTAAAAACAGTCAAATCGGTATCATTGGGAAGCATTTTATAGATGCTGTACATGAGCGAATTCGATACTGGATATTTCGGATTGGCTTTGGTAAAACCTGCTACCATGGCTGCATTCCCTTGGTTGACTTCCATCAACATATAACTAGGTCCCGAAGTACCTCTTGCTTCAAAATTAATTGCCAACCCGACTTCTTTCGCCCATTGGTGTTGCGTTACAAAAAGTGCTGCTCCATTCAAACCCAACTCTTCAGCATCAGAAAACAGTATGATAATGTCGTTTTTATGTGGTGTTTTTGAATGCAAAAAAGCACGTAAACCTTCCAAAATTGTTGCTACGCCTGAAGCATCATCGCTGGCGCCTCGGGAAAAAGAATGTGGAGCACTATCATAATGTGACAGTAATAACAATGCTTTTGAAGTATCGGAACCCTTAATTCGAGCAATAATGTTTTTAGATTTTACCAGATTTCCCCATTCGGTTAGCGTTGTGCCCTGTTGCATTAATGGTTGTAATCCGAGTTTTTCCAATTCCAACATCAAATAATCAGCTACCTCATCATGGTTTTTTGTGCCTACGTAATGTGGCTTTTGTGCTATTTTTTGAATATGCTCCAAAGCTTTGGGCGTGGAAAACTCCTTTAAATCAGTTGGACTAGAAACCCTTTGCGGCATCATCGAATAATAGATAAATCCTAGTACAGCAACCAGAAAAAGTGTCGCTAAAAGTGATCCATTGTTGTTTTTCATTCGGTTAAGTTTGTGGGGTTATTGGTTTTTTTTGACCAGCATAAAAAAGTCGTTTTCTAAATGTAAATAGCCTTGATTGTATACAAAATAATAGGTATTTCCGGTTTTGGTTTGTAGTTGATTGGTAAAGAACTCAAAGTTAAAACCTTTACTAAGCAGTTTTGTTCTTGAGGTTTTGCTTTTTCCTTCGGTGTTAAGTTCAGAAAGAATTCGATAATTTCTACGCAAGGTATTGTTGATGTTGCGCATAAAATTGTTGCTGTCTTTATTGATTTTGTTATTAAAACTATTGCGACAGCCGTCGGTGCAAAATTTTTTGTCTTCGCGGCCGATGATTTTATCTCCGCATTCTAAACAGGTTTTCATGGTGTTGATTTTTACATTTGTTATATGGATTCGATGGTATATTCTTGCAATGAAGTCTTAAAAATCAACATGCGAACAATAATAAAAGCTATGATGACATTCGCTGTAAGACTTTTAAAACCAATCAAATATAATAATTAATTTCCATTTGCAAACGGTTACAAATAGTTACAACCGAAAATAAACGTTTAAATACCGATTGTTTTTTGACGTTTATATCAACTTTGTGATGTCGAAATTTTCTAACTACGACAAGTTAATTTATACGAACCATTAAATTTTTAAACGCCATGAGTACATTAAGAAACAAAGTGCAACTAATCGGACACGTCGGACAAGATCCAGAAATCAAAACTTTTGAAGGAGAAAAAAAACTAGCCAATTTATCTATTGCTACCAAAGAAGTTTATAAAAATGAAAAAGGTGAAAAAGTAGAAGAAACCCAATGGCATCGAATCACCGCTTGGGGAAAAACGGCAGACATCATAGAAAAACATGTTGTCAAAGGAAAAGAAATTGCTGTCGATGGAAAATTAAGACACCGCAGCTACGATGATAAAAACGGTGATAAAAAATACGTCACAGAAATCATTATTTCGGAATTAATGCTGTTGTAAGAAACCATACCATGAGCATTAAAGTCTTTAATATTCGATTGGACAAGAAGCATTTGCAATCCGATCAAAATAACATGAATGCTTTTCTTGATAGTGTGCAAGTTACATTGACATCTTCTAATTTTGTAACGACAGGAACGATAGATTATTGGTCAGTATTGATATTTTATGAACTGAAACGCGATACTCGATTGCCTACTCCAGAAGACGACTTAATAGGAACCGATAAAGAAATGTATGAAGCGCTAAAAATCTGGAGAAACACCAAAGCTTCGGAGTTAAACTTAAAGCATTTTATGGTCAGTCACAATTCTGAATTGATGAACATTGCAATCAGAAAACCCAAAACAATCTCTGAATTAAAAAAGATAAAAGGATTTGGGGAAATCAAAACCGCAAAATTCGGGAAAGAAATTCTGAAAGTTACAAATGCTTAGAAAAGCCTAAAAGAATCTTTATAAAAAAAGCGACAAGGAAAACCTTGTCGCTTAGATTCTTAGAGTAATTTCAAAACATCGGTTATTTTTTCTAAGGTTTTAAAATTGGGATGCTCTACTTTATGACTGATTTTTT
>ENA-UOWO01006084-UOWO01006084.1-activated-sludge-metagenome-genome-assembly--contig:-NODE-6084-length-12481-cov-12.677853_pt1 | contig 12481 bp, 14 predicted proteins | sample MGYA00238148_ERZ761564 | MGnify/ENA primary metagenome ERZ761564 (study PRJEB28885, sample SAMN05720194) | activated sludge metagenome | isolation source: Anaerobic digester | place: USA...
ATTACAACTGCTTAATTTCTGCAACTAATTCTGTTAATGCTTTTTTTGCATCACCGAAGAACATAGAACATTTCGGATCGTAGAATAATAAATTATCGATTCCGGCATAACCAGCATTCATAGAACGTTTGTTTACGATTATATTCTTAGCATTTTCAACTTCCAAAATCGGCATTCCGTAAATTGGAGAACTCGGGTCAGTTTTTGCAGCCGGATTTACCACATCATTCGCTCCTACTACCAGCACCACATCGGTTTGAGCAAATTCAGGATTGATATCTTCCATTTCTACCAGCTTTTCATACTCTACATTTGATTCTGCCAATAATACGTTCATGTGACCAGGCATACGACCAGCCACCGGATGGATAGCATATTTTACTTCCACATCTCTTTCTTCCAGTAATTTTTCTAGCTCATGAATCACATGTTGTGCCTGTGCAACTGCTAAACCATAACCTGGAACAATTACGACTTTTTTAGAATAATTCAACAACACGGCTAAATCCGATACCTGAATATCTTTGATAGTGCCACCAGTTGCAGAATCACCTGCTGCAGCTGCACTTCCGCCGCCAAATGCACCGAATATAACGCTGGTTAACGAACGGTTCATGGCTTTACACATGGCTAAGGTTAATAGCGTACCAGCAGAACCTACTAAAATTCCACCAGTCAACATTGGTTTGTTATCGTATAAGAAACCACCGAAAGCTGCCGCTAAACCTGTAAATGAATTTAATAATGAAATCACCACCGGCATATCTGCACCACCAATCGGAATCGTAAATAATACACCATAAATAATCGCTATGGCAAATAATACCCAAATGATAGATTCCGGTAAAGATTCGTTTTGAATAATAATAAATACAGAAAATGCTGTTACAATAAATAAAACTACATTGTTTAATAAATTATATTGAGGTAAACGAACCGGCGCATTCATTTTTCCGGCTAATTTTAAATAAGCAATTATGGAACCTGAAAAAGAAATAGTACCGATAACCATACCAGCCACAATAAATGATAATGCTGTCGGCTTTCCTATGTTATGCTGATATTCCGTTAAACCAATTAATGCAGCACAAGCGCCACCCATACCGTTGAACATAGATACCAGTTCCGGCATTTTTGTCATCTCTACTTTCTTCGCTGTCATCCAGCCAATTCCTGTACCGATGCCTATTGCTGAAAGAATTAACCCAAGTTTAAATCCATTAAACGTGGTATGCGTTCTGTCAAAATCATAAAGAAAAATAGTACCTAAAATGGCAACCGTCATACCAAATGCACCGATTAAATTTCCTTTACGTGCGGTTTTGGCATTACCCATCATTTTTAAGCCAACTATAAATGTTACCGAGCCGATTAAATAACATATTTCTAAAAGTCCTTTCATACTATTAATTTGAAAATTTGAAGAGTAGAGAATTTGAAAATTAGCAATCTCTAAACTTATATCTGTTTTAATTTTTATTTTTAAGATGTGTCATTTTCAAATTACCACATCTTCAAACTGATTACTTTTTCTTAAACATTTCCAGCATTCTGTCTGTCACGACAAATCCACCTACAACATTCAGTGTTCCCAATATAACGGCTAAAAAACCTAAGATTAGACCGAAATAATTATCCGGTTCAGTATCCAGCATTACAATGATGGCACCGACTATAACTACACCGTGAATGGCATTTGCACCAGACATTAATGGTGTATGTAAAACGGTTGGCACACCACCAATAACTTCAATACCAACAAAAACAGCTAGGATAATGAAATAAATCATTTCGCGGTTTTGAACAAAAAAATCGAATATTTCCATGTTATTTAATTAATGAATTATTGAATTGTAGAATTATTGTATCACTGACGGATGCACCTTTGTTCCGTTATGAACAATCAAACTTCCTTTAGTAATTTCTTCGTCCATTTCCCATTTAAAACCATCTTTGGTAGCTAAATGATATAATAAAGTCTGAATATTTTTGGCATATAAATCGCTCGCGTTCATTGGCAACAAAGATGGAATATTTCCTTCGCCGATAATGGTAACGCCATTGATATTTACGTTTTCATTGAGTTTGCTACCAACTACATTTCCACCTTGTTCAACTGCCATATCCAAAATCACTGAACCAAATTTCATTGATTTCACCATCTCTTCTGTTACCAAAACCGGTGCTTTTCTTCCCGGAATTAAAGCTGTTGTAATCACGATATCAGCTTCTGCAACATGTTTACCCACAAGCTCCTGTTGTCTTTTAAGAAATTCATCCGATACACCTTTCACATAACCACCTTCCATTTTAATGGTGTCGTCACCTTTCACTTCAATGAATTTACCACCTAAAGATTGCACTTGTTCTTTTGTTTCCGGACGAATATCTGATACTTCCACAATAGCACCTAATCGTTTAGCTGTGGCAATTGCTTGCAAACCAGCCACACCTGCTCCGAAGATCACGACTTTAGAAGGTTTGATAGTACCTGCAGCAGTGGTCATCATCGGAAATATTTTCCCTAACGTATCTGCACACATGATGACCGCTTTATATCCGGCAAGATTCGCCTGAGATGATAAAGCATCCATTTTTTGTGCACGGGAAATTCTCGGAACGGCATCCATAGAAAATGCAGAAATTCCTGCTTTTTCACAAGCACTCACAACATCAGGATTGGTAGCTGCCCACATAAACGAAATTAGAATAGCTCCTTTTTTCATTAAAGCAATTTCATCTGCTTGCGGAGCATTTACTTTCAATATCACTTCGGTACCTTCATAAAGCAATTCTTTTTGAGGAACAATAGAAGCGCCTGCATTGGAATAATCATCATCACTAAAAAAAGAATTTAAACCTGCACCTTTTTCTACCATCACGGTAAAACCTTGTTTAATAAGTTCTTTTGTTATTAATGGAGTAATGGAAACTCTGTTTTCTTTAAATTTTGTTTCTTTTGGAACGCCTATAATCATTGAATCTGAAAATTTTGTTTGCTAAAATAAGCATGTTATACGTTATATTTCAGTATGTTGACAAAAATTCAACTTATGTTAAAATTAAAATGCGTGCATTGGATTAAAATGAGTAAAATTGAACTTTTTCAGCATTATTTTGGTTGATATTTTTCTGATGAAAATAAAATGGCTAATTCCTGTTGTATTTGTCTTACTGATGTGGGTGGTTTTTATTGTACAATTAGTTTTGAATCTGGATGTAAGCAGCCTTGGTATTTATCCGAAAGATAGCACGACATTACTCGGTATTTTCACTTCTCCTTTGATACATGGAAGCTGGAACCATTTGATTTCAAACACACTTCCTGTTTTAATTTTAGGGATGCTTTTATTCGTAATGTATGAGAAGATGGCGCTCACCGTTTGGATTCTAAATTACATCTTAACCGGTTTACTTGTCTGGCTTTTTGCCAGAAGCTCCTACCATATTGGTGCCAGTGGTATTGTTTATGGACTTGCTTCATTTTTGCTGTTTAGCGGTTTTTTCAGGATGGATATAAAAGCAATTGCCGTGGCCAGTGGCGTTGCCATATTTTACGGTGGAATGGTTTGGGGAATTCTACCGCTGAAAGAGGGCATTTCATGGGAATCACATTTATTTGGCGGAATTGTTGGATTTGGATTAGCTTTCTTGTTTAAGAATAATTCCAAAGACAGTCAAATAGAACAGCACGAAAATGAAAAAAATACAAGGAAAGTATTTGATGAGTATTTAAAGAATAAATGATCCTCTTTCCTATCTTCCTTAAGGCAATCTTAAGATTCTACATACTTAATATAAATTCCTAACAGGTCAACTTTGTAGAAATTATATCAAATGTTTACTGCAACACATTTACACGCAATGGTGATTCATTTTCCTATTGCTTTAGTACTTATAGGTTACATTTTTGAAATTATCAGCTTATTTTCAAAAAATATATTTCACAGACAAAGCTCATTTGCTTTACTTTTTATAGGTACTATTGGTGTTTTATTTGCCTATTTTACCGGAAACGCTGCTGGTGATGGCATGGAAGATGGTACAATGTATAGAGCGATGGAATTACACGAACAAGCTGCTACATTTGCATTATGGATAACTTGTATTACAGCGATTTATTATTCCATTAACTATTATTTTCATCTTCAAAAAACAGGACTAAAAATTATCGGAATTATATTATTTACAATAACTGTAGCAGCAATTTCTAGAACAGGATATTTAGGTGGACAATTGGTATACAAACATGGTGCTGGTGTACAATTGGAAATGCCTGATTTTAACACCCAAAATTAATATTATTTAGAAAGTTGTTTTCTGTAAATTAGAGATATGAGAATTTTATTAGTTGAAGATGAAACTGCGATTGCTAATTTTATAAAAGATGGCCTGGAAGAAGAATCTTTTGCAGTAGATATTGCCAATAATGGAAAAATTGGTTTGGAAATGGCACTTGACAACTTATCTGAATATGATGTAATATTACTTGACTGGATGTTGCCTGGTTTAAGCGGAATTGAAATATGCCGAAATATTCGCAAAGTAAACACAACCATTCCAATCTTATTTTTAACTGCTAAAGATACCGTTGACGATACTGTTTTTGGATTAGAAACAGGTGCAAATGATTATATCAAAAAACCATTTGCTTTTGAAGAATTATTGGCGAGAATAAAAGTATTATTAAGAAATAAAACTGGTGAACAATCAGTTTTTACAACCGGAAAAATCAAACTCAATACAGATATACATCAAGTTACTAAAAATGGAAAAATAATTGAGCTCACTCAAAAAGAATTTGCATTACTTGAATACTTATTGCGCAACAAAGGCAATGTTTGCAGGCGAACCCGAATTATTGAGAAAATCTGGGATATTCATTTTGATAAAGACACTTCTGTAATTGATGTTTTTATCAATGCACTTAGAAAAAAATTAGATACTACAGGCGAAGAGTCATTTATTCAAACAATACGTGGTGTTGGCTATCGTGTAAATGATACTATATGAATTTCCACTTTAAAAAGAGAATTGCAATTTTTAACACTATCGCTGTGGCGATTACCACATTTATTGTGTTCGTTGTCATTTATTATGTTGTTTCGTTTAGTTCATTTCAGCATTTAGACAATGATATTAAAGCAGAAATGGAAGAAGTTTTCAATAATATTAATTGGGAAAACGACAGTATCCAAATCAATAAAATGCCGGAATGGGACGAGGCAGAACATCAACAAATTGAAGTGAATCCAACATTTATACAGATAGTAAACATAGATGGAAAAGCTATTTTCAAATCGATTAATTTACAAGATGATTACCTGTTGATTCATCCAAATAATAACAAAACATCTTTCTATAATACAACTATCAATACTCAAAAAATACGACAAGGGCAATTTCCAATAATTAATAAGAACAAAAAAACAATTGGTTATTTAACTATCGGTGTTTCTCAGGAAGAATCTTCTTCTGTTTTGCATAATTTATTTATAGTATTGTGCTTCACTTATTTAATATTGGTTTTCGTTCTCTATTTAATTATGTATTATGTTGCATCTAAAGCAATAAAACCAGTACAAAAGCTAATTCAAAGTGCATCGGAAATTAACGAATCTAATATCAGTTCAAGGTTGCCTTTGCCAAATAATAAAGATGAAATTTATAAGCTGGCAACTACCTTTAATGATCTGTTAAATCGCATTGAAAATAGTATAGAGCAACAAAAACAATTTACGGCAGATGCATCGCATGAAATGCGCACACCTCTAACTATAATAAAAGGAACATTAGAAGTATTGTTAAGAAAAGAACGTACACCGGAACATTACGAACAAAAAATAAATGAAGTGATCAGTCAAACAGACAGATTATCCTATTTATTTGATCAATTACTACAACTTGCCCGAGCCGAATCAAACAACACAATCATTAAAAAAGAAAAAATAATACTGAAAGAAAAAATTGACCATCTTATTAATGGTGGAGATTTATTATTGAATAAAAATCAAATAAAGTATAATATTCCGTCTAATTGTGTAGTTTTTGCTGATGCTGCTTTATTAGATAGAATTTTAGAAAATATAATCTCCAATGCTATAAAATATAACACACCAAACGGAAATATCACTTTTGAATGGAATGAAAAATCAAATTCACTTTTAATAAAAGACGAAGGAATTGGAATTTCAAAAGATCAACAACCCTATTTATTTAATCGATTCTACAGAGCAGATAACTCCAGAAGTTCTGAAATAAAAGGCAACGGCTTAGGATTGTCAATTGTAAAAAAATTATGCGAGCTACAGCATATAAAAATTTCTGTTGAAAGTGCTGAAAACAAAGGAACTAGTTTTACACTTCAATTTCCGGTTTAATTCTTTAGCTAATCTTAAGTTTTTACAAATCGTGCCGTAATCCAACCGATTGCATCTTTGTGTTATTAATTAACCAAACAAACGCTACAAATGAAAAAGCAAACAATCTTTAATGGCATACTGCTAATTACACTATGTCTACTTATTAATGCATGCAAAAATACCGATAAAACAAGTACACAAACAAATGCAACAACTGAAGCAATACCTGTAAATTCTATGATGGATACTACTATTATAACAGATTCATTAAAAAATGAGAAAACAAAAGAAGCGAATGAAAAAGAAGAAAAAAATGACAATGACGATAAAAATGGCAATGACGATAAAAAATAATTGCCGTTAATCTTAAGCTATTCTTAAGTTTTCAATTAGCAAAAATGCAGTCACACCATAACAACTTTGTATAAAATTAATAATCACAAAATAATTAAAATGAAAAAGAAAATAACAATTCCAGTCATACTATTTGCAAGTTGTATTTCATTTGTTTCATGTAACAATAACGATACAAACAATGCAGAAATGCAACCACCTACAGAAACTAAAATCGTCGAAAGTAATGAAAAGCCTGTTAATTCAGACGAAGCAAAATCCAAAACAATTGAAAACATGCAGGCTGCTTTTAAAGGCGAAACAAATGCAACTGCAACCTACGCTGCTTTCTCTAAAAAAGCTAAAGAGGAAGGTTACAATGAAATTGCTCTTCTATTTAAAGCAGCTTCCATGTCTGAAAATATTCACGCTCAAAATCATAAAATAGTGTTGGAAGAATTGGGTGCTACCGTAAATGAAATTACACCTGATTTCACTGTAAAATCTACCAAAGAAAACCTTGAATATGCCATTTCCGGAGAAGCATATGAAGTTGCGGAAATGTATCCGTCATTTTTAAAAACAGCGAATGCAGCTAACAATCAACTGGCTATGGTAAGTTTGAATTATGCTTATAAAACAGAAATAAAACACAAAGCATTTTATGAAAAAGCATTAACAGAACTAAATAACAACAACGTAAAATCACTGCCAACTGTTTATTTTATTTGTCCTACTTGTGGCAATACGTATGAAAATACATCAAGTAAACGTTGTGGTATTTCCATGACAAATGGAGAGAAATTTATCAAAATTAATTCATTGTAAAAATAAAAATTATGAGTCAGGCACACATTCACTTAATCGTAACACATTTGCCAATATTTGGATCTTTGTTAGGTACATTAGTTTTAATATATGGTTTGTTTACAAACAGTACTCAAACAAAAATTGCGTCTTTTCTATTGTTTATTATTTCCGCTATTGGTGCTGGAATAGCTTATTTAACTGGTGAAGGCGCAGAAGAAGCAGTTGAAAACATTCAAGGTATTTCAGAAAATATTATAGAACAACATGAAGACTTTGCAATATTTGCGTTAGTAAGTTTAATTATTCTGGGTGTTTCATCACTATTGGCTATAATTGTTGCAAACAAAAATAATATACTGTCAAAATCAACTACTATGGCAACATTAGTTATAGCAATTGTAAGCTTTGCGCTGGTAGCCAGAACCGGATATTTAGGCGGACAAATTAGACATACAGAAATTTCAAGTTCAACAGGAATAACTCAAACTAATGCTAATGAAAATGGTGGAAATGATGATGATGATTAATCTAATTCCATAGCTTATTAAATTAATTTCCACTAAATTGTAACTCCTTTCACAAGGAGTTATGATTTTTTTAAGCAATAAATTATAAACTCAACTCAGATTTCATCTAAATTTTCATGAGAACTGAAAATCAAACCGTACTAAAATAATAATTACATATGAAAAATCTTATCAGTAAAAATCTGCAAACAGAAGTCGATGCAGCATATTTATATAACAGATTAGCACAAGTAGAATCTGAACCTGCTGTTGCCGCTATTTTCAAACAAATGGCTGAAATAGAAAATGAACATGCGATGGCATTTCTTAAGAAGTCTGATATTAATGGGAAAATGCAATTACCAAAACCATCTTACAGAGCTAAAACATTCGATTTAATTGGTAAAATATTCGGCTATGATTATGTTCTAGGTGCACTAATGGATACTGAAAAAAGCATATCCACTGCAATAATTAGTGCTAAAAATAAAAACAATATTGCAATAACAGGAAATGAAACCAACCACGTAAAAATCCTGCAAAATATTCTGGAAAAAGAAACAAACGTATCCGGACAAACATTAGCAAGATTTGAAAAAAGACATCGCTCTGTTGGTGGCAATGCATTAAGAGCTGCTGTGTTAGGCGGCAATGATGGTTTAGTATCAAACTTTAGTTTGGTGATGGGAATTGCCGGTGCAACAACCGGTGGAAATGGCGTATTGCTGGCTGGTGTTGCTGGCTTGTTAGCAGGTGCACTTTCCATGGCATTAGGTGAATGGATTTCTGTAAAAAGTTCTCAGGAATTACATGAAAATCAAATGCAATTGGAAATGAATGAACTTGAAGTCAATCCGGAAGGTGAACAAAAAGAGCTGGCATTAATTTATATCGCTAAAGGAATTCCATCTGAACAAGCTAATGCAATGGCTGCAGAAATTATGTTGGATAAAAAATATGCACATAGTATTTTAGTGAAAGAAGAATTAGGGATTAACATGGATGAATTAAAAGGTTCTGCCATGGAAGCTGCAATTTATTCATTTATACTTTTTGCAGTTGGTGCATTAATTCCTGTATTACCTTTCATGTTTCTCGATGGAAATATCGCCATTATTATAAGTGTAATTTGCAGTGCAATCGGATTATTCTTAATAGGTTCTGCTATCACTTTGTTTACAGGAAAAAGCATTTGGTTTTCTGGTTTCAGACAAGTATTATTTGGTTTACTGGCTGCCGCAATTACGTTTGGCATCGGTAAATTAATAGGTGTTTCACTTGCGTAGCTTACTATATTACACTTTGCAAAAAGAATTCATTAAAATTATTCGGAAATTATTAAAGCTGTTATTTAAACGGATTTCTTGCAATAAACTCTGCCGGTTTAATGCGTTTCAAAAAATACGGAAGTGTAGAATTCACCAAGCCATTGTTCATTTTCAGATAGGCATGCAATGCTTTAGGCTCTGCACCGATAGTTGTTTTAATTTCCGTAGCTGTTCGTCCAAAATGAATATTTCTTTTTCCTTTTTCGATAGCAAATCTCACAAAGTCGAGCAACATGCGATTATACAATTTAAACGTTTTGTTTAGTTCATAATTTAATCCAATATAATGAACATGCAAAATATTCACATCTACATGAAACAGACAGGCAAAACTTACTAGTTCGTTGTTTAAATAATATCCTAAAACCGAACATTGATCGCCATACAGCTTTTTCATTTCTTCAAAGAAATCTATATTCAGCACCGCCATATTAAATGCCACATGATTCATAACATTGTCATACAAACCTTGCATTTGTTGTTTTGATGCAGCTATTTCTTCTAAAGTAAGTTCTTTTTTGATAACCTGTTCTGAGACTGACAACACTTTCCTGGCTCTAACTCTGTATTTTGAAGACAAATCATTCAGGTAATCTTCAAACATGTTCCATTTAGGTGAAACCGTCATAAACATATCCGGTTCTGTATTAAACGGATGAAAAGCACTGCTGCAAAAATCTATACATTTTTCTTCATCTTGCAAATAGATATTGGCAATCAAAAACGCGGTTGGTTTTTTTGCCGTAAATGAACGATGGATAGCTTTAAAAATCTCAGGAATATGTGGTATAATCAAATCTTCCTGCTGACAAATGACACCTTTGTCACCGGTAAAAAAGACATTTCCTAAATTGAGTAATTTAGAATTTTTTCTGGCAATAAATTTCTTGAATTTACCTTTCAAGCCTGAGGAAGTATCATCTGAATAATTGACCAGATTTTTATACGAAAAATTCAACAACTGGACATAGAGTGCTGCAATAATTTTATCCTCTTTTATGATTAAGACATACCGAAACAGTAAATCTTTATGAATGCGTTCTATAACTTCCAGAAATTCGTGTTGCTGATAAAATGAAATGTGTTCATTAATAGAATTCCATTTATTGGGTTCAATTAAAGAAATACTTTCAAAAATTTGAATAGAATAACCCACATCTAATTGCTCAGAACGTACTTGCATAGCTTGACGCAAAGGTAACAACGGATTTCTTTAATTGTTTCATTCTTTATCTTTTGTTTATAGATTTTGTTTAATTTATTGCTACTTTTAATACAAAATAGACAATTATGTTAGGATTTGTAAACGGTCTGCTATTCTCCAATGCCTTTGAATGGTATTTCCATAAATACGTACTACACGGACAAGGCAAAAAGAAGAATAATTTCTGGAGATTTCACTGGGCTGTACATCATAAAACAGTGATGCACGAAAATTTCCGCGATTCTGATTATGAGCACGGAATTTTAGACGCCTGGGATCCTCAAAGCAAAGAAGTGGCTGCATTGGCAGTTGGTGCAGTGGCAATTTCTCCATTTTTCTGGGTTGCACCAGGTTTTACATCAGCAGTTTGGTTATCGCAATATAATTATTATCGCGTTCACAAAAAATCTCATTTAGATCCTGAATGGGGCTATAAATATCTGCCTTGGCATTATGATCATCATATGGCACCAGACCAGGACAAAAACTGGTGTGTAACATTTCCGCTTTGGGATTATGTGATGGGCACTCGTTTGCACTACAAAGGCACAGATCGTGAAAAACTGGATATCGAACGCAAGCTGAGAAAAGCAGAAGTATTAGCAAAAAAACAAATCGTGCCGGTTCCGGCAGAACAAAAAGGAAAAAACTAGTTACAGATTTGTACTTTTGTAGTGCTTATCGCTAGTTTATGTCAAAAAATAATTTTGTTTACTGCTTATCTATTAGTTTAATTTTCCTTTCTGTTTCGTGTAAACCATCGGGTACCGATAATAGAGAAGCTGAATACGATGTGCTGTCTAAAGATACCTTGTATCATAACTTGTTTTACATTGATACAACGGATGCAGGTTGCAGTGCAAAATATAAGTATTGCCCGAATGCAATAATCAGCTACCCTATTTTTACAACGCCGGATTCTACGTTAAATTCTTATTTGAATGCCTTCATTCTGAAAACAGCTTTATACAAGACAGACACTTCAAGCTATACTTCTGTTAATGAATATCTAAGTATAAACTTTGATGAATACAAAATACTCAAACGTCAAGGTGACTTTGACGGTGAAAGTTCTGCGTGGTACAGAGAAAACTCAGTTTCTTATTATGCAAAAATTGGAAAGCATCTCACCTTGAAAAGGTATTTAGAAATGTATGAAGGTGGCGCACATCCTAATGCATATATTCAATTTTCCGTACTGGATTTGATAGACAAAAAACAACTAAAAATTACTGACTTGCTTAATGTAGAAGATACTGCTTTGCTTAGAATCGGTGAGCAATATTACAGAAAGAATCAAGCGATTGATGACACCATTGCGTTAGCTGATGCAGGTTTTTTTGTTTTTGGTGAAGGTGAAGATTTTGAAGATAGTCCACGTTATGGAAAATTTCATTTTACTACTAATTTTGCATTAACAAAAGATGGTATTGAATTTGTATATAACACGTATGAAATCGGACCGTATGCTGTTGGTGCGTCTTCTTTTATAATTCCATATAATGAAATAGTGCAATATTTAAAATTAAAAATCTGGTAACAGCTATAAACACATTCTAAGCCTGACAAATTATTCTTCATGAAAAAAATTGCAACCTTATATCTTATCTTTTTTTGTTCCTTTTTTATTGCGCATGCACAATTAAATAAATTATGTCCAATCAGCAGCACTGTATATGATAAAAAAAAGATTCAGGATGTAAATCTATTACTGACCACTAAGGATTTTTTACCTGTAATGAAACCTAAAGAAGGAACGAAGTTAACCAGTACCGTGCAGCTTGTAAAAGCTACGGCTCCGTTCCCACCACTTTGGTTTCAAATGGGTGATATTACTAAAGATGCCGGTGGCAACTTTATCGAAACCAGTTTTTTACTCGACGCAAGAATACAAGAGTCTAACGGAAACCTTACCTATTTCAGTTCACATCCGAATGC